>Ga0224508_10005608_pt1 | contig 10029 bp, 6 predicted proteins | sample SF_Jan12_sed_USG_4_FD_170157 | JGI IMG/M metagenome (GOLD analysis project Ga0224508, IMG submission 170157) | Sediment microbial communities from San Francisco Bay, California, United States - SF_Jan12_sed_USGS_21 | ecosystem: Environmental > Aquatic > Marine > Sediment | place: USA: California... | reverse complement strand
GCAGCACGTGGGTTCCGCGGCCACCTTCGTGTGTGGTGCCGCCTTCTCGTGCCTGGCCCTCGCTGCAATGCTGATCCAGATCTGGCGCGAGAGCTGATCACTCGTCCGGAGCGTACGAAGTCAGCGGATCCAGGCCTCGCCTCCTCGCCAGAGAGACGATCGGAGAGAAAGGCGCCGACCGCGCTCAGGGCGGCGGAGCCGCGGGCTCGAGATAGCCGAGCGCCTCCAACGCGCGCCGCTCGGCAGGCGGAAGCTGGGATTCGTCGGCGCGGGGGGCGGCGCCGCCCAGGAAGAGCCGTGTGTGTCGTTCGCGCTGGCGGGTGCGCTGCCGCGACAGCGCCGCTTCCAGGCGCGCGAGCTCGTCGGGAGCGGACGCGGCGCGGTCGTCTAGCTCGAGAGGGTCGCGTTCGAGATGGAACAGCTGCCGCGCCCCGGAGGCCTTGTCGACGATCAGCTTCCAGGGGTGCGCGATCAGCGCCTCGGAGCGGTATTCCCCGAGGTCGAGGAAGATGTGGTGTTCGCTGGGTGGGCTGCTGCCCTTCGCCAACAGGGGCTGGCCGGGCAAGCCGGCCGGAATCGGCAGGCCCAGCTGGGCGAGCACGGTCGGCACGACGTCGATCAGGCCCGCGCTCTCCAGGCGCGAGCCGGGAGGGCCGATCCCGGGCCCGCGCAGGATGAGCGGCACCCGCACCGACTCTTCGAAGAGCTGACGCCCGTGCCAGCGGTCGCCGTGGTCCCAGAACTCCTCGCCGTGGTCCGAGGTGAACACGATCAACGTGTCTTCGTAGACGCCGGCCGCGCGGAGCTTGTCGAGAAGGCGCCCGAAGGCGTCGTCGTTGTAGCTGACCTCGGCATCGTAGAACGCCCGGATCCGGCTCCGGTCGGCGGGCCCGAGGTCGTGGCGCAGAGCGTCCTGGTGGCCGTTTCTCACCGCACCGGCGTAGTCGCCCGCATAGCGGTCGAACGCAGCCGGGGGGTGGTAGGGCCAGTGCGGATCGACCGACAACATGAACAAGAAGAAGGGCCGCCGCGCTTCGGCGAGCCACGCGGTCGCCTGTTGCGTCAGCTGCTGTCCCGACGCAATCAGCTCGCCCGATTGCACACGGCCCTGTTCGCGGCGCTGGTAGAGCTCGATGAAGTCGTCGAAGCCCTGCTGGAAGCCGTAGAAGGATCCGACGTTCGGGTTCGCGACGATCGCGGCCGTCTGGTAGCCCTGTGTGCGGAGCTGCTCGGAGAGCAGCGAAATCCGCTTCGAGAGCACGTCGTGGCGCGACTTCGCGCCGTGCACCACCGGCTCGAGACCGCTCAGGATCGAAGCGACCGACGCGCGCGTCCACCCGGTGGCGGCATAGGCCCGCTCGACCCGCACGCCTTCGGCCGCCAGACGGTCGATCGCCGGCGTCTGCACGAAGGAGTTTCCGTAGGCGCCGAGGCTGTCGGGGCGCAGCGTGTCCACCACGTACATCAGCACGTTCGGCTGGGACCTCTGCTCCTCGAACGCGCCGCAGCCCGCCAATGCAAGCAACGACGTCACAAGGAGCCTGCGCATCAGCTCATGATATCCGTGGGGCGGCGGAACGGGTCACGTTTTCTGGATCGCTCCGACACGCCCTCGGGCAACACCAGGCAGGACTCATTCCCTCTGCCGGACTGCGCAGCAGGGGGATTCGAGGGGACGAGTCCATGGCGCGCGACCCGGTCTCACCGACGTTATCCTCTCGTGCATGCGTTCGATGCTCCTACTGCTGTGCTGCGCTCTCGCAACGCCCGCCTCGGCCGGCGTCGAGCTCCTCGACGACGGGCGCTGGCTCGTGAGCGGCGTCGAAGACGCCACCGCGCCCCAGATCCAGGTGACGGTGGACGACGCGCCCGCGGGCAGCTTCGCCGCGCTCGAGTTCAGCTATGAGGGCGACGGGGTGCTCGTGCTGCGCGGGGACGGCTCCATCGAGCCGAGGTTGCCCGGTGGCGCGCCGGGGGCCACCGCGGTGCTCGGTCGCTACTGGGACTGCGAGGCCGGCCTGATCGGACCTCTCCGGTTCGTCGCGCTGGAGCTGCCCGCAGGCTCGAAGAAGAAGGGGCAGCTCGACCTGCGGGGTGAGCTCTCGAACCTCGATTCGCTCGTCTCCGAGAAGCTCCGCATCCAGGTCCAGCCGCCCGAGCCGGACGAGTTCCGGCTCAAGTTCCGCTACCGGCTCCGGACGACCCGCGAGCTCTGCATCGATCGGGATCGGCGCGACACCGAAGAGGAGTTCCGCGTCGTCGAGTTCGCAGCGAACTACCTCGCGCCCGATGCACACACGAGCGACCTGGTCTGGTATCTGAAGAGGCGCGAGCTGGATTGTGAGTTCTTCGACTGCGACGAGAAGAAGATCCGTGCCTGTGCCGCCCTCGAGAACGAGACCGGGTACGTATTCGAAGATCCGCGGCGTCTCCGCAGCCGCAAGCTCACGCTGTTCCATACCTCCGACGAGCCGACCCCGAGCCCCACTCTGGAGCTCAAGATGCAGAAGCCCAGACCTCTCAACATCAAGCCGCAGGGTCGGGTGGTGGAAACCAGCGACCCGTCGGAGAACAACGTCGGCGTCTGGGCCGACTGGGTCGAGGTGAAGGGCAGCCGGGCAGCCGATCGCAAGCTCGGGAGCTTCCGCTTCACCCTGGATGTGCTGCCGCCCGACGAGCCGCGCTGCGACCGCTTCGAAGACTAGGTCGTGGCGCGGAGACCCGGCTCCCGGCGGAGGTCGGGTCCCTCGAGCTCGTGGCCCTCGAGCACCGCATCCTCCGAAACCACGTGCTCGACCTGCCGCGCTGGTTCGAGCCCAGCTTCCTGGTGCCCCTCGTCGGCATGATCTTCGCGAACTCGATGAACACCGTGAGCCTGGCCGCCGAGCGCTTCGAGGCCGAGCGAGGCCGCGGAGTCGAGCTCGCCCAAGCGCGCCGCACCGCCCTCGACGCCGCGCTCATCCCCCAGATCAACGGCCTGCTCGCCGTGGGCGTCGTCGCCCTGCCCGGCAGGATGACGGGACAGATCCTGTCCGGCGTCGAGCCGCTGGTGGCCGTCCGCTACCAGATCATGGTGATGTGCATGGTGTTCGGCTCGGGCGGACTCGGTGCGGCGCTCTACCTGGTGTTGCTGCCCCGTCGCCCGGTGCCGGCCTAGCCCCGATCGTCGCTGCGCGGATCCCCACCCGCGGGCTGCGGCCCGCCCTGGCTGTCCTGCCGGTAGGCCTCGAACCGATACTGCAGCACCATGCGGTGGGTGTTGAAGAACGAGCCGTTCAGCGCGATGGCGCAGCGCATCATCTCGCGCATCTGCTCGGGGCGCTCGTAGAAGGTCGGCAGGACGGCGTGCTCGAGCTTGCTGTAGAGCTCGTCGGCGTGGAGGTCGTCGAGTTCATCGGGGGAGTGCCGCTGCCAGTCGCCATCTTCTCCGATCGCCCAGCCGGTCACTCCCTCGACGCAGCCCTCGACCCACCAGCCGTCCAGCACGCTCAGGCTCGGCACCCCGTTCAGGGCCGCCTTCATTCCGCTCGTGCCCGAGGCCTCGAGCGGGGGCAGCGGCGTATTGAGCCAGACGTCGACGCCCGCCGCCATCAGCCGGCCGAGCTCCATGTCGTAGCTGGGCAGGAAGACCACCTCGAGGTCGTCGTGATCCCCGCCCGACTTCGCGACGATGCTGCGGATCAGCTCCTGCCCCTCGTGGTCGTCGGGGTGGGCCTTGCCCGCGAAGACGAGCTGGATCGGCCCGCGGCGCTCCGCCAGCCGCTGCAGCCGCGCGAGATCGTGGAAGATGAGGGTCGGTCTCTTGTAGGCGGTGGACCGGCGCGCGTAGCCGAGGGTGAGACGGCCCGGGTCCCAGGTGCGGCCAGTTGCGTCGCGCACGGCGTCGAGCAGAGATTGCTTGGCCTCGACGTGGGCCTTCCCGATCTCCTCGGGGTCCAGGGCGGTCAGCCCGCGCAAGCAGTTGGTATCGCGCCGCCAGTCGGGCACGACTCGGTCGTAGAGCTGCTGGAAGGGCGGCGAGACCCAGGTCGGCGCGTGAACGCCGTTGGTGATGGCCCGGATCTTGTAGCCCGGGAACATGTCTCGCGAGATCTCGCCGTGGCGCATGGCCACACCGTTGACGAAGCCGGAGGCTTCGAGCGCCAGCGAGGTCATGTTCAGCTCTTCGCCCACCCCCAGCGCCTCGAGCTGGTCGCAGGCCTTGGCGCCCAGCATCTCCCGGGCGAGGGAGCGGGGGAAGCGGTCGTGCCCTGCGGGCACGGGAGTGTGGGTGGTGAAGACGCAGCGCGACCGAACCCTTGCGATGGCCGCCTGGAGGTCGGGCTCGCCGCGCTCCAGCTCCTCTTCCACCAGGGCCAGCGCGGCCAGCGCCGCGTGCCCCTCGTTCAGGTGGAAGTAGTCGAGCCGGTCGTGGCCGAGCGCACGCAGCATTCGCACGCCTCCGATGCCCAGCGCGATCTCCTGGCACAGCCGGTAGCCATCGTCGCCACCGTAGAGGCTGTCGGTCAGGCGTCGAGCGTCGGGGGGATTTTCCGGCAGGTCGCTGTCCAGCAGGTAGACGGGGACCTCGTGGCCCCCCACACCGACCACCCGGTAGAGCCAGGCGCGTATCGTGACCGGCGTCTCGCCGACGGAGACCTTGATGCGCGGCTCCAGCGGCTCGAGCGAGCTCTCCGGGCGCCAGGCGGCGGGCAGCGCGCGCTGCCCGCCGTCGCCCCCGATCTCCTGGCGGAAGTAGCCCCGCCGGTGCACCAGACTCACGGCGCTCACCGGGAGTCCGAGGTCCGCCGCCGATCGCAGCGTATCGCCCGCTAGAACCCCGAGTCCCCCCGAGTAGGTGGGGATTCCGGGCTCCAGAGCGATCTCCATCGAGAAGTAGGCGACGTTCAATGCCTGCCCCAAGTGTTCACGAGCCCAAACTGTCAGGCAAGCGACACGCCGGAGCGCGGCCACTCACCCCCCGCGCCGGAATATAGGGCAATCAGCGCCGTGAGTGCACGAACTCCCCTGACCCAGCCTGGTGCATTCGCATGAGGCGAAGTGACCCGACGGTGTGAATCGTGATCCCGTCGCCGAATCTTCATGGAACATCAGAAGCGCTCTGCAGTAGCATGCGCTCCGCTTCGGATGGATCGGGCGCGCATTCATCGACGATGCATCGTCGGCACAGAACTTGAAAGCGCGAACTCCGACTGAGTTCACACGTCGCGAGGAACCCCCCCTTGCAGTTTCACATCCTCTCCTTCGAGGGTCCCGACTCCTATTCGCGAGCCGGCGGTCTGGCGACCCGGGTCGATGGTCTCTCCGAGACTCTCGCCTCGCTCGGCTTCGAGACCCACCTGTGGTTCGTAGGCGACCCCGACCTGCCCGGCTGGGAGCAGCACGGTCAGCTCCACCTCCACCGCTGGTGCCAGTGGGTGAGCCGGCACCATCCGGCCCACGTCTACGACGGTGAGCTCGGTAAGAAGGCGGAGTACAACGCCTCCCTGCCCCCCTTCATGCTCCGGGAGGTGCTGCTGCCTCACGTCCAGAAGGGCGGCCGTGCCGTGGTGTTGGCCGAGGAGTGGCAGACGGTGGACTCCGTGCTCAACCTCCACTGGCTGCTGCGCTACCAGGGCGTTCGCGATCAGGTCACGATGCTGTGGAATGCCAACAACACCTTCGGCTTCGAGCAGATTCCCTGGCCCGAGCTCCAGGCGGCGGCACGCATCACCACTGTGAGCCGCTACATGAAGCACCGGATGAGCGAGTGGGGGGTGGAGGCCTCAGTCATTCCGAACGGCCTCGGGTTCGAGGCATTCGACGCACCGCCCCGAGGGGCGGTCGCTGCCCTGCGCAACCACCACCGCGACCGCACCGTCCTCAGCAAGATGGCCCGCTGGGACCCGGACAAGCGCTGGCTCGAGACCGTGAGCCTGCTCTCGGAGATGAAGCGGCAGGACTGGCGCCCCCTGCTGCTGGCCCGCGGCGGCGCCGAGGAGCACGGCGAAGAGGTGCTGCGCGCCGCCCACGCCCAGGGGCTGAACATCGTCGACCGCGAGTGGGCGAAGCCCGGCTCCCAGGGCCTGATGTCGGCGGTGCGCGACGTGGGCGATGCCGACATCGTGAACCTCCGCTCCCACGTCGACCCGGAGGCGCGGCGCGTGCTCTTCCGCTCCTCCGACGCGGTGATGGCCAATAGCGGGCACGAGCCCTTCGGGCTGGTCGGCCTCGAGGCGATGGCCGCCGGTGGCATCACCTGCACCGGCTGCTCGGGCGAGGACTACGCAGTGCCCGGGCAGAACGCCCTGGTGCTCGAGACGGGCGAGCCCGGCGAGTTCATGAGCCTCTACAGTCGCTTGCGGGGTCGCGCGGACGAGATGCGCCGGCTTCGCCGCGCCGGGCAGGCCACCGCGCGGCGCTACGCCTGGCCCAACGTCGCCCAGTCTGTGCTGCTCCCCCGGGTCGAGCTGGGTCACGAGGTCGGCTGACCCCTTCGGGACTGGGGGATCGCGGCCAGGCACGCGCGGGCGGTTGGGCTTTCCCACAGCCGGTCGAGCGTGGGGTGGAGGCGCCGGGTCCAGCTCGCGTGGCGCTCGGGCGGCACGCCCGGGAGGTTCACGGGCTCGCGCTCGCCCGCCAGGTCGTCGAGCGAGAGGCCCACGAGCTGCGCGGGCGTGGCGCACAGGAAGGCGGTCACGGCCGCGGCGAGGGTTGCGTCATCCGCCGCGTCGGTCCCGAGCCAACCGTCGGCGCGCAGCCGCTCCAGCAGGGCGCGACGGTCTGACTGACGCTCCTCGCGAGCGGTCTCGAGCGCCGCGTCGTCCGGAAGCTGCCCGGCGCGGTGGCGCAGCTCGAGGTCGTCCTCTCCGCGGAGCGCAGCCAGGGGCGGCAGGTCGTGGGTGTTGGCGGTGACGAGGCAGCGCTTCGGGTAGCGCTCCGCCGGTCGGAAGCCGTGCTCGTCGCGCTCGAAGAGCAGGACCCGCGAGGAGAGGATGCCGCGAGCGTCGAGCTGCTCCCCGAAGCCCTCGGGAACGGTTCCCAGGTCCTCGGCGATGACGGCCGCGCCGGAGCGCGCGCTCTCGAGGGCCGCGATTCCCAACAGCTCGTCGCGCGGGTAGCGGACGTAGGCGCCCTCGCTCGGCGGCCGGCCTTCGGGAATCCAGAAGAGCCGCTCCAGCCCCATGGCGTGGTCGATGCGCAGGGCTCCCGCGTGGCGGAACCCCGCGCGCAGGAGCCCCACCCAGAATGCGTAGCCGCTGCGCCGCAGGGCGGCCGGGTCGGTCGGCGGAAACCCCCACTCCTGGCCCTCGCGCGAGAACGCGTCTGGCGGCGCGCCCGCGCGCACCCCGTCGACCATCAGGCCCGGGAACGCCCAAGCGTCGCTCCCGGCCGGGTCGCTGCCGAGCGCGAGGTCGGTGTAGAGGCCCAGCGCGAGACCGGCCTCGCGGGCCTCGGCTGCCACCACACCGAGCTGGCGATCGAGCTCGAACTGGATCCAGGCGTGGCGCTCCACCTCGCTGGGGTGGGTTTCGCGAAAGCTGCGCACCGCCTCGCTCGTGGGTGAGCGGAAGGGTTCGGGCCAGCGGCGCCAGTCGCGTCCGGGGCCCTGCGACGCGAAGTGGTCGGCCAAGGCGCAGAACGTGGCGAAGTGCTCGAGCGCGTCGCCTTGTTGCGAGCGATAGCGCGCGAAGTCCTGCGTCCGCTCGGGTCCGCACGCGCCAGCGGCGAAGCTGCGGTGCAGCTCCACGAGGAGTTGCTCCAACAGCGTGCCGACAGCGCCCGCATCCAGGCGATCGGCCGCGCGGAGCTTCGAGAGCTGCGCCCGGAAAGCGTCGCTCTCCAGCAGGCGACGCGCCTCCGGGCAGTGGTCGAGCTCGGGGATCCGCTCGGGGTCGAGGTAGAGCGGGTGACGGAACAGCCGGCTCATCGGCAGGTAGGGACACACGCCGCCCGGGGGCAGGGCGTGGAGCGGATTCAGTCCCACGAAGGCGGCGCCCTCGCGGCCGGCGCGTCGCGCCAGCGCCGCCAGATCGCCGAGGTGCCCGAAGCCCCAGTTGGCGTCCGAGCGCACGCTGTAGAGATTGACGCACAGGCCGAACCCTCCGTGCTCGCCGAGCCGCTCCTCGATGCTCGCGCAGCGCCCGGGGGCCCCGGGGCGCAGCGGGCCCGGGGCTTCGGCGTCCTCTTCCTCGAGCCGCTTCGCCAGGTCTCGCGATGCCGCGGCCTCGCTGCTCGCGTCGAGGCCCATCGCCGCGAGCAGCGCCTCTCGCGTCGCGTCGCTCGTGGCCACCCAGCTCCCGTCCAGGGCCGAGTGGTAGCCGTCGAGGATCCCTGCCCGTGCGGCCAGCGCCTGCAGCGCCGGGCGCTCGGTCACTCTGTCTGCTCGCGTTCGAGCACGAGGGCGCACAGCGGAGGCAGTACGAGCGAGACGGACTGGTCCTCGCCATGGCATGGCACGGCCTCGCTGGTCGCGCTGCCGCGCCGGAAGTGGCCGCTCCCGCCGAAGTGCCCATCGTCGCTGCATAGGATCTCGTGCCAGACGCCTGGTCGCGGCAGGCCGACGCGGTATTCGTGGCGGGGCTCCGGCGTGAGGTTCAGGACCACGACCAGTTCTTCGTCGAAGAAGCGCCGCAGGTAGACGAGGATGGACTGCTCGTGGTTCTCGCAGTCGATCCAGCGAAAGCCCTCGGGAGAGGGGTCGCTGCGCCACAGGCAGGCGTGCCCGCGGTAGAGCGCACCGAGCGCCTCGAGAAAGCGGCCGAACCCCGCGCGCTGTGGATCGTCGGCCAGGCTCCAGTCGAGGGAGCGCGATGCGTCCCACTCGTTCCAGGGCGCCAGCTCGGTTCCCATGAACAGGAGCTTCTTCCCGGGCCGTGTGAACTGGTAGGTGAGGAGCGCCCGCAGGTTGGCGAGCTTCTGCCACGCGTCGCCGGGCATCCTCTTGAGGAGTGAGCCCTTGCCGTGCACGACCTCGTCGTGCGAGAGCGGCATCACGAAGTGCTCCGTGTGCTCGTAGATCGACGCGAAGGTGAGGTCGTCCTGGTGCCAGCGGCGGTGGATCGGCTCGCGGCCGAAGTAGCCGAGCGTGTCGTGCATCCAGCCGAGGTTCCACTTCAAGGTGAAGCCGAGCCCGCCCTCGTCGATCCCGCGCGACACGCCGGGCCACGCGGTGGACTCCTCGGCGATGGTCATGCAGCCCGGGCATTCCTCGCGCACTGCCCGGTTCAGGTCGCGCAGGAACGCCACGGCCTCCAGATTCTCGCGGCCGCCGTGCAGATTGGGCAGCCAGTCGCCCTCGGAACGGCCGTAGTCGCGGTAGAGCATCGACGCCACGGCATCGACGCGCAGTCCGTCGAGGTGGTACTCCTTGAGCCAGAAGACCGCGCTCGCCACCAGGAAGTTCCGCACCTCGTTGCGCCCGAAGTCGAACACCAGGGTCCCCCACTCCGGGTGCTCGCCCATGCGCGCGTCGGCGTACTCGTAGAGCGGCTCACCGTCGAAGCGACGCAGCGCGAAGTCGTCGCGGGGAAAGTGCGCCGGCACCCAGTCGAGGATCACGCCGACTCCCCCGCGATGACAGATGTCGACGAAGTTGCGGAAGTCGTCGGGGTCCCCGTGCCGGTGGGTCGGCGCGAAGTAGCCGCTCACCTGGTATCCCCACGAGCCGTCGAACGGGTGTTCGGTGATGGGCAGGAGCTCGAGGTGGGTGAAGCCGAAGCGCTGCGCGTGCTCCACCAGTGCCTCGGCGAGCTCGCGGTAGCCGAGCACGCTCCCGTCCGGGCGACGCCGCCAAGAGCCGAGGTGCACCTCGTAGATCGAGAGCGGCTCGTGGAGCGGCTCGTGGCTGCGCCCGTCGAGCCACTTCTGGTCGCCCCAGGCGAACTCCGAGTCGCAGCCGATGACGCGGGACGCGCACTCCGGCGGAGCCTCCATCCAGAAGGCGAAGGGGTCCGTCTTCGGACGCAGCGACCCGTCCTGGGTCTTGATCTCGAACTTGTAGGGCTCGCCGCGGGTGATGCCGGGCACGAAGAGCTCGAACACACCAGA
>Ga0224508_10005607_pt1 | contig 10031 bp, 9 predicted proteins | sample SF_Jan12_sed_USG_4_FD_170157 | JGI IMG/M metagenome (GOLD analysis project Ga0224508, IMG submission 170157) | Sediment microbial communities from San Francisco Bay, California, United States - SF_Jan12_sed_USGS_21 | ecosystem: Environmental > Aquatic > Marine > Sediment | place: USA: California... | reverse complement strand
TGGCGTCCGGGCTGCCGAAGTCATTCGCCACGTACAGATCGGCGTCGAGGTCCCCATCGAAATCGAAGAACCTCGTCACGAGCCCCCACGCCCGAGGCGCTTCTTCGAGCGGATCGCCGTCCCCATCTCGAAAGGTCCCGTCGGTGAGCGGGACGGCGGCGAATCGACCGGAGCCGTCGTTCAGATAGAACTCGTCCGGGTCGGCCAGCTCGAAGCGACGAATTCGGTCCCCTACGCGCTGCACACGGTAGTGCTCGCGGAACCGATCCCGTACGCGGAGCGAGTCCCCGATCTGCTCGGCGATACCGCGGATGGTGCGTTCCGTAGGGCTGAACAGATCATCACCCTGAATCGTCTTGTAGTTCGCGAAGTACGGGTCCAGGTCCCCATCGCCGTCCACATCGGCCAACGCCAGCGTGGTGGACCCGTATGCGCCGGTGAAACCCGCGGGCGTTTCCGTGAACGAGCCCGCGCCGTCATTCAGGAGGAGCGCGTTCGCGCCGCCATGAACCGCGACGAAGAGATCGAGATCGCCGTCTCCGTCGGCGTCGGCGAAGACGGCGCCGCGCGACATCCGGTCGGAAAGATCGGCACCGGAGGAGGCGGTGACGTCCTCGAACTCCCACCCGCCGAGGTTTCGGTAGAGAGCATTGGATCCGTCGAGACGGCAAACGTAGAGGTCGACCCAGCCGTCGCCGTCCATGTCCCCGAGCGCCACGCCGGTGCCGTGCGACAGCGTGCGGTTGGCGAGACGTTGCTGCTCCGTCACGATCGAGGCGGTCGTGATACCGGTCGTCCCGGAGCCGACCTGGCTGAAGGAGCCCTCCGGACGCCCGGCGAACTGGAGCGGGCGGGACCGCCCGGTCTCCTCGTCCGACCAATCGATCACGACCTCGGGCTGCGGTACCCGGTCGCACGCCGAGACGAGCGCCACGAGGGCGAGCGGGAAGAGGAACGCCCGCGTGCGTCTAATCGACATCCCCTCGGAAGACCGATCTGATGCCCTCCAGCGCGGCCGAGGCGACATCCGCACCGCGGGAGAACACGCCGGCCAGACCCCGCTCCTCCATTCCGACGAGCGGAATGTCGAAGCTGAAGTGCACGGCGACCCCGGCGGGGCGCACGTTCTCTCGTGGATCCTCCCAACCGCCTTCGGGATCCAGGGCACCCTCGATGTGCACCTCCACCGTATCGGACGCCGCTCCGACCTCCTGGGCCACCTGTGTGAGGCGCGTTGCAAGAGCCTCGTTCCGGCTCGGATCCGACTCTCGCTCATCCAGCCAGAGGGCGGGAGGAGCCACGTCGATGTGGAGGAAACCAAGCATGACATCGGGGTCTAGTCCAAGGGCTGGAAGCTCGTCCTCGGCGGTCCCTCCCTCCGGTACCAGGTACGTGGACAACCCTCCCACTTCGATATTCGTGAGGCCCAGCGCCAACTCGTCGACGACCAGCTCGACCAGGGCCGACGGCGCGTGGAGCGTATCCAGCGCACCGGACTCGAGGATATCGAGTTCGGACTGATCGTACGCGAGCACGCGGAAGAACCACGACAACGGTTCCTGACGGCCCTCGAAGAGGTCCCGTACCCCGAGCCCGGCCTGTCTGAGGGCCCCGAGCAGCAGGGAGCCCATCTGGTGTCGGGTCAGCGTCGACAAGGCGCTTCCATCAGCCTGGGATCATGATGTGGGCGGTCGGCGAGCCGGGGAACATGATCCACGGACCCTCGGCGCGCGCGGAGGGCAGTCCCAGCTCCTCGGCTGTGGCGTATGGCACGTAGATCACGGTCAAACGGTTCGCCGACTCGAGGCTCCCGTCCCAGTCGGGCCCGGCGAATACCTGGTGCAGCATGCCGTGAGCCGGCATCTCGAGGTCCCCTGCCTCGATTTCCTCCCATCGCGTCTGGATCGACTCGCGACCGGTGAGCCCTTCACGCCGTAGCTCGCGGCCACGTGCCATGTATGGCTCGAGCCCGCGGTGATAACACGCGGCCTGAAAACGGTCGTCTCCCGGCGTATCCCCGAGGCAGATGAACTCGCCGGACCCCTCCTTCACGACCCGTGCGACGTCGTCCTCGACGACCATCACGGTGGCCGCGGCGCGCTCGCTCACCGGCAACGGAAGAACGGCGCGCTCCAGGTCGCTGATTCGCATGGCCTCTTGCGCGCCTGCCGCCGTCGGCAGCGCCACGAGGGCGACGAGAGGTGCGACGAATCGGCTACATCGTGACATACCAGCCTCCTTCGACGGATTGCCCGCGCGTCGAGTCCGAACCTCGAGCCCATTCGGCTCATGCGTGCCGCGGGGCGGAATCAATAGGTGCGGCCCACGGTGCGGGCGCAACAAAACCCGAGGGCGATCGGCGTTGCGTCTCCGGGTGGCGTACTGAAGATTCGCCGCCTGGCCCCGCCGACTCGGGGACCCCGGCGCCGCGTCGAGCCGTGCCGGACTCAACGGAAACTCCACGAAAAGTGCGCACAACGTGAGCCTTAGAATCGCCGTCCCGGGGGAGACGACCCCCGGCGAAACGAGGGTCGGCCTCACCCCTGACGCCGTGAAGCGCCTGGCGTCGGAGTCGATCTCGATCTCCGTGCAGGCGGGCGCGGGCGAGACCGCCGGCTTCGGAGACGAAGACTATGAGGCCGCTGGAGCGAGCATCGTGGCCGATGCCGCGTCCCTGATCGCCGACGCCGATGTCGTGCTCAAGGTGGCTCCGCCCGCGAAGCTCGCCGACGGCACTCACGAGGCCGACCTCATTCCGGAGGGTGCGCTGCTCGCGTGTTTTCTGCAGCCTCACGACAGTGCCGACCTCTTCGCACGACTCGCTGCGAGACGGGTGACCGCGCTGAGCCTCGAGCTCGTCCCCCGGATCACGCGGGCGCAATCGATGGACGCGCTTTCATCTCAGAGCAACCTCGCCGGCTACAAGGCCGTCGTGATCGCTGCCGACTCGCTCGGGGCCATCTTCCCGCTCCTGATGACCGCGGCAGGGACCCTTTCGCCGGCCCGGGTGCTCGTTCTGGGTGCCGGGGTCGCGGGGTTGCAGGCGATCGCGACGGCGCGGCGGCTCGGCGGAGACGTGTGGGGATACGACATTCGCACGGCGGTGAAGGAGCAAGTGGAAAGCCTCGGGGCCCGGTTCGTCGACCTCGAGGAGGGCGCGCCGGCCGACGCGGAGACGGAGGGCGGATACGCCAAGGAGCTCGACGACGCGGAGCAGGCTCGGAAGCGCGAGCTTCTCGCGGACCACGTGTCGAAAGCGGACGTGGTGATCACGACCGCCCTGGTCCCCGGCAAGGCGGCGCCCGTTCTGATCACGGACGACGTGGTCGCTCGCATGAAGCGGGGGAGTGTGATCGTCGATCTTGCGGGGGAGGCTGGCGGCAACTGCTCACTCAGCAAAGCCGGCGAAGTCGTCGAGTCTCCAGGGGGAGTAAAGATCCACGCACCGGTAAATGTGCCGGCCACGCTTCCGACCCACGCGAGCCAGCTCCTCGCTCGCAACCTGACGGCTCTGCTCAGGCCGATGATCGGCGACGACGGCGTGGCGGTAGACCTCGACGACGATGTAGTCGGGGCCTGCTGCGTCACCCATGACGGAACCGTCCGGTTCGGCGCGTGACCGTCCCAGACTACGAGACGAGGCTCTACAGATGACCGGAACGCTGCTGGTCGGGCTGTACGTGTTCGTCCTGGCGATGTTCGTCGGGTTCGAGATCATCACTAAGGTCCCACCGAAGCTGCATACGCCGCTGATGTCGGGATCGAACGCGATCTCCGGAATCTCGATCGTCGGGGCCCTGCTCGTCGTCGGGGCGGGGGAATCCCCCGCGATGCGCTGGATCGGCCTCGTGGCGTTGATCATGGCGACGGTCAACGCAGTGGGCGGCTTCATGGTCACCGATCGCATGCTCCAGATGTTCAAGAGCAAGGACGGCTGAGCCCATGTCGATCTCGACAGTCATCGCGATTACGTATCTGGTCTCCGCCGCGCTCTTCATCCTAGGCCTCAAGCGGCTCAGTCACCCGGAGACCGCTCCGGGCGGGAACCGGATGGCCGCCGTCGGGATGCTGCTGGCCGTGGCTGCGACGCTCCTCGACGAGAAGATCCTCAGCTTCACGTGGATCGTGATCGGGGTGCTCGTCGGCGGCCTGATCGGAACGGTCATGGCCCGCACGGTGAAGATGACCGCGATGCCCGAGATGGTCGCGGTCTTCAACGGGTTCGGTGGAGCCGCCTCGGGCCTGGTGGCCGTCGCCGAGTTCCTCAGGATTTCGGGCTCCGGCGAGACGATGGCCGCCGACGCCGGAGTCTCGATCATGGCCGGCACGATCATCGGCACCGTCACGTTCTCGGGCAGCCTGATCGCGTTCGGGAAGCTGCAGGGGTCCGTGACGGGCAACCCTGTCCAGAACGCCGGTCTGCGGCTTCTGGCGATCGCGCTCGGTCTCGGAGTGCTGGGCGCCGCCGGATACCTGATCATGGCCGAGATCGACCCGAGGGTGTACTGGGGCCTGGTCGGGGCCGCACTGATTCTCGGCGTGCTGTTCGTCATCGCGATCGGTGGGGGCGACATGCCGGTCGTGGTGGCGCTGCTGAATTCGTATTCGGGTCTGGCGGCGTCGGCCGCGGGCTTTGTCCTGGGCAACAACGCGCTGATCATCAGTGGCGCCCTCGTCGGAGCTTCCGGTCTGATCCTGACCAGCATCATGTGCCGGGCGATGAACCGTTCGCTGTCGAACGTGCTCTTCAGTGCGTTCGGCTCGGCAACGGCCGCGGGAAGTTCGGCCGACGATGGGGACAAGGTGGCGACGCCGATCGAAGCCGAGGACACCGCGATGATCCTGGCGTACGCGAACCAGGTCGTATTCGTGCCCGGTTACGGTCTCGCGGTCGCGCAGGCGCAGCACAAGATCCGTGAGCTCGCCGATCTCCTGACCGCCCGTGGCGTGAGCGTTCGCTATTGCGTCCACCCGGTGGCCGGTCGAATGCCGGGACACATGAACGTGCTGCTCGCCGAGGCCAACGTCCCGTACGATCAGCTCTGCGAACCCGACGACGTCAACCCGGACATGGAGAACATCGACGTCACCGTGGTCGTGGGTGCCAACGACGTCGTGAATCCTCTCGCCCGGGACGACGCGTCGAGTCCGATCGCCGGGATGCCGATCATCGAGTGCGACAGAGCGAAGAGCTGCATTGTGATCAAACGGTCGCTGTCGGCCGGATACGCGGGGATCGACAACCCGCTCTTCTACAAATCGAACAATCGGATGTTCTTCGGCGACGCGGCGGACGCCCTCGGCCGGATCGCGGAGGAGGTCAAGGAGCTGTAGCCGGGGTGAACGAGTCAGACAGCCGCCGACTCCTTTCCATTCCAGGCTCAACGATCAGGGCGAGACCGGATTCGTCGCGCCCTACCTGTCCTACCTGCTCCGGCGCCTCGACGAGGCACCCTGTGCCGGCACCTCGCGCGTGTCTCCCCACATCTCGCCGCCAGACGCCGGTCCGCCCATCATGAAGTGATGAGAGTCCGGCCCGCGCCCATCGAGGTCGCGTACCGCCTGGTCGCCGTCGACGATTGATGGCCGTCCGCTGACCCTGGAGGTCTCAATGGACCGTCGCGCTTTTCTCGCCCTCTCCGGCGGCGCCGGCTCGCTGACACTCGGCCTGGCGGCCTGTGCTGACCCGAGATCGCCCGGGCGCGCGGGAGCCGACGAGTTCCCCACCGATCCCGACGAGATCGCCGCGCTGTACGCTGACAACATCTACACGAGGCTGCTGGGAGTCCGACCACATCTCCCGGCACACGAGCACGTCTCGAGGCTCGGCGGCGGCCGGATGGCTCCGGAGGTCATCGCCGCGATGGCCGAAGCGAACGACTTCTTCGTCGACATGCATGAGCTCGGGCGCACGGCGGGCGAGCGGATCGCCGACCTCATGGGCGCGGAGGCCGCGCTCGTCACTTCCGGCGGGTTCTCGGCCATGGTGCTCGGAGCTGCCGGCTGTCTCACCGGAACCGACAGCGATCGGGTACATGCTCTCCCGCGCCCCACCTGGGACCGTACGGAGTGTCTGATCCAGACGCCGCACCGGTTCGACTACGACCGCGCATACCGAGACGCGGGGATGACGATCGTCGAGGCGGCGGAGCGCGGCGCCTTCGAATCCGCTATCTCCGAGCGGACGGCCATGATTGCCGGTCTCGCGGCGGCGGAACGGCAGACTCTGTTCGCGCCTCCGGCGCCGACACATTGGGCCCCCCCACCCGATTCGACGGTGATGACCAACCGGGAGCTCATCGAGATCGGGGGTAGGCGGGGCGTTCCCGTGCTCGTCGACATGGCGTCCGACCTTCCGACGGGCGTCGGCTTGCGAGAGTACCTCGAGGCGGGAGCCGACCTCGTCGTCATCAGCGGCGGCAAGGGGCTGCGCGGCCCCCAGTCGTCCGGGATTCTGGCCGGCCGAGCCGACCTGATCGAGGCGGCCCGGCTGAACGCCTCCCCCAACGACGGCATCGGTCGTGGGATGAAAGTCGGTAAGGAGGAGATCATCGGACTGATCGTGGCTCTCGAGCGCTACGTGGCACTCGACACGGACGAATGGGTCGCCGGCTGGACCGAGATGGCGCGTTCGATCGCATCCGAGCTCTCGGACGTCGCGGGGCTGCGCGCGGAAGTGGTCGAGAATACCGCCGGGTACCTCGATGTCGAGCTCACCTGGGACACCGATGTCATCCCGCTGACCTCCGATCAGGCGAAGGAAGGGCTGCTCGTAGGCGACCCGCGGCTCGCCTACCTGATGACCATTCGCACGCGCTGCCTCCGTGAGGGAGAGGACGTCCTGGTCGCTCGGCGCCTGCGCGACTTCTTCTCCGCGGCGGCGCGCGGAGCCGGCGGGTGAGCGCGACCCCAAGGGACCCGTGCCGCGTCTCGGACGGCTTCGTGGCGGTCCTGAAGGCGGACTGTCCGACGTGTCGCCTTATCGAGCCCGTCCTGAGCCGAATCGAGGCCGAGGCCGCGCTCGTGGTCTACACGCAGGATGATCCGGGCTTTCCGTCCGCGGTGACCGACCGGATCGACGACGCCGCGCTCCAGCACTCTTTCGAGCTCGACATCGAGACGGTGCCGACGCTCATCCGGTTCGAGGGGGGCGCCGAAGTCGATCGCACGGAGGGATGGAGCCGCTCTGAGTGGGAGCGTGTGACCGGCACGGAAGGGCTCGGAAGCGACCTCCCCGAGCACAGGCCGGGCTGCGGGTCGAAATCGGTCGAGCCCGGTGCCGCCGAGGCACTCCGCGCGAAGTTCGGTGACACGGGAATCGAGGCCCGATCCGTCGCGGTCGGCCCGTATGCGGACCCGATCGAAGCGTGCTTCGACCGTGGATGGACGGACGGCCTGCCCGTCGTCCCGCCAACACCGGAGCGTGTCCTCCGGATGCTCGCGGGGACGCCGCGGGCACCCGACGAGGCGGTCGGTCGCATCCCCCCGGACCTGGCGGAGTGTACCGTAGAGAAGGTGGCGATCAACGCGGTGCTCGCGGGCTGCCGTCCAGAGTTCATGCCGCTTCTCCTCGGCATCGTCGAGGCCGCGCTCGTTCCGGAATTCACGCTGCACGCCGTCACGTGCAGCACCTGTTTCAGCGCGCCAGTGATCATCGTGAACGGACCAATCGCGGCACGACTCGGCATGAACTGCGGACTCAACGTCCTCGGGCCGGGCAACCGCGCGAACGCGACGATCGGGCGAGCGCTGAACCTGCTCGTCAGGAACGTCGGCGGCGGCCGGCCGGGCGAGATCGACCGGGCCACCTTCGGATCGGCGAGCAAGTTCACGCAGTGCTTCGCCGAGGATGAGTCGGATCCGGACTGGGAGCCGCTCTCGGTCTCCCGTGGAATCGAACCCGGTGTGGACGCGGTGACCCTGTTTCAGGGGGAGGGTGTGCAGGGGTTCATCGACCAGAAGTCGCGGACTCCCGGCGAGCTCACCCGTTCGCTGGCTCTCTCCCTGTTTGCCGTGGGCCACCCCAGGCTGTGCGAGTGGGCCTACGCGCTTCTCCTTCTTTCACCGGAGCATTATGCCATCTATCGCGACGCGGGCTGGGGGCGCGGAGAGATCACCGAGGCTCTTCACGACGCCCTGCATCGCCCCGGAAGCGAGCTCGTGGCAGGGGCCGGAGGTGTGGGCGAGGGCATCGAGGATGAACGGGCCGGGGAATCGGTACCAAAGTTCCACGCGGATGGCCTCTTGATCGCCCGGGCCGGCGGACCCGCGGGGCTGTTCTCGGCCATTCTGGCCGGCTGGCCGGGTGGGCGAGCGCGCGAGGATTCACACCCGATTACAAGAAGGATCATCACATGAGCGACCCCGCGGCCGTCCTCCACGATCCGACCTCCGAGACCACGTCAGAGATCCGTCCGCGACGGACGCCGCCAGCGGATCTCGCTGGCAAGGTCGTGGCACTCCAGGGGATCGGGAAGGCGCGCAGCTCCGAGTTTCTCGACCACATCGAGGACCGGCTGAACCGCCGAGGGATCGAGACGATCCGTACGGAAAAGGCCACCAACGCACGCACTGCGCCGATCGACATCCTGCAGCGGATCGCGACCGAGGCCCACGCCGTGGTCCAGGCGCTCGCTGACTGAGGATCCTGCACGTCGTGCGGTCTGCACGATCTCAAGGAGCTGGATGACCGTGGGGTGCCGGGGTGCTTCGTCGTCACGACCGAGTTCCGCGATGCCGCCGACATCCAGTCGAAGACCCTCGGCTTCGATCCGGCGATCGTCTGGGTGCCTCATCCCGTGCAGAACCGGACGCCATCGGAGCTCGAGCGGATGGCGGAGGACTGCATGGAAGACGTGCTGGCGCTGATTCAGGGCGGGGCCCAGGCGCGAAAGCGGGGTGCGCCCGGCGAAGCCTAGCTCGCCGCCCGCATCGAGCGGAACATCAGGAACGCAAGGACATAGAGGGCGAAACCGACCGCTAGAGTAAGCCTCAGACCGATGGTAAGGGCGAGCAGCGAAGCCGCCACGCCGCCCGCGGCGGTGAACAGCCCGTTCATGGCCCAGCCCCACGCCACCGCCCCCTCGTGCCGCCGCGAAGCCCAGAGGATCCCGAGGGGAAACGGCATCCCGAGGGCCACGCCGAGCGGCAAGATCGCGAGACCGGCGACCGCCGCCCGAGCCGGCGCGGGCGCGGACAGGACCCGGGCCGACCACGCGTCGTATGTCGCGAGAAAGAGGGCGCCGATCGCTAGCACCGCCACGAAAGGCAGGTACCATCGGCGCTCCGGGGTCACGTCGAACCGCGCGGCCAGGGCGGAGCCCCCGCCGGCCCCCGCCAGAAGGACGAAGATGACGAGAGCGAAGGTGTGAAGCGGAAACCCCACCGTCTTGATCAGCATGCTGAGGAGGGTCAGCTCGATCATGATGAACCCCGCGCCGAGGAGCGCGAAGTAGGTGAGCATCGGGGCCTTTCCCCGCCAGTCGGATCGGCCTGCCGGTGAGAGCGACAACGGCAGCAGGACGAAGACGGAGGCCAGCACCAGACAGATACCCCCCACCACGAACAGGTGAGCGATATCGAGTGGAATCCCCCCCCGCAGGGGCTCGTTCAGAAAGGCGGCGACGGATCGATCCACGACGTCGCCCCGGTCCTCCGACAGGTGGTCGAGGGACTTGCGGGTGAAGTTGAAATAGGGGCGGTCGTCCGTCACCGGCCCCACACGATAGGGAATCCGATCGAGAAGCTCGGCAGGCACCTCTCCGCTGAAGAACTCGATCGGGACGAACCCGTCCTCCGCGTCTCCGGGACGCTCCGCGACCGTGAACTCGCCGGTGGAAAGGCTGGAGAGACCCTCGATATGTGCGACCTCGTCCACCGTCCAGGGGGTCATCTTGATGAGGATCGTCGCGACCCAGTCGCGGACCCGAGCCCGGTGAATGACCAGGACGTGCCGCTCGAAGTCGTCGCGACCCAGCTCCGCCCAGGCGGACGCGGCGGTCGTGATGATGCGCGGGTACAGGTGGTGGTTG
>Ga0224508_10005606_pt1 | contig 10034 bp, 6 predicted proteins | sample SF_Jan12_sed_USG_4_FD_170157 | JGI IMG/M metagenome (GOLD analysis project Ga0224508, IMG submission 170157) | Sediment microbial communities from San Francisco Bay, California, United States - SF_Jan12_sed_USGS_21 | ecosystem: Environmental > Aquatic > Marine > Sediment | place: USA: California... | reverse complement strand
CAACACCCATACACCGGGTGTCACCTCGACGCTGGCCGGGGGCTCGGGCGGTAGCTGTGCCGACTGTTCGCTCATCAGGACCATCCTCCGTCATGGGCGACGAACTGCCCGGTCACGAAACCACACGTCCCGTCGAGGTAGGCGCAGCACAGCGCTGCACATTCGTCGACCGTGCCCAACCGCCCCATGGGGACGCGGGCCACCGTCTTCGCCAGTCCCTCGGGTGTGTCCGCCCGGTTGGCCGCGATGAAACCGGGGAAGTCCATGAAGTTGGTGCCGAGGGCATTGACCTGCACGCCGTGCGGCGCGGCGTCGGCGGCCACGTTCTTCACGAGATGGGTGGCTCCGGCTCGCAGCGCCGAATACAGGGGCGCGGCCGTAAGGACCCGGTTGCCCGCGGAGCTGGTGATCATGAGCACCTGGCCCTGGCCGCGATCGATCATCGGTGGGAGCACGGCCTTCATGAACTCATACGGGGCGTCGAGCAAGCCTCGCTCGAGCTTGTGGAGATCGCTTGTGGTCGACTGCAGGAAGCGGCCGGTGACGATCTCGCCGGTGAACGCGGTGGCAGCGTCGATGCGGCCGAACCGCTCCAGCCCGGTGCTCACCAGGCGCTCGGCGACCTCGGCATCGGCCAGGTCCCAGACGCCCTGGGCGGTTGCGACCGTGGCGCCGAGACTCTCGAGCTCCTCGACCAAGCCCTCCTCCGGATCGCCGATGATCAGGTCGTGGCCCCGCTTCGCCAGCTCGCGGGCCAGTGGCGGGCCGATGTAGAAGCTGGTGTTCGCAATGAGCGCGACGCGGCGGTCTTTGGCGGTCGTGTTCACACGGTCTCCGATTCTCGTTGGCTCGCATTGACGCCGGACGGAGCGTCTCCCGAGCGGGCGGCGACGACTTCGACGGGGATGCCGTTGAGCACGCCGTTGCCCGACAGCGGATCGATGACCGATCCGTCGGTCAATACGTTGCTGTTCACCCCGGGGCGGCGGGCTGCGACGTTCAGCCTCGTGCCGGGGGCGTCGTGGCCCCAGCCGTGGGGCAGGCACACGACTGATCGGGCGATGTCATCAGTGATCTCCACCGGTGCCACCACCGATCCTGCCGCCGAGGTGATCCGGGCCTGGCCGCCATCGATCAGCCCCCACTCCTCGGCGTCGCCGGGGTGGACCTCCAGCGTGCATCGCTCGCGCCCCTTCACCAGCACTTCGATGTTGTGCATCCACGAGTTGTTGGACCGCACATGACGGCGGCCGACCAACACGGGGCGGTCAGGCACCTCGTCGAGCCAGCTTTGGAGGCGGGTCATGTCGTCGGCGAGGCGCGTCGCGGCCAGTTCGATTCGGCCCGAGGTGGTGCGGAGGACACCGGGCAGCTGGGGGGTGAGGGGTCCGAGATCGATGCCGTGGGGGTTGGCTTCGAGGCGCTCCATGGTCAGCCCCTCCGGATGAGCGCCGAAGTGGTCACCCGCCCATCCGGAGCGCAGCATGGCCTCGAGCACTCGGTCGGCCGGGCTGCGGTCGCCCAACTGCGAACGGATCTCGGCCACATCGCGACCCTCCAGCGCACGGCCGGACCCCACGGCGCGCTGCAGCACAGCATCGAGCACCATGTCGTGGATGAGCTGCGGGTCAGCGCCAGCACCTTGGCCGCCGGCCACAAGAGCCAGTCGGGCGATGATCTCTTCCTCGGAGGGGCCGGTGGCTTCGAACAGGGCAGGTGAGTAATTCGCGATGTTTCGAACCGACATGCCGTAGAACGCCAGGTCGTAGTGGCTGCGAGCCAGCGCCGACGGCGGTGGCAGGATGACGTCGGCGTGGCGGGTCGTCTCGTTGAGGTAGGGATCGACCGAGATCATCACGTCGAGGGAGGCCAACGCCGCTTCGGTTCGGGTGCTGTCGGGGATCGAGCGAGCCGGATTGCCGGCCACGGTGACGAGGGCGCGGATCTTCCCCTGGCCCGGGGTCTGGATCTCTTCGGGCAGGGCGGCAACCGGGAATTGCCCGTGAACCTCCGGGTGGCCGCTGACCCTGGTCGACCGGCGCCCGATGTCGAAGCCTCGCCCGGGGCCCGGCTTCGACGGTTCCTGGTGGGCCGGATGGGGCCACATCATCCCTCCGGGCCGGTCGAGGTTGCCGGTGAGCGTGGTGACCACGTCGGTGAGCCACGAGGCCAAGGTTCCGAACGGCACGGTGTTGGTGCCGATCCGCCCGTACACCGCCGCCGTGGGCGCGGCCGCGAGCTCGCGGGCGATGCGACGGGTCACGTCGGGTGCGATCCAGGTTGCGTGTTCGACCGCCGCGGGCGTGAACGGCGCAAACAGGCGGCGCACCTCCTCGACGCCGTCGAGGTGTTCCCCCGCCGCGCCGGTGTCGACCAGATCCTCGTCGAACAGGACCTGGGCCAGCGCGGCCAACCAGGCCGCGTCGCTTCCGGGCCGGATGGTCAGGTGTTCGTCGGCGGCCTTGGCGGTCTTGGTGCGGCGGGGGTCGACCACCACGAGGCGCCCGCCTCGCTCGCGGATGGCTCGCAGGCGGCCCGGGAAGTCGGGGGCGGTCGCGAGGCTGCCGTTGGACTCGTAGGGGTTGGCTCCCAGCATCAGCAGGTAGTCGGTTCGGTCGAGGTCGGGCACCGGGAAGGCCAGCGCATTGCCGTAGAGGAACCCCGACGATGCGTGCCTCGGCATTTGGTCGACCGTGCCGGCCGAGTAGAGGCTCTTGGTGCCCAGGGCCGTGATCAGCGCCCGTGCGTAGATGGTGAGTGCGTGGTTGTGCACGCAGGGGTTGCCCTGGTAGATCGCTGCGGCCTCGCGGCCGTGTTCCTCGAGGACGGGGAGCAATCGCCGCTCGACCTCGGCGAATGCCTCGTCCCAGGACACCTCGACGTGGCGCCCGTCGCGCTTGACCATGGGTGAGCGAAGGCGGTCGGGATCGTCGTGGAGCTGCTTCAGAGTCGATCCCTTGGGGCAGATGAAGCCGTGCGAGAACACGTCGTCACGGTCGCCCCGGATCCGCACCACCGAGTCGCCCTCGACCGTCACCTCGAGCCCACAGGTTGCCTCGCACAACGGGCAGGTGCGGTAGTGCAGCGAGCGTTCTGGCGCCGCCTGTGACTCGGCGGTCGTCGACCTGGCCCCATCTCCATCTGATCCGATCATCGAGATCCCCTGTTCGTCACCCGGCCGCGCCCTCGAAGTAATTTCGCACTATATGAAAACACTCTGCCGCGATCAAGTGGTCGAGCGATGTACGGGGCGACGCCCTCACGAGCGCCTACTGAGCCGAGCGGCTACTCGATGCGCATTCCGAGAGCGCACGACTGACGACGAGCTGCTGGATCTGCTCGGTGCCTTCGAAGATGTCATGGATCTTGGCGTCGCGGTGCCAGCGCTCGACCGGGTACTCGCGGGTGTAGCCGTAGCCGCCGAGGATCTGGATGGCCCGCTCGGTGACCCAGGTGGCGGTCCGGCCCGCCTTGAGCTTGGCCATCGAGCCCTCGGCGTTGACGAAGGCCCGCTGCTTGCCGAGCCACGCCGCCTTCCATACGAGAGCCCGCGATGCCTCCACCTCGGTGGCCATGTCGGCGAGCATTCCTGCATCCAAGCCACATGACGTCCGTAGGAGTAGACGCTGCGCTGGGTTGGTTTGTCGCTCTTGCCGAACCCGACCAGGTCGGGTGCGATCACGCGATGTCCGGCGGCAACGAGCAGCGGGATCATCTTGCGATAGAGGTAGCTCCAGGTCGGCTCACCGTGCATGCACAGGACGGGTGCGGCGTCGGCCGGCCCCTCGTCGAGGTAGTGCACACGAAGGGTGCCGCCGTCGTGGTCGGCGATGTCGACGTAGTTCGGCGCGAACGCATAGTCGGGCAGTCGGGCGAAGCGTTCGTCGGGGGTGCGCAGGGTCTACATGATGTTCCTCTTCGGGTGACCTGGGCTGGGATCAGGAGGTGAGCAATAGCGTCGGGGTCTCCTCGCCTCGCGCAGAGACCTCCGCGTGGGCGGTCATCGCGGTTCCTTCAGGCGGGCGCAAGGCCGTCGTCCTCGATGTCGGCGGTGGTCATCAGCCCGGCCCGATTGTCGAAGTCGGCGGCGAGCGGGCGGCCGTCGTGCAGGACCAGCCAGAGCCGCATCAGATGCCGCTTGCGGTCCTCTTCCTCCCAGTCCTCGAACTCGCTTCGCGAGTGGGCGACGGAGTAGTTGTCGACGAGGAGGATGTCGCCCTCCTCGAGCCGCAGCCGCACGTGGACGTCGGGATCGGCCGCCAGCAGGTCGATCAGCGTGAGCAACTCGTCCTGTTGCTCGGTGAGCTCGGGGCACTCCTCGAATCGCCGGGCCGCACTCCGGGCGTAGCCGGAGTTGTGCCGCAACGACAGCCGGTCGTCGGCGCCGACCGACGCGAGCACCCGGGTGTAGTAGGGGCCACCATCGGGGTGTTCCTCGTCGCGGCAGTCGAAGTCGAACCGCTCGTAGTACGTGTCGATGAGGTCCGGGCGGCGAGCGAGGACTTCGTTGTAGATCGTCTGGAGCGGCGCCAGTCCGCTGTCACCGCCCTTCCTCGCGGTGCGGAAGCAGAGCAGGGCGAGGAGATCGGTGGACGTGTCGGTGTGGAACGGAAGTGCGATGCGCACCTGGTAACCACGGGTGCTCGGATCGGTGAGGATGTCCCTGCCGGTGTCGCGCACGTGACCGAGCAGATGGCCTTGGGCGTTCTGCTTGACCGGCACACCCATCTGACGGCCGAGCGCGTAGTACACGAGACCCGCCTCGCGCTCGCTCCAGCCGTCGAGGTCGAGACCACGGATCACGACGAATCCGATCCCGTTCTCGAGGCGGTCGAGCCACTCGGAGATCGTGTCGGCCAGGGCCGGGATGGGGGTCGACTCCGGATCCACGGCCCCGAGCCCCACGCCACGAGCCACGAGCTCGGCGCGCAGGCGACCGAGCTCGGTGAGCTCCTCGTCGTTCAGCTCGTAGAGGTAGTCGTCTGGGGTCAGCTCCGGGCCTCGCCACACCCCGGGGCCGGTGAGGGGCTGGCGAACGATCGTTCGGCTGTCAAGAGGTTCAGCGGAATGGGACACGGCGAAGCTCCTCTTCCGCTGAACTCCAAGAAGCTCCGCTCATTGGCGCAGTCAATCGGTGAGTTTCAGTCATCGGATGTTCCTGTCGGGGTCGGCGATTCGGGCACGACCACCGACCAGTGGTCGCGAGGGACGAGACCGCGGTCGGCGAACGTGCGCAGGGTCGGGTCGGGGTGGTCGAGAAGGCGGGCCGAACCGGGTGACCTGCAACGCCATCGAGCTCTCCCTCAGTCGAGTCATCCGTGCCAGATAATTTCGCACACTATGAAAATGCTTTGCTAAGGTCAACCCTCGGACTCGGCCCGTCGTTCGGGAAAGGACTCAGCCAGCATGGACATCGTCTTGACCGGGACCGGATCGCCGCTTCCGGACGCCGAACGCGCCGGCCCCTCGACCCTGGTGAAGGCGGGTGACACGCACATCCTCGTCGACGCCGGTCGAGGCGTCGTGATGCGCATGGCGGGTGCGGGATCGGACCCTGGGGTCCTGGCCGGTGTGCTGATCACCCATCTGCACAGCGATCACATCTGTGCCCTCAACGACGTGATCACCACCCACTGGGTCAGAACCCGCGAACAGACCGTCCTGCCGATCTACGGGCCCATCGGCACGGCCCGCATGGTCGAGCGCATGATGCTGATGCTCGAGGACGACATCGGCTACCGCATCGAGCACCACGACCCGCTCGTGAAGGGTCCGCAGGTCGAGGTCACCGAACTGGAGCCCGGCGATGCGTTCCGTATCGGCGACGTGCACATCACCACCGCGGCGACGATGCACGCGCCGGTCCGCCCGACCATCGGGTTCCGGCTGGAGCACGGCGGCGCGTCGGCGGCACTGGTCGGCGACACGATTCCATGTGAGGGCGTCGACGAGCTCGCCGCCGGAGCCGACGTCTACGTGCAGACCGTGCTGCGCAAGGACCTCGTCGAGCTGCTCCCGGGCGAGATGGCCCAGGACATCCTCGAATACCACTCGGGAGTCGTCGAGGCCGCCCAGACCGCGGCCCGGTTGGGAGCCACGCGGCTCGCGCTGACCCACATGGTTCCAGCGCCGACGCCCGATCAGTATCCCGAATGGGTCGCCCGGGCCGCCGATCACTACGACGGTGACGTGATCATCGGCGACGACCTGACCACCATCACGATCTGAGCGCACCATCATCCGAGGCAGGGAGTTCACATGACCGAGTTCGAGGGCACGATCGGGCGCACGCTCGCCGACTCCGAGCCCCATTTCGAGGAACGACCGCACCCCGGTGACGGTGCGCCGAATGTCGTGTTCGTGTTGCTCGACGACACCGGGTTCGCCCAGTTCGGCTGCTACGGATCCGACATCGACACACCCAACATCGACGCCCTCGCGGCCGGCGGCGTGCAGTTGACGAACTTCCACGTCACACCGGTGTGCTCACCCACGCGAGCGGCGCTGCTGACCGGCCGGTCCCAGCACGCCGTGGGCATGCGGGGCCTCTCGGGCTGGATCACCGGCTTCCCGCACTCGACCGGCCACATCTCCAACGCGGCGGCGACGATCGCGGAGGTGCTGCGCGACGAGGGGTATGCCACGTTGTGTGCCGGCAAGTGGCACCTGATGCCAGGCGGCGACATCTCGGCGGCCGGACCGTTCGATCACTGGCCGTTGGGGCGAGGGTTCGAGCGCTTCTACGGGTTCCTGCCGGGTGAGACCGATCAGTTCTACCCGGAGCTGGTGCGCGACAACTCCCACATCGATCCGCCAGCGACGCCGGAAGAGGGGTACCACCTGTCCGAGGATCTGGTCGATCAGTTGTTGTTGATGATCAACGACAACAAGAACGTGCGTCCGGATCGTCCGTTCTTCGCCTACCTGCCCTTCGGCGCCACCCACGCCCCGCACCAGGCGCCCCAGGAGTATCTCGACAAGTACCGGGGTCGCTACGACGAAGGGTGGGACGTGGTGCGCCAACGCTGGTTCGAGCGTCAGATCGAACTCGGCGTGATCGACACCGACACCACCCTGGCGCCCCGCAACCCCGGCGTGCGGCCCTGGGACGACCTGTCCGACAACGAGCAGCGTTTCGCGGCGCGCCTGCAAGAGGCGTTCGCGGCGTTCCTGGATCACACCGACGACCAGATCGGCCGCTTCGTGGACGGGCTGCGCGCCATGGGGGAGTTGGACAACACGATCCTGGTGGTGCTGTCCGACAACGGTGCCTCGCGCGAGGGCGGCGCGGCTGGAACGCTCCACGAGTTTCGGCACTTCAACGGGCTGCATCAGTCCGCGGAGGAGGCGGTCGAGCGGATCGACGAGATCGGCGGCCCGGGCAGCCACACCAACTATCCGTGGGGGTGGGCCCAGTGCGGCAACGCGCCGTTCCGCTGGTATAAGACGAACACCCACGAGGGTGGCGTGCACGTGCCGCTGGTCATGCACTGGCCCGACGGCCTCGGTGAGCAGGCCGGGACGAAGCGGAACCAGTTCGCCTATGTGTCCGACGTCGTGCCGACCATCTACGACCTGCTGGGCGTCACCCCTCCCGACACGTATCGCGGCGTCGAGCAAATGCCGGTGACCGGGCACTCGTTCGTGTCGGTGCTCGACGACCCCGCCGCGCCGGCGACCAACACGCTGCAGTACTTCGAGTTCGGCGGGCATCGAGCGCTCGTTGCCGAGCTCGACGGGGTGTGGTGGAAGGCCGTCACCCAGCATCAGCCCGGTGCCGACTTCGACGACGACCGCTGGGAGCTGTACGACCTCTCCGCCGACCCCTCGGAATGCAACGACCTGGCCGACAGCGACCCCGAGCGACTGGCCGAGCTGATCGACCTCTGGTGGCAGGAGGCCGAGACCCACGGGGTGCTGCCCCTCGATGAGCGTCGCCTCGAGTTGTTCATCCCCCGGCTCGGCCCGCACAACGTCCACCGGCCCGACCGCCGCTACACCTACCGGCCCCCGATGACCCAAATCCCGACGAGAACCGCCGCGTCGCTCACCGACTCCGAAGTCGACATCACTGCGAGGGTCTCCGGCACCGGGGCCGACGAAGGGGTGATGATCGCGACCGGCAACTCCACGTCCGGCTTTACCATGTTCGTGCAGGGCCGGCGCCTGGTCGTCGACTACAACGCGTTCGGCGAGCACACACTGCTGGAGTCGAGCGCCGACGTGCCAGCCGGCGACTGCATCCTCTCGGTGCACCTGCAACGAGAGGGCTCAGCCGGATGGGTCGAACTGGCCATCGACGGCGTGGCCTGCGGCCGCGCCGAGATCCCGCTGTATCTGTCGACGTTCACGTCGACCGGCGCGAGCGTCGGGATGGATCATGGCTCGGCCGTGTCGCCCCGCTATGCGGCGCCCTTCGCGTTCACCGGCACGCTCCACGACGTCACCGTTCAGCTGCCGGACGGTCGCGACCCGGGCCACGACGACGCCGCCGCCAAGCGCGAGTGGTCGCGTCAGTAGCGTCGCCAAACGGAGCCAAACGGGGAGCCAACAACAGCACACGTCAGTGGACACCAGCGGACGTCCACGGACAGTCAGCCCAGCTCAGCCGGACCTCGGCGCACACCCACGGACGTCCACGGACACTCCGATTCCTCATGACGCGCAGGGGGTCGGGGGTTCAAGTCCCTCACGGCCCACGCCGTTCGCTTCCCGCACTAGCGGAGTTTCGGCTTCGCCGAAACGTCACCGACCGAACCCGGGCCGTGGTTCAAGAATCGTTCCGCAAGGCACACACCAACCCCAGGTCAGCGGCGGTGCGCGTCGAAAGCCGTCCACCCCGTGCTCAGCACGAGCGAGCGACACAACCGCTGCGGCTAGGTTGCGGTTCGAGCGATCGAACGAGCCGGGACGCATCGAGCGCGCCCCTGATGGCCTCACCTGGGCGGCCGCGGTCGCGGTACGTGCAATGCCCACAACCACGGCGGGCACCGGGACAGCGGGTTTCCGCGTACGGACTAGAGCCACCGAGCCTTGATGCGCCGGAGGACCTGCTTCAGGCGGCGGGACCAGGCGTCACTCCTGAGCGGTCGCGTCACGCTGATCTCGGCCTGGTCCGGGTCACGAGTACAGAATTCTTGTGACCACCCTCGGTGAATCCTGGTCTCGGGCGGACTCGAAGACTTCTTCCTGTACCAGGCCATCAGCATTGTAGGTTTGATCATGCCGGCCTCGATCAGCGCCTCGTTCATGAAGCTGATTTGGTCGATGAGACACGTATCTTCAGCACTCTCGACATCGAAATTGTGCCCGTAAGTGCGATCGATGAAATCGTCGATCAAGCCCCCGGTTGCGACCAAGTGGGAGGCGTCGAAGAAGTTGTTCAGTAAGGGCAAAATATCCTGGGCTCTGACCCCCTCGTTGCTCCGCAGCGAATAGTCCCAATTGTCGTAGTCCTCGTCGACGCGATCGCGCCTGTTATTGAACTTGTACTTCGGGGGCAGGGTGTCCCAAATCGGCTCGAGGTATCTCAGTACCTCTGGCCACCGTTGGTGACCATTCCTACCCACTATGTCGTTGATAACGAAGTTGCCCGAATCATCCATGACCTCCACAACCGACGCGAAGATGCCCTCCAACTCCGTGAAGTGGTGCAGTGAGTGGTTGGCCATGACCGAGGAGTAGGATCTGTCAGGATTCCAGTTGCTCAGGTCCTGTTGTCTCACGCAGATGTGCTCGGACAACCCTTCGGCTACGAATCTTGCATTCGCCGCGGCACACCGCTCGGAGGACATCTCCAGGCACTCGATCCGGAAGTCGTGGAATCCTCGGGCTTTCAATTGCGCCGCTACGTCTTGCTCGACCCGACAAAGACCACTCCCCAAGCTCACGAAGTCCAGACGCTTCGACGGTGGCCGGCCAGCCAACAGTCCATCGACAAAGAACGGCACCGTGCCGCGAGTGCCATAGACTTCCTCCAGCTTGGGTGCCAAGTATCTTCTCGACCAGTAACCGTGAATGGGTGGGAGCTTCTG
>Ga0224508_10005605_pt1 | contig 10034 bp, 9 predicted proteins | sample SF_Jan12_sed_USG_4_FD_170157 | JGI IMG/M metagenome (GOLD analysis project Ga0224508, IMG submission 170157) | Sediment microbial communities from San Francisco Bay, California, United States - SF_Jan12_sed_USGS_21 | ecosystem: Environmental > Aquatic > Marine > Sediment | place: USA: California... | reverse complement strand
GTGATCTAGAAACCATGCGTGTTATTCACAAAGCGGACGATGGCATAGTCAAAGAACGGATATTTTCGCTCAACGGCGCGTTACGTGAAATAATTCGCGATGAAGAGCGTGTGTGGTGTTATTTGCCGGAACAAAAAATGGGTGTGCATGAGTACCGGCAAACCACGGGAAAAAACTTTCCCAGTATCTTGCCGCAGGATATGGAACGCCTGTTCAATCATTACATCGTCAAACTCGGTGATCCCGGACGGATAGCGAATCGTACCGCCCGACGCATCAGCATACAGCCCAAGGATGACTTTCGGTATGGCTATGAATTGTGGGCTGATTCGGAAACCGGTCTATTGCTACGGGCCGACTTGCTGGATCAGGAAAAAAATGTCATCGAACAATATGCCTTTGTTGAAATCGCAATCAACACGCAAATAAATGAACAAGATCTACAACCTATAACGCCACGCAATGCTCTGGTTTGGTTTGGTCCCAAAGACCCGGCTACAGGCAAAGAATCAGCTGTGGCAGGCTGGAAAGTAACGCAGATGCCATCAGGTTTTATATTGTCACGGGATATCAAGCGTATGAGTCCGATGCGCGAACAACCAATGGAACATCGGGTGTATTCCGATGGTTTGGCCTCGGTTTCGGTTTTTATTGAACAACTTCGGGACAATTCCAGAAAAAAGGCAATAAAAGGCCTTAGTCAGATGGGTGCGGTGCACGCTTTTGGTACAATGATCGATGATTATCAAATTACCGTAATGGGCGAAGTGCCCGAGGCTACGGTCAGCTTGATCGGCGCCTCGGTAGAACTGGAATAACGATCATATGACACCGATTCTCGACCAATGGCGGCGGTCATTCGCCGTCTGCGCCGCATATTGTGTGGTACTTGTTTTTTCAACTATTGCTAACGCGGCGAAATTCGGATTGCCTGATTTCCGTGACCTGGTGCAAGCGAATTCCGCGGCAGTCGTAAATATCAGTACACGTCAATCCAATGGTTCCCGTAGCAACGATGTTCAGCCTGACATCCCCGATTTGCCGGATGACAGTCCGTTTAAGGATTTCATGGATAAGTTTTTTCATGAGATGCCGCAAGGGCGCAACACACGCTCGTCGGGTTCGGGATTTATCATTTCAGACGACGGTTATATTCTGACCAATGCCCATGTAGTTGATGAAGCCGACAAGGTTGTAGTCAGTCTGACCGATGGACGAGAGTTAAAGGCCAAAGTGATTGGCTCTGACCGGCGTAGCGATGTCGCTTTGATCAAGGTCAAAGCAAAAAATCTTCAACCGGTGAATATTGGTAATGACGATAAGCTGGAAGTCGGCGAATGGGTGTTGGCGATTGGTTCGCCATTCGGTTTCGAGAGTAGTGCGACGGCAGGCATAGTTTCGGCGAAAGGTCGCAGTCTGCCAAACGAAAACTATATTCCCTTCATCCAGACGGATGTGGCAATAAATCCCGGAAACTCAGGTGGGCCATTGTTTAATCTCAACGGCGAAGTCATCGGTATCAACGCGCAGATCTACAGCCGTACCGGTGGTTTCATGGGTTTGTCATTCGCCGTACCCATAAGCATGGCTATGTCCGTAGCCGATCAACTAAAAAGCAAGGGCAAGGTCTCGCGCGGCTGGCTCGGAGTGGCGATACAAACCGTAACCCAGGAACTCAGCGAATCCCTTGGCATGGATAGACCGAATGGCGCTCTCATCACCGAAATATTAACGGACAGCCCGGCTGCCAGCTCGGAACTACGTACAGGCGATGTTATTGTAAAGTTCAACGGACAGGCTATTCGTAAAATGTCCGATCTGCCACCAGTAGTCGGCACGACGTTGGCCGGTGAAAACGCCAAGGTAAAAATTATTCGTGACGGCAAGTCACAAACCCTGTTGGTAAAAATCGGCGAGCTTCCGGTTGAGGAAGTTGCGGTTGAGATGTCCGAACCCGCGGGCGAAATCAAACAGGATACTCTTGGTCTCGAACTCGCCGAGCTGGATGCACAACAGCGCGAAACGCTGGGTATTGATTCCGGTGTTGTTGTCAAAGGCGTAGCGGAAGGCCCAGCGAGTCGTGCCGGTATACGCGAAGGGGATATTATTTTACAAATCGACAGTCAGGAAGTTGCTTCCGTCGATGCCGTCAACGGTATAGTAGAAAAACTGGTCAAAAACCAATCGACGCCGGTATTGATCAAACGAGGTGAGCGTTCATTGTTTCTGGCCTTAAAACAATTCCAAAACTAGAAAGATTTCAGAAAGATTTTCGAACTCTCACTTTTGGTGGCTTTGACCACAGATGAATCTGTGACAGGATTTTGCGTGTCCGATCGGGGATGATTGAAATTTGCGTGTATAATCCGCACTTTATACCTAACCCGTCCCTTAGTTACTCATTCTTTCACTAAAAATGGCGCCAGCGGCGCCCTTTTTGCTATGGAGAACAACGTTGCCTAACTTGCGTACCTAACATCAGTTTGAAACCCGTGTCCAATAGCGATCTATCACATATTCGAAATTTTGCCATTATTGCCCATATTGACCACGGCAAATCGACACTGGCGGATCGCTTTATCCAGCACTGTGGTGGTCTAAGTCAACGCGAGATGGCTGAGCAAGTGCTGGACTCCATGGACCTGGAGCGTGAGCGTGGTATTACAATCAAGGCGCAGAGTGTCACTCTGTATCATGAAGCCAGTGACGGCCAGCGCTATCAGCTCAATTTTATCGACACGCCAGGTCACGTGGATTTTTCTTATGAAGTATCCCGGTCACTCAGCGCTTGCGAGGGTGCGTTGCTGGTGGTTGATGCCGCCCAAGGCGTGCAGGCACAAACAGTTGCGAATTGTTATACCGCGGTCGATTTGGGTTTGGACGTTATTCCTGTATTAAACAAAATTGATCTACCTGCGGCGGAGCCGGACCGGGTATTGCACGAGATTGAAGACGTTATCGGAATAGATACCAGTCATGCGATCATGGCCAGCGCGAAAACAGGGCACGGTATCGAAGATGTGCTGGAAACGATCGTACAGCATTTGCCACCTCCCGTTGGTGATCGTGAGAAATCATTGAAAGCGTTGATTCTGGATTCCTGGTTCGATAATTACCTGGGCACAGTCTCACTGGTGCGTGTAAAGGAAGGCCGATTAGTACCAAAGACTAAAATAAAAATGTTATCTACAGGACACGATCATCTGGTGGAGAAGGTTGGCGTCTTTACACCCAAGCGAACGCCTGTGGAGGTTTTGCAGGCAGGCGAGGTGGGTTATGTTATTGCGGGTATCAAAGACATTAAAAGCGCCCGCGTTGGCGATACCATTACCACACTCAAGAACCCGACCGAACAACCACTGGAAGGATTCCGTGAAGTCAAACCAACGGTCTTTGCAGGGCTGTACCCGGTAAATTCCGCTGACTTTGAAGCTTTTCGCGAAGCCCTGGATAAGTTGAGCCTGAATGACGCATCACTGGTATACGAACCGGAATCGTCCCAGGCCCTGGGTTTTGGTTTTCGTTGTGGATTTCTCGGCATGTTACACATGGAGATCATTCAGGAGCGGCTGGAACGCGAACACGATCTGGAACTGATTACCACTGCACCGACAGTAGTGTACGAGGTGGCCAAGACTGACGGTGAAGTGTTATTGATAGACAGCCCGGCGGACTTGCCTGATGTCAGTGCGATTCAGGAAATTCGTGAACCGATAATCCTGACCCGGGTTCTTGTGCCGCAAGAGTACTTGGGTGCGGTTTTGACTTTATGTGTGGAAAAGCGCGGCGTACAAAAAAACATGCATTTTCATGGCCGTCAGGCTGTTTTGGAATTTGAATTACCACTGAACGAAGTCGTATTGGATTTCTTTGATAAATTGAAATCCGTTAGTCGTGGTTATGCGTCGATGGACTATGAGTTTCTCTCATTTCGGCCATCGAATATGTGCAAGGTCGATATTTTAATCAATGGTGACAAAGTGGAACCCCTGTCGGTACTGGTACATCGTGAACAAAGTCAGTATCGCGCACGCGAACTGGTGGCACGCATGCGCAAACTTATTCCGCGACAAATGTTCGATGTCGCGATTCAGGCAGCGATTGGCGGTAGAATAATCGCGCGGGAAACAGTAAAAGCCCTGCGCAAAAATGTTACGGCCAAATGTTATGGTGGCGATATCACGCGTAAACGAAAACTATTGGAAAAACAAAAAGAAGGCAAAAAACGCATGAAACAAATTGGCGCGGTAGAAATACCGCAGGAAGCATTTCTCGCCGTGTTGCGCGTCAGTGGCGAGTAACCGGGGCAGCAATTTATGGATTTTTCACTAATTTTATTTGTCGCTTTGGTTATTACAGGACTGATCTGGTTGGGGGACCGTATTTTTAGCTCGCGCCATCGACTCGTATCCGCAACTGTCGGTGACGCTGCAATGCAAGGGCAAAACACAACTGACGAAACTGCTCAGGTTACGTTACCGCGGGAACCGGTTATTGTTGAATACGCCAAAGCGTTCTTTCCGGTATTGTTGCTGGTGTTTGTTTTGCGTTCGTTTATCGTCGAACCTTTTCGTATTCCATCCGGGTCTATGTTGCCGAATTTGTATATTGGCGATTTTATTTTAGTCAACAAATTCAGCTATGGCATTCGTCTCCCTATTGTGCATAAAAAATTAATCGAAAATTCTAATCCTGAACGTGGCGACGTTATTGTGTTCCGCTTTCCGCACAATGAGAAAGTAAATTTTATTAAACGTGTGGTCGGCGAACCGGGTGATGTCATTGGCTACAATAAGAAACGCTTGACTATTAATGGCGAGGAAATTCCCCTGGAAAATCCAGAGGATTACACGTTTGATCAGCCAGAGAAAAGGAATAAGAAGGCGACTAGATTTAGCGAAAAGCTAAAAGCGTCAGTACACGATGTGGTACTGGAGAATAGCAACAATAGTCGTCCGGCAGAATACCGTGTGCCAGAAGGTCATTATTTTGTGATGGGTGATAACCGCGACCAAAGTAACGATAGCCGGTTTTGGGGGTTTGTCCCGGATAAAAACATCGTCGGCCGTGCTTTTCTTATCTGGTTTAATTGGGACACCAAGAACGGGTTTGATATAAAATGGGATAGAATAGGCAATACAATAAGATAAGGCTGATACTTTATCTTATCGTTTATGTTTTAGTATTTGTGAACATTTAACATTAGTTATGCGAGGGCAATTATGAAAAAGCAGCAGGGGATGTCGATCTGGGTAATTTTGGTTCTATTGATATTTAGCATTGGTTCACTACTTTTAGGCATGAAACTGTTTCCAGCGTATATGGATAACCTGAAACTAAAAGAAGGTATGCAAACCCTAGCGGATGATCCGGAGAACTGGAAGTTAACCAAAGGGCAGTTAATTAATCGACTTGATAACATTCTCTATATCGACTTCGCCCATGACATTGTGGATTTAAAAAAGGCGTTTAAAACGAAAAAAACCCAAACCCACACAGTCATGAGCATAAACTACGAGAAGGTTATTCATTTAGCATTTAATATCAGTGCCCTGCTGGATTTTGAGAATGAGGTCGAGATGAAACTCAGATAATGAACGACCAGCAGTTGATTATGGATTCACTGTTTCGTCGGCTGCAATACGAGTTTTCTGATCCAAATCTGCTGCAACAGGCGATAACCCATCGCAGCAAATCCTCGCGACACAACGAACGACTGGAATTCCTGGGTGACAGCATTCTGGGATTCGTCACCGCGGAAATTTTGTATTCGCGTTTTAACAATATTCCCGAAGGATCGCTCACACGTCTGCGCGCCAAGTTGGTACGGCGTGAAACCCTCGCGCTTGTTGCCCGGGATCTGGAACTGGGCGACTATTTGTCACTCGGTATCGGCGAGGCAAAAAGTGGTGGTCAAAACCGGGATTCTATTTTGGCCGATGCGCTTGAAGCGGTAATCGGCGCTATTTATCTTGATGGTGGGATGACCTCGGCAAGAGATTTTATTTTAACGACATTCCGTTTACACCTTGACCAGCTTGATCCCGAGCAACTCGACAAGGATCCGAAAACCCGCCTGCAGGAGTTATTGCAGCAAAAAGGCAGTCCTATACCTAAATACAAAGTGTCCGAAGTTTCCGGCCCGTCCCATGATCAACATTTTGTAGTGCAGTGCGTAGTTAGCGACGATGCAATCAATGATGGGGAAATGAAATATTTAGGCGAGGGTGGCAGCCGCCGCAAAGCCGAACAATTTGCCGCGGAAAGAGCCTTGATCGCCCTGACCAACCTGAAATGACCAACGGTTTTCGTTCTGGCTATGTGGCGCTTGCGGGCAGACCAAATGTCGGTAAGTCAACACTTCTCAATAGTCTTACCGGCCAGAAAGTCAGTATCACGTCGCGCAAACCTCAAACTACACGTCATCGGATATTGGGTATTCGATCCGCGCAGGGCAGCCAAATTATATTTGTCGATACACCGGGCTTGCATAACTCGAGCGGGAGCGCACTCAATAAAATCATTAATAAAACTGCCCAACACAGCCTGGCTGATGTTGACTTGATTGTTCAGCTTTGCTCAGCATCGCGATGGGCGGACGAAGATGAGTGGGTATTGAACAAGCTAAAACAGTTTTCCCTGCCATTGATTCTGGCTATCAACAAGATTGATCGTTTAGATGATAAACAGAACCTTTTGCCGTTTATTCAAGAAGTAAACGATAAGGGTGAATTTATGGAGATTGTTCCAATTTCCGCACTCAAGGGAACCAACATTGTTGAGTTGATTAAGACGATCACGAACAAACTTTCTGCAGGGCCGGCACTGTTTCCGCAAGACCAGGTTTCCGACCAGACGCAAAAAACGCTAGCGGGGGAACTGATTCGCGAACAACTATTTCGAAGATTAGGTCAAGAGTTGCCTTATGCCACTGCTGTCATTATCGACGACATCAGACTTGATGATAAAAAACTGTTACGGATAGAGGCTTTAATCTGGGTTGAAAAGCCTGGACAAAAAGGCATTGTAATAGGCCAAAAAGGTCAAACACTAAAGACCATTGGGGAACAAGCGCGAAAACAGATGGAGCAGGTTTTTAACACTCGCGTTTTTTTGAATCTTCATGTTAAAGTCAAACAGGGCTGGGCAAATAATATGACCGCGTTACAACATCTGGGCTATTCTGATCAGATCTAAGTTTTCAATCCATCGGTGAAAGCACAATCCCAACCGGCATTTGTTATTCATCGGATGCCCTATTCCGAGAGTAGTTTGTTGGTTGATTTATTCACAGAACAGTATGGGCGTTTAACGGTCCTCGCCAAGGGTGCACGCCGTCTCAAATCCCGTAATCGCGGGATTCTGTTGCCGTTTCAACCGTTATTGGTCGGTTGGGCAGGACGTGGGGAATTACCCATTTTAACCAGCGCGGAGATGACAGCTCCGTATCAGGAGTTACGTGGTCAAGATTTGTATTGTGGGTTTTACTTGAGCGAATTGCTTACCCGGCTTTTGCACCGTTACGATCCTCACGAACATCTCTATTCGGCATTCGAAACCGCCATCGAGACGCTTGCTAATGCAAAAAGCGACGTTGATAACGCGTGGACATTGCGTCTGTTCGAACGAGATTTGCTACGTGAAATGGGTTACGCCATGTTGCTGAGCCATGAAGCAGATAGCGATACAGCCGTTGAGTTCGATGCGGATTATCAGTATTTGATTAATAAAGGCCCCGTGCGTTTGCCGGTGCGTTTAAGCGGGCAACAACGAAACGGGAGCTTGAATGTAACCGGTCAAACCTTGTTGGCTATGCACCGATCATCGGAACCGACGGAGCAGAGTCTACGTGAAAGCAAACAACTAACCCGTGCCATTTTAAATCGTTATCTCGACGGCAAACCCGTGCATACACGCCGCTTGATACGGCAGATAAATCCATAAAAAAATGAAGCATGCGTATTCGCGGAGGGTTGAAGGCGTAAGGCCGTTTTTTTGGTAGAGCAACGTGTTGCGTCGTAAGGGGCGAGTTACTCATTGAATCAACCAGTGAGGCACGAACGAAGCAGATGTAGCCCAGATGAAGCGTAGTGTAATCAGGGCAGCTTGAGTGCCATTCCCAGTACGCCCGCTAACTAATGACTCCTCGAAGATCGGCTATTTTTTTCGTTGCGTGGTGAATCCCGCTGGTAGTTGTCCTAAATCACCCTCACCAAACAGAAAACCCAACATATGTTGTTCGATTACCTCAAGACTTGCAGGGTCGGCGCTGGATAACTGGTTTTCGTTGATAATCGTCGCCAATCGTTCAAGCCATTGGCCCCAGCCTTCCACGGATACATTTTCAAAAATTCGTTGGCCCAACTCACCGGGATAGGGAGCTTTGTCCAATCCTTCTGCTTCACGCTTGAGGACACTGCAATTCACGGTTCGCGCCATAGTCAAGAATTATAAGCGTTGTGTTTTAAGAATTTAATACGACTGATAAGTGAATTTGATTGACTGAATACCGGCAAACACACGAAGTCAGGTATAATTTCGATCATGCATTGTAACAACCTAAGGCCGCATCGAATATGGGAATAGCTGAAAACTTTGATTCAACCACATACAGCCGAGAGATTTTGCCTGAAGATCTGGTTGTGACCGAAAGTGCCCTGGCAAAGATCGGCGAGTTGATCGAGCAAGCCGATGAGGAATTGACCGCGGTGCGTGTCTATGTGGCTGGTGGTGGTTGCAGTGGTATGACATATGGAATGACATTTGCCGAATCCGACACTGATCGTGACAGCGTATTGGAACAAGAGAACGGATTTAAACTGGTGGTCGATCCCATTGCATTGAATTATTTACGTGGTGCGGAAATTGATTTTACCGATGATGGTGTCAATGCATCCTTCGTTTTCAATAATGTGTTTAAAGCGGTCGGTGGCAGTGGTGGTTGCGCAGGTTGTGGCGCGACGCGGGCATAGTTTTTTGCTATACCGAATAGGAATAGATTGAATTTATTCAGTATTTAGTCCAATTATTTTTGCTATGTGAAAGCCACGAACCAATCCGCCATTGCTAACGCAATTTTGTTTGTCGCTCCGGCTGGTTCTTACCGACTAAGTGCTTTTGCACGCACGGCACATCAACTTCAGATTAAACCCGTCATTGTTTCTACCGGGCATGACGCTGTTATCACTTCGACGGAAACAGGAATTCGCGTCGATCTGGACGATATTAAGAAAGCAGTTGATAAAATAATACAAGCGCTAACGGGCAGGGCAATTAGTTCTGTCATTGCAACAGACGATTCGACCGTTGAACTGGCATCAACGGTAGCGCAACGACTCGGTCTGCCCCACAACTCACCGGTTGCCTGCCAGCGTGCTCGGCATAAAGATTTGGGCCGAATGTGCCTAGCGCAAAACGGTCTGTTAACACCAAAGTTTCGGGCAATTCGACTTTCAGATTCAATTGAGTTGACAGCCGAAGGCATTAGTTTTCCCAGTGTTATCAAACCACTTGCCATGTCCGCCAGTCGTGGCGTAATGCGTGTCAACAATCACAAAGAATTTATTGCTGCCTGCGGTCGAATAAAACGGTTACTCGACAAGGAAGGCATCACACCGGCTAATTGCCTGGTCGAAGACTTTATACCCGGTCAGGAAGTCGCTATAGAAGGGTTTTTGCGCGGTGGAAGGTTTACACCACTCGCGCTTTTCGATAAACCGGACGCCCTCGACGGTCCGTATTTTGAAGAGACCTATTACATAGCACCGTCTCGGCATAGTGAAAAAACACAAAGTTCGATTATTCAAACCGTGCAGCAGGCATGTGAAGCGTACGAATTGTCCGAAGGACCACTCCATGCCGAGTGCCGTATCAATGCAAAAGGCATTTGGATTATTGAACTCGCCGCCCGTACCATTGGTGGCGAATGCAGTAGGCTGTTCGAGTACGCACTGGGTCAATCGCTGGAAGAAATTGTTATCAGAAGTTCTATCGGAGAAAACATTACTGATACCGGCATTGATGAGGCAGCAGGA
>Ga0224508_10005604_pt1 | contig 10034 bp, 4 predicted proteins | sample SF_Jan12_sed_USG_4_FD_170157 | JGI IMG/M metagenome (GOLD analysis project Ga0224508, IMG submission 170157) | Sediment microbial communities from San Francisco Bay, California, United States - SF_Jan12_sed_USGS_21 | ecosystem: Environmental > Aquatic > Marine > Sediment | place: USA: California... | reverse complement strand
AGCTGGCAGACTCAAACACAAACGGCCTCGCGGTTCTAGCGAGGAATCTGTCTTCGAACTCCGAAGCGGGAATCGGTTTACTGAACAGGAATCCCTGAACTTCATCGCAATCCTGTGACCGCAGGAATTCGATCTGTTCCGGCGTCTCTACACCTTCAGCTATTACGGTCAAACCAAGCTGACGTGCCATGGCGATAATCGCTGAACAGATCGTCGCACCGTCATCGCTCTTCTCAAGGTCCATCACGAAAGAGCGGTCGATCTTCAGTGTATCAATAGGGAAACGTCTGAGATAGGCGAGCGATGAGTAGCCGGTACCGAAGTCGTCAATCGCCAGCGTGATGCCCGTATTCTTCAGGTATTCCAGCGTTGCGATCGTCTTTTCGACATCGCGCATGAGAATGCTCTCAGTCAGCTCGAGTTGCAATAGACTCGGAACGGCCCCTGCTTCGAACAGCGCTTTCATTACGGTCTGCTGCAAATCGCTCTGGTAGAACTGCTGACTCGAGATGTTCACCGCGATTCGCGTCGCCCGGTCGTATTTACGTTGCCAGTTGCGCGCCTGCTTACAGGCCGTTCGAAGAACCCAGTCGCCTAATGGCACGATCTGTCCGGTTTTCTCGGCCATCGGGATAAAACTCGATGGCGGAATATATTCACCATCTTCATTGCGCCATCGAACCAGTGCTTCTGCGCCGACGAGCTTGCCGCTATCGAGCTCAAACTTCGGCTGAAAATGCAGTTCGAGATTCTCATTTTCCAGCGCCTTGCGAAGATCATGCTCGAGCGCAAGTCCACGCAACGAGCGTAAAGCTAATGTACCGGAATAGAAACGCACACTGTCCCTGCCGGCATCTTTCGCCTGGTACATCGCGACATCCGCGTTCTTCAGCAAGTCTTCAACATTATCGCCATCATCCGGATAAATAGACACGCCAATGCTGGGCGTCACGACGAACTCCTGCCCGTTGTACGGAACAGGTGCACGTAACTTGTCACAGATTCTTTCCGCAATCTGCGTGAGGACGTTTTCGTCCTCAAAACCGCTGATCGCACATGCAAATTCGTCGCCACCCAGACGGGCGACACCGGTCGGAAACTCTTCGGTGTGAGGAAATTGATCCTTGTTGCGAATGGAGCCTGACAACCGCTCGGCGATGGCGTTCAAGACGCCGTCACCGATGGTGTGCCCGAGCGTGTCATTGATGCGCTTGAAGTTGTCAAGGTCGATGTAGAGAACGGCAACCCGATCGCCGTTCTCCGTGGCCTCATCGATCATGCCACTGAGTTGCAGCCGAAATGCCTGCCGGTTGGGGAGGCCCGTCAAGCTGTCATAAAAAGCGAGTCGGCGGATGCGTTGTTCGGATAATTTCCGGGCAGTAATATCCGAGACCATCGCCAGCGTTCTGCGGTCAGTGTAAGGCACAAAACGCGCCTCATAGTAGCTGATGCGTTTTTCCGCTACGCCCAGGGTGAACTCAATTCGTACCGGTTCTCCGTTTCTCGATGCAAGAGCCCTCGCATCGCGCCAGCTTTTCGCGACATTCTTCGGCAGAAAGTCAAATACGGAGACTTTTCCAGTGCCGGGCTCCGGCAATGGGTTTTCCAGTTTTCCCGGAATGAAGTCCGCAACGATATTGTCAGCATTAAGAACAACGAACGTGTCTGGCATCGCGTTCAGGAGCAAACTGTTTTCCTCCTTCGCCTTGCACATTGTCTGGTAGTCGTGACTGACGCGTAAGAAGTATTGAAGCCGGTAGCCAATTATTTCCCAGTTAATAGGCTTGGTAATAAAGTCTGTTGCGCCCGCCCGAAAGGCTTCTTCAGCTGCCGCAGTATCACCATTATCGGCAACCAGGACGATAGGAGTACTCTCGCCGCCAGGCAAGCGGCGAATCTCCTTACAGGCGAAGAGACCGTCCTGAATCGGCAGGGCAATATTGAGAATGACTATCTCCGGGTCATGCTCTACAAATGCCGCACAAGCCATCGCACCGTTCTCGGCGACTTCCACCCGATAGCCGCGCCCTTCCAAAGCCACTTTCATGGCGTTTCGAGTCGCCGGCTCGTTATCAGCGATTACGATCAGTCCTTTGCTCGGGGCAGTTTCACTCATGCTTGGACACTCATGGACTTGTCATTCAGTTCGTTTGACATGAGCAGTCATCCGGCAAATCTTCCGGCGAGAGATTGCACCCGGTCTTTTTGTCGATCGTCGAAAAGCGCCATGCCCTGAAGATCTTCCGCCGATATGCCCAACGACTCGGGCCAGTCACTAAGACTGGATTTGTGATCTTCCTCGAGCTCCTCATTCTGCACAGCAGTCACACCGGCCGCGACGACCAGTCCGAGACGGTCGTCGCAAGGCGTATTCGGGAACGCTCGATATTGGTAAGCGGCAACCATGGAAGACGGCAGCGACCACATACGGCCCAGTTCCGCTGTCATGATCTTGTGGTCTGTTTCGAACTCGGCATTGAAGAGCTTTGAAAGACAGCCCGGCTGCCCCTGCGCTTTGCACTCCGTCAGCACCTTTCCGGTACGCTCCGGCTCAACGTGCGACAGCGCCATCAGCCCGAGGTTGTGGCAGAGGCCGGCAGAGTAAGCCAGATCCCGTTCTGAATCGTCGGCAGATACGTCAGCGCCTGCGATCTTTTTGCAACACTCCGCAACCCTCAGCGATGTCATCCAGAATCGCTGCGCGTCAAATGCCGGGCACTTTTTGCTGTCGAAGGATTGCTGAATGGCCATCGCCAACACAAGCGAGCGCACGGTATCGACGCCAAGGACTCGCGAGATCGCCTCCGCAATGTCGTTTACGGGTTCGGGCAGGCCGAAATAAGCTGAATTTGCAAGGCCAAGCAGTTTGGCGCAAATACCTGGATCGTCTTCTACGACGCTCGCAACTTTTTCAGCATCGATAAACTCGTCCCCGAAGCAAGTCAATATTTCCTGCGCCGTCGCGGGCAACGGTGGTAGCGCCTTGATCGATTTCGCGAATCGTATGGAACTATCTGTAATGTCTCGTGCAGAATTCATTTTTACCTCTCAACCTGCCTTTGTCTGAATGTCGGCCTGTTCGTGACCGGAGTTTGCGGATTTCGGAAATCGGGGAGCAAACACGAATGGTTTTCCTAAGGCGAAACCCTGACCATAGTCGGCGCCCAGCTCACGAACGGTTTGCAAAATTTCATCGTTCTCGACAAATTCAGCAACTGTTCGGATATTTAGTGTGTGTGCTATATCGATAATAGATTTGACGAAAATTCGGTCAGTCTTGTCGTGCATCAAGTCGCGAATAAAACTGCCGTCGATCTTCACGAAGTCGACCGGCAGCTTCTTGAGATAGCTGTAGGATGATAGACCACTGCCGAAATCATCCAGCGCAAACTGGCAGCCCATTTGTCTGAGCACGCCCATCAGTTCGGTGGCCTCGGAGATACTTCGTATCACTGCGGTCTCGGTAATTTCAAAATTAATCGTGCCGGGCGGTAGTGGCGATTTCCTGACCGCATCTGTCAGAAAATCCGCGAAACGTCTGTCACCTACGCTGCTGCCGGACAGGTTGATCCAATACCGCCTGTCCACAGCCTCGAACGCATGGTGCACGAACAGCATGTCGAGGAGACTGGTAATTACCCATTTGTCGAGCTCAACGCTCATCCCGTAACGATCAGCCGCCGGCAAAAACGCCCCTGGAGGTACCATTTTGCGGGTCTCCGGATCGCGCAAACGCAGCAGGATTTCCATGCTTTCGGGCTCGTTGATGCCCTCCTCGACAGGCCTGATGGGCTGAGCGTAGATAGCAAAGCGATTCTTATCCATGGCCTCGCGCAGCCGCTGCACCCAACGCACTTGGCCGCGATGCGCTCGTGCCGAATCCTTTTCACCGGCAACTATATGCACGCGGTTGCGTCCCGCTTCTTTAGCCGCATAGCAAGCCGCATCAGCGAGCTGCTGCAGCTCGCTGATATCGCCGACGTTCGGATCTACGGGCAGGCCGCCGATACTCACGCCGATTCGATAAGTTTCCACACCCCAGTGAAATCGGAAATTCTCTATACTCTGACGGACAGATTCTGCGATTCGTTTTGCCGCGTCAGCCGGACATTCCCAGAGAATGATGCCAAATTCGTCACCACCTAGCCGGCCGACGAAGTCATCGTTACGAACACTGTCCAACAGTATCTCGCTAACGCTGCGCAATAACTGATCACCAGCGGTATGGCCTGAGGTGTCATTGACAACCTTGAACTGGTCCAGGTCCATGAACATGAGAAAACTGCTCTTCCCGCCCTCATCACAGCTTTCCAAAGCGCGCTCCAGTTGCGCTTCAAACGCTCGGCGATTCAACAAGCCGGTAAGTTCGTCATAGCTCGCCTGGTACTCGAGTTGCAGCGTCATCTTCATCGATTCGGTGACGTCCTGGATCTGCAGCACGCTATATAGAAACTCGCCCATATCTGAGCGGACGACCGAGAGATGGAGCACCGCCTGAATCTCTTCGCCGCCAGCTCCTACGCACACCAGCTTCTCATGGAGACTGTCCAGCTCCGTTCTCGCAAGTTTCTCGTAGTGCTCGACGAACCGCTCGCGGTCGGCCTCGCTGACCGTGTCTGCGAACTTTCGATTGATCAACGCCGGCCAGAACATGTTCTTCATCGCGGGGTTGGCATCGAACAATACCCCCTCTGCGTCAAGCAGGCCCATACCGATCGGCGCATTCTCGAACGCATTGAGGAATCGGGTTTCCACCTCGGTTCGAGCTTCAATCTCCTTCGACAGCTGCTCGTTGCTCGATTGCAGCTCTTGACGGGCCTTCTCGATAGACTCAGTGCGCTCCTCGACCTGCGCGCGAAGTGTTTCGTTTAGCCATTCAATATTTCGTGTTCGATAGACCAGTACCGCTCGCAGACCCAACAGGGCGGCCAGAAACATCGCGACTACGAACCACGGCTGCTGCCAGAAAAACGGTAAGACCGTAAAACGCAGAGCGGCAACCTCGCTACTCCACTGTCCGCCCGGGTGGCGCGCACGCACAACAAACTCATACGAACCTGGCGGGATTCGTGGGTAACTGACGGAACGACTGGTTGTTGGAGATCCCCACTCAGCATCCACACCATCCAGTTTGTAACTGTACTGCATGCCGCGCGGGCTAAGCAGGGATATTGCGGCGAATTCGACGCGTACACCGAGCTGTTTTGCCTCAATTTCCTGATCATCCAGAATCCGGTGGCCGTCGAGCTGTGTTTCCACGCGTACAATGGTCGGCCTCGGTTCAAAACCCTGCGGCATGGGCTGCGACATATCCATGCGCGCCGCGCCGTCTACCGTACCGATCCAGAGGTGGCCGGCAGAGTCGGCGAAGGTAGCGTGTACATTCGTTTCCAGACCTATAAACCCGACCTGCTGGTTGTAATGAGCGACGCCGGGTACGCCAGGCACGAACTGATAAAGTCCCTGTTCTCCACCAACGACGATCGTTCCGTTGTTTAGAGGCTCGATCAGGTAGACGGTTTGATCTGCCAACGGCGTCACTTCACCATAATCGGTGAATCGGCCGTTCTCAAAATGGAAAAGACCACCTTCTTCAGTGGCGATCCATGCTGATTCCGGCCCCGTCAAACTAATGTGATTGAAGAGCCGCTTGGACAGACCGTTTTGGGGGTTCAGGGTCTCCTCTTCGTATTCACCGTCTTTACCAGGTTTCAGGCGAACATAGTCGTAAGACGCCTCCGTTGGATTACCGCCAGCGCCAATGATTCGCTGATCGAAACCGCCATTGTCATTGGGTGTCAGCCGCACAAGACCGACTTCGTCGGCACCATACCAGACGCTACCGTCGTCCCATGTGTCCAGTGAATAGACTGACGTGCCCTCGGGCGTGTCGAACCTGGTCATCAACTGATCGTCAGGCTGATAACGGTAGACACCACTACCTATTGTCGAGTACCAAACGGCCCCGTCTTTCGCGATAGTTACGTCAAGAATATTCGCATTACCGGAATCGGAAATATGCGTTGCGGCCATGGCATCGATATCAAAGTGAAACAGTCCCTGTTCGGTCATTCCTATCCACAGGCTACCTTTGCCATCGGCGGTGACTCCGCGGACGGTGCCCTCGGGAATACCATAGTCTTCACCGACGATAAGCAGCGATTCGTCGTGTTCGCGCATCAAAAGTTTGGATTCCGTGCCAAACCAAAACCGGCCATGCCGGTCTTCGCTTATCGTCCATACTGTTTCCGGTTCGAATTCGGTACGCAATCGAAATTGCCGGAATCGGTCGCCAAGAAATCGTATGAGTCGCGTGCCACTGGATAGCCACAGCGAGTTCTCTCGATCGATGAACATTGATGTGACGTCATCGAGCCCAACGTATTTTCGAACGTCGGCCCCGGCGACTTCCGGTGCCACATGACGGCTATTGAAACTGAATAGTTCCTTACTCGTTGCCACCCACAGCAATCCTTTTTGATCCAGAACGATGCCGACGATTTCATCGTCGGCATCGACGCTGGCTATTTGGTCGAAGGCACCGTTTCGCCAGGTGCCAACGCCTCCAGCGGAATCTGCAACCCAAAGCTCGCCGGACGCATCCGCGTGAATTTTTGTGACTGATTCTGCGACCAGCTCGAGGCGTGGCTGGCCCTCAATCTCGAGTCGGTAAAGGCCCGTCTTCGATTCAACCCAGATATCGGATCCGGAGACAGACAAGTTGGTAATGCCCGTCGTCTCATCACCAATCAGACGTTGGACACTATGGCCTTTACTGCCGCCGGTGATCTCGACGATACCCTCGTCCTCGATGACCGCGAATTTGCGTTGACCAACGAATTCGATATCAAGGATGGGCTTGATCATGTCGTCGAGCGGTTCGACAATCTCTACCACACGCGCACCATGAATGACCGTGATATCACCTCGGGCGTCGCCGACCCAGACCGAGTTTTCCACGCTTACGTGAATCGCCGTCAGCGAATTGTGCGGCAAACCGTCGGCGATCGTGTATTGGTCAAATTCTTTGCCGTCGAAGCGATTGAGACCACGCGCTGTCGTGAACCACAGATACCCTGCCCGATCCTGCTCGATATCGACGACGTTGGATTGAGTCAGGCCATCGAGGACGGTGTAAAAGCGAAACGGCGCTTCGGCGCTGCCATCGGCAGCCGTTGCCGACGTCGCAAATAGCAATGTCAGCAGGGCCAGGCTAATCGTCCGAAAGGTAAATCGCCGCTTCACTCAGGGAACTCACTGGAATCAATAACTTACTAAATGCCTAATCGGCTGCTTCCGGCGATTCTTTAGGCCCTGTGTCGGAAAATTCCCTGGCCTGGAGGCCTAAAGCTGGCGTGCGCTCGACCGATAACTGAGTGACATTGGTGAACAGAGACTCAGATGCTCAAACCATCGCAGCCTATTGACGAAACCGCACGCCTCTTGAGCCTGCATTCGTTGCGAATCCTCGACACACCCTCAGAGGAGCGATACGACCGACTCACGCGCATGGCCAAGCGTTTGTTTCAGGTCCAAATCTGCCTCGTCAGCCTGGTTGACTCCGACCGCCAATGGTTCAAATCAAAACAGGGCCTCGACGCCTGCGAGACCTCGCGCGAGATTTCATTCTGCGGCCACGCGATCCTGCAAGACGACGTACTCGTCATCGAAGATGCCTCCGAGGATGCTCGTTTCGCCGACAACCCTCTGGTGACCGACGCGCCTTTCATTCGCTTTTACGCGGGTTGCCCCATAAGCGATCCCAATGGATTCCGAATCGGCACCCTGTGCATCATCGACCCCGAGCCACGTGTGATGACTGACGACGACATCGAGGTGCTTCAGGATATGGCCGCAATGGTTGAGGACGAGGTCAGGGTGTCCTCGCAGGTTACCATCGACGATTTGACCCAGGTCGCGAATCGCCGCGGATTTCACCTTATTGCCAACCATCTCCTGTCACTCTGCCGCCGAACAGGCACCGCCGCGGATTTGGCGTTTTTTGACCTCGATGGATTCAAGGCCGTAAATGACACTCACGGTCATGCGGCAGGCGACGAACTCCTAAAGCACTTCGCCAGGCTTCTGGTGAAGTGTTTTCGATCCGCTGACGCCATCGGCCGCCTCGGTGGCGATGAGTTTGTCGTACTACTGGCGAACTCGAACAGCGGCACGGAAGCGGCACTGAATCGGCTGCGAGACATGGCCGCCCAGACCGAATGTGAAATCAGGCAACAACTCGCGTGGAGCGTTGGCACAATACGCTTCGATCCTGACCGTCATACGACCGTCGAAAGCCTGTTGGCCGCAGCCGACTCCAGCATGTACGATGACAAGGCAAGAAAGAGGATCGCCAGCGGCTGACTGAGCGGTGCCAGCCATACAGAAGAGGGCGCACATTACTATTGCTTAAAGATGGACAAATCGCGGCGCCTGTGATCATGGGGCTAACGGTCGGCATCAGTCTTCTCGGCCTGTTTCGACTGCCGCAGCTGATCGACAAGTGCCTGTTTCGGCCATACTTCTTCCAGCGCAAGCAGCAATACGCCACGATAATTTCAAGCGGTTTCGTACACGGTGACGTTGGCCACCTGCTGTTCAACATGTTTACGTTTTTCTTCTTCGCATTCCCGCTGGAGAGATTCATCGGCACGATCCCGTTCCTGATCCTGTACTTCGCGGGGCTTGTGATCAGTCACACCTGCACGTACGTGAAGCAAAGGAAAAACGCCGATTACGCGTCCCTGGGCGCATCCGGCGCAATCTCCGCCGTCTTGTTTGCCTACATCGTGTACTTCCCGACAACAATGTTGATGATCGTGCCAATTCCGGTACCGATCCCCGCCGTGCTGTTTGCCATTGCTTACGTTGGCTACTCGTACTGGGCATCAACACGATCGCGTGGGCGCATTAACCACGATGCGCACCTGTGCGGGGCGCTGGGAGGGCTGGGTTTCGTGGCGATGGCGGACCCGGCGGCCTACGCCAATCTGTTGAAAATAATGGGGACATTCTGAATTTAGCGAAATCGCTAAATTCAGAATGTCCCCATTAGGCTGCGGCAACTGCGTATAGCTACGATTTAGCCATTAGCGGTTCAATGGTTCGTCAGCAAGCGGTTCATTCGGGACAACGGGAGGTCGGTAATCATGTCCGAGTTGTTCCGGCCAATTTCTACAGAACATCTCGCGGCGTGGATATTCGCCGAGCTCGAGAACCGCGGAACCGTTTTCGGTATCCCCCGCCGGCACTTTTTCGTGCCACACGAAGACGACGCGTTTCGCACTATCGTCTACGGACATCCCCTGGATACGCCATTCGGGCCGGCTGCCGGGCCGCATTCCCAGATGGCCCAGAATATCGTGGCAGCCTGGCTGTGCGGCGCGCGTTACATCGAACTGAAGACCGTACAGACACTCGATGTCCTCGACGTCAGCAAACCCTGCATCGACATGCAGGATGAAGGCTACAACGTCGAGTGGTCGCAGGAGCTGAAAGTCTTTCAGGCCTTCGACGAGTACTTGCGTGCCTGGGTGCTGATCCACGCATTGCACCACAGGCTCGGTTTTCCGGGCGATGCGCCGGCAATCGCATTCAACCTCAGCGTTGGATATGACCTGCAGGGGCTGCATCAACCAAACATGCAATGGTATCTGAACCAGATGCGCGACTGCAGTGACTACAAGCAGGCCGTTATCGGTCACGTCGCCCGGTTCTACCCCGCAGTGCGCGACCTGGAAATCCCGGATTGCATCTCCGACAACGTCACGCTCTCGACGATGCACGGCTGCCCGCCCGACGAGATCGAAAGCATAAGCGCCTACCTGCTGAGAGAACGACGCTTGCATACGCTGGTGAAATGCAATCCGACACTGCTGGGACCCGAGCGCGTACGGAGTATCTTGAACGAGGATCTGAAGTTTGTGGATGTCGTCGTGCCGGACATGGCCTTTGAACACGACCTCAAATACTCCGACGCGGTGCCGATGCTCGGAAATCTTCGAGCCATCGCAGAAGAATGCGGCCTCGAGTTC
>Ga0224508_10005603_pt1 | contig 10034 bp, 8 predicted proteins | sample SF_Jan12_sed_USG_4_FD_170157 | JGI IMG/M metagenome (GOLD analysis project Ga0224508, IMG submission 170157) | Sediment microbial communities from San Francisco Bay, California, United States - SF_Jan12_sed_USGS_21 | ecosystem: Environmental > Aquatic > Marine > Sediment | place: USA: California... | reverse complement strand
TAATGCCCCTGCTCCACAATGCCCGACCAGGGTTTGCCAGCAGGAATGATTTCATCGATGAACGGAGTTTGAGACATGGCTGGATTCCATAACAAGGTAAGTGGAAGAGTTCAGGGTCACATTTCACACTTGTCGCGAACACGATGTCAATGGCAAGGCCTGATATCCCTGATGACCACAATCAGTCCTTCAACAGTCGCGGGCTGAGAGATGTAAGGCCTGACACCAAAATGCATTTATCATCCCCCGGCTCCCGACACGCTTTCATATAATCGCTGGACAAAGTCTGGTCCCTGGTGGATTCTTGCGAGGCTTCAGCACCGGGACACCACCCTTGCCAAACCCAGTTACCACGCCAATCGCGCATGAAATTGACAGTCGTTACGGCTATGCGATGCTGTTGATGGTGTTCGGCTCGGTCGCGATCAGTTTTGGTGGATTGATACAGCGCAATATCGAGGTCGCCACGCCCTGGCAAATCATCGTCTACCGCACTATCGGGCTATTCATCGGCATCGCGATTCTCCTGGCGATTCAAAATCGCGGCCGGTTCTTTCACACGCTGCGATCCGTGGGCCGTTTCGGACTGCTCGCGGGTGCATTGCTCTCCGGAGCCGGCCTGTGTTTCGTACACGCCTTTGCCCACACCACCATCGCCAACGCACTGTTCATCATCGGTGCGATACCCTTTTTTGCGGCCCTCATGGCGCGTATCTTTCTTGGCGAACGCCTGCAACGCGCGACCCTGGTGACGATGCTGTTCGCCGGCGGCGGGCTTGGCTCGATGGTGATCAACGGCGTCAGCATCGGATCCGGTTTCGGCAATTTGATGGCACTGATGACCGCACTCAGCTTTGCCGGCTATGCCGTCGTGGTGCGCTACCGGCGACAGATCGAAATGCTGCCGGCACTACTGATTTCGTCTGTAATAATGTTGGTAGTCGCACTGCCCGCGACCAAAGGCGAGCTGACGCTGCCATTAAACGACATATTACTCTGCCTGTTCTGGGGCTGCTGCCTGTCGGGTTTCGTCAACTGGACATTCATCGTCGCCTCGCGCCATCTCGCCACGGCAGAAGTCACCTTGCTGATGCTGATCGAGTTTGCACTGGGCCCGCTCTGGGTCTGGTGGTTCGTCGGCGAAGTGCCGCATCGCTGGACGCTGATTGGCGGCGGCGTGATCATTGCATCAGTGGCCACTCGCGCCATTATCCAGCTGATCAACAAGCCACGACAGGAAGTAAGTCCAACCCCACCAGTCTGACAGCTATTTCTCAGCTATTGAGTAAACTGTCCCCGGGATTCGGTAAACTGTCCCCGGGATTCGGTAAACTGTCCCCGGAATTCGCCGATCGCAATTCCTGGAAACCGATGGAAACCGGGACAGATCTATTTATGATAGATCTATTTATGATACGGCAGCATTGATTTAAACTCGATTAAGCCAAAATTAACTGCAAAAGGGGATTGCAATGCCAAGGATTGGCAGGGTGGTGGCACCCAATATGCCACATCACGTGGTTCAGCGCGGTCACAATAGAAATGCCGTTTTCATCGATAATGGCGATTATTGTTACTACCTCGATACGCTGGAAAACTGGGCCCAGCAGTTGCAGGTTAAGGTATATGCCTGGTGTTTGATGACCAACCATGTCCATTTGTTACTTGATCCTGGAGATGACATAAAAAGTATCGGATTCCTGATGAAGCGGCTGGCAGGCAGACAGACACGTTTTGTCAACAAGCAAGAGAACCGTACCGGGTCTCTCTGGGATGGACGTTACAAAATGAGCATCGTCGACAGCGATGAGTATTTTCTGCAGTGTTGCCGTTATATCGAATTAAATCCAGTAAAGGCAAAAATGGTTATCCGTCAGGCGGATTATCGTTGGTCAAGTTACAGGGAGAATGCAGGACTATCGCCATCCGTAATAGTCGATCGACACGGGTTTACGAACTTATGCAGTGTCAGCTTTGAGGGCTATCGGAAATATGTGGCGGAAGACACTCCCTCATCCGAAGCGGAATTCATATCACAGAGACTAGAGAGCAATCGCCTAACGGGCGGAAACAGATTTGTAAAAGAAATCGAACTAAGAACCGGAATCAGACTGGAATACAAACGCCCAGGTCGTCCGCCCGTCAGCAAAGTCAACGATTAAATAAATCTGTCCCGGTTTGGTTTTGTGTCGGCCACGGCGATGACCGCAAGCGCGATGACCGGATCCAGCGTTTTATTGAAAAATTCCACTGCTTGCCTCCTCCTGGTAAGCAACAATATTAATTCCTGCGTTCTGGATCAAGGTGGTATTTATTGCAAACATCGTTGCCGATCGGGTACGGGGCACGAATACGGTGACGGTTAACGGATCTGGAGACAGGTAAACTGCCACCCTTATTCCGAAATGACCTCGATCGGGGAGCTCCGAGGTTGACGCGGGCGATCGATCGGAGTAGTAATAAAGTTTCGGAATTTGGAAAACGCCAGCATTTTCACCTGATCAGCCGAGGTTTGCTTACAGGAGTTTACGGCCTTATACCTCATGCGCGGCATCACGTATCGTGCATGACCAATGGATGCCTCGATGACTGATAGCCGCATAAATTCTGCTGCAGCGAGCACCGAACACGACGCGAAAGACCGTCTGCAGCCCCTGTTTCCCGGCGAGGACCGCCGCGGCAGGCGGCATATGGCGTCGGGGAGCCCGGCGTGAACGGAGCAAAACCCGTTGTCGGCATTATCGCCAACCCGGTGTCGGCGCGCGATATCCGCCGAATCGTCGCCTACGCAGGCAACATGCAGATCACCGACCGCGCCAATATCGTGCTGCGACTACTGGCGGGCCTGGGCGCGGTCGGCATCGAACGAGTAATGATCATGCCGGAAAATTCCGGTATCCGGCAGCACGTCGTGCGCGGACTCGAACGCTCCAGTAACCTTGGCGAAGGTCGTTTTCCCGCGGTCGAATACCTCGACATGCCGATCAGCGCCTCGACCGGGGACAGCATCGAGGCCGCCCGCCGCATGCAGGCCGCCGGGGTAGCCGCGATAATCGTGCTCGGCGGTGACGGCACCCACCGCGCCGTCGTCGGCGCCTGCGGCAACGTGCCGATCGCGGGGGTTTCGACCGGCACCAACAACGCTTTCCCCCGTTTCCAGGAACCGACCACGGTCGGCATAGCGGTAGGCCTCGCGGTCAGCGATCCCAAACTGTCGGAAATCGCGTTTCATGACAACAAGCTGCTCGAGGTGGACGTTGCCGGGCACAGGGAAATCGCGCTGGTCGATGTCGCCATCGTCGCCGAGCGCTACGTCGGCGCCCGCGCGTTGTGGCGCGCGCAAAACTTCAAGGAGCTGTTCGTCACTTTCGCCGAAACCGAGGTTATCGGCATGTCGGTGGTCGCGGGCCTGCTCGACCCTGTGGATCGCGACACGCCAGAGGGCCGCCACGTCCACTTCGACAACTCCAACCAACCCGCCTGGCGCCTGCAGGCGCCGATCGCGCCGGGCGTGATCGAAACCATCGGCATCGAATCCTGGGGCAGGCTATTGCCCGATCAGCCGATTGCGGTCGGTGCGCACTCGGGTTCGATCGCGTTCGACGGCGAGCGCGAGCTGTCATTTACCGAAGGTGACCATCCGACGGTCACTTTACGTACCAATGCGTTCAGGACGATTAATGTTGCCGCATGCATGAATATCGGGGCACGGTCTCGCCTGCTGAGCGATCAGCACGGCAACCGGGCTCCAACATCAACCACCACACAACCACAACTGGAGGAACCAGTATGAACGACAATGTCTTTCCACTGGGTAAGGAAGAGTTACTCAAGGCTTACCACACGATGAAAACCATCCGCGAGTTCGAAGAACGGCTGCACGTCGATTTCGGCCGCGGCGAAATCCCGGGTTTCGTGCACCTTTACGCCGGCGAGGAAGCCGCCGCGACCGGCATCATTATGCACCTCGACGACCAGGACCGCATCGCGTCGACCCACCGCGGTCACGGCCACTGCATCGCCAAGGGCGTCGATATCGGCGAAATGATGGGCGAGATTTACGGCAAGACCACGGGCGCATGCCGCGGCAAGGGCGGCTCGATGCATATCGCCGACCTGTCCAAGGGCATGATGGGCGCCAACGGCATTCTCGGCGCCGGTTCGCCGCTTGCCTGCGGCGCCGCGCTCGCCGCCAAGACGCTCGGGCATAAAGGCATCGGTATGAGCTTTACCGGCGACGGCGCATCGAACCAGGGCACCTTTCTCGAAAGCCTGAACCTGGCCGCGATCTGGAATCTGCCGATGGTGTTCGTCGTCGAAAACAACGGCTATGCCGAATCGACCTCGGTGGATTACGCCACCGCGGTGGATTCGTACGCCGACCGCGCCGCCGGCTTCGGCGTGCCCGGCGTTATCGTCGACGGCACCGACTTTTTCGCCGTTTACGAGGCCGCCGGCGAAGTCATCCGGCGCGCGCGCGAAGGCGGCGGGCCGTCGCTGCTCGAATGCAAGATGGTGCGTTTCTTCGGTCATTTCGAAGGCGACGCGCAAACCTACCGCGGCGAAGGCGAAAACGAATACAACCGCGAAAATAACGATTGCCTGAAACTGTTTCGCGCCCGCGTGACCGAGGCCGGCGTTGTCGACGGCGGCGAACTCGACGCGATCGACAGCGAAGTGCTCGCGGCGATCGATAAAGCGGTCGAGGAGGCGGTGGCCGCACCGCTGCCCGGGGCGGCCGATCTCACCACCGACGTCTACGTCAAATACTGATACAACGCTAAAGGAGAATTCAAAATGGCTCGTAACTTAAGTATGAAAGATGCAATCAACGAAGCGCTGGATCAGGAAATGAGCAGGGATCCGACCGTGATCGTCATGGGCGAAGACATCGTCGGCGGCAGCGGCTCGCCCGGCGAAGACGACGCCTGGGGCGGCGTGCTCGGCGTCACCAAGGGGCTATACGCCAAACACGGCGACCGGCTGATGGATACGCCGCTGTCTGAAAGCGCCTATATCGGCGCCGCCGTCGGCGCCTCGACCTGCGGACTCAGGCCGGTCGCGGAACTGATGTTCCTCGATTTCATGGGCGTGTGCTTCGACCAGATCTTCAACCAGGCGGCCAAGTTCCGCTACATGTTCGGCGGCAAGGCGGAAACGCCGGTCACCATCCGCGCGATGGTCGGCGCCGGCTTCCGCGCGGCGGCCCAGCACAGCCAGATGCTGACGCCGCTGTTCACCCACATACCCGGCCTGAAAGTGGTGTGCCCGTCGAACGCCTATGACGCCAAGGGTTTGCTGATCCAGTCGATCCGCGACAACGACCCGGTCATTTTCTGCGAGCACAAGGCCCTGTATGCGAGTGAAACCGACGTGCCGGAAGAGTCTTACACGGTGCCGTTCGGCGAGGCCAATATCGTGCGCGAGGGCAGCGATGCGACCATCGTAGGCTACGGTTTGATGGTGCACCGCGCCAGCGAGGCGGCAGAGACCCTTGCCGGGGAAGGTATCCAGTGCGAAATCGTCGACCTGCGCACGCTGTCGCCGATCGATACCGATAGCGTCGTCGAAAGCGTCGAAAACACCGGCCGCCTGGTCTGTGTCGACGAGGCTAATCCGCGCTGCTCGATCGCGGCGGATATCGCCGCCACGGTGTCGCAGCAAGCCTTCAGCAGCCTGAAAGCGGCACCGCAGATGGTCACCGCGCCGCACACCCCGGTGCCGTTCTCGCCGGCGCTCGAAGACCTGTATATCCCGAGCGCCGAGGCTATCGCCGACGCGGTGCGCAAGACCATGGCGCCGTAACCATGAGCGAGGCCAACATCACACCGGTGCTGATGCCGAAGTGGGGGCTTTCCATGAGCGAAGGCGTCCTCGTCGACTGGCTGGTCGACGAGGGCGCCGAGATCACCGTCGGCGACGAGATCATGGAAGTCGAAACCGACAAGATCGCAAGCGCCGTGGAAGCCGCCGACCCGGGTGTTCTGCGCCGCCGCGTAGGCGACGCCGGCGAAACCTATCCGGTGCGCGCGCTGCTCGGCGTGCTCGCGCCGCCGGACGTCAGCGACGACGACATCGATGCCTATATCGCGGCCTACGAAGTGCCAGTCGACGAGGACGACGACGAAGGCGCGGCGGCGGCCTACGAATTTGCCGAAACCGCCGTGGGACGCCTGCGTTATGCTAGCCGCGGCGACGACGGACCGGCGCTGGTGCTGATCCACGGATTCGGCGGCGATCTCGATAACTGGCTGTTCAATATCGACGCACTGGCAGAGCGGGCACGGGTATACGCTTTCGATCTGCCCGGTCACGGGCAGTCGGTAAAAGCGATCGAAGATCCCAGCCTCGCCGGACTTGCCAGCGCGCTACAGGCGTTTCTCGATACGGTCGAGGTCGATAGCGCGCACCTGGTCGGGCATTCAATGGGCGCCGCGGTCGCCGCCCGGCTCGCCTGCGATGCGCCCGAGCGGGTACAGTCGCTGACGCTGATCGGTGCTGCCGGTCTCGGGCCCGAGATCAATGCGGATTATATCGACGGTTTCGTCGGCGCGGAATCGAGGCGCGAGCTCAAGCCCGTGCTGTTCAACCTGTTCGCCGACAGCGAACTCGTGAACCGCAGCATGGTCGATGACCTGCTCAAGTACAAGCGAATCGACGGCGTACAGGAAGCCTTGTCGAGCCTCGCCGCGGAACTGTTTCCAGGTGGCACGCAAAGCGCGCAACTGGCCGCAGATATCGACGCATCGGGCCTGAACACGCTGGTGATCTGGGGCAGCGGCGACGCGGTGATACCCGCCGCGCACGCACAGGCTCTGGGCAACGCGGCGATCGAAATCATCGACGGCGCCGGCCATATGGTGCAGATGGAAAAGGCATCGGCGGTGAATGCGTTGATTCTCGAGCATATCGGCTGAATTCTGGCCGCCGCTTCGGCGGCAGCCGGCTTTCAGGGCTGAAACCGCGATCGGCATGAGCATCACCCGTTTCAACATCCGGGTCTACATCCTGCTGTTCGACGAGAGCCGCGAAAGCCTGTTGCTGTCGGACGAAATTGTCGACGGCGGGTTTTACACCAAGTTCCCGGGCGGCGGGCTGGAATACGGCGAAGGCATCCTCGATTGCCTGCACCGCGAAGCGCTCGAAGAATTCGGCCAGGATGTCGAAGTGGTCAGGCAGTTTTATACCTCGGAAAATCTCGTCGAGTCGCGTTTTGTCCCCGGGGACCAGATTATCTGCGTTTATTACGAATGCCGCCTGCAGCCGGACCAAACCGGCCGGCGCCTGCCCCGGTTTCGCGTCGCGGAACAAGCTTACGATTTCGTCGAACACCGCGAACGCGAGGAAAGTTTTCGCTGGCGGCGCCTGGACGAAGTCGTGCCGAAGGAAATGAGCTTCCCGCTCGACCAGGAAGTGCTGGCAAGGTTACTCGAGGATCGGTGATACTGCCGCTGCTTTTGAGCAGGCCCGCCTCGTAACACAAGCATTCTTTGCCTGGGATCAGACTGGAGTACAAACGCCCAGGCCGACCACCCGTCAGCAAAGCCAACCATTAAATAAATCTGTCCCGGTTTTTCCCAGCGGTAAAGGGATCGGTGACATTTGTAATTATGGTGATAGTTAACTTATCTTCGAATTAAGGAAGCTCTGCATAACTCGATTTCCGGAGTCATTGCGAGCGAAGCGAAGCAATCTTTATATTAAACTTCAAACACTTAAAGATTGCTTCGTCGCTTCGCTCCTTTATGCCCTGCGGGTATCGCAATGACCAGTTATGCAGAGATTCCTTAAGTAAACTGTCACCGTAATTCTTCAATGTACACTTGTCAGATGTAAGACCTGAATCCGTATCCCTTATAATAACGCGATGATCCTGGAAGCCACCCATACCCATTTATACCCCGGTCACAGGGGAAGAATTTCCGGCCTGGAGAAAGCATCCACCATTCAATCGGGCCGCGATTGCCTGGTAGCGTTTTCCGACGGATCGGCAGCTACCGCCAGGATTTCGAGGCCCGCAAACGGCTGGCAACTCGATACAAACGCCTATCGTACGGCGGCCGGAACAGATATCACGGCAAAGCGCTGGTTTGTTCGCCTGGAAGAGGACGGTGACCACGTGGAATTTCGCATCATTAATAAAGCGCAAGGCAATTAGAGCGAATTCCGGGGACAATGAAATAGAGTGACAGTTGAGAATGGTGCTTATTTGAGCCCAATTTCTCGTCATCCCGGCCCCAGGCCATCCTCACCCAATTCGGTATACTGTCCCCGGAATTCCCCAATACCCCATCAGGGCAGGATTAACGCCGCCGGAGTTTCCGTGTAATCTCGCGGTTTCCATCAGCCGAGCAAAGCCATGTCCAGCGAAACGCTTAAACGCAACCTGCCCCGATTCGAACTCGACGAAGTGCGCAGTGTAGCGCGTGAGCTTTACGGCATCCGCGGGGAGTTTTCCAGCCAGAGCAGCGAACGCGACCTGTCGTGGAAGGTACGGCTCGATGACGGCGACACAGTGGTGCTGAAAATCGCCAACGCCGCCGAGCCTGAGGCGATCGTCGATTTCCAGGTGCGCGCGCTCGAGCACATCGCCGCGCGCAACGAACGCCTGCCGGTGCCGCGCATGGTCGCCTCCGCTAACGGCCGGCCTTACGAATGGATCGAGTCCCGCGGCGGCGACAGGCACATCCTGCGCGTGCTCAGCTATCTGCCGGGCGACGTCATCGAAACGCGCGCGGACGCGCTGTGCGGGCGCATGCGCTTTGCGCTCGGCGCGCTGGTGGCCGAGCTCGACCTGGCGTTGCGCGGTTTCTTCCACCCCGCCGCGCGCAGTAACGATCACCTGTGGGACCTGACGCGCTGCCTCGAGCTGCGCGCGCAAATCGAATTACTCGCCGACGCGGAGCTGCGCGCGCTTTGCCACCAGGTGCTCGACCATGCCGAAACGAGCGTGCTGCCGCAGCTGCAGCAGCTGCGCTGGCAGGTGATCCACCAGGACGCCGATGGGCGCAACGCGCTGGTGGACAGCAACGACCCGCACAAGCCGGTCGGCATCATCGATTTCGGCGATATGCTGTACGGCCCGATCGTCGCCGAAATCGCCACCATCGATACCACCGACGAGGACGAGCCCGATCCGGTCGGCTGCCTGTGCGCGACCGCGGCCGGTTTCGATTCGCGCCTGCCGCTGGAGGAAGCCGAGGTCGACCTGCTCTACGACGCCACGCTGATCCGCCACGCCAGCAACGTCATCCTGATCGGCGCGCGCGACGCCATCGACGACAGTCACGGTTACCTGAGTGACACCGGCAAGTACGCCGACATTCTACGGCGCATGATCGACGAGGGCCGCGACCGCGCCAGGCGACGCATCCGCGAGGCCTGCCGCTTCCCGGTTTACGCGTCGATCGCGCAGCACGAGACGAGCGCCGCAGCCGGCTACGACGCGCTCGCGCGCAAGCGCACGCGCCTGCTCGGTGAAGTTGTGCATTTCTACGAGCGGCCGCTGCACTTCGTGCGCGGTGAGGGCCCGTGGCTGATCACCCCGGACGGCCGCCGTTACCTCGATTCGTACAACAACGTGCAGCAGATCGGGCACGGCAACGCGCACGTGGCGAAGGCCCTTTACCGGCAATCGAGCGTGCTCAACGTAAACACCCGCTACCTGTGCGATATCGTCGCCGATTACGCCGAGCGCCTGACCGCCGACCTGCCGGATCACCTGAACGCCTGCGTGTTCGTCAACTCGGGCAGCGAGGCCAACGACATCGCGATGCAGCTGGCGCAGTTCGCCACCGGCCGTGACGGCGCGCTAATCATGGACGAGGCCTACCACGGCTGCACCGAGACCACGATGGAATTGTCGCCCGAAGTAAGCGGACGCTTCGATCATATCGAGTATCTCGAGGTGCCGGACATGTACCGCGGACGTTTCGCCGCCGATGCCGATGCGGCGCAGAAATACGCCGCCGACGTCGAGCGCGCGCTCGCCGACCTGGCACGGCGCGGGCACCAGGCGGCGGCCTGGATGGTCG
>Ga0224508_10005602_pt1 | contig 10035 bp, 9 predicted proteins | sample SF_Jan12_sed_USG_4_FD_170157 | JGI IMG/M metagenome (GOLD analysis project Ga0224508, IMG submission 170157) | Sediment microbial communities from San Francisco Bay, California, United States - SF_Jan12_sed_USGS_21 | ecosystem: Environmental > Aquatic > Marine > Sediment | place: USA: California... | reverse complement strand
CGGGATACCGGTGTACTTCAGTTCCTCGCCCTGGGTGAAGGTATCGCCGATGCGAATAGTGCCGTGATTGTGCAGACCGATGATGTCCCCCGGCCAGGCCTCCTCGACATGCCCGCGGTCCGCGGCCAGGAAGGTCAGGGCATTGGCCACCTGAACATCCCGACCAATACGCACGTGGTGCATCTTCATGCCCTTCTTGTAGCTGCCGGAGCACACCCGCAGGAAGGCGATGCGGTCGCGGTGCTGGGGATCCATGTTCGCCTGGATCTTGAATACAAACCCGCTGAACTTCTGTTCATCGGGCATAACGGTGCGCGTGGTGTTTTCGTGCGGCCGGGGTGCCGGTGCGTACTGGACGAAATAGTCGAGCAACTCCTGCACACCGAAATTATTGATGGCCGATCCGAAGAACACGGGCGAGAGCCCCCCCCGCAGGTAGGCCTGCAGGTCGAAACCGTGGCTGGCACCCTGGACCAGCTCGACCTCCTCGCGCAGTTCCCCGGCCTGGTCACCGAGTATCTCGTCCAGCAGCGGATTATCCAGTCCTTTGATGGTGCTGATATCCTGGCGCACACTGCCCTTGCCCGGGGTGTAGAGATGCACGCTGTCGTCGATCAGGTGATAGACACCCTTGAAGCGCTTGCCCATACCGATGGGCCAGGTGATCGGCGCACAGCGGATCTTGAGCACCTCCTCCACCTCGTCGAGCAGTTCGATCGGTTCGCGCCCCTCGCGGTCAAGCTTGTTGATGAAGGTAAAGATCGGGGTGGTGCGCAGCCGGCAAACCTCCATCAGCTTGATGGTGCGCACCTCCACCCCCTTGGCCACATCGATCACCATGAGCGCCGAATCGACGGCCGTCAGGGTCCTGTAGGTGTCTTCCGAAAAGTCCTCGTGGCCCGGTGTATCGAGCAGGTTGACCATGCACTCCCGGTAGGGGAACTGCATCACCGAGGACGTCACCGAGATACCGCGCTGCTTCTCCAGTTCCATCCAGTCCGAGGTCGCATGCCGCGCTGCCTTGCGACCCTTGACGGTACCGGCGAGCTGGATCGCGCCGCCGAATAGCAGCAGCTTCTCGGTCAGGGTGGTTTTCCCCGCATCGGGATGGGAAATAATGGCAAAGGTGCGGCGCCGTGCCGCCTCGTGTTTCAGGCTGCTCATGTCAAACGGGAAGTGTTACTACCAGGAAAATAATATTTTAACGCATACCAACGGCAACGTCGCCTACAACACGCGTGCCAGGATCAGGGCATCCTCGCGCCCTCCCTCCGTGGGATAGTAGTCCTTGCGCACACCGAGTTCGTTGAAGCCGTTCTTGCCATACAGGGCGAGCGCCGCCCGGTTGGACGGCCGCACCTCCAGAAAAACCACCTCAGCGCCGTGGCGACGCGCAACAGATACAAAGTGCTTCAATAGCTTACGCCCGATTCCCTGCTGCAGGGCCTCCGGCCGTACGCACAGGTTCAGGAGGTGTGATTCGCCGGCCGCGACACTGATCACACCATAACCTTCAATGATGCCCTGCCGCTCACAGACCCAGCACGAATAACCTGCCCGGAGACAGTCGCTGAAAATGGTACGCGTCCAGGGATAGGGATAACTGCGCCGCTCGATCTCGATGACATCCGTCAGGTCGGCCTCCTGCATGGGCCGGAAGCTCAGGACAGGTTCACTCAGGATGGCGCTCATGATGGCAGGAACACGGTCGTCGATTAACCGCAACCGGCGGCGGCCTGCCGCGCAAGTTTCAGGTCCTCCCAGGCCTTGCGTTTCTCCTGGGGGGAGCGCAGCAGGTAGGCCGGGTGATAGATCACGACCAGCGGTATCCGGTCTTCTCCGTAATGATGCACCCTCCCCCTTAGCCGGCCGATCGCGGTATCGGTCTCGAGCAGATGGTGGGCGGCAATGCGCCCGACGGCCAGGATCAGCTTTGGATTGACCAGTTCGATCTGGCGTTCCAGGTAGGCACGACAACAGGCTGCTTCAGCGGGTAGCGGGTCGCGATTGCGAGGCGGCCGACACTTGAGAATATTCGTTATATACACCTGGTCGCGCCGGTAGCCGATCGCCTGCAGCATGGCCGTCAGCAGCTGCCCGGCGCGCCCCACGAAGGGTTCACCCTGGCGGTCCTCGTCTTCGCCAGGGGCCTCGCCAATGACCAGCCAGTCGGCCGACCGGTCACCGCTACCGAACACCGTCCGGTTACGCGTTGCATGCAGGGCGCAGCGTTCGCAAGTGGATACCCGTGCCTCCAGGGCCGGCCAGTCAAGCGAGGAAACATCAGCATCTTCCACTTCCACCGGAGGTATCGGCAACCCTGGCCCTGATGCGTTTTCCACGACCGGCCGGTCCGGGACCGGAACAGCTGACTCGCGTTCACGCGACACCCATTGCTGGATGCCCATGGCCCGCAGGTACTCGCCGTGTGAAGGGAGCCCCACCTTATGCGACTCTGCCACGAGGCTTAGACCTCCCCGAACTGGGGATGCGCCCGTTCCTCGCGCCTGATGATCTTGTTGAGCGCGTTCACATAGGCCTTGGCCGAGGCGATCACGATATCGGTATCGGCTCCCTGGCCGTTGACGATATGGCCTTCCCGCTGCAGGCGCACCGTCACCTCGCCCTGGGAATCCGTCCCGCTGGTAATATTGTTGACGGAATACAGCTGCAACTCGGTATGGCTGTTGACCTGCGACTCGATCGCCTTGAAGGCGGCATCCACTGGGCCGCTGCCAGCCGCCGATGACTGTTGCTCATCACCGTCGATCCAGAGCGTGACCGTCGCCTCAGGCACCTCACCGGTCTCCGAGCAGACCCTGAGGGCCACCAGCTTGAGCCACTCGTTACCGGCCTCCAGCCCGGACTCCGTCACCAGCGACTGCAGGTCCTCGTCGAAGATCTCGTGTTTCTTGTCGGCGAGGTCCTTGAAACGTGAAAAGGCCTTGTTCAGGTCCTCCTCGGATTCGAACTCGATGTCGAGATCCTTGAGCCGGGTACGAAAGGCATTGCGCCCGGAATGCTTGCCCAGCACGATCCGGTTGGCCGACCAGCCGACGTCCTGGGCACGCATGATCTCGTAGGTCTCGCGGCTCTTGAGGACACCGTCCTGATGAATGCCGGACTCGTGAGCGAAGGCATTGACCCCGACGATGGCCTTGTTGGGCTGCACGGCAAAACCGGTGATTCCGGACACCAGCCGCGAGCACGGTACGATCTGGGTGGTATCCAGGCCGGTCCGGCAGGGAAAGATATCCTGCCGGGTCTGCACCGTCATGACCACCTCCTCGAGCGCAGCATTACCGGCCCGTTCACCCAGACCGTTGATGGTGCACTCCACCTGGCGCGCACCATTCAGGACGGCCGAGAGCGAGTTACCCACGGCCAGGCCGAGATCATTATGGCAGTGCACGGAAAACACCGCCTTGTCCGAATTGGGCACGCGCTCGATCAAGGTCCGGATCAACTCCCCGAACTGGTGCGGCAGGTTATAGCCGACGGTATCGGGGATGTTGACCGTGGTTGCACCGGCATCGATAACGGCCTCTATCACCCGGCAGAGAAAGTCTATCTCGGAACGCCCGGCATCCTCGGGGGAGAACTCGATGTTGTCGGTGAAGTTGCGCGCACGCCTGACTGCATGCACCGCCTGTTCGACGACCTGGTCGGGCTCCATGCGCAGTTTCATCTTCATGTGAATCGGCGAGGTGGCAATGAAGGTATGGATACGCGAGGATGCGGCCGGTTTCAGGGCCTCCCCCGCCCGGTCGATGTCCTTGTCCAGGGCACGTGCCAGGCCGCAGACCGTACTTTCCGTAACAGCAGCGGCAACGGCCTGCACGGCCTCGAAATCACCCGGGCTGGCTACGGGGAATCCGGCCTCGATTACGTCCACCCGCATGCGCTCCAGTGCCTTGGCAATGCGCACCTTCTCATCCCGGGTCATGGAGGCGCCCGGGCTTTGCTCCCCGTCACGCAGGGTGGTATCGAATATGATTAATTTGTCATCACTCATGTCTGGCTCCGTTCTGGATCCGGCTGAATCGCGGGGATTCGGCCGCTTGTCCGGTCAGCCTACCGCCAGCATAACAAAGCGGCCAATTCTTTGGCGGTATCTGAAATATTGTTGTCTGCGTGTCACCTCGCCAGGTTTAGATATCAGTTGCCCGAAGGCAGCAGTCGCAGGACAAGCGGCAGCAGGCGAGGACATTCCGTGGGGAAGGCCCGGATAGGGAGGTCAATCGAGTTGAGATAATGATTCATTATCAAAAACTATAAAACAAAGCCTTGCCAATGCCAAGGGTCAGGGACCGCCGTCCTCGCCCTGCCTGGCGCGCTTCTTACGGCGTCGCAACAGGGTCAACACGGGGCCCGACAGGGCATAGGCCAGGAAGCCCGCGAACAGGACCTTGGGCGGGTCAATGGAGGCAAACACATAGACCAGCACCACTAGCAGCAGGGTCACAAACGGCACCCGGTTCTTGAAATCGAACTCCTTGAAGCTGTAGTAGCTGATGTTGCTGACCATCAGGCCGCCCATGAGGATGGTCAGGGCAGAGGCGAGGTAGACGACCTGCTCACCCGCTATCCCCAGATCCGCACCGACCCAGACCAGCCCCGCCATGACGCCGGCCGATGACGGGCTCGGCAGCCCCTTGAAGTAGCGCTTCTCCGCGCTGGCAATCTGGGCATTGAACCGTGCCAGGCGCAGGGCCGCGCCCGCAGTATAGATAAAGGCGGACAACCAGCCGAGCTTGGCCCAGCCGATACTGATCATGGCCTGCAGCGACCATTCATACATCACCAGTGCAGGTGCCAGCCCGAAACACACCATATCCGAGAGACTGTCGTATTCCACGCCGAAGTTACTCTGGGTGTGCGTCAGGCGGGCCACCCGCCCGTCGATGCCATCCATGATCATGGCCACGAAGATGGCGATGGCGGCGGCCTCGTAACGCTCGCCCATGGCTGCCACAATGGCATAGAAACCGGCGAACAGACCGGCCGTGGTGATCATATTGGGAAGCAGGTAGATGCCGCGCCGTGACTTCTGCTCTTTACTTTCCTGATCGGCAGGCTGACCGTTGGTCATGTCATCACGCATGAATCAGTTTCCCAATAACATCAGAACCGCTTCTGACCCAGTCACCGGGCGACACGTCGGTACGGCACGACTCCGGAAGATAAAGGTCGATCTGCGCCCCCAAGTGGATGAAACCGCAGCGCTGCCCCTGGCCGACCCGCTCGCCAAAACGCACATAGCACCGGGGCGCATTGTTCAGCGGCCCTCGATTCATGACCAGCACCACGTCGTCGCCCTCGTCGGTCTGCAGCCAGACACCGTGCGGCGCACCGGGATCGTCCGGGTTACCTGGCGGCTCCAGCACCTTGCCCTCGACGGGACTGCGCGTCGAGTAGGCACCATAGGGGTTCATCTGCATGGTCACCCTGATGCTCTGACGGTTGAGGTAGGGGTCATGGATCATGTCGATAGCGGTAATCCTGCCGTCAGCGGGACAGACAACGGCCTGTGGAACGGATGGCACCTCGCGCTCGGGGTCCCTGAAAACAAACAGCAGCGACAGGCAGATCGCCCACAGGACCAGGGACTGGTAGAAACCGATAAAATGCAGGACCAGCACCGCCGCCAGGACACTGGCCAGCAGGGGCAGCAGTCCTTCCTTGGCAATGACGGGATAACGGCTCATCGTGCTTGCATCGAGTTTCGGTCAACAGCGAGGATTCTGTGCAAGTACCGGGCAGCGGACAATCAGTTGACGTTCTTGTCGACAATCTTGCCGGAACTGATCCACGACATCATGCCACGCAGTTTCTCACCCACGACCTCGATGGGGTGCTCACGGCCAATCCGCCGCTTCGCCTTGAGGGTGGCGGCACCTGCCTGGTTCTCGAGGATAAATTCACGGGCAAACTCGCCGTTCTGGATCTCGTCGAGGATGCGGCGCATTTCCTGCTTGGTCTCGCCGGTGATGACGCGCGGCCCGCGGGTAAGATCGCCGTATTCAGCGGTATTGGAAATGGAGTAGCGCATGTTAGCGATACCACCCTCGTACATCAGGTCAACGATCAGCTTCAGCTCGTGCAGGCATTCGAAGTAGGCCATTTCCGGGGCGTAACCTGCCTCTACCAGGGTCTCGAAGCCGGCCTGTACCAGCGCAGTGGAACCGCCGCAGAGGACAGCCTGCTCGCCGAACAGATCGGTTTCCGTCTCTTCCCGGAACGTGGTCTCGATGACGCCAGCGCGACCGCCGCCATTGGCAGAGGCGTAGGAGAGTGCGATGTCCTTGGATCGGCCACTGGCATCCTGGTACACGGCGATCAGGCTGGGTACGCCCGCACCCTGGGTATAGGTGGAACGCACCAGGTGGCCGGGTCCCTTGGGAGCGATCATGATCACATCCAGGTCGGCACGCGGTTCGATCTGCTGGTAATGAATGTTAAAACCGTGCGCAAAGGCCAGCGCGGCACCCTGCTTGATATTCGGGGCGATCTGGTTACGGTACAGCGCGGCCTGGTGCTCGTCCGGCGCCAGTATCATCACCACGTCGGCGCCGTCCACGGCTGCTTCGATGGGCTTGACCGTCAGCCCGGCCTTTTTCGCCTTGGCCTCGGAGATGGAACCGGAACGCAAGCCGACCGTCACGTCGACACCGGAATCCTTGAGGTTGTTGGCATGGGCATGGCCCTGGGAACCGTAGCCGATGATGGCGACCTTCAGGCCCCGGATGATGGAAAGATCGGCGTCTTTGTCGTAGTAAATATTCATGTTAGCTACCTGAGGTTGTTACCCGTTGTTCAAGCCTGTCCTTGTGTCCAGGCTTCCCGTTATCAGAAATAAGCCTGCTATCAGAGCTTCAGCGCCCGCTCACCCCGGGCGATCCCCGAAACCCCGGAACGCACGACCTCGATGATCAGTGCCCGGTCCAGCGCCTGCAGGAAGGCATCCAGCTTGTCGCCAGTGCCGGTCAGTTCAATCGTATAGGTCTTGTCGGTGACGTCGATGATGCGGCCGCGGAAGATATCGGAAACGCGTTTCAGCTCCTCGCGCCCGTCACCCTCGGCACGCACCTTGGTCAACATCATCTCGCGCTCTATATGCGGGCCATCGGTCATATCCATGAGCTTGACGACATCGACCAGCTTGTTGAGCTGCTTGGTGATCTGCTCGATGATCTCGTCGGTGCCACGCGTGACCAGAGTCATTCGCGAAAGCGAGGGATCCTCGGTCGGGGCCACCGTCAGCGACTCGATATTGTAACCGCGCGCCGAAAAAAGCCCGGCCACCCGTGACAGGGCACCGGCCTCGTTTTCCATCAGTATCGAGATGATGTGTCTCATATCAGGATCATCTCATTCTGGCCGCCACCTGCCGGAATCATCGGATAGACATTCTCTGCCGGGTCGGTGATAAAGTCCATGAAGACCAGCCGGTCCTTCATGGCCATGGCCTCTTCCAGGGCCGACTCGACGTCACCTGGTTTTTCGATCTTCATACCCACATGTCCGTAACTTTCAGCCAGCTTCACAAAATCCGGGAGTGATTCCATATAGGACATGGCATAGCGACCCTGGTAGAAGAACTCCTGCCACTGGCGCACCATGCCCAGGTAGCCGTTATTGAGGTTCACGATCTTGAGCGGCAGCGCATACTGCTTGCAGGTCGAAAGCTCCTGGATACACATCTGGATGCTGCCCTCACCGGTCACGCACACGACCGTCTCATCGCGATACGCCAGCTGCACGCCCATCGCTGCCGGCAGCCCGAAGCCCATCGTTCCCAGCCCGCCGGAATTGATCCAGCGCCGCGGCTTGTCGAACTTGTAGAACTGAGCGGCCCACATCTGGTGCTGGCCGACATCCGAGGTTACGAAGGCATTACCGTCAGTGGCTTTGTAGAGGGACTCCAGCACATACTGCGGCTTGATCAGCTCGCTGGTGTGATCGTATTTAAGGCAGTCCTTCGAGCGCCAGTCCTCGATCTGCTGCCACCAGTCCTTGAGCGCCGCCCCATCCGGCCTCTGCTTGCTGCCCTTGATGAGCTTGATCATCGCCTTGAGAACATTGTCTACGCAACCGACGATCGGCACGTCCACCTTGACGTTCTTGGAGATACTCGAGGGATCAATGTCCACGTGCACAATCTTTGCATGAGGGCAGAACTTCTCTATATTGCCAGTCACCCGGTCGTCAAAGCGCGCACCGATGGCTATCAGGACATCGCAGTGGTGCATGGCCATATTGGCCTCGTAGGTCCCGTGCATGCCGAGCATACCGACAAATTGCCGCTCGGTTGCCGGGTAGGCCCCCAGGCCCATCAGGGTATTCGTGACCGGGTGGCCCAGCAGCTGTGCCAGTTCGGTGAGCGACCCGGCCGCGTTGCCCAGGATGGCGCCGCCACCCGTGTAGATCATCGGGCGCTTCGCATCGAGCATCAGTTTGACCGCGCGCTTGATCTGGCCGGCATGGCCCACATGCACCGGGTTGTAGGAGCGCATGCTGACCTTGTCCGGATAACTATATTCCGTCTTTTCCGCCGTAATGTCCTTGGGGATATCCACGACCACCGGACCGGGACGACCCGTGGTTGCGACATAGAAGGCCTTCTTGATGGTTTCAGCCAGGTCCCTGACGTCCTTGACAAGGAAATTGTGTTTGACGCAGGGCCGGGTGATGCCGATGTTGTCGGCCTCCTGGAAGGCATCATTGCCGATCAGGTGCGTGGGCACCTGACCGGTGAACACCACCATGGGTATGGAGTCCATGTAGGCAGTGGCAATACCGGTCACCGCGTTGGTCGCACCGGGGCCGGAGGTGACTATGACAACGCCCGGCTTGCCGGTGGAGCGCGCATAACCATCGGCGGCATGGGTGGCACCCTGCTCATGACGCGTCAGGATGTGCTGTATCTTGTCCTGCCTGTAGAGGGCGTCGTAGATATGCAATACGGCACCGCCGGGATAACCGAAAATAATTTCGACCCCCTCATCCTGCAACGAATGGACAAATATGTCCGCGCCAGTCAGTTCCACCCGCATGATCTCCTGTGATCAGTCCCGCTGTGTATTTGCGCCATGAAAAAAGCCCGTTGGAACGGGCGTGCGAATCGGGGATCCAAGCAATAGTAGAAAGTACTGATATTACAGGTAAAGGTCAAGCATGGACGTATCCGGTAACGCACCGATCCCGGGCGCATCCCCCGGATTCCGGACTGTGACAGGGATCGCTTGTCCTGACCACAAAACAGCCATAATATCGGCATAGATTCCAGTTATGGATAAGGCAACCAATTCAGTGAAGGGGAAAAATCATGCTCCGAGGCCTCGCCCTTACAGCCATTCTTGTCGTAATCACCTCCGTGTCTTCCGCTGCCGGCAAGCACGGCATCTACAAATGGGTCGATGACAGCGGCACTGTCCACTACACCCAGACCCCGCCGTCCAACCGCGATACCCAGGAACTGAAGCCGCCCCCGGGCCCGGCCGACGACCCCGATGCCATCAGCGGCAAGCTGAAGGAACAGGTCGATGCCATGGAAGATCGTCTTGCCGAGAAGCGTGAAGGTGCAGCCGATGCGCAGCAGTGGGCCGAGATCCAGAAGCTTCGCCGCGAGAACTGCGCGAACGCCAGGGCGAACCTGGCCAAGCTCCAGCAGGGCGGTAACCGGGCCTACCGGACCCCGGATGGCGAGGTCGTGCGTCTGACCGAGGAAGAACGCCAGCAACGCATTGATGAGGCCAACCGGCAAATCCAGGAAAATTGCTCGCCCCCTGGCAAGGCGGGGCCGTAGCGCCATGCCGTTTCTCAGAATCCAGACCAACCAGGCCCTGTCGGCGGCCGACTCGAAATCATTGGCGGCCAGGTCCTCGGCTCTGGTGGCCGAGCAACTCGGCAAACCTGAACGCTATGTGATGACCTCGGTCGAGACCAACAACGCCATGCAATTCGCAGGCAATGATGCACCGCTGGCCTACCTGGAACTCAAAAGTATCGGCTTGCCCGAGTCCATCACCGCCG
>Ga0224508_10005601_pt1 | contig 10035 bp, 8 predicted proteins | sample SF_Jan12_sed_USG_4_FD_170157 | JGI IMG/M metagenome (GOLD analysis project Ga0224508, IMG submission 170157) | Sediment microbial communities from San Francisco Bay, California, United States - SF_Jan12_sed_USGS_21 | ecosystem: Environmental > Aquatic > Marine > Sediment | place: USA: California... | reverse complement strand
ATGGTGGTGCAGACTGATACCAATCACAACGGCGGCACGGTGGCCTTTGGTCTGGACGGCTTTCTCTATGTCGGCTTTGGTGACGGTGGGGGGTCGAACGATCCTAACAACAACGCTCAGAACACGGAGAACCTGCTGGGCACGATCGTGCGTATCGATGTAGACGGCCCAAATACCTACGACATTCCGACTGACAATCCCTTCGCCGCAAATGCGGGCTCGCTTTGCCTGCAGGGGAGCGGCAGCGTCGATTGCCCCGAGATCTTCGCCTGGGGTCTGCGCAATCCCTGGCGCTTCAGTTTCGATCGCAACGGCGGACAGCTTTGGGCAGGCGATGTCGGACAGGGTGCGTGGGAAGAGGTCGATCGCGTTGATCTGGGAGGCAATTACGGTTGGCGCATCCGCGAGGGCGCGCACTGCAACGAGAATATCGATCCGAACTGCAATGCGGTGGGCCTGATCGAACCGGTCACCGAGTATCCGCATCCGGACGGTTTTTCGATTACCGGCGGCTTCGTCTATCGCGGTACCAGCATCACGACCCTGGTAGGAAGCTTCGTCTACGGTGACTTCAGCACCGGCCGGATCTGGGGCGTGTTCGATGACGGGCAGGGTGGCGAGACCGGCGTCGAGCTTCTCGACACGAGCATTGCTATCTCCTCTTTCGGTGAGGCCAACGACGGTGAGCTTTACCTAGTCGACTACGACGCGGGGACGCTGCATCAGCTCATCGAACAATAGGGAATCTGCCATGGCATGCGGAGGTAGGTTCTAGCGCAGCTAGCTGTCTTCGGGCTCATCCTTTCGCTTTTCCTTGAACCGCTTTACCGTCTCGCTGCCGCGGACGTGCATTTCCCCTTGAATGACCGCGCCCTCCGCGATGGCGATTGAGGCACCGTTGATGCTGCCGCTCACGCGGGCTGTGGATGCCAGTTCCAGCTTGCCGTCCGCAAAGACGTGGCCGTCCACTTCGCCTGCAACGACGACATTTCTTGCGTGGATATCGCCCTTCCATTGTCCGCCCGCTGCCAGAGAAAGTGGACCATCGATTTGGCAGTTGCCTTCGACAGATCCGCAAATGACGAAGTGGCCCGCCCCGCTGAAGTCTCCGCTAAAGGTCGTGCCGTTACCTATGAAGGTCGGCGAACCGGAGACAGTATCCAGCATTCGTCGAAATTTTCCGGCTGGCATCGGGAAGCTCTCCAGCTTTGCCGTCAAGAGAGGGCATTGTGCTCAGATTCTGCACAGCTTTCCAGTGATTGACGAGGTGCTCCGGCGCGTTGATTCACCATAAACTGGCGCCCCACGCACGGGGTGTCTGATGCGTACGCAATTGGTCACAAACTGACAATTTGTGTCAGACAAAACAGGGCATCAAGACATGGTTAAGTTTATGATATTAATGAAGAAAATGGAGTTGGCACGAGGGTTGCAATACATAGAGCAAGTTAAACGAATCCCGCACAGGAGAAGATTGCTCCCCCGGCGCCGCGATATCCCCCTCCCCCGCTCGCGGCGCCATTTCTCCTCCCAAGGGTTCGCTCTTGGCGCCGTGACTAGCTTCCCCCGCTCACGGCGCTTTTTTTTGTCCTACAACCTCCGCAAAACCCCATGGTTCGCGAAACCTCTTGGGGCATCGATGCGGACTGTAAGATAGGTATCGAACCCTAGTGTCTCGGCTGATGATAGCCGTAGCCCAGAGTTCTTATAGGTTTGAGTTCGCCGTTCTCGAAACGCAGGCGCCTCATCAGGCGATTGGGGCCGAAGTTGTAGGTCCATACCTCTGAAGAGGGCGTCCCTGCCCAAAGGAGTTTCTAAGTCCACAGGCGTCCGTACCCGACATGTTTTGGTCCTTGCGCTTCTCTCCCTAACAGGCGTCCATACCTAAGAAACATGGGTTCCCTGATGAGCAAAGCGACAAAAAAGGTGATGAGCCTTCATGTCCATTTAACATATTCCGAGTTTGGATCTCTGATTACGTCAAGCGGCATTGGCCGGGTGGAGCCAGCGCCGCTTAGGAGACGAGGCTGAGGCTGGAAGGTCTGCGGGGCTCGAGTTTTTCGACACGATCCCGGCCGTTTGCTTTGGCCAGGTGCAAGGCGCGATCCGCTGTCTCTATCAACGTCTGAGGAAGATAGATTTCGGTGCCCGGAACGGTGGTCATGCCGGAACTCACCGTAACGCGGTCTGCGATGGGTGAAGCGGCATGGGGTATGGCCAGCGACCTGACGTTTTCCTGCAGTTGCATCGCGTAGCTCAAGGCTTTGTCCGCATCTACGCCGTACAGAAGGGGGCACATCCAAGGGCACAGCTTCATCTGTGAGTGGGGATCTTGTTTCACCCGCCACTGTTCCGAAGATATAATGTCAGACTCAAATTTTGATATACAACATTCCAAATAGATTCGAGAAGGATCATGGCCGTCACTGAGTCCCGCTACGAAAGCTTTGGCGATTTCTATCCCTACTATCTAAATGAGCATAAGAATCGTATCTGCCGCCGCCTGCATTTTCTTGGCACGGGATTGGTACTACTCACGCTGGTCTTCGCCATGTACTCTCGGTCATGGCCTGCCCTGATGGCATTGCCGCTTGTGGGTTACGGATTCGCTTGGGTTGGGCATTTGTTTTTCGAGCACAACAAGCCAGCGACTTTCAAGTATCCTGTCTACAGCCTCATTGGCGATTTCGTCATGTTCAGGGATATGCTCACCGGAAGAATTCCTTTCTGATGGTGCGAGGAGCGCAAACTGAGAGCGGCTTCAGCCGCGATCCTTGACCGTGTATGAACTCCTCCACAATAGGCTCGATCGCCTTGCCGATTGCCCGGGATTACTCAAGGGCGGCAGGAAAGGCATAGAGAAGGAGTCGCTCAGGGTCAGGCCCGATGGCAGTATTTCTTCTCTGCCGCACCCTCGCGCTTTGGGTTCGGCCCTGACCAACCAACGCATCACGACGGACTATTCGGAGGCTCTCCTCGAGTTCGTGACGCCAGCGTTGCAGGAAATGTGGGCTGCGATGCAGTCTCTTTGCGATATCCATCAGTTCACCTACCAGCACCTGGAGGATGAGCTGTTGTGGGCCACCAGCATGCCGTGCGCCGTAGCGGGCGACGACAGCATTCCCGTCGCCCAATATGGATCGTCCAACGTGGGCACCATGAAGACCGTTTATCGCAGGGGTTTGGGTTATCGATACGGACGGGTGATGCAAACGATTTCCGGAGTGCATTTCAACTATTCGCTGCCTGAAGTTTTCTGGCCAGTGTTTGCAGAGCAGGAGCAAAGTGCCGGAAATCTCGATGCCTTCCGCTCCGCCACGTATTTGGACCTCATTCGGAATGTCTGGCGCTATGGTTGGTTGATCCTTTATCTATTCGGAGCATCGCCGGCGCTATGCAAATCGTTCATGGGAGGCCGTACGACCAAAATGCGGGAACTCGATGAACATACTTACTATGAGCCTTACGGTACTTCGTTGCGGATGAGCGATCTGGGCTACAAGAACAAGAATCAATCACGCATCGATATTTCCCTGGACGACATCGACCAGTACATATTGGATCTGGATCGTGCCATTCGTACACCGTTTCCCGAATATGAGGACATCGGGGTACTCGTTAACGGCGAGTATCGTCAGCTGAACGCCAACCTGCTGCAGATTGAGAATGAGTACTACAGCTTGATCCGCCCGAAGCGCGTGGCAAGATCCGGCGAGAGACCGACCAGCGCGCTGAAGCGTGGAGGGGTGGAATACGTGGAGCTTCGCGGACTGGACGTAAATGCCTTCGATCCCGTCGGAGTGAATCAAAACGAGCTGCGCTTCCTCGAGACTTTTCTGATTTACTGCCTGTTGCAGGAGAGTCCCAGGATCTCCCAGGACGAGAAAAACGAGGTGGATGCGAATCACAACCTGGTCGCACGCCGCGGCAGGGACCCGGAGCTATTGCTGCAGCGCAACGGCGAGAGTGTCTCTCAACGGCAGTGGGCGCGCGACCTACTGGGGAAAATGGGGGAAATCGCCGAGCTGTTGGACCATGAGGAACCGGAGCGGCCTTACGCAGCCTCTCTCGGGGTCCAGAGGAGTGCCCTGGAAGAGCCGGAGTTGACGCCTTCTGCACGAATTCTGAGCGATATGCGCGAATCCGGAGAGTCCTTTCTTCTTTTCGCGCTGCGCATGTCCCAGGCCCACAAGGCCTATTTCGCTGAGCTCGACGCAGGCAATGAGGCCGCGCTCAAGGAGCTTGAAGTAGAGGCAGGGGCTTCTCTGGAACGGCAGACCAGCATCGAGCGAAGCGATACCATGAGCTTCGAAGAATATCTCCGACACTACTTCTCCTAAGGTCTCTAGGACTATTGTCAAACTCGAAGCGCTCGACCTATCGGATTGTTGTTACGAATGAGTTCGTTAGGCGCTATACTCAGGAAGACAGGCGTCATGGGGAGCGCAACCATGAAAAGCAGCACCAGCACCGATACCGTCACACCGCCGCGGCCCACGCCGGCGGAACTCGAGATCCTCAGGGTACTTTGGAAATTAGGGCCCGCGACAGTGCGGCGGGTTCACGAGACGGTCAACGAAAACTCATCCGCCGGCTATACGACGGTCCTAAAGTTTTTGCAGATCATGCATCAGAAGGGCTTGGTAGATCGCGATGAATCCCAGCGCGCTCACGTCTACGCGGCTCGTTTCAGCAAAGATAGTACACAGCAACAACTGACGCGCCACCTGTTGGATAAGGTGTTCGACGGCTCACGCTCGCAGCTAGTATTGCATGCTCTCGGCGATTCCAAAGCGACTCCTGAGGAGTTGGCGCAGATTCGTGCGATGCTTGACCGCTTAGAGCGGAGCGAGTCATGAGTGAGGATTTCCTTGCACTGCACCCGCTCATCGATGCTCTCGGCTGGACTCTGATCCACTTCGTCTGGCAGGGAGCGCTGTTCGGCCTGCTCTTCGCTGCCTTGATGAAGACCACGGCGTCAAGCTCTGCCTCTGCCCGCCATGCGATGGCTGTGAGCGTGCTCGTGCTCTTAGGTTTAGCCCCGATAGCGACTTTTACATGGCTTGCTCTGGGCTACGCCACGCCGGGCAAGCTGCTTGTCACACCCGTGGCTATGTCGGGGTGGTGGATCGACGTCGAAAGCTTGCTCAAGAGCCTGCTCCCCTGGGGCGTACTCGCCTGGCTCTTCGGCGTGGTGGGGCTCTCCGGCCGTCTCACGCTGGATTGGATGGCAGTCCGGCGCCTGGCAAACTACTGCACAAAGCCGTTGTCGGCGGAGCTAGAGCAGCTCGCGGCGAGAGTGAGGCGCGCGTATCAAGTCGCCGTTCATGTGCGTGTGCTGGAATCGGCGATCGTAAACGTGCCACTGGCCGTGGGGTGGCTCAAGCCGGTGATACTCATCCCGCCCAGCGCCCTAATGGGTCTCACTCCGCGCCAGCTGGAACTGATACTAGCTCACGAGTTTGCTCACATCCGCCGCCATGATCATGTGATTAACCTGTTTCAGGTCATACTCGAGACGCTGCTCTTTTATCATCCGGTCGTACGTTGGGTATCCAATCGCGTGCGCGTGGAGAGAGAGAATTGTTGTGATGACCTCGTGGTCGCTCACACCGGCGACTCAGTCGCGTATGCGCGTGCTCTCACGGAACTCGAAGGTCTGCGCAACGTCTCGCCACAGCTTGCAATCGCCGCAACCGACGGCCAGCTTCTGCACCGGGTAAACCGTCTGGTCGCCCAGAGAGATCCCCAGCGCGGCTCGGTTGCATGGGCGGCGAGTCTGTTTCTGGTTTTGATCAACCTTTCTGTGCTCACTGGTACCCAAATGGCGCTGGACGGCGTCGACGAGCCCGGCCAGCTTTCGGCGGAGGCTGTTGCGGAGCAGCCGCGCGTAATTGTGCCTGCGCAGGTCATGGGTGGGCGTATTTCCCTCGCGTCTACGGCGTCGATTCCGGCGCCTGTGCTGCTGGAAAGCATGCTCGAGCCGCAGCACGTGGCCGCCGCGGCATTCACCGAGCGGCGCGAGGCTCCCGCACCGCGAGAGGAAGGTATAGGCAAGCCCATGCCGACGAACACGGCAGAGCTGGTTAAAACCGCGCCGCAAGAACCCGTCCTGGCGCCACAACCCACCGAAGAGGTGGTAGCCCGTGCCGGGACGCCTCCCGGCGATGCAGAGCGGGCGGTTGAGAAAGATGAGCCCGAGGGCGGGATCCACTCCGTAGACGTTGAAACAAGCTCAGATTCACTCAGTGCGGCGCAAGCGGACCCCTTGAATCTCGACGATGTCCTGTATGAGGTGTTGCGTCGCGAGACTTCAAGCTCGCAAGACGCGCTCTCTGAGTCCTACACTGGCGGCGAGCTCGTTAGAGGCAAGCCACCCGCTTTCCCGCGGAAAGCCCGGCGGCTTCCTTCCGGAGGTTGGGTGGTTGCGCGCTTCACAGTGGACCGCGAAGGCAGGGTGGAAGAGTTGGATATTGTGGAATCGCGGCCTTCGGGGGTGTTCGAGAAAGCGGTGACCAAGGCCGTATCGAAGTGGCGTTTTCGCCCCTATGAGCTCGATGGGGAAGCCGTTGCCCGCACAGTCACTCAAGCATTCAGGTTTGAGCTTGGCCCCACGCAAGTCGCCGACGCATCCGAGGGGACTTGTCAGGTTGTTACCGGCTCCCGACTGTGCCGCCCGGCGGGTCAGAGCATCAAGATCATTTACTTTGCTCGTCGTTAGCGCGCTAGACGGCCGGAGTTGAAGGTTACGAAGATTCTCGTATGCTGGAGCAGTTGTCAGATCCGAAACTAAGTCCCTAAGGGGATGGATTAAATAACTACAAGAACACCCCCCTACCACGACAGTGGAACCTAGAGCCGGGGTACTGGTGCCACGGCGTGCTCCGGGCGTCTTTCTCGGACGCTGCAACCAATCCGGGCGAGTACCTGCGCACAGGTATATACACTTTTGCCGCCCACAAGTCTGATCTATCATCGTTCCAGAGCCGCGATGTCACTTCAGTACCGGAGAAGGAATTCGCTTAGTTCTGTCGCTGTCCCTTAAGGGGATGAACAGGCGCAACAATATGGAATTCACGGTTATTCAAGCCGACAATGCCGATTCGCCGGCGGGAAGACAACTAGACCAAGGCTTCGCGACGCTTCGTTTCGTCGAGCCCCTTGAGTCAGAGTTTCGTAAGGGCTACAAACGACGGAACCTCAAGATAGTCCGTCTGGCGACAGGCCTCGGAGCACTGGTGATCCTCTGCTATTCGCTGCTGGACTGGTACCTGTTACCGGAAGAGGTGAATAGCTGGAGCGTGATGATACGCTTGATTGCAGTGACCCCCGCCTTCCTGGTTGCCTTGCTGGCGGCCGTGTTCCGAGAGATCGGACGACACCTGTACGCGTTCGTGCTGATCGCTAGCGTCATTGCGGGCACGCTGGTCGTCGGGCTCGAGATCTTTCTTGCCGGGAGCGGCATACCGTACCTGTTCAGCAGCCTCATTCTTCTGACTATCTTCATCTACTTCTTCTCGAGCCTTCTGTGCTTCACAGCCATGAAGATCTCCCTTCTTATCATGGTGGGGTATTTCGTGGCGGCCTGGGCCTATCAGGTACCGCTCGACGCTTTCGCCTACAATGCGCTCGCGTTGATCACGACCAACCTGTTCGGCGGCATCGGCAGCTACGTGATGGAACATGCGATCCGGAGCAATTTCCTGGAGGCCAAGCTGCTCAATCAGCTGGTCGAGCAGGACGGATTGACGGGACTTCACAACCGGCGAAGCTTCGATCAATACATCGAGCGCATATGGCGCCAGGCTCGTAGAGATAATAGAGTGCTTGCCGTCCTGCTCGTGGATATTGATTACTTCAAATCTTTCAACGATCTGTACGGCCACCAGGCCGGTGACGATTGCCTGAAGCGGGTGGCCAAGACTCTAGCGACAGCAGCGCGGCGGCCCTTCGACCTGGTCGCTCGCTACGGGGGCGAGGAATTTGTCATCGTGATCTACGACCCGCCGCGAGACTATATCCAACGTTTGCCGGAGCAGCTGCGCACGACCGTAGCAAGGATGAGCATTTCCCACGTCGGTTCAGACGTGGCGGATCATCTTACTGTCAGCATCGGCGCCGCCATCGCCGTGCCCGTCGAAGGAAGGAGCTATGAGGGTCTCATCCAGATGGCCGACGAGGCACTCTACGCCGCCAAAGACGGCGGGCGAAACCGGGTGATCGTCAAAGAGACGGAATACTCCTTCGTCCAGACCGGAGCTTTCAAGAGCCGGCGTCGGCGAGCCTAGCGGGCTCGCGGACTCAGCCGGCTAAGCGGGAAGGTATTCCTTTACTACGCCTGCGCGCCATGGGCAGCAGACACAGCGCCCACAAGAGGTTCATGCTGCCGCCACCGCCACCGTCGTCTGCGGGTGGAGGCTCGACCACATTCACGGTGGCCTGCGCAGTATTGTTACCGGCATCGGTTTCCAGATCCGTTCCCGTGACCGAGGCAGATAGCTGTGCCTGGCCGAGTTCCTCACTCGCCTGCACAGTCACCTCGATCGACATGCTGCCGTTTGCAACGAGGTCTCCCGGCTGACAAGAGACGCTGTTCGACTGCACGTCGCAGGTACCAGCGCTCGGGGTCGCGGCCGATGCCGTAAGACCGGTCGGAATGGTCACGGACACGGCTACGTCGGACGCAGCGATCGCAGTCTGGTTACTGACGGTCGCGGTCATGCTCGTGCTCTGGTTCTGCTCGACCGAGCTGCCGCCTTGCAGGGTGATGGCGAGATCGACCGCAGGATCGATAACTATCGTGCCGCTGCTGCTGTCGTTGCTCGCATTCTCGTCGTTGTCGGCACTGATGGTTACGCTGGTGTTAAAAGTACCGACCACTGAAGCCAGCAGATTAAGGGTGATGGCGCGGCTCGCGTTCCCCGGAATGTTGCCCAGGTCGCAGCTGGCCTGTCCGGCGCCCGCCGTGCACGAACCAGTTTCCGGCGTCGAGTTCTGGACGGTGAAACCCGCCGGCAAAGTGATGTCGGCGATGACGTTCTGCATTTCCTCCATCCCCACGCTGTTTACAATGAGGTTATAGTCGAAGGCGATCTCGAAGTTCGCCGTTAGCGTGGAGAAACTCAGAAGCGCGTTGGCATCCGCGATGATCAACTCGCTGATACAGCTCGCCTGGGCGATGGGAGTCGCCATCGAATCAAGGCTGCACTGAGAAAAGGTGGAGCTGCCGTTTATCGCCGGCGCCATCAGGAAGTCGGGTGCGACGCCCGCGCACGGCGGTTCGCCGTCATGACCGGCACCGAAGTTGTGGGCAAGCTCGTGCGCGGCAATGAGTGCGTCGAACGTCACTCCGCCGTTGCCCTCACTCAAGCCCACACCGCCGGGAATGCTGCAAAGGGCATCGACGAAGGCGACTCCGATCGTCGTATTGTCGAGGTCTCTGCCGGTATACAGGTGAACGAGTCCGGGGCTCGTCATGCTGGCGCTGCGATAGGCGCTGAGCTCGTTCAGCAGGGTTTCCGGATCGGTACTCGTAAAGGGATCGTTGGCGTCCTCGAAGACCATAATCTCGGAGGGGTTGATCTGCACGCCGAGCTGATCTGAAAAGATGCCGTCGACGTTGTTGATGCGGGCCAGCAACTCGGCCTCGCTGTCCTGTCCGTTGTTGCTGAAGAACTCGAAATCGGCAACCAAACCGACATCGATCTCCAGAACGGCGCCCTCGGCCAGCGCCACCTCTCGTATCTCCGCAAGCTCGCCGCTCAGCGCCTGATAGGCGCTGGCGCCGCTCTGCGCGCTAGCCTGGGCCACACCGCAGGCTGCCGCGCCCGCCTGGGCAATCATGTCCGAGAGGCGGAAGATCGACGCGCCTGCGTCCGTACCCTCCGGTGGCGTTACCGCCATGCGGGCGACGTCCGCGTTGGGCTCGATGCCATAGAGCTCATTGCCGTCGAAGATCATTCCGTAGATCTTCCCATCTACCGTGGTGATTCGTGCCCAGGAGTTCTTATTCCCGGCGATTGTGCCCTGATAGAG
>Ga0224508_10005600_pt1 | contig 10035 bp, 8 predicted proteins | sample SF_Jan12_sed_USG_4_FD_170157 | JGI IMG/M metagenome (GOLD analysis project Ga0224508, IMG submission 170157) | Sediment microbial communities from San Francisco Bay, California, United States - SF_Jan12_sed_USGS_21 | ecosystem: Environmental > Aquatic > Marine > Sediment | place: USA: California... | reverse complement strand
ACTGGGATGGAGGCCATCATGCTTTTAAGGTAATCCTCACCCAGACCCGCGAGCCCTTCGGTGTAGATGTTACCCGGCAGTACAGCGTTAATGGTGATGTTGTCACGGGCGAGTTCGATGGCAGCGGTGCGGATGAAACCGAGCTGCGCCGACTTGGTCGCACCGTAATGAGTCCAGCCCGGGAAACCCGTTACCGGCCCGGTAATCGACGAAGTCAACACAATACGGCCATACTCCGCCTTCTTTAGTGCCGGAATGCAGGCCTTCACCGCCAGGAAGCTGCCCTTCATATTGACGCCAAATACTTGATCCCATTCGTCGGGGGACATGTCCTCCATCTTGGATTGCGGATAGATACCCGCGTTACTGCATAACACATCGATGCCACCATGACGTTCCGCCGCGGTAGCCGCCATCTTCTGCATATCGTCCCAAGAGGCAACGTCTCCTAGAAAGTATGACGATTCACCCCCTTCTCCATTGATCTCATTCACCGTGTCTTTCGCGGCCCCTTCGTTTCGGGCAACTATAAGAACTTTTGCGCCTTTGGACGCGAACACTTGTGCGATGCCTTTGCCAATACCCTTGCTGGACCCAGTCACAATGACGGACTTGCCATTAATCGGTGTTAACATGATCTAGTTCCTCCACATTTATGGCTCAAGCGGCCAGATTCAATTGGTGCCATCGCCGCTTGAGTTGTTTGAAATGACAATGATCGAATGCCACCACCAGCAGTGCTGCAGGTTCGAGCTGGTTCTTTGGTGTGCCGTTAATACTCTACAGCACGACAATGCATTTGATAACAGGTCTTGCGCGTGAAATGTCTGGGTATAAGGTGAGCGTAGATCAAGCGGCGCGGGACCTCGGCAGACCAGCGCTAGCACAGCTGCTGGTCATGCTTCGGGTACCGAATACCTCTGCTTGGGCTTGACCGACCGCGATGTCCACGCGGTCAAGCACGTCGTCGCACAAGTCCCGATCCCAGAGAATGCCCGGCTTGAATTGCAGCACTTGGGGATCGAGCGTTGAGAAGATCGCCCACACACCGTTTTGATATAACCACTTCATCACATACTTGGCCCCTTCGGGGTGGTTAAACTCAAGACCCATTACCACTCCGAGCTGGCGGATCCCGATGAAGAATTCGGAGTAGTTGCGCTGGATTGAGTCGAGACCGGCGCGCACGCGATCAGCAATGTAACGTGCGATGGTCTTAACCTCAGGCCGTTGACAGATCTCTAGCGTTTTCATCGCCGCAATACAGCCCAGCTCGGAGCCACCGAACGAAGACATATGGCCAAAACCGTCCTCATGCAACCAGGCGGCGGCACGTTCACTAGCGACGACTGCCGCGATGGGGTAAACGCCACCGCTCAGTCCTTTGCCGGTCACCAGTATGTCGGGTGTTACGCCATAGTGTTCAATGCCCCACATGTGTCCTGTACGCATCAACCCAGTTTGTACTTCATCGGCAACGTAGAGTGTGCCATATCGTTCGCACATCTCTTTGATTGCAGCGAGATATCCCTCTTTGGGCATAGGAAAACCATAGGTGGCGGGTACCGTCTCCATGATCACGCACGCGGCGTCCCCCACACTGATCGCTTGCTTCATGGCGTCCATGTCGTTGAACGGCACTTGCACGAAGACGTCTTCTGGACCGTCACTGAGGAACAATTTTGAGAACCTGGGATCACCGCACGCCACCGCGATGCCGGTGTGTCCGTGGTAGCAACGTTGGATAGAGATGATCTTGCGGCGTTGGGTGGCATGGCGTGCCGACTTAAGCGCTATGTCGATGGCTTCGGCACCACCGCTTCCGTAAATCGAGTATTGCAGCCCGTCCGGGGTACATTCGTACAACTTTTCTGCGAGTTCGGTGCGCATTAGCGATGGGAAGTGATGGTTGCCGATGTCGAAGTGCTTCATGCCTTCCTGCACGGCGGCAATCACCTCAGGGTTGCGGTGGCCGATATTGTAGGTACCGCCATTTAAGTGGACGTCGATCAAGCGTCGCCCATCCATGTCATATAAGTAGTATCCATGCCGTCGATCGATCACCAGATCGATCTCCATACGCTGCCAATCCTCGGTTTTTCCGGGATTCCAATACTTCTTTGATCGTTCCAGGAATTCTTCCTTCTCTCGGCTCATATATACCTCCGAATCATGCTGATCGACCGATCTCCGAGTCGGCGAACTCTAAAGAGCTGCGCTGTCGTGTGTCTCGTTTCGAAACGGATTGTGGTCTGATGACACTCTACAGATCACACCACCAGCAGCTTGACAGTTGAGGTCAACCGTTTGACCTCTGATGGATCTGAGTACGTGGAACATGAGCCCCTGCTGACGCAGGACCTACGATACATCGCTTGGGGTTGGGCAGCGATACAGCTGGTAGCAAAAAAGTTCGTACGACGGACTAGAGAAATTGTTTGTGGTTCGCTCGGTGACGACGCTGGGCGCGGGCTACAGCTATCGTCTTTGACGATACCTGCCATATTTCAGGCCTTGGGACCACCTCATCTCGCTAGCTCACTCTGGCACGCAGGCTAACTCATTTCACGGAGAGCGAAGATCTCCTGCTCGCCGTCAATGCCGCGAAGACGATGTGGGCCGAGCGATTGGAATCGTCCCGGGAAATGCCGTGCAAATTCCGCGGAAAGTAATATCGGTTCGCCCAGCGTCTTGCACATCGCCTCAATGCGAGCGGTCTGGTTGGCAGCATCGCCAACGACCGTGAACTCCAGACGTTCTTCAGTACCGATGTTGCCGTAAGTGACCTCCCCCATGTGAAGCGCAAGACCGTATTTCAGCTGGACCTCTCCATCTTTTGATCGCTTTTGATTGATCATATCGATCCTGTGACTGGCATCCACTGCCGCTGCCAAGGCCTTATCCCTCGCCTGCTCGGGCGTGGCAGAGTCTTCTTCCCAGTCAGATTCCGCACCGGCAACCGGGAAGATGGCGAGCGCAGCATCACCGATGAACCGCAGCACCTGGCCACCGTGCTCGAGCACAGCTCCTGCCATGCAGTCAAAAAACTCATTCAGCGCCCCAAGGAACTGCTCCTGTGACATCGATCGCGCCAGTGGCGTGGATTCGCGCAGGTCGCAGAACCAAATCACGGCATTGATGCTCTCGCCGTCGCCGCGCTTAATGAGCCCTTGTAACACCCGCGTGCCGGCATGCTGACCGAGATAGGTATCGAGCAGCGTGACCGCGGTACGACGCATCGTGTGCACTTCGTACAGTCGGCCGAGCAATGACAGGATTTCATATACGTGGCCTAGATCACTGGTACTGAACCCCCCTGGCCGGTTCGATGACATGGTAACGACGTTAATCTGACCATCGGAGAACAACATTGGCATGGCTACGTAGTCGGTGGCACCTTCAGCGTGCAAATCTTTGAGGATCCCGAAGTCGAGCACTGGATTGGGAATGTCGAGCCTCCTGCGTATGCCGCCCGCTCCTTCGTAGATCGGTACTAGCGGACTATTGAGATACTCCGGTGTTTGCTGCGTACTGTAGGTTGCTTGCATCTCCTCGATGCCTTCGTGTTTGGCCGACCATTTGTACGCGACCGCCGCCACCTGCGGATGAAGCGTGCGGATAATGATCGCTAGGCGCCACAATGGTATGCCCGCTGTCAGCATGTGCTCGGCTAACTGCGCAGTCAATTCTTTTGAAGAGGTAACGTCCGCGGCGTCGTGAAGCAGCCAGGAAAGAAGCGGGTTTGCGTAAGTGGACGCAGACTCATCCTTTTTAGCCGTGACATCTTTGTCGTCATCGTACCAGGCGTCGATCTGATCAGCGTAGAGGGCAACGTAGTCCTTAATTTCGTTCGCCCCAGCGAAGGGATCTTCGTAACTCCACAGCACGTTCTCTGCAACCCGTCCGTTTACATCGAGAGACCAGTAGGAGGCGTTACCCTTAAACGGACAATAGGTCTGATGAGTTGTACGTCGCATGAGATCCATCCGTACGTCTGACCTAGGGAAGTAATACACAGGGGCAAGCCGCGTCTCCCGCATTTCCATCACGCTGTGGCTGTCCGCGACGGTGACGTCATTGAACACGGCTCGTATCCGACGGGTGCAGGGTTCGAAGGTATAGCGGTAATCGGCCGTTTCAGTCGTGATCGACTCGAGGCTATCGACAGGGTCTGACGAGACTACTGCCGGCCGCGCCATAAGGGTCTTCGAATTCGGGGTGTGCTGCATGGGCCTCTCATCGTACCGCATCGAGCGAATTGGGACCAATCCGACTCCACCGTCGTCTTCGAAAGTAGTCAGAGCGTAAGTTTGGTGCTAACGGTTAGAGACCACTCATCTAGGCGCTACGCACCTGTGAACGCACCATTACTACGAACTAAGCATTATTTGAACGCGAAACAGATTGTGACACTTTATCAGCGCAGGACGGTTGTGGGCTGTTTGCATTCGTCCGCAACAAACCTCCATACGCAGTTGCTCCGTTTCGCTCCAAAGAAATAGTTCCTCGACGATCGGTCTAAGGGGAACCCCTCCATTACGGCAGTACGGATTGCTGCAAGAGATTCGCGCTACTTCTAAGTCTTTCAGGGCATAGCGGCGGCGCGCGTTGGACCCTTTGGCACCAAGGCCTTCCTCTCGCACATCTACGATTAAGGTCAACGTATCTTTGTTGAGCCATTGCAAGCCTTGTCGCGAGGTCGCGTCGCGCTGGTATGCAACGTTAGCCATTAGGTGTGGGCCCAGCAGAATTTATCCCCATATGAGGTATCCCGAAATCAAACCCGGGATGAACCCTATACAGAATAAATATACGTAGTAGACAAAACTTACGAATGCGGGGTCGTGTTCATAGTCAATTGGAGAATCCATCTTAAACCGCATCTTCACATCTCCAAGATACCGGAGCGCCCACAATACCAAAGCAGAATTAAGCTGGGATTAAGACCGGTTGCCGCGCCTCTGGGCAACGCCGATTCTACAAGGAGAGTGTGGGACGACTCAGTGCTCGGTAGCCAAACGATCCGCTCTGGCGCTATGCTGAATTGAGGGTTCTGTCGTCGTGAGTGGGTCTGACGCAGACTCAATGTCTACTGATGGGAACATTACTTCTACGCTTAAACCAGAACCGTTTGTGCCTTGCCGCAGGGTCACTTTGCCGTTGTGTAGATCGATCACTCGTTTCACTATAGACAGTCCCAAACCTGTCCCATAGGCTTCAGAATTTGAGCGGCGGTGAAATCGATCAAACACCCGCTGCCGGTCCTGCACCGGGATACCTTGCCCTTGGTCCTGTACCGCTATTACATTGGAATCGTCCCGTCTCCCTAAGCTCACTGTCACTAGAGAGTGCTCGGGGGAGTAACGGATCGCATTGTCGACAAGGTTTCGCAACAATATATACATTGCCTCTTTATTTCCCCGTATCCATGATTGCCCTTGCCCGTGATGCTCGAGGCTGATGTCCGTCGACTTTTCATTGGCATAGGGGAGTAAATCCGCAATGACTGTACGCACAGTGTCGAGAAGATTGACGTTTCCATCGTCAATGGACGCCGATTCATCTAACCGCGATAAGGTTAGTAATTGATCGACCAAGTGGCTCGCCCTATCGACTCCGGTTGAAATGTTAGTCAACGCCTTCTGTCGTTCCTGTTTATTTCGGGCCCCGAGCGCGACTTCTGCTTGGGCTTTCAACCCGGCCAGCGGGGTCCGCAACTCGTGTGCCGCATCTCCGGTAAATCGGCGCTCTTTCTCAATCTTGTCATCCAATCGTTGTAACAGACTGTTAAGCTCGTCAACCAAGGGTTGTACTTCGTTTGGTGCGTAAGGTGCACGAATACTCGCGAGATTGTCCGGGTCTCGCTCCCCTACTTCCTTTGCCAATTTTCGAAGCGGCGTTAGCCCTTTCCCCACTGCAAACCAAATCAACAGGGTCACAATTGGCAACCCAATAATGATGGGATACAAAGTCTGGATCACCACATGTTGCGTCAAATAGTCGCGAACGCTGTATGGTTCTCCAGCTTGAATAGTAAGTCCGTGGGCCTTGTCCTCAAAGGAAAATGTCCGCCAGATCGTGTCGTTGATCATTGAGTTCGCAAAACCGGCTCTGACTGTCGATAGCGGAAATAGCGGCGCATCCTGCGAGTGCAAGAAAAGCTCCCCCTTGTCATTCCAAACTTGTACAACAAGATTCTTTCTATATTGCGCGTGTTGCTCTTGTTCCGCCTCTGGAGGCGAAATCGTACTCTCGGGTTTAATCTCATCGTTGGCCGTGGGTAGGCCGAGAAGTGTGCGCATCGCCACACGTGCGGATTGTTCAAGTTGGGTATCGAACAATGCCCGCACTTCGGATTTTGCCCCGTGATAGGTTGCAATGACCACCAAGACCCATATGCTTATGATCACCACAGTTAACCCCAGTAAGAGACGAAAACGGATGGAATGGATCATTGCGGTTGTTGCTCAATGGTATAACCGACGCCACGAATCGTTCTTATAACCTCACGACCAATCTTGCGCCGCAAGTTATGCAGATGCACCTGAATCGCGTTGCTCTCTACTTCTGTCACCCACCCGTATACGGTTTGCTCCAGTTGCTCTTTCGACATTACGGTGCCTGGTGCTCGAATCAATGTGTGGAGTATTTCGAATTCGCGGTGTGAGAGTTCGATGGAGCGCCCGTTTACGACCACCTTATGAGCGAGCGGATCAAGTTCTATGTTGCCATGGCGGATGGCCGATTTTGCCCGCCCGTCTTTGCGTCGAAGTAATGCCCGCAGACGTGCAGCCACCTCTCGAATGTCTATTGGCTTAACTAAATAGTCGTCTGCTCCACCGTCCAAGCATTGAAGTTTATCGTCCACTGCATTCCGAGCGGTGAGTACCAGCATCGGAACTCTATCATCTCGGGTCCGGCATTCCTGAAGCACGGCAATCCCATCCGTGTCGGGCAAACCCAAATCGAGGATTACGGCGTCAAACGACTCCACCCGCAAAGCGTGCAGTGCTTGTCTGCCCTGTTTTATCCAATCAACGGTAAACCCGTGCTGCATGAGACCAGTCTGAAGTCCGTCACCGAACAGGGCGTCATCTTCTACTAGAAGGATACGCAAGTATTGAGTGTTCCCCTAGGACAACAGAGTTGTTTAATAAGTGAGCCTGATGCCAAGATACGCACCAGCCGACGTATCGTCCTCTGCCTCATCAACAAACGTCATGGATCCATCGTCAATGCGCTTATCCGCGCTAAGCGCACCACCCAATAGCCAATGATCGCCGAATGGCATTACAAAACCAGCCTTGGTCTGCAACGAAAAGTGTCGGACCAAATCAGATCTGAAATCAAAACTATGGTTAATGGGGCTTTGATCGGTTAGGTAGTTTGTTGACCCTATGGTCCAATACCACCTAATCTTTCGATGGGATTTGGATAGAGCAGCAAACGACCTTGCTTCGGGAGCGTGCAATATATCGTAAAGATCAAAATGAGGCGCCAATGCCGTACTGCTAGGACGTGAGTCCACCAGATGCATCGGCGTTACACCTAGACTCATCCCTAGTAACCATTCGTTGTTTAGCTCGTAGCGAATCCGCCCGCTCTTGGTCCGATGTATCTCAAATACAGGTGCGCCGTTTGCGGTCACAGCCACGGTGTTACCGTTTGACTTCTCCGCGCCTATGGCTTGCCCACACAAGAGCGTTAGCAACAACATCGGTACAACAGTCCCAATTCTTTGCACGCCCGAATCCTCCCTTGCCTTACCGGGGATTGTTCCGACCATACTAGATTCTATTATCTTGCGACAGTAGTTTTAAGATAATCTTAAGAAATCGAACGAATGGGTAACCGTTTGAAATATATAGATGTTTATTAAGGCCCAACGTTCACGATTCGATCGTGGCCTCTACCGTCAGAGAAAAATGAAAATAGATCGGGTCAAAATCCTTGACGGCGAAGCGATTCATACTGTGAACCTCATTGTGCACATGATTAGTCATCGCTCTGCTTGTCATCGCGGAAGCTTGTTCCCGTGAAAACGGGGAGCGCGTAGCGCTTATCGGGAATCCGGGGATTTTAATGATTTACTAGATGCCGAATAACGCCCGCGGCGCTTCCGGCATGACGGTTGTGAGTTTATGGGACGCCAGTGGGCCGTGGTGTAACGATTCAGACCGACTTCGTAAACAGGTGTTACCTTCTTTGCTAATGATAGCTCGCGTACAGCAAATCCCCATCGGCTAGAAACCGGATCCCGACTCAGCGATGAAGGCGAGCTCTTCCTCCGTTGAATCGCGACCAAGTACCGCATTGCGGTGGGGGAAACGACCGAATCGGTCGATCACTTCCTTGTGCTGTTTTGCATACTCAAGTGTTGGTTCGTCGCCGAGCTGGGTGAATAATTGCACCGATTGGGTTTGATCTGCGGCATCTTCGCTGTGCTGGAAAGGCATATAAAGAAATTTACGCTGCACAGTAGTCAGTTTCTGATCTAAGCCCTGGTTAATGGCGTGCTTGGCAAGTGCCAGCGAGGCGTTGTCAGTGACGAACGCACGGGCATTGTTGCGGAACAAATTACGGGGAAACTGATCGAGAACGATTATGGCGGCGAGACAGCCTTCCGCAGAACCCTTCCATTGAGAGGGGACGAGCTCCGCCAGGCGTTCGTAGAGGCTCTGGAAGCGAGTGTGAATCATGTCGTCAACAGCTCCGCCCTTTTCAAACCATTGTTTTGGCTCAAGTTCTTTGAACCAGAAAGCAAGCACGGCGGTGATATCCTGATCACTCATGATGTAGCAGCATTCCCGCCTACGGAAGACCTTGTACTGAGCCTTGGCAGGGGCTGCTCATTGATCGGTAGATGCACCACTGCAGCCGCAAGGCCAAATGCGACCCCGGCCCACCACATGGGGTTATAGGAACCGGTGGCGTCGTATATCCAGCCACCGAGCCAAACGCCAAGAAAGCTGCCAATTTGGTGGCTCAGAAACACAATACCGAACAGCGTCGCCAAATAGCGTACCCCGAAGACCTGGGCGACGATGCCGGTGGTGAGCGGCACAGTGGACAACCACAGAATGCCCATGACACAGGCGAATGTGTAGATGGTGAAGTTACTGACCGGCGCCAGCAGCAATGCGGTGATTGTCACCGCTCGCAAGAAATAGATCGCACTCAAACCGAGTTTCTTGCTCCAGCGTTGGCCGACTATGCCGGACAGGAAAGAGCCTATTATGTTGAACAGGCCGACCAGGGCAATGGAGTATGCGCCCACCTGCGGAGCAAGTCCGAGGTCTCTGACGTAAGCGGGAAAGTGGACGGTAATAAATGCGACATGAAAGCCACACACGAAAAACCCGGTGGTCAACAATACAAAGCCACGGTGCCCACGCGCCTCGCGTATCGCTTCACCTAGACTCTGATCAATTGTAGGTTCTCCGCAGGCCTGCGTCGCATTGGGCAACACAAACGCAAGCGGGATCAGCGCAAGGGTGCTGGCCGCCAAGATGAGCAGCGCGGTATGCCACCCAAAGACGCTGATAAAACCCTGGCTTAAGGGAGAGAAGACGACCTGACCCAAGGACCCTGCTGCGGTGCCAAGCCCAAGTGCAAGTGATCGCTTCTCGGGCCCGACGACCCGGGCCATGCTGGCTAGCGCCAATGAAAACGCAGTGAATGCAACGCCCAACCCGGTCAAGATTCCGCCGAAGAAATGCAGTGCCAACGCCCCGTTCGCCTCGGCCATTCCCCAAACACCGAGGGCATACACCACCGCGCCGCCCGCGATGACCCGCACTGGACCGACGCGATCGGCTATCGCTCCCGCAAAAGGCAGACCGATACCCCAAAGCAGATTTTGTATTGCCATGGCGAGGGCGAAGGTTTCGCGGTTCCATCCTTTTGCCACTGTCATCGGTTCTAGAAACAGACCGAACACCGAGCGCACACCAAAACCGACTAGAGCAATCAGACATCCACCGACTAATATGATGAGCGGTGTACGCCAAGCAGATTTTCTGGATTCAACGGAAT
>Ga0224508_10005599_pt1 | contig 10035 bp, 5 predicted proteins | sample SF_Jan12_sed_USG_4_FD_170157 | JGI IMG/M metagenome (GOLD analysis project Ga0224508, IMG submission 170157) | Sediment microbial communities from San Francisco Bay, California, United States - SF_Jan12_sed_USGS_21 | ecosystem: Environmental > Aquatic > Marine > Sediment | place: USA: California... | reverse complement strand
AATCAAATCGAAACAAGGGTAAAGGCAGCCGGCAATGCTATTACTCGACCTGGTGCTTTCCGGCGGCCAACTTCTCGATGATCGTCAAGGCATATACGAAATTCTGCGAATCGAATTACGCAGACACCCGGTATCGATGCGACCTGCCCGCCGTGGGTTTCCGGCTTTGCCAGGATTCAACGTCATTGCTATCGCCGTCGTTTGACGAAGCCATGATTGCGGTCACCAGCGCATCTACACAAGCGAAGGGCTGGGATGACTTCGTCATCGATCTTGCCGAATTCGCTGAGAAATGGGGAGGCACTCCATTGATCAGCCAATCACGTGCGCTCAGGGCCGAATACGTCATTCAAGCCTACAGCAAGCGCCTCGACTTTTTCCGCCGCTTGCGACGCCAGCTCGATCCTGAGGCACGGCTGCTCAGTCCGTTTCTGGCGCAGTTCTGCCAGTAGCCGATCCATTTACCGAGTTCGTGCATCTAATAGTCAGTAGACCCGGACAAAGACTACTCATAAAACCCTAAGTTATTGATTTTTAGGAGTAACAGGTCGATGAGACCTGGTGTGACAGGGGTTGCGTTATACTTAACTAGTGTTATACTTCACTATAACACTAGAACAAGATCGAACGATGCACGGACATGAATGCCACCCAGCTGATTAACACCGCAGTCGCCGTGTCGAGCCTCGCCGTCCTGGGCGGCTGTGGCATCGGCGCAGCAAACAACACCGACGCCGACGAAATTCGCGCAACGGCACCTGTTCCGGTCGAGGTGACACTGCCGGTGCGCGGCGACATCTACGCCACCTACCATGCAACGACGACGATTACAGCGGACGCTGACGCCCCGGTGCTTGCGCGTGTCCCGGGAGAGGTCGTCCGATTGCTGATCGAAGAAGGCGCAACGGTGCGGCAAGGCCAGGTTCTGGCGATTCTTGATGGTGAACGGCTGCGCCTGGAAATGCTCGCGGCCCGTGCCAAGCTCGAACAGGCACGTAAGGAATTCGAACGTTACAGCGATCTCGCAGAGCGTGGATTGGTCAGCGTATCGATGTTCGACGGACTGAAATTCGATGTCGATGCGCTACAGGCAACATACGACCTGAAGAAGCTGAACTACGATTACTCTTCGATTCGCGCACCGATCGACGGTGTGGTCTCCGCCCGCAACATCAAGCTGGGGCAAAACATCGGGGCAAATAGCGTCGCGTTCCAGATTACCGATACGACCAGGCTCGTTGCCTATTTGCATATCCCGCAGGCAGAGCTGGCAAAATTTTCAGCCGGGCACAATGCCAGCCTGCAGGTCGATTCGATGCCGGACACCGACTTTGACGCAATAATTGCTCGCATCAGTCCTACCATAGATACTAGCAACGGCACGTTCCGCGCGACCGCTTTTGTCGACAACAGCAATGGCTATCTCGTTCCAGGCATGTTCGCACGATTCACGATAGCCTACGATAAGCATGAAGGTGCATTGATGATTCCGGGTGCTGCGATTGTCGAGGAAGATGACGAGACGACGGTTTATGTCGTCGCCAGCGGCGCTGTTGCGCGCCAAGTCGTGACAACCGGAATCGCAACAGACGGCCAGGTTGAAATCCTGAGCGGTCTCGCGGAAGACGACCAAATCGTTGTTGTCGGTCACTCCGGCCTGCGTGATGGCAGCAAAGTTCTCGCGAGCAGTCAATCGCTGGACAGTTATAGTGGCTGACTAAGCCCTGCCCCCACCGCGGCACGGTGATCTCGGGCACAGAACAATGTAAGGGAGAAACAAATGTCGCTGCATCGCTTAGGTCCAGCCGTATTTGCATGCGCAATATTGCTGGGTGCCTGCGGACAAATCGGGCGCGAGTCGGATGCCGACGGGAATGAAGAAGAGACACCGGCCGTTCCGGTGGAGGTTGGCACGCCAACACGCGGCGACATCGTCGCGGTGTATTCAGGAACGGCACCGATCGAGGCGTTCGCTGAAGCGGATGTCATTGCCAAAGTGGCGGGCGAAGTCCGCGAGATCCTCGTTGAGGAAGGCGATGACGTCAGTAAGGGGCAAATTCTTGCCCGACTCGATGGCGACAGGCTGAGGCTGGAGCTGAACCAGTCGCAGGCCAACCTTCGCAAGTTGCAGCGCGACTATGAAAGAAATGTCGATCTCAAGGACAAAGGCCTGATCAGCAGTGGCGACTTCGACAAAATCAAATATGAACTGGAAGCACTGGAGGCTTCGTACAATCTCGCCAGCCTCGAACTAAACTACACTCAGATTCGTGCGCCAATCGACGGCGTGATTTCCGAGCGCTTCATCAAACTGGGCAACACAATATCGGCGAACGAGCCGGCCTTCAGAGTGACGAGTTTTGATCCGCTGGTGGCCTACCTGCACATCCCGGAGCGAGAATACCGGCATATCGCCGCAGGTCAGCCTGTCGCTATTGAAATCGACGCATTACAGGGGCAGCGTATAGTTGCATCAGTAACGCGCGTCAGTCCGATTGTCGATCCGCAGACCGGTACGTTCAAGATAACGGTTGAAATTTCGGACGACCAGCGCCGTATCAAGCCGGGCATGTTCGGTCGCATAAGCATCGTTTACGATCGTCACGAAAACGTGCTGCAGATCCCGCGCAGCGCCATTATCGAGGAGAGCGGCGAGACGAGCATTTTCGTTGTCGAAGACAACAAGGCCATTCGCAAGTTCGTACAAACCGGCTATAGCAGTAGCGGCATGGTCGAAATCACAACTGGCGTGATGGACGATGATCGGGTGGTGACGGTTGGGCAAGTCGGGCTCAAGGACGATGCCATCGTTTCCGTGATCAATGTTACGGACAATGGCGTCGCCGATGTCGAGCAAGACGCAGGACCCGTGAGCGACAATGCGCCGACTGATTGAGATCGCTACAGAGCGTCGTGTCACGATCGTCATGCTGATGGTCGCCATCGCGCTATTCGGCGTGGTTTCACTGTCGCGCCTGAAACTGAATCTGCTGCCGGACATTTCCTACCCGACCGTCACGATCCGCACAGAACTTACGGGTGCGGCGCCTGTAGAAGTCGAGAACTTGCTGACAAAGCCGATTGAGGAAGCAGTCGGCGTCATTCGCAATGTTCGCCTGGTGCGCTCAGTTTCGCGTTCGGGGCAGTCTGACGTGACCCTGGAGTTCCTGTGGGGCACCGATATGGACATCGCCGGTGTTGACGTCAGGGAGAAGCTCGACATTCTCGTATTGCCGCTCGAGGCGGGTCGGCCCTTATTGCTGCGCTTCGATCCCTCGTCAGAACCGATCATGCGACTGGGTCTGTTGTTCAAGGACAGCGCCGAGTCAAGCCAGGAGACCGCGGAAGGGCGGCTCAAGACACTGCGACGTCTCGCTGAGGATCGAATCAAGACGGATCTCGAGGCCGAAGAAGGAACGGCTGCGGTCAAAGTCAGCGGCGGCCTCGAAGACGAAATCGAAATACGCGTCGATCAGCAAAGGCTGTCTCAACTCGGCATCAGCATCGGCGAGATCGCAGCCCGAATCCGGGCCGAAAATGTCAATCTGTCGGGCGGCCGTCTGGAGGAAGGTAACCAGCGCTTTCTCGTTCGTACGCTAAACGAGTTTCAATCCGTCGACGAGATTCGCGATGCGATAGTCGGCTACGTCGCCGATCGTCCGGTTTATCTTCGCGACGTTGCGACCGTCGAGCGTGGTTACAAGGACCGCGAAGCGATCACGAGGGTCCGTGGCCGTGAATCGGTAGAACTCGCAGTTTACAAGGAGGGCGACGCCAACACAGTTCAGGTCGCGGATAGAATCGCACAGCGACTCGAAAGCGTCGGTGCCTCCTTGCCCGACAACATCGAGCTGGTCACCGTGTACGACCAGTCGAAATTCATTTCTTCGTCGGTCAACGATGTCAGGAATGCCGCGTTGCTTGGCGGAATCATCGCGATCATCGTGCTGTATGGGTTCTTGCGCGACTCGCGTGCCACGACGATTACGGGAATCGCAATTCCAGTCTCCGTGATTGGCACCTTCCTGCTGATGTATCTGAACGACGTGTCACTGAACATCATGTCGCTGGGTGGAATTGCCCTGGCAGTCGGTATGCTCGTCGATAATTCGATTGTCGTTCTTGAGAATATCGTGCGCAAGCGGGAACAGGGCGAAGGTATTCTCGAAGCTGCGCAGCATGGCACGTCGGAGGTTGCAGCGGCAGTTGTAGCAGCAACGCTGACAACGATCGCCGTGTTCTTTCCGATGGTATTCATATCCGGAATCGCCGGTCAGCTATTTCGTGACCAGGCATTGACGGTGACTTTCGCGCTGGCGTTTTCCCTACTCGTGGCGTTGACCTTGATTCCCATGCTGGCGTCGTTAGGCACTGGCAGCCGTTATCACAATGCGAACGAAGCATCGTCACCGGGTCGATTCACGCGGGGTGTGGCATTCGTAGTGCGCATGTTTGGACTGGTTTTTACCGTTCTCAAGAGGCTGTTCTGGGTAGTCCTGTGGGTCCCGACCTGGTTCCTGCAACGCTTCTACCGCATTGCGGCTGGTATCTATCCCGGCTTACTGCGTTGGTCCTTGCACCATCGGCTCGCCGTCGTCATTGGGGCTGTCATTATTTTCGCCGGCACGATGTCCCTGATCCCCAGACTGGGCACAGAGTTGATCCCGCAACTGTCCCAGGGAGAATTCAACGTCGATCTGCGGCTGGCGCCGGGCGCGCCGCTGACAGAAACAGACCGGGCAATTCAGGCGGCCCAGCGCGCGGCAGTAGCAATTGACGCCGTTGGGCTGGACTATTCGGTAGCGGGAACGGGAAACCGCCTCGACGCCAATCCGGTCGATGCTGGCGATAACACGGGCACCCTGAGCATCGCGCTAAAACCTGGTGCCGGGCGCGCCGAGGAAAGCGCTGCGATGAATGCCATGCGGACCGAGCTTGCGCGCCTTCCGGGAGTGCAATACAAATTCAGCCGCCCGGCATTGATGACATTCGCCAGCCCACTGCAGATCGAAATATCCGGCTACGACCTCGACAGTCTGGCGCGCGTGAGTCAACTCCTGGTGCAGCGGCTTTCCGCTTCAGATCGCTACACCGATATCAAGACGACTGTTGAACGCGGCAACCCCGAAATCCAGATTGTCTTCGACCAGGAGCGTGCCGCAAAACTCGGGCTTGCTGTCCGCGATATCGCAGACCGTGTGGTTGCCAATGTCCGCGGCGAACTGGCGACGCGCTACACCTGGCGCGACAAGAAGATCGACGTGCTGGTTCGTAGCGTCGACACGCGCCAGTCCGACATTGAGGACATTCGACGCTTGATCGTAAATCCAGCCTCGGAAAGGCCCGTATCGCTCGATGCGGTTGCCGACATCAAGGTATCTCAGGGGCCGGCTGAAATCCGACGCGCCGCGCAGGAACGGGTCGCCCTCATCACGGCTAACATCGCCTATGGCGACCTTGGCGCAGCGGCTGCCGAGGCTGGCGCGATCATCAACCGGACGCCAATGCCCGTAGGCGTCACAGCCATGGTGTCGGGTCAAAGTGAGGAAATGCAGGCGTCATTCCAGTCCATGCAATTCGCGCTGGCACTCGCGATCTTTCTCGTCTACCTCGTGATGGCCTCACAGTTTGAGTCGCTCATACACCCGTTCGTGATCCTGTTCACGATTCCACTCGCACTCGTCGGGGCCGTCCTCGCGCTATTTATTACCGGCACGACGATCAACATTGTTGCACTGATTGGCGTCATCATGCTCGCCGGGATCGTCGTCAATAATGCGATCGTGCTGGTTGATTTGATCAATCAGCTACGTGCGCACGGCAAGCAACGGCTTGACGCCATCATGGAGGCAGGTAGCGCCCGACTCCGTCCCATTCTGATGACATCGCTGACCACGGCCCTCGGCCTCCTGCCAATGGCCATCGGTTTCGGTGAGGGATCTGAAGTGCGCGCGCCGATGGCTATCACGGTCATTGGTGGGCTGCTCGTCTCTACCTTCCTGACGCTGCTTATTATCCCGGTTGTCTACTCGCTGATGGACCGCAGATGAAGCACACCGAATTTGCACTCCGGCGACCCGTCACTACTGTGGTGACATTCGTGGCCCTGGCTCTGGTCGGCCTGATCGCGTCGCGCCTGTTGCCACTCGAAAAATTTCCGGACATCGAATTCCCGGGTATCTTCATTCAGATTCCGTACGCCGGTTCGACACCTGAAGAAGTGGAGCGCCTGATCACCCGGCCGATCGAAGAAGCACTGGCAACACTCTCCGGCGTCGAGCAGATGTTTTCGAGCTCGGACGAAGGCCAGTCGCAAGTCTTCCTGCAATTTGGCTGGGATCAAAGCATGGGAGCCAAAGGCATCGAGGCCCGTGCCAAAGTCGACAGCATTCGTCATTTGTTGCCCAACGACATTCGACGCATCTTCATATTTACGGGTTCTCTCGGTGATCAGCCTGTCCTGCAATTGCGAATCTCGAGTCAGCGAGACCTGTCCGACAGTTACGACTTGCTCGACCGGCTGCTCAAGCGGCGTATTGAGAGAATTGACGGCGTTTCACGGGTCGAATTACATGGCGTCGACCCTCGCGAAATTCGCATCCTGTTGCAACTGGATCGTCTCGCCGCACATGGCGTCGATATCGCGTCGTTACGAGACTTGTTACAACGAAGTAATTTTGCAGTCAGCGCCGGACAGATCACTGCGGGCGGACAGCGCCTGAATGTGCGGCCGCGTGGTGAATTCGATTCTATTGAACAGATTCGCAATCTCGCCATTAACGAAAGTGGCCTTCGGCTAAGAGACATCGCCGATGTCGAGCTACGCACACCTGACCGGAACTATGGCAGACATCTCGATCAGAAATACGCAATCGGTGTCGCTGTCAGTAAAACGACTGGCTCCAATCTCGTCGACGTGACAGACCGTGTCATGGCTGAAGTCGAAAAGATCAGTGCGCTGCCACAGATGCAGGGAATCAACATCTTCTCACTGGACAATCAGGGCCAGAGCGTGAAGGACTCGCTTTCCGACCTGCTCAGCGCCGGGCTTGTCGGTGGTTTGCTTGCGATCATCGTCCTGTATCTGTTCCTGCGACAGATTTCAACGACATTGATCGTCACTGCATCGGTGCCCTTCTCGATACTGATCACGCTCGGAGCACTCTATTTCTTCGGACTTACGCTGAACATCTTGTCGATGATGGGCCTGATGCTCGCCGTCGGCATGCTTGTCGACAATGCTGTAGTCGTCACCGAAAGTATATTCAGGGAACGCTCGGAGCATCACGAGAGCCCGCGAGCCGCGACAGTGAAGGGGGTCAAGGAGGTCGGCCTTGCAGTGATCGCCGGAACCGCGACCACCATCATTGTGTTTGCACCGATTATTTTCGGCACCAAGACCGACATCATGGTGTTCCTCACACACGTCGCAGTCACGATCATCGTCGCGCTGCTCGCCTCATTATTGATCGCGCAAACACTTGTTCCAATGCTGGCGGCGCGAGTGCCCGTACCACCACGACCGACGGCGGGTGCAATGATATCCCGACTGACGCGCCGCTATGAGCGCGCCCTGACCTGGGTGGTATCGCACCCCTGGTGGACCGGCCTGGGCATTACTATCACGTGTGTTATCGGCGTTCTTCCGCTGGCCCTGAGCCTCGTCAAGTTCGATGCGTTTCCGCAGGACGTTGGGCGAGAGCTCTACATGCCCTACCACATAGAAGGCCAACACTCGCTCGATCGCGTAGAAGATGCCGTTAACACGATAGAGGGCTATCTGTTTTCGAGGCAGGAAGAATTCAATATTCGTTCTGTTTACAGCTACTATCAGCTGGACCGCGCCGAATCCGTAATCCTGTTGACGGCTGAGGATGATGCGACGCTCTCGACCAAGGAGATCATTGCTCGAATTGAGAAGGATCTGCCGACGCTGGCAATCGGCAAACCGAGTTTCAAATTCGACCAGCAGGGCGGCGGCGAGGGATTCAGTATCCAGATATCGGGTGACTCGACAACAGTACTCAATGAACTTGGCACTGATATTGCTCGCGTTCTGTCATCGGTTGATGGACTGAAAGACGTTCGTAGTGACGCCGAGGGTGGCGATAAAGAGGTTCGGGTCATTGTTGATCGTGTGAGGGCGGCGGCCGCGGGTCTTACGGCGGCCGAAATAGCGACTTCGGTCAGCATTGCGATGCGTGGCGAAAACCTGCGTGAGTTTCGCGGTGATTTCGGTGAAGTGGCTGTGCGGCTCGCGTTTCGCGACGATGACAGACAAAGCATCGAACAGCTCGCAGATTTGCCGCTATACAAACCGACCGGCGAACGCATTACGCTGGGCAGCGTTGCCAGTCTGCACATCGGCCAATCACCTGCCACGATTCAACGTACCGACCGACAGACATCGGTCATTCTCTCGGGCAACCTCGGAGACGATGCAAGCCTGGACAGCATCCAGCCTGTCGTCGAAGAGCTGATGGAACAAATTGAGCTCCCGCCGGGTTACAGCTGGAAGTTCGGCCGCGGCTTCGAACGTGAGGACGAGACTCAACAAATGATGGCGACGAACATCGTGCTGGGTATCGCCTGCATATTCCTTGTTATGGCCGCGTTGTTCGAGTCATTGTTGTTTCCATTCTCGATCATCCTTGGATCGATCGTGTTCTCGGTGTTTGGCGTGTTTCTGTTCTTCGCAGCAACCGGCACGACTTTTTCGTTCATGGCCTCGATCGGCATCATGATCCTGATCGGCGTTGTCGTGAACAATGGCATTGTGCTCGTTGATCACGTCAATAACCTGCGACAGCGCGGCCTGGTGCGCGACGCAGCCATCGTCGAGGCCGGCCGGGACCGTTTGCGACCGATTCTGATGACGGTAGCGACGACGATAGTCGGCCTGTCGCCGCTTGCAATCGGTTCAACCCAGGTCGGTGGTGACGGGCCGCCCTACTACCCGATGGCCAGGGCGATCATCGGCGGCCTCGCATTCTCCACGGTCGTATCACTACTCGTCGTACCCGCGCTGTACGTCTACTTCGACAATTTGTCCGCCTGGGGCCGCAAAGTCATGCGCACCGCGAGGGGCGAAACCGTGCCACAGCAGCCAGTCCAAGAGCCAGGATAAACCACCAGCCAAGGGCTCCGCCGCCATGGTCATGGTGATCGACGACAATGATCTCGGTAACGACCGCCACGTCTCTGCCGGCATCCTCTATCGGCAGGAACGCGAGCTCGGACGTATCGTCCGGTCCGAAGTAGGCGAGAAATGAATCATCAAAGGCATCGAAAAGCTCGATCAGGACATCGTAGCTGCCCGTCGGATAGCCGGCGAGTAGCTCCGTGACGATGACGTACTCATCGTCACTGCTGGCGCCGAACAGTGTGAAATTGTCCGTTGCCGCGTATTCGTTCCACGGCCCGCCCTCGAAGCTCAGGTATACGACCGCGTACACCTCGGCCGAGGTGAAATAGGTATCGGCATCAAATAGCAAATCGATGCCGTGGTAATAACCATCTTCATCAAGGTCGTTGAACAGGACAATGTCAGCTGTATAGAACCAGAAATCGATGTTCGGTGCTGATGACGCCTGAACTGTAGCTTTCGCCTGTGCCGACGAACGCGTGCCCTTCTTGTCCGGCTCCGCAGTCGTTGCAAGGGCAGAGTATTCGTCTTCCGAGACCTTGCCTGGCGCCCCATTGTCACGTTGTTCGCGCGTGCTTTGCGTCGTCACTGACAGTCGCGTTTCAGCGTCAACCCCGGCAGCGAAAGCATCAACCGATACGATCATTAGTCCCGCGACAAGAAATATCGCAAGCAGCAGTCTGGTCCAATTGAAAAATCTTGTGTAAGTGTCCATACGTTTCTCCTCGGTTCCTGCTTCCTGACTACCATTTAAGCGCTGCTTCACTGAATCGGTGCTGAACCCATAGGCAGGAACATCGCGAAATGCGATCATGTTCAGCTGACGTTTAGTTTCGGCGCTTGGCATTCATCAGTGATTCAGGAAAGTCACAAGATTCGACGGGAAGCGC
>Ga0224508_10005598_pt1 | contig 10039 bp, 4 predicted proteins | sample SF_Jan12_sed_USG_4_FD_170157 | JGI IMG/M metagenome (GOLD analysis project Ga0224508, IMG submission 170157) | Sediment microbial communities from San Francisco Bay, California, United States - SF_Jan12_sed_USGS_21 | ecosystem: Environmental > Aquatic > Marine > Sediment | place: USA: California... | reverse complement strand
GCCCTCATCCTGCTGGCAATTATCACGGGCGGCTTGAGACTCGCGATCGGCAACATCGAGTATTTTAAATCTGAAATCCAGTACCTGCTGGAGCGTGATGTCAGCGAGGGTATCGTGTTTACCGGTGTCAGCGGCGAAGTAAGGCGCTTCAATCCGATCCTGCGCATCGAGAACGTCTCGATAAATCTGCCTGACAGATCGCAGCCGTTATTTATCGACCGGCTTGCGGTGGAATTTGATTTCTGGGCCAGCCTGAGGGAAGAGACGCCAGTGGTGCTGGAAATTTCCGGCCAGCTGGAAAAACTCGAACTGACCAAGGATGAGTCGGGCCGATGGTGGAGCCACGAGCTCGAAATCAGTGCCGGCGATGGTCAAAAGCTGATGCCTGATCTGGTCGAATCCCTGGCATTTCTCCCGCGCTACCTGAAGCTCGATCTGCGTCGATTGATCCTGCACGATGAAAAAAACGCAACCACCCACCTGGTGGAGCGCGTGGCGGCACAAATTGATTATCGACAGGGTCAGTTTTATGCCCAGCTCAGCGCCGCGCTCCCGGATACGCTTGGACGGGGTGTACTGATCAAATCGGCAGTGGGTCCTGTGCAAAGCGTGGTCTATATCAATGCATCGAATTTGCGTTTGCCTGCCGTGGCCGAATTATTCGACCTGGGAACCTGGGGATTAAAGGATGGCGACCTGGATGGTGAAGTCTGGTTGAATCTGTCCGGTAATCGCATCGCCGCGATTAATGGTGATTTCATGCTAAAGCGCGGGTTACTGCAGGTCACTGCCGAAAAGGTTCCTGCGGCGGTGGATTATCGGGCACGCTTCACTGCAATTAACCGCCGCACTAATTGGCGTATTACCAGCAACATAATGCGCCTCAGAATCGACAACCAGACAACCCCGGGATTCCGTGCCCAGCTGGTAGTCTCTAGTGAATCCGATCAGCCACAGATTTCGGCCTGGATAAATCGATTGCAGATCTCGAGTCTGCCGGCTATAGCTGGACAGTGGTTACCCGCGAATGTCAATCAACAAATTGCGCAAGGTAGTTTGCAGGGTTTGCTCCGCGACGTGATATTCAGCATTGACCTGCAGCGACCAGATGAATTTAAACTCGGCGCTCATGCAGTCGGTATCAGTAGCAAGGCTTTTGGCGACTTTCCTGGTGCGACGAGTCTGAATGCTGACTTTTTGATCGGGCAAAAAAAGCTTGGTCTTAAGCTATATGGTAAAAATGTCAGTCTTGATTTCGCCGATTTTTTCAGGGCCCCGCTTAAATTTGATGCGCTATCGCTGGATGCAAATGCCCGTCAGACTGAATCAGGTGAAATCGCGCTTGCCGTAAATCGTTTCCAGGCTCAAAACCAGGATGCCAGTGTCTCCGGTCGAATGTGGATCGAAGTCGATCAATACGAGCGTCCTTTCATGTACCTGCGCGCTAATTTCATCGACGCGGACGCAAGCAGTGCTGGTAAATACATGCCGGTAAAACTGTTACCTGAAAAGACACTCAAATGGCTGGACCGCGGCATCAAGGGCGGCTATGCACCCGAGGGCGAGTTGCAGTACCACGGCAGATTAAGCGGCTTTGAAAAACTCGAAAAAGAAAAGTCGGGCGAGTTCTTTGTCGATTTCCCGGTCGAAAAGGCCGAGGTATTTTTTGCCCCCGACTGGTTAAATGCCAAGAACGGCGATGGCCGGGTTTTATTTCATAATACCGGTGTCGAATTTGAGCTGAATCGGGTCAGTTACGAAAATCTCGATAATGCCCGGGCCAGGGGATCGATCGCTGATTTTGATAAAGCCGTGCTGGAGCTTGATATCGAGAGCGAGATGTCGGCGGCCGATGCGGTACGTATATGGATCGATTCCCCGGTTGGTGAACGCTACCGTGAAATTGTAAGTAACGTGGGTGGGCTCGGGGGCGATATCAGCAGTAAAATCCGGATTCGCCTGCCGCTGCATAGCGGCGACGACGAACAGCAGGTCCGCGTAAGTATCGACTTTAAGAATGCAATCGCGAAGGTGCAAAACTGGGGGCTTGACTTATCACAGATAAAGGGGCAGCTACTGGTAACGCAGGATAAGGTTGTTGCACAGCAGATCGATGCGCAGTTCTTCGGTGATCCGGTCAGGCTTAGTATTAACACCGAAGCACCTGGTGGCGATACCGTGGTAAACGTGAATGGCTTACTCGAATCCGCAAACCTGCTTAAACGACTTCCTGACAAGATAGCACAATATGTTAGCGGTAAAAGCGATTGGCAGATACGGCTGGTAATCGCCCCGGAGACAGCCCCGGATCAGCAACCGTACCTGCAAATATCGGCCGCCAGCGAACTGCGTAATACACAGATTGCCCTGCCGCAACCGCTCGCTAAATCCGGGCCGGATAGTTCCCGCGTTTCCGCCGATATCGAATTTTTTCCACAGCAAGTACGCTTTACCACGGATCTTGGACCTGACATCCGAAGTCGAGGAAATCTGTTGTTAGTCAATGAGCAGGATTTCGAGTTGGATTCGCTGGAGATTGCGTTCGCGGCGGAACTGGAGCCTTTAAAACGGCGAGGATTAATTCTGCACGGTTTTGCTGAAGAAATTTCAGTCGACGACTGGATTACAGTTTTCAAGGGCTCCGGTGTTACAAGTCCTGCTCTGCTAAATGCCGCTAACCTTGATTTTGACCGGGTTATTGCCTTTAACCATATTCTCGAAAAAGTTCAAATCGATGTCAGGCAGATCGACGAAGAGCGATTCCTCGGGGAAATCCAGTCATCGATAGCCAGTGGGCGCTTTAAAATACCGAACCAAATTTCCGCGAAAACCCCACTGGTTGTGAACCTCGAGTACCTGAGACTGGACAAACCGGAACAGGAAGCTGATTATTCCGCGCTGCTGCCGAGTGATCTGGTCGATTTTCGCTTAAGCAGCCAGGCGCTGGTATTTCACGATATGCTGTTTAATGATGTGATGATCGAAGCCAGGCAGGCAGGCAACAAACTGCATGTCGACAATTTCAGCATGCGTCGCGATGAAATTAAACTATCGAGCAAAGCGCAATGGGAATATGATCCGGGCAGTGACTCGCATCTTTCCAGTGTCAATCTGAGCATCGAGGGTCCTGAACTGGGTCAGGCAATAGCGGGACTGGGTTTCGGTGATTCCATGACTGATGGCAGGATAGACTTTAACGGCGATTTTTTCTGGCCAGCATCGCTACCGGGATTCGATCTGGAAAATTTTCAAGGCAATGCCAGCCTGAAAATTAAAGATGGTGTATTGAATAACGTTGACCCAGGTAGCGGTCGGCTCGTGGGGCTTTTGAGTTTGAACGCTTTACCGAGACGGTTATCGCTGGATTTTTCGGACGTGGTGATTGAGGGCATGGAGTTTAGTAAGATCTCCGGGACCTACCGTATCAACGACGGCACGCTTTTTACCGAAGATACGCGCCTGGAAGGCCCGGCAGCCAAGATCAAGATATCGGGTAAGACCGGTATCAGGACGCGTGACTATGACCAGGTGATACGCGTCACCCCGAAAATTCGGCAGACGTTGCCGCTCATCGGTGCGGTTTCAGCAGGGAGTACGGTCGGCTGGGGTTTGTTACTGTTGCAAAACCTGTTTAAAAAAACGATAGACGATGCTGTGGAAGTCGAGTACAAGGTCACCGGAAGCTGGGACGATCCCCAGATAGAATTGATAAAGGCGGTTGATGAAAACCAGCGAGAATTGCCGAAAATTGATAAGTAAGGCCTGTATCGCCAGCTTGCTGCTGGTGGCGGGTCATGCGATGGCCAACTCGGTTCGCATTTTTACGTTGAGTGCCGACGAATGGGCGCGTCCGCGTTCCGGTGCGGTGATTCCGCAACTTTCCGCGGTACGTTCCGCCGTGAATTATTGGGGTAAAGATGGCAACAGGCTGGTAATCATTCGCTATCCGGGTGAGGATAGCGGCGAACTCTGGGCGGCAGAACTGCGTGACTGGTTGATATCCCTCGGCGTGCCCGCAGATTATATACGCCTGGTATCGGGCACACAGGCGGCCGAGGAAATCAAGCTGATGGTCGGCAATCGTGACGAATTGGAGCAATAGCAAATGGCATCAACCTTAGAAGCGGTCAGTCAACATATTCTCGAGCCCAGTGAGCTGCGGCTAGAGCAGCTGGGTGGGTTTCTCGATCGTCTGCAGGGTAGATATATCGACGCAGGTGACCTGTATTTTCAGACCAGCCAGCAGGAATCCTGGGTTATGGACGACGGTATCTTGCGCGAGGGCAGTTTTAGTATCGAGAAAGGCGTTGGCATACGTGCCATGTCCGAGGAGAAAACCGGTTTTGCCTATTGCGATGACCTCGGAAACAACGCGATTACACAGGCGGTCGGTAATGCGCGTGCCATCGTCAGGCAGGGACAGTCAGGTAGCAGTGCGATTCAGCTGGCAAGTAAACCGGCGACTGCCCTGTATACCTCGGACAATCCGGTCGATGGTCGTAACGCCGAGGAAAAGGTCGAGTTGTTGAAAAAACTGGACGCCTATACCCGCTCACTGGACGAACGTATAGACCAGGTAATCATCTCGTTGTCGGGAGGTATCGACCATATTCTGGTCGCCGCTACCGATAACACCCTGGCATCCGATATACGTCCGCTGGTACGCCTTAACGTTACCGTGTTGATGCATCAGGACGGGCGCCGTGAACAGGGCAGCGCGGGTTGTGGTGGTCGACATGCCTACGATCTTTTTTTTAATTCCGACCGGGCAAACGAGCTGGCTCGCGAGGCCGTCAGGCAGGCCGCAGTTAACCTGGATTCGGTTGCCACCCCTGCGGGCAGCATGCCCGTCGTTCTGGGTCCGGGCTGGCCAGGTGTCCTGTTGCACGAAGCGGTGGGCCACGGACTGGAAGGGGATTTCAACCGAAAGGGCACTTCGGCTTTCAGTAACCAGCTGGGGCAGCAGGTCGCTTCACCGCTTTGCACTGTCGTTGATGACGGCACGCTGGCGGATCGGCGTGGGTCGCTTACTGTCGATGACGAGGGCGTTCCCGCGCAATGCACGACACTGATCGAAAATGGTGTGCTCAAGGGATACATGCAGGACAAGATGAATGCCCGTTTGATGGGCACCCAGTCCACGTCGAACGGCCGACGGGAATCCTTCGCCCATCTTCCAATGCCACGTATGACCAATACCTATATGCTGCCCGGCGAGAGTGATCCGCAGGAAATTATCAACTCAGTAGACAAGGGTCTGTACGCGGTCAATTTCGGCGGCGGCCAGGTGGATATAACCTCGGGGCGATTCGTATTTTCGCTTTCTGAAGCCTACCTGATCGAAAAAGGCAAGATTGCAGCGCCAGTAAAGGGTGCAACCCTGATAGGCTCGGGCCCGGACGTCATGGGTAAAATTTCGATGGTTGGTAATGACCTGGAACTGGATCAGGGCGTCGGCGTCTGTGGCAAGGAAGGCCAGTCGGTTCCGGTCGGGGTAGGGCAACCGACGCTGAAGATTGACGAAATTACGGTGGGTGGTACTAACTAGTTCACCGAAACCGCGGTGATTTCCAGACCTTTTCCGCCTTTTTGCAGGGTCAGCAAGCCCAGGAACTCCCCGGCGTAATTCGAGCTGCTGAGACGCCACATCAAGGTTACCGCGTTTTCCCGATGGATCGAATCGATGAACTCGAACTCGGGCTCGATCGACGTTAGCACCGGAAAGTCCTCGCAGCTTTGACGGAAGTGTTCTTCCGACAGTTTTGCCCGTAACTCGCTTGAGAATCCCCGGGAGAACCTGGCATAGTCGTGATCACGTGCGGCTTCAATGATGTTCTTCCAGATCGGTTCTGCGACTGCCCGCAATTGCTCTTTATGCAGGCGTGAAAATTGCGTCATGTAACTTCCTGTGCGGCTTCTGGGTCGGTCTGGAACGAGGCGTGAATATCTTCATAAATAGACAGCATTGCCGGAATGACCAGTAATATCAACAGTGTCGCAAATGCCAGCCCGAAGGCGATCGAAACCGCCATTGGAATCAGGAACTGTGCCTGGCGCGAGGTCTCGAACAGCAACGGCGTCAAGCCCGCGATGGTTGTGAGCGAGGTCAGTAACACTGCCCGCAGGCGCTGGCACGCTGCCTCCTCAAGCGCCTCATAGATAGACAAGCCCTTGTTGCGGATATGTCGATAAAACATAACCAGAATTATGGAATCGTTAACGACGATACCCGACAGACCGAAAAATCCGAATAACGATAGTATGGTCAAGTTCATGTCCATGAACCAGTGGCCGAGGACGGCGCCTGTCAGCCCGAGGGGTATGGTTAGCATAACCAGTAACGGCCAGCCATAGGACGAAAAAACCCAGGCCAGGACGAGATACATTAACGTCAACGCGATAATTGCTCCAATACGCATATCGGCGAAAGTTTCGCGTTGGCTGGCTGAGCGTCCCTCGATACTGTATTGCACCCCGTATTTGCTGGCCAATTCCGGTAATGTGAATTGCGTCAGGTCGGCGACAATTTCGGCAGTATTGTTGAGCGCGGCATTCACATCCGCCGACACGTCGACCGATAGCTTGCCATTGAAATGACGCAAGGTTTCGAAGCCCTGGGCCGAGCGCCAGTTGGCTACGGATTCAAGGGCTACAAAGTCTCCGTTGGGTAGCATGATCGGCAAATGCAGCAAACTGTCGAGGCGTCGCTGCTCCGAGTCAGGTAACTGCAGGCGTACCTCGACCTCATCGGCTCCTTGCTGAAAGCGTTGCAGGATGATGCCGTCATAGGCGGCTCGCAGCTGGCGCCCAATATCGGTAATCGACAAACCCAGGGCTTCACCGGCCGGGCTCAGTTCGTATATCAACTGTTCTCTGCCATAGGGCAGATCATCATCGATGGCGCTGACGCCGGGGATTCCTTCCAGCGATTGGGCCAGTTCGAGTGCCGCGATTTTCAGGCGATGCGGCGTCTCGCCGGTCAGCCTGATATTGAGTTCGCGTCGGGATGGGCCAACCCGGCGCGAGGTTATCTGGAAACTTTCGACGCCGGGTGGAACCTTGATGCGCGAGCGCCAGTTCTTGATGAAACTGGGATTATCCGTCGATCTTTGATCGGATCCTACCAGTTCCACGTAGATCGCGCCGACCCGTTCGCCCTTGATCGCCCGGCCCCGGCCAACCGTCGAAGCGTGCATCCTGTAATAAGTAGAAACCACGGTCTCGTCGATATCGGCAATCGTATTGCGTAATTCTTCCTCGACGCTGTCGACGAACTTATCTACCTCTTCGCGGGCGGTGCCAGAAACAAAACGCACGTTTGCATAGACCGTGGTTGACTCCGGCGATGGAAAAAACTGCCAGCCGGTTTTGCCCCCGAAAAACAGTCCGGCGGCAAACAGCAGGAACCCAATGGCAGTCGCGATAGTAGTCCAGCGGAACTCGATTGCGAGTCGCACCAGGCGGCGAAACCATTGATTGCGAAGATGTTCAAAACTGTCATTGAGTATTTTCCTCAGGCGGGATTGCTTCACCGCCTGGCCCTGCACAAATGCATGGCGCAGATGACCAGGCAGGATCAGGAAACTTTCGATCAACGAGGCGACGATGACACAAACGATAACCATCGGAATCGCCATCATGATACTGCCCATGCGGCCACCAATCAGCATCAGCGGCAGAAACGCGGCGACGGTCGTCAGGGAAGAAGCCATTACCGGCGCCAGCATGCGCCTGGCACCGCCCTCGGAGGCCATTAACGGGTCTTCCCCCATATCGGAGTGGGCCTGGGCGTCTTCGCCGACGACAATCGCATCATCCACGATAATGCCGAGCGCCATGATCAGTGCGAACAGGCTGATCATGTTGATTGAACCCCCGACCAGGTACAGCACCGCCAGCGTGGCCATGAACGAAACCGGAATCCCGACCGCGACCCAGAAGGCGACGCGCGTGGACAAAAACAGGTAAAGAATCAGCAACACCAGTACCAGACCACCAGCGCCATTTTTAAGCAACAGCATGATACGTTCCTTGATAAGTTGCCAGCGCTCGTTAAAAACCTGGATTTCAATACTGGGGGGTAGTTGAGGCCGGGTTTCGTCAAGCCAGTTTTGCAGAATTTGTGCCGCTTCCAGCGAGTCGCCGTTTTCGTTACGGCGCAATACCATGACCACTGCATTCTTGCCGCTTAGACTTATTGTTGGAGAACCGGGCAGGTGTCGTGTTTCGATACGGGCAATATCACCGAGGTGAATGCGCATGTCATCCTCGCTGACGATGGCGAGGTTGGCGAAATCCTGCGGAGTCCTGCGTTGATTCTGGCTGCGAATTTCGCGCGCGCCATCGTCTTCGCCGATAAGGCCTGCGGGCAGGTCCTGGCTTTCCGCGTCGATACGATTTGCAAGCTCCTCGAGTCCAATGCCAAGGCGCTGCATTTGCTCGGCTGCGAGCTCAATTTGCATTTGTTGCGTGGGCAACCCGGAAATGTCAACCTTGTCGATGCCGGCGTTGATCAGTTCGCGTTCAAACTGTCGCGCCAGCATGCGCAGTTCATCAATTTGCGAGGGTCCGCTGATCAGCAGGCGAGCAACTGACTCGTACCTTACCAGCTGGGCTACCTTGGGTTTTTCGGCATCATCCGGAAGATTGACAAAATCGTCTACCTGCTTTTTGACTTCATCGAGGGCAAAGGTCATATTGCTGTTTTCGTCGAATTCCAGCGTAATTCCCGAAGTGCCAGTTGCCGAGGTCGACGTGAATTCCTTCAGGTTATCGATGCTGCGCAGGCGCTGCTCGAGTGGAATCGTAATACCCGACTCCACGTCTTCGGCGCTGGCTCCGCTCCAGATCGTACTTACCGTAACCCGATCCAGTTCGAAGTTAGGAAAGAATTGCACGTTCAACTTCTGCAGAGCGATCACACCGGATAACAGCATCATGACCATGAGCAGGTTGGCCGCGACCCGGTGTTGCGCAAAAATTCCGATAATGCTACTTCTCATTCAGTTTCACCTTGAGTCCTGAAACTGCATTCGGCAAATGGGTGATGGCGATCTGGTCTCCCGGTGAGATGTCATCGCTGCGGATCAATACCAGCACGCGGCCGCCGTCGGACATTGCCTGACCGACCGATACCACGTCAAGTGCCTGCAGTCGATGCTCGACAACGCGATATATCCGCGAGTTTCCGTAAATGGCCTGGTAGGGGACCGCGACCACTCCGTCTTCGGCGGGCAGTTGCAGGTTCAGCTGCAGAAGCTCACCGGGACGCAGTTGTTCCGCATTGTCGGTGATTGCGAAGTAGGCATCGATACCGGTGGCCTCGGCCTCACCCGCAAGGCGAACCAGCGGGAATCGACCAAGATAAGCCCGGCGAGATACGCCCGCCTCCAGCTGTTGTCCTGTGGCAAACGCTCGTTGTACTGATTTAACGTAATTGATTGGCAGGTGCGCGCGGATTTCGAGATTATCGACCGGGAATAGTGAAATCAAGACCTGGCCCAGGGAGACGCGATCCCCGGTAGACACGGCGACATCGCTGATGATCGCATCGAACGGCGCCTGTATTTCAGAGCGGGTCATTGCGAGGCGGGCCTGGTCCAGTTCTGCCTGGCCACGATCTCGCCTTGCTATCAGGATTTGAAGTTTCGCCGGGTAACTCTCGACCTCGAGTTCGCGCGCTGTTACTTCGAGCCTGCGTCGACCCAGCTCGCTGCGTGCGCTGTTAAGTGCGGTGTCGGCGCTCAGGTTCTGTTTTTTTAGCTTGACCAGGCGCTCGACCTCGTCATCCGCCAGGGCTAACAGTTCGCGTTCGGTTGCCAGCGATGACCGGTTGGACTGGTGGCGGATTTTGAGTTCTACGATCTGGTTATCGATATCGCGCAGATCCGCCTCAGCCTGGAGCAGGGACGCCTCAAAATCCCGTCTATCCATGCGCAGCAGGGATTGCCCCTCGATCACCCGAGCGCCATTGCGCACCGAAACGCTCTCGACGATACCACCACCCGGTGCCGCTGCTTTTAACTGTTCGGGTGACTCG
>Ga0224508_10005597_pt1 | contig 10040 bp, 8 predicted proteins | sample SF_Jan12_sed_USG_4_FD_170157 | JGI IMG/M metagenome (GOLD analysis project Ga0224508, IMG submission 170157) | Sediment microbial communities from San Francisco Bay, California, United States - SF_Jan12_sed_USGS_21 | ecosystem: Environmental > Aquatic > Marine > Sediment | place: USA: California... | reverse complement strand
AACAATCATTACTGATTGCCGTCATTCGCATCAAATACGCGTTCGCCGCCAACCCAGGTTCCGGTTACCTGAATATCGTCAATCTCGGAGCTGGGAATAGTGAAGTAGTCGCGATCGACCATAATGAAGTCGGCCCACTTGCCGGGTTCGAGGCTGCCCATCCGATCTTCCTGGCGTGCGGCATAGGCACCCGCCAGCGTGAATGAATGCAAGGCCTCAGCTCTTGTCAGCCCCTCTTCGATATACCAGCCTCCCTCCGGCATACCTTCACGATCCTGCCGTGTCACCGAGGCGTACAGGCCGTAAAACGGGTTGGGGAGTTCAACCGGAAAATCGGAGCCATTCGCGAGCACGGCGCCTGAGTCGAGCAGCTTGCGCCAGGCATAACCACCCTTGATCCTGTCGGGGCCGAGTCGGTCCTCGGCCATGTTCATGTCACTGGTCGCATGCGTTGCTTGCATTGATGCGATGATGCCGAGCTGCGCGAATCGCGGGATGTCATCGAGCGAAATAATCTGTGCATGTTCAACACGATTGCGAAGGTCGGAGGGCCGGCCGCCCTGAGCCTTTTCAAATGCATCGAGTACCATGCGGTTGCCGAGATCACCGATTGCATGGATACCGACCTGGAACCCCATGTCATTGGCCTTCTTCGTGAACCCCAACAATTCTTCGGCGGTCCAGAATGGCAACCCACGGTTCTCGATATCATCGGAGTAGGGCTCAATCAGTGCTGCCCCGCGACTGCCTAATGCGCCGTCGGAATAAAGTTTGACTGCGGCAATATCCAGTTTGTCATCGCCATAAGCGGTCAACGGTGTGCCAATAGTATCCAGGTTCTCGCCGGCGCCACTAACCATCGCATAAATACGCATGTCGAGTTCGCCGTCGTCGGCCATTGACATGTATACCTCGGCCTCCTGGGTATTGATGCCGGCATCGTGAACACTTGTTATGCCCAGCGAAACGAGTTTTCGCATTGCCTCGCGATAGGCCTCGCGGATTTCATCTTTATCAGAGGGAGGAATATGGGACCCTACGAGGCTCATGGCTTTATCGACAAGGATGCCGGTTGCCTTGCCGTTCGCATCACGCAAAATCTTGCCGCCGATAGGGTCGGGTGTGTCGTCATCAATCCCGGCTATTTGCATCGCCTTGCTGTTGGCCCAACCGGCGTGGCCGTCGATGCGCCGCAACCAAACCGGCCTGTCCTTGACGACTGCATCTATGTCGGACGATTTCGGAAACTCCTTGACGGGCCAGAGCACCTGGTTCCAGCCGCGGCCGAGAATCCAGTCGGAGTAGCGATTTGCATTGGCGTAGTCGGAGATTTGCTGGACAGCGTCGGCAACGCTCGGGGTCCCGTTGAGGTCCAGGCTTATCGCAAGCATGCCGAGGCTTTGAACGTGCCCGTGGGCGTCAATCAAGCCCGGCAAAACGTAGCGGCCGGTGGCGTCAATATGCTTTGCCCGCGGATATTTATCGAGCAGCGCCGAGTCGCCCGTAGCGATAACCTTGCCATCTTCCGAGATGACGAGAACACTAAATGCGTGAATGCCGGTCTCGGTCGAGGTATAGCCGGTGAACCCGTGGAATACAGTTTCCGCAGCGTTTGCCGACCAGCAAAGACCCAGGAGAAGAATTGCAGCAAACGGTTTAATCTTGATTTTCGGTCTCCAGGTTCTGTCAGATCTCGATCTTCTGCCAACTTCGACAGTTCGAATATCGCAATGAACTAAATTTCTATCTTTTGCCACCCACGGCCTCGCCACATGCTGAGGAAAAGCCAGGATTGGGTCGCGCGCGTAACACCTTGCCAAATCCATACACCGATCAGCCCGTAACCTAACACCGGCCCGATGACGAAGGCGAGCGGCAGGAACAGCAGCCACTGGGTTCCGATGCTGATAAGCATGACACGTCGCGCATCACCGGCACCAAGCATGCCGTGCATGAACGCAAATCCTACGGCTTCGACAGGCAACGTCAAGCCCATAAGCCTCATCGGCCAGCGTGCCAAGTCCCGTGTTGCGGGTTCGTGAATAAAGATCGATGAGACGAGATCCGGCACGATCAACATTGGCAAGGCCAGTACGGTTAGCAGCACGACGGTCAGCTTTGCCACGTCGAATGCCCATTGATAGGCATCGTCCGGGTCACGTTTGCCCAGCGCCTGCCCGACCAGCGTTGCGCAGGCTATCCCCATAGCGAGGCCGGGCAATATCGCGAACAGCAGTACGGTGACTAAGACGTTGGCAGCGGCCAGTTCCGGCGTGCCGATTCGGCCGATTATCCAGAACATAGCGACCAGGCCGGCGGCGAAGAACAACTGCTGTAAACCGGCAGGAAACGATACCCTTACCAGGGAAAACGTCTCAGCTCGTGTGGCCATGCAGCGCAGGAAGCACCCTTTTGCGACGTGCCGAAAACCAAGAAACATGTATACCAGTGTGCCGATAACCATCGAAATGGCGCTCGCCATACCAGCGCCCGTCACGCCAAGCGCCGGCGCACCGAAGTGACCGAAAATCAGGGTGTAGTTCAGGATGATGTTGCAAACGTGCATGATGATCAGCGTCTGCATGTACACGCGTGACAGATCAAGTGCATTCCAGTAGCCACGAAACGCAAAATTCATGCCGACGAAAACAATCGCGCCGAGGCGCCATTCAATGTAGGGGACACCGCGCTCGATGACTGCGGGGTCGGAGTTCAGGAAAGGATATACCGGTTCTGCGAGCTGGATCAGAACGACAGACAGAACCGGGGCGATAAGCAGTACCAGTAGCAAGGCAGTATTAAGGACGGCGGCAGCCCTGTCGGGTTTTCCTTCGCCTTTGCGGCGAGCTGCGATACTTTGCACGCCGGTCGAAATACCGAGAATCAACGCCTGGCACATGAATACGATGAAACCGCCGAGGCCGACGGCCGCAAGCGCTGCATCGCCAAGAAACCCCACCATTGCCGTGTCGACGATGTTGAGCATATTCTGCGACACCATGCCGCCGATGATCGGCAGAGCCAGGCCGAGAATTCGATTGCGACGGCTAATATCCATGCCGCAACTATTGCACAAGATGTCAAAATCCGAATGTTGTTTATACACAACACTTCGAATGAAGATCGCCCATGCGCTGCCAATTCAAGGGCTAATGAATTGACATGTGGTGGTTTTTCTGCGACCTTTCTGGCTATCACGCGTAGCCTTTGAACAACAAATGGCCTGCGTACAGATTTGCAAGACACCTTCAGGTACGGCTTGGCGGGGGAATCAGGGGGCCAGGATCGACGTGCCAGCGTTGGTAAAATGGCGGCTTCGAAAGAAGCCGCTTTTTTTGTGCCTGACACCTTCGTAGTATTGATCGCTACAGCAGCTATTGCTGGCATGCTCACGGAGAGGACTACGCATGAAAAGCCGGACATTGAACCTTGTCTCTGCAGCATTCTTACTGTTGTTCTCGTTCAATGCTCTCGCTGAGCTAAATGCTGACGAGATGCGCATGGTCGAGTGGATAGACTCCCACGCCGAAGATGCCATCGCACTGCTTGAAGAGACCGTCAATATTGGAAGCGGCACGATGAACCACGAAGGCGTCCGCGAAGTCGGAGCCGTGATGTTGCGTGAACTTGATCAACTCGGGCTTGAGACCGAGTGGATAGAAATGCCGCCCGAGGTTAACCGGGCAGGCCACGCGATCGCTCGCAAATCCGGACAGGGCAAAAAGATTTTGCTAATCGGTCACCTGGACACTGTCTTCGAGTCTGATGATAAATTTCAGTCGTTCAGGCGAGAAGGCGATACAGGGTACGGGCCCGGCGTCGACGACATGAAGGCGGGCAACGTTACGATCGTCTATGCGCTGAAAGCCTTGCTTGAGGTTGGTGCACTGAAAAACATCCCCGTCGTTGTCGTTTATAGTGGCGACGAGGAGAAAACCGGTACACCGCGTTCCATTTCCCGCGAGCACCTTATAGAAGCGGGCAAGTGGGCGGACGTTGCTTTGGGCTTTGAGTCTGCGGTTACGTTCGATGGTACCGACTGGGCCACGATTGCCAGGCGCAGTTCAAGTAGCTGGGTACTGGAAGTGGCCGGCAAGCAGGCACATTCGTCAGCAATTTTTCGCGATAATGTTGGCGCCGGAGCAATTTTTGAAGCCGCGCGTATCCTTAATGGTTTTTACGACGAAGTCCGTGGTGAGGAGTACTTGACGTTCAACGCCGGGACGATACAGGGCGGTACTGATGTCGAGTACGATACGCAACAAAACCGTGGCAAGACCTTTGGCAAGAGAAATGTCGTGCCGCGCACGGTCATTGTTCATGGCGGCATTCGAACAATCTCCCAGGAACAACTCGAAAGGACACGCGACAAAATGCGCGCGGTAGTTGCGGCCAGCTTGCCAAAGACCAGCGCGACTATTCGATTTTGGGACCGTTATCCGTCAATGCCTCCGACGGAGGGTAATCGTCAGCTGCAGGTTGCCATGTCGGGCGTCAACGAAGCGCTTGGTCGTGGACCCATGCCTGCGCTTGACCCGGCGCGACGTGGTGCGGCAGATATATCGTTTGTTGCGCCATACGCTGACAGCCTTGCGGGTCTCGGCGCACTTGGCACTGGAGGTCACACGCCTGACGAATCGCTGGACCTCACATCACTGCCACTGGCGATCAAGCGAGCAGCGATATTGATATATCGGCTTAACAACGACAGCGCTGAGAACTAGGCCAGACGACATGAGCCACTCGCACGGCCATCATCACGACCAGACAAGCAGCAACATGCGCCGCGTCATCATTGCGCTCGTCCTGACGGGCACTTTCATGGTTGTCGAAGTGATCGGCGGCATCCTTTCCGGGTCACTGGCGCTGCTGGCCGATGCCGGTCATATGTTGTCCGACACATTTGCCCTCGGGCTCGCTGCGGTTGCTTTCAGCGTCAGCAAGCGACCTGGCGACAAGAAACTCACTTACGGCTATCAGAGGTTCCAGATTCTCGCCGCCTTCGTAAACGGCTTGAGTCTTCTCGCTATCGTTGGTTGGATTCTGTTTGAGGCGGTGCAACGATTCATCACGCCATCTGATGTCATGGGGGAGACGATGCTGGTGGTTGCATCGGCAGGGCTTGTCGTCAACATCATCGCCTTCGCAGTACTGCATGGCGGTGACAGAGAGAACCTGAATATCCGTGGCGCCGCGTTGCACGTCGCCGGCGACCTGCTGGGTTCGGTTGCCGCGATCATTGCCGCTATCGTAATTATTTACAGCGGCTGGATGGCAATAGATCCGATTCTGTCCATTGCAGTAGCCATGCTTATCCTGAAAAGCGCCTGGTCACTTGTCAGGCGCAGCGCCCACGTATTATTGGAAGGCGCGCCGGACTGGCTCGATGTACCGGCCATGCAAGAGCGCATCATCGCCCAGGTGCCACAAGTGGCTGGTGTGCATCACGTACACGTCTGGGGGCTTACCCCGCAAGACCTGATGATGACCATGCATGTTCGCCTAAGCGGAAAACTCGACAACCCGACGTCGATAATTCGTCAGATCAAGAAGATCATGTTGGACGAGTACGGCATCGGTCATTCGACGATCGAGATAGAAACCGACGACTGCGCCGACCACTAGCCGAACATTCAACCCGGGGGTTTTACTTTTCCGATAAAGGGCAGCGTGCGATTGTGCTCGGCATAATCGAGGCCATAACCCACGACCCATTCGCCACCAATTCCGAAGCCTACGTAGTTGATATCAACCTCGACTTCGGTACTTCCCGGCTTATGCAGCAACGCGCAGGTTCGGATTGAGGCTGGCCCATGGGACTCAAGCATGCCCATCAGGTATTCGAGCGTTCGACCCGTGTCGACGATGTCCTCGACGATGAGCACATGACGTCCTTCGATATTGCCGCGGACGTCCATGACAAGGCGAACGGCACCGCTGGCCACGTTGCTATTTTCATAGCTCGATACGGCGATGAACTCGATCGTGCGAGGTATGGTCAACTGCCGGGACAAATCCGCAAGAAAAATGAAGGCGCCTTTCAGCACGCCGATGAGAACGAGGTCGCCCTTGTCCTGGTAATCGGCTGAAATCTGTCTTGCGAGCTCCTCGACTCGTGCGGCGATATCGGATTCGGAAATCAGTACTGGCGGTGCTGTGTCGTTCACGTTGCGTATCCTGAACCTTGGAATACGGTAAAGTAGCACAATCGTGAAACGGTCAATCGCAATTGCTGGAAATATGGGATCGGGAAAATCGACGCTCGTCGAATTCTTGTCGCGAACCTACGGTGTTACGCCCTTCTATGAGCCCAATGACGAGAATCCCTACCTGGCCGATTTTTACAAAGACATGAAGGGCTGGGCGTTCCAGTCGCAGCTCTACTTTCTGAGCAACAAGTTTCGGCTGCACCAGGAATTGGACAGGCAGCCCGGAGTCGTGGCACTGGATCGAACCATTTTCGAAGACGCCGAGATCTTCGCGATGGCGTTGTACCAAATGCGGAAAATCTCCAAGCGCGACTGGCAAACTTATCAGAGCTTCTACGGTGCGATCCTCGATGCGATTCAGCCGCCAGACCTGATGATCTATCTACGCTGCTCCATGCGCACGTTACGCCAGCGAATTCGCCTGCGTGGCCGCAAAATGGAGCAGGATGTTCCGCTGCCGTATCTTAAGCGGCTGGATCGCCTGTACGAAGACTGGATTGGCTCCTACGCTATGAGCGATGTGCTGGTTCTGGAAACGGACCAGCTGGATTACATCCATGATCTCGTTCATCGGCTTGACGTAATGGAGCGAATTGAGGCGGTGTTACCGGCCGAAATCGGCAAGCCGGTACTGTAATCAAGAGACGGCCGTCACGCTTTTGGCCTATCCGTACAATCCCCTATTGCTTATCGTAATGCGAATCATTATCATTTGCGCCAAGTTAGGCAAAGCATCTGAAAAATTCGGTTTTGACTCAATTTGGGCGGTTCCGGTGCGGCTAGGACAAGCGGTAAATGGACAATAATTGCAAAGCTCTTTCTTCGCTTAGACGCGGCCAAAAGGCCGTCATCTCGGCCGTCGACCCAAGAGATCCACAGGTTCAGCGCTTGATGACGCTTGGGCTGGTGGAGGGCGCCGAAGTCGAGCTCGCGGGTGCGGCCCTTGGTGGCGACCCGATGGAATTCAGGTTGTTCGGCTCCGGCATTTCGCTGCGCCAGGAGCAGGCCAGGCACTTTACGGTGTCGTCTTTCGAGTCTGGTGACTAAGCAAACCGAATCCCGCGTACTCCTGCAAGACATCCCAGTAAGCCGGCAGCCCGACGCCAGCATAGCGGTTGTCGGTAGTCCGAATTCCGGAAAAAGTACGCTCTTTAATCGTTTGACAGGCATGCGCCAACGCATTGGTAACTATCCAGGCGTCACCGTCGAACGACACATCGGCACGTTGAAGACAGACAACCAGACGATTGAGCTGGTTGATCTTCCTGGTACACATGGTCTCAGTGCTCATTCGCTGGAAGAACATATTACGGTAGACGTTGTGCTTGGCCGCATTGAAGGTACGCAGCCGCCCGACGGCATACTTGCCGTTGTAGACGCGACCAATTTGTATCAGGGCTTGTACCTTGTGCAGCAACTGCTGGAGCTGGATTTACCGGTCCTCATTGCACTGACGATGTCGGACGCCGCAGAGGCCAGCGGGTTGAAGTTTGATATCGAGGCCCTGTCGGCAAGGCTCAGCGGCGTGCCGATCTGCCCGGTTGTCGCGACCACCGGGAAAGGTATTAACGACCTGCGTAATGCACTTGTCGAGCTAGCGGGTCAACCGGCACCCGCACCCAGCGAGTCCTGGCCCGAGTTGTCATCCGCGGCGAGACAGCTCGCCGAATCGGCGACAGTCCCCCTGCGGCCGGCCGAAATTGAACGCCTGCTGATCGACGGGCCGATCGGGGCAAACAAACATGTCCTGGAGTGTCTCGGTGACAACGCAGAGTCTGAGGTGCAGCGATTCCGCGAGCAGATGTTCGGTTCCGAGCCACCACTGGCCAGGGAAGCACGTGTTCGTTATGCGTGGGTTCGCGAAGTGCTTGCCGAAGTACAAAACCAGATTCCGGTTTTCTATTCCTGGCGGTCCCGGCTGAGATCCTGGATCAATCAACCCATTCCGGGAACGATAGGCCTGTTCCTGGTCATGGCGATCGTATTTCAGGCTGTTTTTGCCTGGGCGACACCTGTCATGGACCTGATTGACAATGTGACAGCCGTACTGGGTTCTATCGCAAGCAGCCAACTCGGTGGTGGTGCCTTATCCAGCCTGGTCTCGGACGGCGTCATCGCAGGCGTGGGCAGTGTTGTTATTTTCTTGCCGCAAATAATCATTCTGTTCCTGTTCATTATCCTGCTTGAAGACTCGGGCTACCTCGCCCGTGCGGCGTACCTGATGGACAGGGCAATGCGGTCGGTCGGCCTGTCCGGGCAGTCCATCATTCCGATGATCTCGAGTTTTGCCTGTGCGGTTCCCGGCATCATGGCAACGAGAGTCATACCAAACCGCCGCGATCGAATTGCGACCATAATCGCCGCTCCTTTCATGACCTGCTCGGCAAGGCTGCCGGTTTACGCATTGCTTATCGCGGCGTTCGTTCCGGCCAACGATATCGGTTTCCTAAACTTGCAGGGGCTGGTTTTGTTCGGCCTCTATATGTTCGGAATCGTTGCGGGGGTGCTGACGGCGTTGCTGCTTCGCAAAACTGCGCTGCGTGGCCCGAAGCCGCCATTCGCATTGATGTTGCCTGAATTCCGACGGCCCAATATTCAAACTGTGCTGATGCAACTCTATACGCGTGCAAAGATCTTCCTGTATCGAGCCGGTACCGTCATTTTTGCCGTAGCCGTTGTCGTCTGGGCACTGTCCTATTATCCAAGGGCAAACGACATAGATCCCGGCCTTACTGTGAACCAGGCGGCAGCCGTCCAGCTGGAACAAAGTTGGCTGGGGCGTGCCGGCAAGTTTGTCGAGCCGGTATTCGAGCCGCTCGGCTGGGACTGGCGAGTATCGTCTGCAGTCATCGCCGGCTTCCCGGCACGCGAAGTCGTCGTCGCGGTAATGGGCACGATCTACGCGGTCGGCGATGAAGCCGATGAGTCGACGTTGTCTGCGCGGCTGAAATCCGCAACCTGGCCCGATGGCCGCCTGGTGTTTACGTTGCCCATGGTGCTCGGCTTGCTTATTTTTTACGCCTGCTGCCTGCAATGCGCTGCGACACTTGCAGTAATTCGGCGAGAAACCGGCGGTTGGCGATGGCCAGCGTTTGCCTGGATCTACATGACATCTATCGGCTACTTCGGTGCGTTGCTCGTGTATCAACTGGGCAGCTAGCCCGGTTGCCAAACTGGTCGTCGCTACAACTGTTTTAGTTTCTCGACGGCGTCGGCCAACGTCGCATCATCCTTCGCAAAGCAGAATCGCAAACGTGTGCCAGTGAACGGTTTCTCGCAGAAGACTGACAAAGGTATCGATGCAACACCTATCTCACGCGTCCACTTTTTGGCGAGCGACTCATCCAGTTCATTGCTGATGTCGCCATACTCAACAATCTGAAAAAACGTGCTTCGTGCAGGTGTGAAGCGGAAGCGTGTACCTTTGAGCAAGCCGCAGAAGAGGTCGCGCTTTTGCTGGTAAAACGCAGACAGCCTTTCGTAAAACTCCGGGTTGCTTACAAGGTAATCAGCAAGACCGTATTGCATGGGTGTGCTTACCGCAAACGTCGTGAATTGATGGACGCGCCTGAACTCATCGGTGAGTTCGCTCGGCGCCAGGCAATAGCCGACCTTCCAGCCCGTCGCATGGAAGGTCTTGCCGAAAGAACAGATTACGAAACTGCGCCGCCATAACTCATCGTGGCTTGCCAGGCTGTGGTGTGACTTGCCATCAAAAATTATGTGTTCGTAAACCTCATCGGACAATAAGTACGTGTTCGTGCTGCGAACGATGTCGGCCAGGTAGTTCAGGTTTTCCGCGGAAAAAACAGCCCCGGTAGGGTTGTGTGG
>Ga0224508_10005596_pt1 | contig 10042 bp, 8 predicted proteins | sample SF_Jan12_sed_USG_4_FD_170157 | JGI IMG/M metagenome (GOLD analysis project Ga0224508, IMG submission 170157) | Sediment microbial communities from San Francisco Bay, California, United States - SF_Jan12_sed_USGS_21 | ecosystem: Environmental > Aquatic > Marine > Sediment | place: USA: California... | reverse complement strand
CCGTCGCCAGCGTGGTATAGCGTTGCCGCTCGTCGTCGTGGGACTGGTTGCAATGCTCGCGATCGCAGGACTCGCCCTCGATAGCAGTCATGCCTTTGTGAACAAGACCCGTCTGCAGAACATGTCTGATGCGGCAGCCCTTGCGGCAGCAAAAGTGTATGACGAGACGGCAGACACGGTTCCGTCGACTGCGGCCGCGAATAGCGTTTTCGGCTTAAATAGCGACGGCAATGGCAATTTCGAGATCGATAGCGCGTATGACGGCGGTGAGATTTCGGTCGTCGTGCAATATTCAACCACGCTGGATCCGTTCGTGCCGTCTGGCGTCGGCCCATACGTCCGGGTTATCGCCACGGGTCTGGAGGTCGCGACCGGGCTCAGCTCGGTTCTGGGAGTTACGGATATCGACGTCGCGGCATCGGCGGTTGCAGGCCCGAGCCCAACCATAGACAGCGCCTGCAACCTTGCACCAATTGTCGTTTGTGCCAACGACATGAGCCAGCCCTATTACGGTTTTAATCAGGGCGAACTCAAGGTCTTGAAACCTTCGCCCGGAGACCATGACGACGTGGGTCCGGGCAATTACAAATTGCTGCGCCTTGACTGCCCGGGCGGTGCCTGTGTTCGGGACGCAATGGCGGGCGGCTACAGTGGCTGCGCGATAGAGGATGACACGGTTGAAACAGAACCCGGCGTTACTGCAGGCCCGACATCGCAGGGTTTCAATACGCGGTTCGGTCAATATGCCGGCCCGATCAGCCCATCGGACTACCCGCCAGACGTTGTGGTGCACGAGACTTTTCCGCGCCTGGAAACAACCGAGGACCCGATAACCGGCGATGACATCATTACGTCCGGACAAGGCGGTCCGGTCGTCGAGTACGCTGCCGACATCGCGGGCTACGACTACGACGAATATGTGCGCAGGACCGGAATACCGGGCTTGCACGACTTCGCAGCGGGTGGCTCGCCAGCCGGGGTCCCTGGGCGGCGCATTCTTGCGCTGCCGGTTGCCGATTGCACGGGCGACGAAACCGGGCAGTCATCCCTGACAGTCGAAGGTTTTGCCTGTTATTTCATGCTGCAAACCATTGCTGGCGGTACAGATAAGAATATATTCGGCCAGTTTGTCGACGGCTGCCTTGCCGGCGGCGCACCGGGCCCGGATCCGGGGGCAGGACCGGGGCCATACATCATCCAGCTGTATAAAGATCCGGATTCCGGGGATTCGTGATGAGGCACATGTTTCCTAAATCGACCCGTCGTCAACGAGGCGCCGTCATCGTGGAGATGGTGCTTGTGACACCGATTCTGCTTTTTCTTATGCTGGCTACGGCCGAGATCACGCGTTTGTTCGTCGAACACAACACGTTGACGAAAGCGGTTCGCAACGGCGCTCGATACATAGCGAGTCATGAAAATGCTTTCCAGGGCACGACTGGTGTTGTCGTACTGACCGCCGCAAAACGTGCCGAAACACAGAACCTCGTCGTGTATGGGAACACTGCGGGCACCGGCACGCCGGTACTCACTGGCCTGACACCTGCCGATATCGTCGTTACGGACATCGGGAGCAACAACATTGAGGTAACTGCGACCCATTCCGTCACCGGCATATTCGGCGCACTACTGCCGAATCTCGTCGGCAACAGCGCTAAGGGTCTTGTACACGATCTTCAAGCTACAGTAACAATGCGAGCCTTGTGATATGAAAACTGCCAGGAAACAAAGCGGAGTTTCAACAGTGGAATTCGCACTCGTCGCCGTACTCCTGTTCATGCTCATTTTCGGTGTCATCGAAGTGGGGCGAGCATTCTTCGTTACGTCGGCGTTAGACGAAGCAACACGGCGCGGTGCTCGCATGGCGGCCGTTTGTCCGGTTGACGATCCGGCGATCTTTCAGGCAGCCGCATTCAACAACTCTATTGTCTCCGATCTGGATGCGAGCGATATCGTGGTCGAATACCTCGACGGTACGGGCACGGTTGTAGGCAGCCCGGCCAACCCACTCAATTTCCGCCAGATCCGCTACGTGCGCGTAAGGGTCGTCGGTTATCAACACCAGTTGTTCATTCCGTTCGTGGCAGGACTCACTCAGTTTTTCATGCCGGAGTACGCAGCGGTGCTGCCGAGGGAAAGCCTGGGCATTCCGCGCGAGGGGGCGATTACACCATGCTAGTTTTCCTGGGAGGTGCATCTTGGCAAGGTTGAGAGTATTGATTGTGAGCCGTCTGCAACCGGCTGCGGACCACCTGCACCAGTGCTTGGCAGGTCACCGCGAATTCATCGTCAGCAAACGGATCCTGAACAACGGCCACATTGATCCGCTGCATGGTGTCGATGAGATGCCCGATCTGCTGCTCCTGCACCACGCTCCGGGATACTCGGAACTCCAGTATCTCGCGGAAAATACTCAGCGAGGGCAGGTGCCGCTCATCGTATGCGGTCCTGACAACGATCCGGAAGGGATGCGTCTTGCGATGCAGGCTGGCGCACGCGACTACCTGCCGGCGCCTACGACCGAGGAGGATCTCGTGTCGAGCCTCTTGCGCTTTCGACAGGAGACGTCACGAAGCGGAAGCTCGCGCGCCGGACAACTGATTGTCACGATCAACGGCAAGGGCGGTTCCGGCGCAAGCTTTATTGCAACAAATCTTGCTCACAGCCTGGTGGTTGATGCGAAGCGACAAGTCACTCTTGTCGATCTGGATCTGCAATTCGGCGGTTTGTCCCGCTACCTCGACCTCGCGCCCAAAGTCGGACTTCTGCAGGCCCTGGAGGTGGCGCAAGAGCTTGACGATGTCGCTGCAGATGCCTACACGCGCGAACACTCGAGCGGCTTGCGACTCCTTGCGGCACCGTCGGAGCGCCTTGCGCATCCAGATGAAATTCCGATTGAAGATCTCGACGCCCTGCTGAAAGTATACATGTCGAACAACGACTATCTCGTCGTTGATGCGCCTAACCGCCTGAACACGGTCACGGAATTCTTTCTCGAGCGTGCGGATCATATCGTATTGGTAGTTCAACAATCATTGCCGAACATTCAGGACGCTGCACGGCTGCTGCATTTGCTGTCAACCGAAATCAGCGTCCTGAACGCGCAGATCAAAATTGCGGTCAATCGCTTTACCAAGAACTCGCTCATCGAACTGAGCGACATAAGGAAAGCACTACGCCAGGATGAACTGATCACCATACCCAATCAGTACAAGCTAGCTGCCGAAAGCATTAATTCGGGCGTTCCGGTGGCGCAAGTTTCGAAAAAAGCCCCTTTGACAAAGGGAATTCGTGAGTTGCAGGCGGCGTTTGAAACCCAGCACAGCGAGCCTGAGCAAAACTTCCTGGCACGCGCGCTGCCGAACATTTTAAGGAGTTAGAGGAATGTCGACTATCTTGAAAAGTCGTTTGATTGATGTCCGTACCGAACCCTTCGCCGCAGCAAATGAAGAGGTGGATCGAACCCGCCCGCTTAGCGCTCAGGAGACGGAGTGGAAACAACGCATTAATGAACGCCTGCTGACAGTACTCGATCTTTCCCTGATCGACACCGTCGAATCGGACAAGGCGCGCAAGGAGATACGCGCCATCGCCGACCGACTGCTGGCGGAAGAGTCTGCGCCGCTCAGCCGCAAGCAACGCCAGCTGATCGTCGCGCGCATCGAAGACGAAGTCATGGGACTTGGCCCGCTGGAACCGCTGCTCGCCGACAAAACGATTTCAGACATTCTCGTCAACGGCCATGACACCATATATATAGAGAGACAAGGCAAACTGGAACTAACCAATGCCCGGTTTACTGACCATTCTCATCTCCTCAATACTATCGATCGCATTGTCTCGGCTGTTGGACGACGTATTGACGAGTCGTCACCGATGGTCGATGCGCGACTCGCCGACGGCTCGCGTGTTAACGCGATCATTCCGCCTCTTGCTATCGATGGTGCGATGCTTTCCATTCGTCGCTTCGGCGTCGATCTGCTGTCAATGGAGAACCTGATCGAGCTCGGATCGGTACCAGATGAGGCGGCTCGGGTACTGCGGGCAATCGTCAAGGCAAGGCTGAACGTTGTCGTTTCCGGTGGCACCGGGTCCGGTAAAACAACGATGCTCAATATTCTCTCGGGTTATATCCCGGAGGAGGAGCGCATCGTGACGATCGAAGACTCGGCAGAGCTGCAGCTGCGACAAAGTCACGTCGTCCGCCTGGAAACACGGCCGCCGAATATAGAAGCAAAAGGCGAGGTTACCTCGCGCGACCTGGTACGTAACAGCCTGCGAATGAGACCCGAGCGCATTATTATCGGCGAAGTTCGTGGCGGCGAAGCGCTCGATATGCTGCAGGCCATGAACACAGGTCATGACGGCTCGCTGACGACCATCCACGCTAACACTCCCAGAGACGCTCTTGGTCGAATTGAGAACATGGTATCCATGGCGGGCATTTCGTTTCCCACGATTGCCCTCCGATCGCAAATTGCATCGGCAATCAATATTGTGTTGCAAATCGCTCGTCTTGAGGACGGTAGGCGCAAACTCGTTAGCATCCAGGAGATTAACGGCATGGAAGGGGAAATCATTACCATGTCCGAGTTGTTCAAGTTCCAACGCGAAGGACTCGACGAAGAAAATAATGTCCTCGGCAAGCTTAAAGCAACCGGCATCGTTCCGGCCTTCCACAAAGAGCTTGTACACCGCGGCATTGATCTTCCGGTAGAAGTCTTCCACCCGAACTGGTCTGAGATGGGGAGCAATTGAGATGAGTAGCGGCGCGCAAGTATTTGTCTTACTAGTCTTCATAACCGTCGTCCTGTTGGTGCAGGGCCTGGTCGTGCCGGTCTTCGGCGAAAGCGCCAAAACCCGAAAGAGACTCAAGAAGCGTATTGCGGAGATTGAAGCTACAGGCGACGCGGATTCATTCTCATCCTTGCTGCGCGAAAAGTACCTGCGTCAGCTGTCGCCGCTCGAGCGGCAGCTGGAATCGTTGCCTGCCATGGAAGCACTGGCACGCCGGATCGAACAGGCCGGACACAAGATTCTCGCTTACCGCCTGGTACTTCTTTCCATAGTGATCGGCATCGCCACGTTGTTTATCAGCTGGACGGTGTTCCGCGTACCGCTGGCAGCAGTGGGCACCGCTTTGCTCGCCACATATGTACCTTTCATGAAAATCAGCATGGATCGCGGCAAACGCATGCGGCAGTTTGAAGAGCAATTACCGGATGCAATAGACACGATGAAACGTGCATTGAGAGCAGGCCACCCCCTGGCCGCCAGTATGAAACTCGTCGCCGAGGAGCTGGAAGATCCGGTCGCCGCGGAATTCGAGCTGACATTCGGCGACATCAATTACGGTAACGATGTCCGCAGAGCGATGCTGGGCTTGCTGGCCAGGGTGCCAAGTGTAACCGTAATGTCGCTGGTCACCGCCATCCTCGTGCAGAGAGAAACGGGCGGCAATCTCGCAGAGATACTGGAAAAAATCTCTGCTGTCATTCGCGGCCGGTTCAAATTTGCCCGCAAGGTACGAACGTATTCGGCCGAAGGTCGAATGTCCGCTTGGGTGCTGGCAATGGTGCCGCTAGGTCTTTTTCTGACACTTTGGGTAACTACACCCGACTATCTTCCTGTCTTGCTCGAAGACGCACGTGGCCAAAAATTGGTCGCGTACGGCGTCGTTTCGGGTGTAGTCGGAATATTTTGGATCCGCAAGATTCTCAGGATCGAGGTATAAGCACATGGAAATTTTCGTCGATTTTTTTAGCGGCTTTTCGACGGACGAAGTGCTTCTTCGTCGCGTCCTCGTCGGCCTCTCCGCGGCGACAATCTTCATCCTGTGCCTGGGCGTGGCCGCTCTGGTGATGAACTTCACGAACCCGCTGCGTCGCCGCCTGGAATTTGTCGAAGGCGGGACTGCCGGCAATGAGAAAGACCGACTGGTGACGATTGTGAGCACGGCCATCGGCCCGATCGCAGGCTATGTATTGCCGCAAAAGGGCGAAGAACGCAGTGGCATGACCGAACAACTGGTTCGTGCCGGCTTTCGGTCACCGCAGGCTCTGCAGACATTTTACTTGCTAAAGTCATTGCTGGTTGTGTCGCTGCCGATGTTGGTGCTGTTTTTCTGGCGGTGGATTCCGGATGCCGAGAATCGTTCTTTATTCGTGTATGCAATGGCGGCGAGTGGCTTTGGCCTGTTGGCGCCGAACTTTGTACTGTCCAAACTCGTAGAGAGACGAATAAAGAACCTCAGAAACGGGTTTCCCGACGCTCTCGATTTACTGGTCGTCTGTGTCGAGTCCGGCCTCGGCCTGGCCTCCGCCATTCAGCGTGTCGCGGACGAACTCGATGTGAGTCATCCGGAACTGGCATTCGAGCTTTCGACCGTGAATGCGGAAATTCGTGCCGGTGTACCACGTGAGCAGGCCTTGAGAAACCTGGCCGACCGTACCGGCTTGCCCGATATAAGGGGCCTTGTCGGGCTCCTCGTACAGACGATGCGTTTTGGCACCAGCGTCAGCGATGCATTGCGCACCTACGCTGAAGAATTTCGCGACAAGCGCATGCAGGCAGCCGAGGAACAGGCAGCCAAAATGAGCACGAAGCTCATTTTTCCGCTAATCACGTGCATGTTTCCGGTGTTCTTTATCGTGGCGATCGGACCGGCGGTTCTGCGGATCTTGGCTTGGATGTCGAGCAACGGTTAGTGGGTAATCTGGCCCTCACAGCTGCGGAGAGTATGAAATGACGAACGGCTACATCAATTGGCAATTTATCAAGATCTGCCTGCTTGGCCTCCTGGTGAGCGGCTGCGCGAGCACGCCCAACGCTCCGAGCAGCAATTTCGCGGGAGAGGAACTCAACGACAAGGCGCTCGATGTCCTGTTTGCGACAGAGTTTCCGGTCGAATCGAAAACGGACGCCACGGCGCGAGCGGCGAAGGCACTGAAGAAAGGGGAACTGAACAAGTCCCTGTTTTTCTACGTGCGGGCCCTGCAGTTTGAGCCCGAGGACGTCGAATTGCTTGCTCAGATTGGTGAAATCCACATGCGTAGAAATGACCTCATGATGGCAAAGCGGGCTTTCATGATGGCGCGTCATTACGATCCCAATCATGCCCAGTCTCTCGAAGCGCTCGGGCTGATTTACATGTCCGAAGGTAAAGACGAACAGGCCATACCGGAGTTGAGTTCAGCCGTTGCAAACAACAGTCAACTTTGGCGCGCTCATAATGCCCTCGGCGTATATGCCGATAAAACCGGCGATTTTGCAGCTGCGCAGAGGCACTATGATGCTGCGCTGGCGATTGAGCCCGACGCGGCGCACGTGCTCAATAATCGTGGCTATTCGAAATTTCTGGCCGGTGATGCGGACGGCGCGGCTGTTGATTTCTACGAAGCAGCCAACAACCAGGGGTTTTCGCAGGCGTGGGCAAACCTGGGCAGGGTTTACGCTAAACAGGGGCGATACGACGAGGCAATCGATACCTACAAGCAGATAATGAGCGAGGCGCACGCCTATAACAATGCCGGTAATGCAGCGATGGAGAACGGCGATTTTGCAGCAGCGAAGGCTTATTTGCTTGAAGCTATTCGCTTGTCACCGACTTACTTTCCGACCGCTGAAAAGAACCTGTTGTCATTGAAAAACCGGAATTAAAGCTGGGCAGGATGTAAAAGAAGTAATAGTCGATGTCTTATAACAAGAACAACAATTGGACGAAAAAAACGTGGGCATTATTTGCAGACTGGTCCTCATCGGTTTAATTTTTTTCAATGCCGCCGCATTTGCCGACGCAAATGATGGCGAATATCTCGGCCTGAAGCTGGGTGACCGATATAAGGCACCTCGAGGCGCCGTACCTGGTGATCATATAACGGGCGCGCTTGTCTATAATGTCGATCCGCATCACCGCATAGAGCACCTGGAATCGATAAGCATTTACGTAACTCCGAAGAGCTCGATCATTGGTAGCATTTTCGGCGAATGGTACTTTCCCAACAGGAAAGCCGCGGAGAGTTTTGCCAAGCGCTATATGGCGCGTCTCCAGGAACGATACGGTGATTGGAGGCGGAGACGTCAGTCGTTAACGTATGGCGACTACCAGTTATGGGTAGAGGTAGAAGAGAAGCCCCCCATTGTCGATTACTGGCCCTCCGACAAGGATGTCCGTGTCGGTATCGGACTGATCTACAATCCGGATTCGGCGGGTAGAAGCGAATGGATGGCTTTGGTCAACGACGAGCTCAATGATCTGCAACTGAGTGCCAAGCATTGACAATCTCTGGTTGCATCGCACGCGCTCAGGCGACTCTGCATTAACCAGCCCGAGCAGCGATCCGCATGCGTTCAGCCCGCACTGGCGCACCAGGTCGCGGCTAGAAACTCCCACTCACGGTCAGGGTAATCCTGCGCCCGTTGAATCGCTCCCTGCGCTCCAGAGAATCCACCGGCGTCAGGCCACGCTCGCCGGAATAGAAAGTACGATCCCGGGACTGTGTGAAGTTCAGTAAATTGTCACCAACGAGGCTTACTTTCAGTCCCTTCCAGCGAGTGGTCTCGACAAACACGTTGATCGCATAGCCTTCGTCCCGAATATCAAGCTCATTGACCCTGAACAGCGGCCGTTCGTCACGTTTCGCCACGGTCCAGCCCCAGGCGAAATTGGCCGCGGAGAAATCCTGTCGATAATCGAGCCTGACGAAATACCGGTTGTTCTTATTAAAGTTCGCGAGCGTTCGATAGGCGTTGCTGCCACCCTCGGCGGAAAGTACGCGATCGAGTCCCGTTACCGGGTCAACGACGACCGAATCCTGCAGGCGGACATCGATGTCCAGTTTCGCCCCGCCGAGTCCGACGCCGTCCAGCGGCAGCGTACCCTCCAACTCGATGCCCCAGCGACGGCCGTCGCCGATGTTACCGGGCGCCTCGAACGACGGGCTCAGCGGTAACAGGTCCAGCACATCCGAAATCCAGTTGTGAAACGCCGTCACCTTGAGAACGCTGTCATTGGAAAAGCGCCACTCCTGACTCAGTTCGGCCACCCAGGTCGTATCCGGCCGCAAGTCCGGGTTGCCGAGGCTCAGGTCATCGTCCTCGAACACGTTAGCCGTGACAAAGTCGTCGAAATCCAGCTGCGCGACCTCACGTGCCAGTCGGAATCGCGTCTGCTCACGTTGGCCGAACGAATAGGTCAGCACGATTTCGGGTTTGAGAAAGAAGAAGTCGCGTTCCAGTTCGGCATCTCCGCTCTGCGTGATCGTCGAGACTTCGGCGCCGAGGCCGTAATCCAGCTTGAGCCGGCCCAGTGACCAGGTGTCCTTCAACAGGAAGTCGCCGCGCATCTCTTCGATCCGCGTGTTGGCGCCGGGAACATCCACTGCGACGGGTCCCGAGCCGGTATCGACGGTTTGCACCAGCGTACCGTCCAGAGCATTGAACGCCCCTTCGATATTGAACTGGACGTTATGGCCGGCCCAGCCCTTCCAGTCCAGTTCGAGCCTGCCGATTACGGCAGTAGAATCGGTGCTACTGACCGCGACCGTGGACGATGTGCGCACGCCGTTGGCATCGAGAATTTGCCGGCTTGCCGTCGAGGGCAGCTTTTCCAGTGACAGCAGAAATATGCCTTTCCCGTCCAGATTGGCGGTCACAGCCCGTTCGGCATCGGCGCCCAACTCGAACTGCTTGATCGTCGTCGAACTGCCAACGAGTTCCTGGCTCGGTTCATCGCCTGGTGTACGAGGCAGCACGTCGGTGATTTGCAGCGGATTGCGCGTTTCGTAGTGCACGCGCGAATTCATGCGGGCCAGCGTCTGCCCCCAGAGCGCCGATGCGTTCAATGTGCCGGTAAGATCGATACCGGTGGAATCCTGGCTGACCTGGCCCGTTTCCACCGGCACACCGTCCGCAGAGAACAGCCGGTCGTTACCGGTCTCTCCGTTGGCCTCGCGTTCGATTCTCGCGCCGGCGTTGAAGTCGATGCTGCGCCATCGATCGGATAGCGACATATCGATGCCTGGTTTCAACGGCCCTTCCGAAT
>Ga0224508_10005595_pt1 | contig 10042 bp, 10 predicted proteins | sample SF_Jan12_sed_USG_4_FD_170157 | JGI IMG/M metagenome (GOLD analysis project Ga0224508, IMG submission 170157) | Sediment microbial communities from San Francisco Bay, California, United States - SF_Jan12_sed_USGS_21 | ecosystem: Environmental > Aquatic > Marine > Sediment | place: USA... | reverse complement strand
GAGGTTCCTTATGCAAAAGGTTGTGATTCCTATACAATTCTGAGGCCCATCTAGTTAAATTATTTTCATGTTCTTTATCAAAACATAACAAGGTCTCTTTACTCATTTCTTGTTTTAGCGAATTAAGGGTTTTAGCGCCAAGATTTAGGCCAAATTTAGGTTGGGAATTTTTAAATCCATTATATTTATCATAGCTGTTTTTGATTCTAGAAATATTATCCCAGATATCAGGATTAGTAGATAAAAGATACCTATCAACGGCTTCATCTTCGATAAAATCAATAACTCTCCAGAAAATTTGAGGGGTTTTATTTTTAATCCAGTTATCGTATAAAGAATAATTTGAAACTGCAACATGAGCAGCCAAATGATAAACTGTTGCTAAAAAAAAACTCCATCCGGTAATTAGTTCTTCTGTAGAATTTTTAAAAAAATAACCAGCGTAGACTATGCCATTATCGGTCTTTTTAGGAATGGGTATTTTTACTTCAATGGTTGGTTCGTATTGTATAGAAGGGAAAAAAAATTTCTCAGATAATAATAACCTGACATCTTTAAAATCTTTTTGTGCAGTATCATAAAAAATTTTATAAATAATATCTAAAAATGTCTGTTGCAAATAACATCATTAATTTTTGTCCTCGTCATTTTCTTCTTCTTTTATTTCTTTTGTTGATTCATTTTTAATTTCATTTTCTTGGGATAGTTTTTCCTCCTTGGGAATTTCTGTTTCTTCATTAGCATTATTAGTTGGTTGAACATCAACAGATTTTTTATTTTCTATGTCTAATTTTTTATCTTGTTTCTCGATCTCTTGAACATTATCTTGAGATATCGTATGAGAAGGAGAAGGTATTTTCATATTTTTTGAAATAATATACATTAAAGGAAACAATTCTTGATAAATCAAAGATACCACGCCAGGAGTTTTGGCATCTTCTTGTTTCAAAAATTCTTCAATTTCTTCCTGCTCTCCGCTTAATATGGTATTTCCACTGATGTTTATGACTGAATTTTTTGGATTAGAGGTTAAATCAAGAGAGTATTTCAGAACTGTTTTTTGATCATTACTTGATTCTTCTTCAAGTTCAACATTAATGTCATATTTTTTAAAATTAATTTCTTCTTTTGATGTCTTATTAAACATTAAATTAGATACTTCTATCTCATGATTCATGACTAATATCTAAGGTGTTGGTAATTAACAGCCTGTCTGTAGCATGACAATACATCTCTTTTGTTTAACCCATTTAGGATAACTACATTTCATGATTTCAAGTACTACTGAAGGTAATGTTAAGAATCATCAAACTTCAAAAATTGACAACGATACATTTAGTTTAAAAATTAATTTTTCAAAAAACAAAAAGGTAGACTCAACAAAATTACATCAATATGATATTAAAAAATACATAAACCCAGATAATTTTAATTTTCCACAAGACATGCAAGAATTAATCCCTACTGATACTCCGCCTTATTATGACAAAGGAGAGAATTATGTTGAACGTATCGTAAGAGCCCTAGGATACTTTAAACAATGCGCTTGTATTGGACCCAGTGGTACTGGTAAAACACACATTATTTACTTGGTAGCTGAGTTAACTCAACTGCCTCTATGGGAAATTAATTGTGGTTTACAAACATCTGCGTATGATTTATTTGGACGTTATATTGGGCTTGGAAAAGAAAATTGGATTGATGGGATTATCACTTCTTGGTGTAGGCATGGCGGTATTCTTTATCTTGATGAAGCAAACATGATGAAACAAGATGTTGCAACGAAATTAAATCCAATTTTAGATGCCAGGGGACACATGGTATTAAATGAAAAAGATAATGAGCTTATCAATCGACACAAAGATGCATACATGATTATCAGCATGAATCCCTTTTCAGCTGAATTTACTGGGACAAAACCCCTTAACGCCGCATTTAGAAGAAGAATGAGTGTTTGGTTGAATTTTGATTACATGAGTGTGGATGATCATATAGATGAAAAAGAAATTAATTTGCTGGTAGAACGATCTGGCATTTATCGAGAAACTGCGGCTAACATAGTGCATGTGGCAGCTAAATTACGTCAAGAATACAAATCTGGTGATTTGCCTTATGGTCCCTCGGTAGGCGATTTAGCGAATTGGGCAAGAATAATTGCAGACGGATCATCTCCAATAGATGCTGGTAATGAGACCCTTGTTGCTATGACTAGTGATGATTTTGAAGTTCAAGAAGAAGTAAGAAAAATCATAAATTCGGTAGATTGGGGTACAATCCAAACAAGTGATGATCCAAAAGTTTTGATAATTACAGCCATTGAGAAATCACTTTTAGAAATTGGAAAACCTGATTTAAACAAGGTAAAACAAAGATTGATGGAAGACTATAATCGAAGTTTAGGGGATTGTTTTGATGAACCAGAGTTTCTTAATAGAATTTTAAAAGATATCTATGGAAAGGCTCATGTTACCATCGTAGACTCTATAAAGAAAAACCTGGAAAGTATGTCCAAGTCAAAACCTGTGCAAGAATTTCTTGAACAGATTGCGAGGTAAACCCTTGCAATTATTTTATCAAAGATTTAATGTACAAGAATATCTTCTATTTGCTTTACTTGGTATTACCTCGATAGTACTACTGGCAAATTTCGTCGGACAAGATGTTGCTGAGAATATTACAAATTGGATTTCAATTATTCTTTCAAGCATTGTTATGTTTTTTTCATTTTTCATGGTTTCAAAATATGGGATAAAAGGTAATCATGGAAAGGCATGGATTTTGTTTATGATGTTTTCTGCATATTGGTTTTGTGCAGAGACAGTAGATGTTCTATACGATGTAGTGTTAGGAGTGGATGCTTGGGAATACGCAGATGATTTTTTCTATATTACTGGTTACCAATTATTTTTTGCTTCTCTGGTTTTTTATTTAAAACCGTTTGCAAAACAAATTTCAAAAAAACTAGTATTGGCCATATCTATAATTTCAATTTCTCTTTTGATTCCTTCCCTGATTATGATAATAGATTCTAGTTCAGATTTAGAGACTAAAAACATCTTGGTATTATTATCCTACCCAATTTTAGATTCTGTTATTTTGATTCCTGCCTTAATTGGTGTTATTTTGTTTTTTAAAGGAGGCGTAAATTTTATGATATCTCTTTTATGTTTAGGGATTATTGCTCAGATAGTAGGTGATAACAGCGTCCTATTTTTGTCTCTTCAAAATATTTACTATGCAGGGCATCTTGCGGAGGTCTTATTCTTATGGACATATACCATGTTTGCCTTTGGTCTTTCTAACCAAATAGGATTGTTCAGGGCGGAATCAGGAAATGATTCATGCCCAGCTTGTGGGAAGGCCTGCTTGGGCCATAATTGAAGGAATTTGGTGTATTGTAAGTTTTTGAAAATACACCTCGATGAATAATATTGAATTTTTGGTTTTTTTTATATGGCTAAGCACGTGAAACGAAGAGCGTTAGCTACTGTAGTATCCACTGGAATCCTACTTTCTGCAGTAGCAATTATGGGAAGTATGTTAACTGCATGGTCAAATAGTATTTTTGCCACCGAACAAGAAGAACTAAACACTGTTTATGCAGATGGAGTCAATAAATTAAACGAATTTTTAGTAATTGAACATGCTTGGTTTGGGAACAATCCAAGTAAATTTATTAATTTAACAATGAGCAATGTTGGGAATGTTGGATTAAACGTAACAAAAATAACATTGGATAATTCAATTGATAAAACAAATTTAATTATCACTGATGGTGGAATTGTACCAAACACGGTTTATTCAACTGAAATCACATACAATTGGACAACCACTGATCCTATACAAGTTTCAATTACTACTGAAAAAGGTTCACTTTATCAAACTTATGTTATGGGGCCATGAAACAAAGAAGAGGATTAACTACGGTAGTAGGAGCAGTATTTTTCCTAATTGTAATTATTACAGCTGCTAGTTATCTAACTTACAGTATGAATTTATTTGAAAGTTTCTCAGAAAATGTTTTTGTAGCTGATCAAGAAAGAGAAAACAGAAAAAAAGAATCATTTGACATATCAAAATTAACCATAGAAAACAATAAAATTAATTTAGATATTCATAATTCTGGAGATATCCCAATATCCTTTTCCAGATTATGGGTTGAGAATGTAACTGGAGTTGATCAAGTCTATAGATTTGACTTAAACAATACTGTAACCACTGGAAATACATACGAAGATATTTTACAATTCTTACCTTTTACGGCATTAGAAACAGAATCTTACAAAATGAAGCTTGTGACTGATAGAGGAACCACAAAAGAATTTTCTGTGAATGCCTCCACTGAACCCCTACATTTACAATTATTTGCATTGCCTGAGGCTGTTCCTACTAATTTTAAATCTACAATTCTTCTATCTGTGACGAATAACTCCACTCAAAACACAATCTATACTAACATTCAACCAATTCTTAATGTGATCTCTCTTGGGGCCATAGCGGAATTTGATGGTCCAATACCAGAACCACATCCAGTACTAGAAAAAGGAGAGACAGCCATTTTTGAATGGTCATACAGAATCTCAGGAGATGATGGGGATAAAATTCGATTTGACGCAAATATTTTAAACGGAGTTCCAGGAAATGTAGTCTCCAAAGAGGTGGTAGTTCAAATCATAGAGTTTGCAGAAGAAAGTGGCAGTTCTTTAGTTAGCAAGTTTTTGACGTCTGAGTCTGCACCAGATGATGTGTTGATTTTCCACAAAGAAAATTTTGATTCCTTGGGTGAAAGACAAATGTTTTCCTCTTCGGCAGAAGATAATGTGGGAGAGGTAATCGATTTTAATTTAACAAATGCAGTTTTTTATACAAACAGTGATGGAAATGTAACTGTTAATATTCCAGATGGGAATTGGAATACCGTTATTCGATATGTCAGCAGTCCAATGCCGGAAAGTTTGATGCATTCTGGATCAAATAGTGAAACAATGTCATATCATTTTGAAACTGACCTTAATTCTCCCTTGGATACTACCACTAATACTGTAATGACATTAGGTACTGGTTCTAATAGGCCAATATGGAATTCAACAGGGCATCAAGGAGCTGGAGCATATGAATTTTCTGGAAATCAATTTGCATCAATAGCGATAAACGACGACAATGACCTGGACACTAGCCCATCTACAACGAGTGGTTGGTTTCATGCATATAGTTCAGGCCCAGCAAGTGATCAAATAATATACTATGCAGAAAATAGCAGTGGCGGCGATTACCTTAAAATATTTTTAGATCCTAATGGATATTTTGTGTATGAATTAGATGCAGGTAGTTCTGGACAAATTGCAACTTGTACAAGTACAGTTGACTATAGAGACGATTCATGGCATCATTTTGTAGGTATTATGCCTGGAGAAAATGATTGTCAATTATACGTTGATGGAAATCTTGAAGACACGGATAGTAACGGTGGAGCGGGAAACATTAATCTTAATGGTGATATCTATATTGGGGCCCAAGACGACATTGCCACTGATGGATTTAATGGAATGATAGATGACATTATTCATTGGGATGATTATGGTTTGGACGAAAGCGGGCAAAGTGAAGTAAGTGATTTGTTTAATACAAATTATGGAATCAATGCCCATCTTTTAGATTTTGAAATAAAGATTGTCGATGAATTTGGTTCTGACCTTGGAATGTCCAATAAAACAATTTCTCAGACATTTAATTTTCCAGTGAAGTATTCAAGTGATTATGGCGAATACACTGCACCCATTAGCGATAATTGGGGGCAACATAATTTCACAGCCGTTACCACCGAAGAAAGAATTGTAGATTTTGGCGAAAGATTGATGGTTAACATGACATACGCTCCAAAAATTTCAGGAAACTTGAATATGAAATTGGCCATCGATGACACAGACATTGTATCCGGATTGGGAAACAGTTTTCTACAAATACCTTTGCCAGATATAGGCTTGCCAGGTTATGGTGCATATGATAATTCAGACCGAGGAACAATTAGTATTTTTAATCCAGGCCCTACCGATAATTGGATTAAATATCAAAGCAGGGTAATTTTTGAGGATGAATTAACAGGTTCACCTTATGCTGCCTTTATAGATAATTCTGACGGTTCACCCATATCTCCAGATCAAGACAGTCCTCCAATTTTGGAAGGCAGCACCGCTGTGTTTGAATTTGAACGACCTCGTGCTCAACCAGGGAACTTATCAAGTGAGTTGATACCTGAAGGACGATATAGAATGTTTGTATTCCTTGATGGATATGATTCTTCAGGAAATATATTCTTACAAACAACATCTCTAGGGATAGTCAGGGTCACCTAGGTGTTTGTAATATTAAAACACACACCCATACTCTTTATCAATTTTTAATAATTTATTGCATTGGCAAACAGTATCGAGGGTGAAATCAAGGAATTTGATGAAGTTTTAAAGAGTGCTGATTTACTCGTAGATGAATCTGTACAAATTTACGAGTTAGAAAGCGAGAAAGGAAATGTAATTGATGAGTTGTATAATTCCTTAAAAATAATCACAGAGTTTTTGGGATTCTCAGTCCAATTACCTTCAAAAACATTTAATGAGGATGATAACACAACTATCACATTAACCCCTTCATTAGATATTGTAATTAAGAAAGCCAATGGAAAAGTTGAACAAAAAAGATTAGATGAATTTTCAACTAAAAAAATTGCCGAAATTTTAAAGAATTCAATCATGCCAATAATAGAACTATGTAAAAATGAGAAAATTATACAAAATAAAAATATTACATTTCTAAAAGCAGTTACTAAAAAGATTGAAAAGATTCAAAAAATAAATTCAGGAAGTATTATCACAGAGGATCCCAAAGATTCAGTAAATCAAGTTTCTCCTAACAATTATAATTCAACTTTACAAAACCAAACAACACAAACTTCAAGAACAGAAGAGGCATCATAAAGTTGTATCAAAAAATCTCACGTTTTGAATCAATTCAGGAATTGCAAAATTCTCTTGATTCTAGAATAAAGGATCTAAATAAAAAAATTGAGTTGCAATCAAAGTTAATTGGAGATAAAATTCGAGAAGGTGAAAAAACCAACACCGAAGAATTATCAGATTTAAAAGAGAAATTAAATCCGACAAAATCTAAAGATAATAAAGATAATGCTAAAAAATCAAAAAATAAAAAAACCACAAATAAAAAGAAAAAAACTAAAAAAGGAGAATCAGAGAATTGGATAGATTATGAGGGATTGCATCTATACAATGGGGTAGGAACTCGTGGAGAACTGGAATTATATTTCAAGTCCTTAGAAGAGATGAAAACTGAATCTGAACGATTAACTAATACCCGGAATAGCCTCGAGCAATTAATGAAATCTGGAATCAAAAAAGAGCTAGCAGGTGTTGGTTTTGAGCAAGATAATGGACCATATGAGTTAGCCTTCATTAAAACTGATTCAAAACGAGAAAAATTCTCCTTCAAATCAATCTTAACGGTGGGGTGTGAATAATGTCAAATATTTTGATAAAAGACAAAATTGTGCCTAAATTAATTAATTTTAAGGAAAATACAAATTTAATTTTTAAGCAAAGATCAAAATTACGATCAGACCGATCAAAGCTTGTTGACTCGATCCCTCTAAATCGAACATTCGTGTCGGATTGTCCTTGGAGTGAAAAAATTGACTGAAAATAATCAAACAACCATATTTGAAAATGATCCAGATTCTAGTTCATATGAACACAAACAATCCATTGATCAACTACAAGATCAATTCTCAAAATTTGGTTTAACTACAAACCAATGCAAGGTTTACATATTTTTAGGAAAATACGGCTCAAAAACTGCCCCCGAGGTATGTAGGGCATTAAAACTACCTAGAACTGAAACTTATCACCTTCTTACAACTCTTCAAAACAAAGGAATTGTATCAGCTACATTTCAACATCCAATTAAATTCTCAGCTTTAGCCCTATCTAATGCAATTAAATCTATGGTTAATACTGAAAAAGAACGAATTAAAAAGTTAGAAAAACAAGAAGAAGAGGTAACCAAGCTTTGGAATACCATCCCAAATTATCACAATGAGCCTGATGTAGCCAAAGATGACAAATTCCAAATGCTGCAAGGCGAGAACCAAATTTATGGAAAAATAAATGACATGATAATAAACACAAAAAATAAATTTCAAATTATTGGAAACGAAAAGGATTTTCTAAAATTCTATCATGCAAACTTTTTAGAACCACTTGATAAATCAGATATTGAATTAAAAATTCTAACCAATTCTTCAGCAAGAACATTGTATGTATTTGATGAGATTGATAGAACGAATGTCAAAAAAATACCTTCTACAGCTGATGGAGATATTTGTTTTGTGATAAAGGATAATGAGGAAATTTTATTTTTTATGAAAAATTCTGATTCTGGAAAAGAAAATATCGCTGCAATGTGGACTAACTCTAGTGCAATGATTTATTCAAAAGAATTGTTATTTGATCTATTATGGTCAAAATCTAAATCCATTCCTCTCTAGTTGTAATTTAAAATATTTTTTGTATGTGTATATCCGATAAACTCACTCTTCTTTATATAGAAAATTACTGGCATTTTATTGTGAATCATTCAGATTTGAAGATACGAACAGGAATTCCTGGATTTGATTTAATTGTCGATGGCGGATTAAAAGAGGGAAAAACAATCGTTCTGTCTGGAGAATCTGGAAGTGGTAAATCTACCTTTGGGATGCAATTCCTTCATAATGGTGCGCTAGACTTTGAAGAACCAGGAATATTTGTAACCCTTACACAAAGCCCACAAGAATTAATCAGTGATTTTAAAGGATATGGGTGGGATATTGAGAAGTTAATAGACGAAGAAAAAATAATGATTGTTGATGCCAGACCATTTAAAATGAATGATGAAACCTTTGAGTCAGGAGAACTACTGTATGATTCAGAACCTTTTCCTTTTACTCATTTAACCCAATTAATTTTGCAAGGAATAAAAAAAATACATGCAAAGCGTCTGGTTGTCGATTCATTATCTGTGTTAAGCATACAATATGGTAATCAATTCAATACGCGTCAGGGGATACAAAAAATGATTCATGCCTTAGATGAACGAAAATGTACTTCAATTTTTATTTCAGAAAATTTAGATTCTAAAACTCCTCCAGAATGGTATGTCGCATCCGGAATAGTGATTTTAAATCACGTTCAAAAAACAAATACCATGGAAAGATCTATACAAGTAATAAAAATGAGGGGGGTAAAACATAGCGAGCAAACATATCCAATACGGTTTAATGAAAATGGATACCATGTTTTGCATCCAAGGCTTCAAACAGTAAGCTGATTATTTTAATTTCTTAATTTCTTGAGCAACCATGGGTAAAAATGCCCCTACGTCAGAAACAATTCCCAAAGCTTGCCAAGTTCCCCTATCCATTAATTTGGTTACCGTTGGTTGATTGATGTCAATAACAATGGCCTTAACATTTGAGGGAAGCATATTGCCTGTTGCAATAGAGTGAAGCATTGTGGAAATCATAATGACCATACTTGCATCTTTTAGAACTTTTTTGTATTCCCTCTGGGCTTGTGCCACATCAGTAATTACATCTGGTAATGGTCCGTCATCTCTAATCGAACTTGCTAAAACAAAGGGAACTTTATTTTTGACACACTCGTAGAAAATACCACTTTTTAATTTTTTTTGTTGAACCATTTTTGGAATAGATCCTGCTTTAAAAACAGCGTTAATTGTATCCATATGGTTTCTATGCCCTCTTTTTGCCAATGTTGCATCATGGACATACATTCCCAATGAGGTTCCCAAGGTAGCATATTCTATATCGTGAACAGCTAATGCATTCCCTGCCAAAACTCCATGAACATATCCTTTTTTGATTAATTCTGCTACAGAATTTGCAGCACCGGTATGAACTATAGCCGGACCACCAACAATGATTATTTTCCCACCATTTTTTGTGGTTTGAACTATGTCTTGGGCAACTTTTTTT
>Ga0224508_10005594_pt1 | contig 10044 bp, 5 predicted proteins | sample SF_Jan12_sed_USG_4_FD_170157 | JGI IMG/M metagenome (GOLD analysis project Ga0224508, IMG submission 170157) | Sediment microbial communities from San Francisco Bay, California, United States - SF_Jan12_sed_USGS_21 | ecosystem: Environmental > Aquatic > Marine > Sediment | place: USA: California... | reverse complement strand
GATTCCGTTCCTGTCGCGTCAGGGAATCCTGGTCACCTATACGGACAATCAGACCGACCTGAACGCGGACCGGCTCAGCGGTTATGACGTGCTGATGCTTTACGGCAACCGCAACTTCCTGCCGGAGGATCAGGAACGGGCACTGCTCGACTTCGTCGAGAATGGCGGCGGCTTCGTCGCGGTCCATTCGGCCTCCGCCTCGTTCCTGAATTCCGATGCCTTCACCAATCTCGTCGGCGGCACGTTCGTCGCGCATGGCGTCGGCGATTTCACCGCCGCCTTCGTCGCAGATCATCCGGTGCTGGACGGGCTCGAACAGATCGAAAGCTGGGACGAAAGTTATATCCACACGGCGCACAATCCCGACAAGACCGTGTTGTCAGTCCGCGTCGAGGACGGCCACGAGGAGCCATGGACCTGGGTCAGAAACCAGGGAAACGGGCGCGTTTTTTACACGGCCTGGGGGCACGACGAGCGCACTTGGACGAATGAAGGATTCCAGCAACTGCTCGGTCGAGGCCTGCGCTGGGCGGCCGGTGACTGGGCGCTCGATGCGGATCTCGCGCCACCGCAGCTAACTTACAACGACGGTACGATCCTGCCTTACTATCCGCCGAACGAGGAATGGTCGACGCAGGGCGATCCGATCACCGATATCCAGGACCCGTTCTCGCCCGAGGATTCGATGCAGCACATGATGCTCGATCCCGAGTTCGAAGCGCATCTCTACGCCGCCGAGCCCGATGTCGCAAACCCGATCGACTTTACCTGGGACGAGCGCGGACGCATGTGGATCCTTGAGACGCTCGACTATCCGAACGATTTCGCCGATGGTCGCGCCGGTAACGACCGGATCAAGATCGTCGAGGACACTGACGGCGACGGCATGGCCGACAGCTTTACGATCTTCGCCGACGGACTCAACATCGCGACGAGCCTCGTGCTTGCGAACGGCGGCGTCATCGTGACGCAGGCGCCGGATGTTTTCTTCCTGCGTGACACTGACGGTGACGATATCGCCGACGAGCGCGAAGTGCTGTTCACCGGTTTTCAGTCCTTCGATACGCACGCCGGCCCTAATAATCTGCACTACGGCTTCGATAATCAGATCTGGGGCACGGTCGGCTACTCGGGAATGGACGGCGGCGTCGTCGGCGGTGTCGAGCACACGTTCAATCAGGGCATCTTTCGGTTTGCAGTCGACGCCTCGTCGCTCGAACTGATGTCCCACACCAACAACAACACCTGGGGCCTGGGCTTCGACGAGGACGGCCGTGTGCTCGCATCAACGGCCAACGGCGTGCCCGTCGTCCACCATGTCGTGCCGCAGCGCTTCTATGACGGCGTTCGCGGCACGCTTGGGCGCAACAACCTGCCCGATATCGCGACCAGCAACCGCTACTTCCCGCTGCCGGGCACAGTGCGGCAGGTCGATTGGCATGGCCGCTATACGTCGGGCGCGGGACTCGAGGTCTATACCGCGAGAAGCTTTCCGGAGTCGTACTGGAACCGTGTCGCGTTCGTGTCCGAGCCGACCGGGCATCTGATGGGCCGCTTCGCGCTCGAGGAATCGGGCTCGACGCTCGTCGCCGAGAACGACTGGAACTTTGTGGCGAGTCTCGACGAGTGGTTTTCACCGATCCAGGCCAAGGTCGGGCCCGACGGCGCGCTGTGGTTCGTCGACTGGTACAACCTCGTGATTCAGCACAACCCGACGCCAGTCGAGTTCGAGCAGGGCGAAGGCAATGCCTACGAGACACCGTATCGCGATCTCGAATATGCGCGGATTTATCGCGTGACCTACAACGACGGAGAGCTCGACGAGGACATGACGCTCGAGAACGCGACGACGGACGACATGATCGCCGCGCTCGGTCATTCAAATATGTTCTGGCGGCTGACCGCACAGCGGCTCCTCGTCGAGCGCGGCGATGACGACGTGTTGCCGGCGCTTTACGCGCTGGTGCGCGACGAGTCGATTGACGCGCTCGGCTTGAACCCGGCCGCCCTGCATGCGCTCTGGGCCATCGATGGTTTGACGGATGTCGCGGGCAATGCCGCCGCCCGGGACGTTGTGACCGAGGCGTTTTTCCATCCAGTGCAGGCCGTGCGTCACGCGGCGCTCAAGATTCTGCCGCGAGACGGCGAGGTTCGCGATCTCGTGCTCGCCGCCGGTATTCTTGCCAACCCGGATCGGCCGGGCGGCATCGGTTATCGCCCGAACTCCGGCGATCCGGCCATGATCGTCGACGCGTTGCTTGCACTCGCCGAAACGCCGGTATCGACCGAGGCCACTCACGCGGTGGCGGAAACGGTTTGGCGGTCGGGCAACGCCGGCGATCGCTGGATCCGTGATGCAGCGATTGCGGCCGGTGCTCACGATGACTCCGCTTTCATCACTTACATGCTCGCGAAAGAACTGCCGGGCAACGCCGCCGCTGAGTACACGGATAACATTGCGTCGGTCGTGACTCGCGTGACGCGCCACTTCGCGGCGGGCGAGCCCGCCGACGCGATCGATGCGATCATCGAATTTATAGAAGGTGTCGATGACTATGACAGCGCACTCGCCGCAGCCTATGTGGCGGGCATCGCGCAGGGCTGGCCCGACTTCGCCGCACCGTCGCTGAGTGAGGCGCAAATGACTTCCGTGCGTGACGCGAGAGGCGGGCTGCCCGAGACCTTCCACGAGAGCCTCGAACTGCTGGCCGAGAAGTGGGAAATCGGCGGCCTGCCGCAGTAGCCATGTCGGTAGCAGGGACAGCTACCGATCGGCGCCGGCTGTTGCAACTGTTACCGCTTGTTGCGCTGTGGCCTGGCGGTCGCGTGCGGGCACAGGAGAGCAGGAGCGAACGGGCAGCACCGGGTTCGACGATAACCGTCGGCACGCTCGGCGATGAGCTGGCCTACGACGTTGTCGAAATCAGGGCCAGGGCAGGTTCGGAAATCACGATCGACTTCGTCAACCATAGCGGCGGCATGCCGCACAACATCGTGTTCGTGAACAGCGATTCCGATATCAATCCTGTCGGTATTGCGGCGCTCGAAGCGTCAAAGACGGATTACGTGCCGCAAGACGAGATCGGGCGGATCTTCGGCTATACGTCAATGGCCGGTCCGGGCGAGACCGTTTCGGTGACAATCGGCGTTCCCGGTAAATCGGGCAGCTATCCTTATATTTGTACCTATCCTGGCCACTTCACCGTGATGCAGGGCAGGCTGATTGCCCTTTAATATCGAAAGCCGTATTGGCTGAGCTTCGCGACGGCGTCGAGAATTCAGCGGGCGATCTCACCGCCAAGCCGGAGCCGAAAACCCGGCGGCGGGAAACCGGGCGCGTGCATGTAATCGCCATCGAACAGGTTGTCGGCTGCCACCCACCAGGCAATGCCATCTTCAAAAGCGCGGCGCAGCGTCAAACTCGTGACACTGTAGCTGCCGTCCTCGATCGTGCCGGTCGGGATTGAGCTGATCGTGCGGCTGCCGACATGCCGCACTGATCCGGCCAGGGACCAGCTTCCACCGAAAGAATGGTCGATGCCGATGCCTGCAATCTGCTCAGGTCGTCGCGGTAGCGTCGAAAAACCTGTGCCGGTTTCAATCGAGAGTACGGTCGCGTCGACTGTGACGACCAGCGAGTCGGTCAGGTCGATGGAAAGCCAGCCCTGAGCGCCTTCGATGTCGACGCTCGCGCGGTTAATCGACGTAAAGGTCTCAAAGTCGAAATCGACCAGATCCTCATAGGCGTTGCTGAACAGCGAGACGCTGTAGTTCACGTTCTCCGTTGCCGACTGTTCGAATCCGATCTCCAGGCTCTCGACCTGCTCCGGCCGCAGATCAGGGTTGCCGTAAAGCGGATTGCCGAGCGCGAAGAAACTCGGCAGCTTGAAGCCTTCGCCGAAAGATGCCCAGATGCGTCCTTCGGCTGCGTCGAGGTCCTTCGACAAATAGAGTTTGCTAGAGATTTCCGTTTCGCCGGCGGCGCGGTCTGCACGCACGGCAAGGGAAGCATTGAAGCTGGAGCCAAAGTCCCGGCCGATCTCGGCAAAAGCGGAGCGAGTCTTGCGGTCGAGCTCGTATGCGGCAGGTATCAGCAGCCCCCCGAAGTCGATCGCGCCGTCGTCGCGGCCGTCCTCGATCACGAAGTCGATGCCAAAGGCGGTGGTCAGGGCCGGGCTGAAGCGGTAACGATTGACGAACAGCACCTCGGAGCGGTCGAACTCCGTCAGCGTCGTGAAAGCCGGCTGGCCGTCGAGCACGCCCGGCGCAATCGACGGCGATCTGAAGTCGTCCTCGGTCGCGGCATGTGACAGCGTCAGCTCCGCGCTCCATGCCTCCGTGAGCACCCAGCGAGTGTCGGCCGAGAAAGTAAGCTGCTCGGACTCGGAAGTTTCTTGCTCGCGCAACACGGCGTAACGCGGCCCGCCGCTGACTTCGGGAAAGCTGGTGCGGTCGCGTTCGACATAGCGCGTGACGATCGTCCAGGGATCACCTCGATCGCGGTCCAGCGTAAGCCGCGTGCCAAGCTCGTTCGTATCGAGCGTGGCTCCTTCGATTTCGTCGCCCGCGTCGCTCGCCGAACCAATCAGGCTCAAGCCTGCGGCATTTCCGAGCGCCCAGGATGTACCGAGGACTGCACGCCAGTCACTTTCGGAACCAAGTTCTGCGTTCGCCAGCCAATCACCCGGGTCGGGCCAGGCGGTTTCAATTCTAATGACGCCAGCCATCGTGTCGGACCCGTAAATCGCGGACATTGCGCCCGGTGCGAGTTCGAGTCGTTCGATGCGCCTGGCCGGCAGCGAAGAGAAGTCGAACGAGCCGCCACGCGTGTTCGTCGTGTCATTCATGCGGACGCCGTCGACGTAGACGGCCGTGAAGTTCGACTCACCGCCGCGGACGAAGACCTCAGAAACACCGCCCGGTCCACCTGGGCGAAACAGCGAGACGCCCGGAAGATTGCGCAGCAGTTGCTCGGTATCGGCCGGGGCGCTGCGTTCTATGTCTTGACGGTCGCGGGCGACGACATTGGGCGGCCCGAACCCAGCCGGTGCAAGCCGGGAACCAACGACGATGATCGTGTCGCCATTTGGCTGAGCCTGAGTCGCGAACGCAGAGGTCAGCGCGCCGATGCCGAGAAGAACAGGCGCAATCCCTCGATCAACCGTCTTGCGTGCTGCAGTTGTCATTGTCGGTTTAGCCGAGCGTTTCGGACGCTGTGCCAGCGCATGCCGAAAAGGATGAGCCCGGCGATCACGACGCCGAGGAATTCCCGTGCAGGCTCGACGTGCGGCTGTTCGGGGCTCATTTCGGCGGCGATCGAGCCTAAATTGCCAATGACCAGGTAGTCGACGAAGCCCGGTAGCGCGCCGAGCGCGAGCGTCAGTAGCACTCCGCCCGACAGCCAGGCGCTGCGTGCGGACCAGATTCGTTCCGGCGGGGCGGCAACCGAGAACGCGACGAGACCGTAAGCCACGACCCAGACCAGCGGGTCGGGATCATTGAGCTGCAGAAACGCGAAGGCAGCCATTACGGCAGCAAGACAATAGCGGAGCACTTTCAAAACGTCCAGATCATACGCTAATCATCGAAGCTGCTGAATCTCGTTTGAGTTGGAAGAACACCTAAATCGAATTGCTGCCGGGGCAAGAAAGAACTCGCGTGGATTGCCGAGTGCACAGGATCGAATGACAGCCAAGAGATACGACTGGTGGTTGTATGCTCCTCGAGCTAAGACTAAGGCGAGTTAATGCAGCAGGCTAATTGCGCGAACGTTGGGTAGCGACTGTGGGAGAATTGTGGGAGATGGTTATCATCCGTTATCGTTTGCCAACGAACGCCCACACTCGTTCCAGTAGTTAAATCAAATAGTTACGTAATTAAGCTCGCGTCCGCAATGCGAAGGTCGTGAGTTCGATTCTCATCGGCTCCACCAATCATTTAATGACAAGAATTGTTGATGAACCCGATTGACCGGCTTGCCTGATATACGCTAGAGGCAAGACAATGGCGTTACTCTGTCTTGCTCAATTACGGGAAATCAAAATCTCGAGTACCTGGGGGTCCAGTTCCATGCGAATACACAATCGTTTATTCCTGCTTTCATTGCTTGTTCCAGCCTGTTTTACCGTCAACGCCGTCGCACAAGACGCGGTCAGCGGTGGAAACTGGTCTGATCGATCCACCTGGTCCGGTGGGGCGGTTCCACAGGCAGGTGCCATAGTCACCATTGGCGAAGGCATGGACGTCGTCCTCGACGTCAGCCCGCCGGGACTGAACGGAATTAATCTCGACGGCAAGCTCAGCTTTTCCAATGATGACGATGTCGAACTCACCACCGAGTGGATTCTGCTGCGCGGCGAGCTGTTCGCTGGCAGTGAGCGTGATCCTCACACGAGCAACGCGACGATTACGCTGACCAACAATGTCCCGGATGAAAACATCAATGGCATGGGTGACCGGGGAATCCTGATTGTGGAAGGGACCTTAAGCCTGCACGGTGACCGGGAGAACGCCTGGACCAAGCTGGCTGAAACGGCTGAGGCCGGCAGCACCCGGATCGAAGTGCTCGATGCCAGCGAATGGCGAGTCGGTGATGAGATCGTCCTGGCATCAACGGATTTCAATCCCCGGCAGGCTGAGACGCGACACATTTCCCGTATACGGGGCAATGTGATCACGCTCGATCAGCCGCTCGAATACATGCATTTTGGCCGAATCACATTCGGCGTCGATGAACGCGGCGAAGTCGGTTTGCTGACGCGCAATATCAAAGTTCAGGCTTCCGCCGATGCCGAAGACTCCTACTTCGGCGGCCATATCATGGCGATGGAAGGGAGCACAATGAATGTTGCCGGCATCGAGTTGACTCGAATGGGTCAGCACCTGACACTCGCCCGGTACCCGATCCACTGGCATATCAACGGCGATGTGACGGGGCAATACATCAAGAACTCCGCGATCCACGACACGTACAGCCGCTGCGTGACAGTGCATGGCACGGATAATCTGCTTATAGAAAACAATGTCACTTACAACACCGTGGGGCATTGCTTCTTCATGGAAGACGGCATCGAGACGGGTAACCAGTTCGTTCGCAATCTCGGGATCCAGACCAAGTGTCATCCGACCTTGCCCTGCGACCCGACAAATCTTTTTCTGACTAGTCAGTCTACGGCGGGCCAGGATTCCGAGCATATCCTGATCCCTTCGGACAACACGGCGTCGACTTTCTGGATCACGAACCCCGACAATATCTACCGCGACAATGTGGCTGCGGGTTCCGACCAGGTCGGCTACTGGATGGCCATTCCGACGCATCCGACGGGGGCATTCGAAGGCACGGAGATCAGTGCCAATACCTGGCCCGGACGGTCCAGACTGCGGGAGTTCAGCGGCAACGTCGCCCATTCCAATTTCGATGGCCTGATGCTCGACCGCGGCCCCGGGCCCGACGGCAGATTCGGTATTGCAGGCCCCAATCTTGTCAGCCGCGCCGATCCTGCCGATGAGAACAGCGAGATAGTGGTCGCACACTTCGAAGATTTCACCGGCTACAAGAACCGCAATGGCGCCGTCTGGGGCCGCGGTGAAATGCACCTGTACACTAATTTGAAACTGGCTGATAACGCGATCGGCTTCACTCATGCGGCCGGTATTATTGGTACCGACGCGCCGTACACGTCGCGGGTCGTCGACTCGCTGTTCGTGGGCGAGAGCGACAACATAGGAAACCCCACAACGCCCGAGGAAATTGCTTACGGTCGCAGCGTGCCGTCTGCAGCGGCGGATTTCCCGATCCGCGGCTACGAGTTCTATGATTTCCACCACGAAGTGGTAGACACGACTTTCGTGAACTACGTACCTAACGAGCTTCGCGATGCGGGCGGGCTCTCCTACCTGTTGTACACCAGCTTCGGCATGAGCACATCGAACTCGGTCGAGGGCTTGACATTCGTCGACGCCAACCCGGTCAGCTACCCACCGTTCCAACGCCGCTGGGCGTCTGATTGGGGGCGCAGTGCCGCCTATAAGAGTGCGGCGTTTGAGGATAAGGACGGCTCAGTCAGCGGAATTCCCGGCGCCTACATAGTCATCGACAACGGAATCGCATCCCACGAAGACGCCTGTGACATCAAGCAAGCGTGGAACGCTGCCGTGTGTGTCGGGGACATGGGCCGCTTCAGCATCTCTGGTAATTTCGGCGGGTTCCAGACTGGCCCCATTGCCGATCCGATCATCCTGCAACGCAATGGCAGGCGGTTCGAATATACCGGCGGGCAGACGATCGGCAGTGGCGCTGAGGTAGGCGTCGAGACGGCCAGGGAGTCCCTGTCTCTTTCCCTGTCGGAAATGGACGAAGGTTCCTGGGTGATCTTTGAACTTCCCGGATTCACCACCAGCGCCGTGGGCATGGAACAGCGCAGCCTGGCTGCGCTGCGCGACGCCAGTGAGACGTCCTACTTTCGCGATGACGAGGCCCTGTGGGTCAAGCTTGTGGTCGCGGATGCTGACAGTGCAGTTAGCCTTGCAGCTGGACCCGGTGGCCGCGGCGGCCCCGGCGGCCGCGGTGGTCCGGGTGGTCCGGGTGGCGGAAACAGTATCGCCGTCAGCAGGTAGATTCAGCCCCGCTGAATGAACAAGGCCCTCGGCGCAAGCCGGGGGCTTTCGCGTTGGCGGCCTTGCCTTGCTTTTGGGGGCACAGGAGTGCCTGCTGCCGCGTCAGCCACGCCATTTCACTTCCGGCGAAACAGGCATTCAAATGCCAGGAGATGACCCGTACCTCTCTCTTTTAAAATCAAAGACCCAGTTTCTCTTTGATGTAACTGCTGGTCAGGTGCTTTTCGATGTCCATGGGGTCACAGCGCCCATTGGGATCGAAATCGATCGGGCCGATTTTCCGGGCGACCTTGAGGGCGGCGGCATTAAGTTTTTTGCTTCGCTTCCCAATACCCAACAAGGCTCCGCCCATGGACAAGAGGTCATCGGTCGACTGCTTTTGATACGTCTTGTCGATGTTCGAAATGTGGGCGAGAAAATATTCTTCATCCGGTGCGCTCTTCTTTTTGCTTTTGGAGATTTCATAGAGCAGGCCATAGCCGCATCGTCTGCGCACACGGTTTTTGCTCTTAATCCACTTGTCGGCGAGTTCGACGACGAACGGAGCCTTGGCGAGAGTGGCATCGCATGAAGAGAATACATGTGCCAGGTAGCCGCCCTGCAGCTGTTCGACCTGCGTCTCGACCTGTTCGATCGTCATGGTTTTAGGATCATCGATGAGCAGTGCGATAATCTTCATTTCATAGATCTGCGATTGCCAGAGTTGCCGGGCGAGTTTTGGATCTCTACCGACCGTCTTTGAGAATTTACGCAGCTTCGACAATCCGATGCCGAAACTCTTTAGCCCTCCGGACTTTTCCTTGTGTGTCTTCCAATGCGCAATTCCCCGCGCATCCTGATTCGCTTTCAAGTACTCGAGGATTTCTGATTTCTTCATGAGCTGATTATATTCCGGGGGGGCGATCTACGTTGCTGGGAACGGACTAACTACCGGAACTGGCCGAAAGCTGCCCTTCAATTTGGGTTCTTAACCGGCGATCGGTTGATACCGCCCCCCAGAAGCTGCCGTTCGTTCAGGTTGGTGGTAACGTCGGCTATCGACCCATTCCGGAAGCCAATGCGTGCATCATGAATAGCTGAAAACACTCAGGCTCGCACAGTGGTTTAAGTCGAATATTCACTGAAAGGAGTTTGCTCGGGTGACTTCGAAGAGGGAACAGATCCAGAAGCTTCTCAAAGGCATCGAGACTGGAGACCCTGAGGCGGCCACGGTCGTAAACGAGGCTAACATGACCCGGAAGTAGCCGACGGAATTGCCGCGCTGCGGTCGAAACTTCAAACCGCGGCGAATGGGGCGCCGAGAATAATCTATCAACAAGTGCACCGCGTTCTTGCGGAGGGAAATTTCGTTTTGTGCATGAGCGAGGGTCGCAAGGCGCGAATCCATTCCGGCATCTACGACCTTTTCCGTGTCGCCGACGGCATGAT
>Ga0224508_10005593_pt1 | contig 10044 bp, 8 predicted proteins | sample SF_Jan12_sed_USG_4_FD_170157 | JGI IMG/M metagenome (GOLD analysis project Ga0224508, IMG submission 170157) | Sediment microbial communities from San Francisco Bay, California, United States - SF_Jan12_sed_USGS_21 | ecosystem: Environmental > Aquatic > Marine > Sediment | place: USA: California... | reverse complement strand
CTTCTGCTATCGCCACCGAGACGAGGAAAGAAATATGAGTCAGAGCTATCCATCGCTTGCCGAAGTGCGAAAGTCGCTGCGGGTCAAATGGTACCGATGCCCCATCGACCGCGAGCGACTTCGCACGCTTTCACGGCGGAGCGACCTCGCCGGATGGTCTCAAGCGGGTGGGCACCTCGCATTGTTTGCGGGTACGGGCACCCTGGTTTACCTGTTCTGGTTGTGGGAGAGCTGGATCTTACTCGCCGTCGCGCTGTGGTTTCATGGCACGGTCGGCAGCTTCTTTTCGGGCGTCGCCCCGCATGAGCTCGGTCACGGAACCGTGTTCCGTACGCCGTGGCTCAACAAAGCGTTCCTGTACCTGTTCAGCCTTGTGAGCTGGTGGGACCCGTTCGACTACGCGAGCAGCCACACGTATCACCACCGCTACACGCTGTATCCCGAAGCCGATCGCGAGAACCTGCTGCCGCTCGAACCGTCGTTGCGTCCAACCTTGTTGCTCCAGTTGTTTACCGTGAACGTGCTCACCAAGCCCGGCCGCACGTTCGGCAAAGGCGGACTCCTGTGGACGATCGCCATGACCATCCAATCCGCTCTCGGCAAAGCCGGGCCCGCGGAGATACCGAGCCGCGAATGGCTACAGGCCGTGCACGCGGACCAGCCTAAGGAGCACCGCCGCTCGATCTGGTGGTCGCGACTGCTGCTGCTGTTCCACACGACGGTCGTGGCGGTTTCGATCGTCGCCGGCCAATGGGTAGTACCGCTGCTCGTTACGTTCGCATCGTTCATCGCCAATTGGGGCACGTACTTCACGGGCCTGCCGCAGCACTGTGGTTTGCGTGAGAACGTTCCCGACTTCCGCAAGAACACGCGTTCGATGAAGCTCGACCCGTTGCTGGAGTTCCTCTACTGGCGGATGAACTGGCACACCGAGCACCACATGTATGCCGCTGTCCCCTGCTACAGCTTGAAAAAACTGGCCCGCGAGGTCGCCGCCGACATGCCTGAACCGCGCACCCTCAGGGGCGCCTGGCGGGAGATGCGTACCACCTGGCGCCGCCAGCAGACCGATCCGGGCTACCAGTTCGACACACCGCTACCCGCAACCGCCGGACAGACGCCCGTCGACGTCGTGGATGAATTGCAGAGCTCCATCGGCGAGTTGGCACCGGAGGGGTTGAAGTAGAGTGGTTCGGGGAGCATTTTCGCTGCTCCCATTTCATTGAACCTCTTTTGCGGCGACAATACCGCCCGAATCCGGCATGGCGATGAAATTCACGCCCCGCTGAGAGCTTCCTGAATACTGACAGGGAACCGGACACCAAACCCACTGGAGGAAAGCATGAAAAAAACCATACTAGCGGCTGGCCTGGCCACCGTGATTTCGACGTCCGCGATGGCCGAGAATATCGGCGTCTCCATGGCGCTGTTCGACGACAACTTCCTGACCGTGCTGCGCAACGGCATGATCAAGATGGCGGACGGTATGGACGGCGTCGACGTGCAAGTCGAGGACGCCCAGAACGACGTGGCCAGGCAACTCGATCAGATCAACAACTTTATTGCTTCCGGCGTCGACGCGATCATTGTGAACCCCGTCGATACCTCAGCTACTCAGGCGATGACCAACGCGGCCAGGGACGCGGGTGTCCCCCTGGTGTACGTGAACCGCGAGCCGACCAATGTCGATACGCTGCCTAACAACCAGGCCTTCGTCGCCTCGAATGAGATCGAATCCGGCACGCTCGAGACTTTTGAGATCTGCAAAATTCTGCGCGGCATGGGTAAAGCCGGCGGAGCGCGCGCTTACGTGATTATGGGCGAGCTGTCGAACCAGGCGGCAGTGCAGCGTACCAAGGACATCGAAGACGTCCTTGCCATGGATATGTGCAAATTCATCAAGATCATCGATAAGCAGACATCCAACTGGCGGCGCGATACCGCACAGGACCTGATGACCAACTGGCTGTCCAAAGGCGAGCTCTTCGATGCGGTGATCGCAAACAACGACGAATCCGCCATCGGCGCGATCCAGGCGATGAAAGCCGCCGGCCTCGACATGAAAAAGATCGTCGTGGGCGGCGTCGATGCGACCCAGGATGCGCTGGCGGCCATGGAGGCGGGCGACCTCGACGTGACGGTGTTCCAGGATGCGGCTGGCCAGGGTGCCGGGGCCGTGGATGCGGCGCTGAAGCTGGCTAGGGGTCAAGACGTGGACCAGAAAGTCTATATCCCGTTTCTACTGGTCACGCCTGCCAACATCAACGAATTCAAGAAACGGAACTAGGCGCTCTAAGCGCACACGCAAAAAGAGCGGCGCTCCGGCGTCGCTCTCGACGGGCTCTTTAAAATCAATACCCCGCTTTCGGGCCGGGAGAATCGACCATGGCGGACACTACCACTACTCACGGCGTTGGCGGGCTGAGTTTCGATGCGTCCAAGCGCCATCGCCCGGTTGAACTGAACGTTTTCATCGCGCTGGTCCTCATCATTGCGGTGTTCGAGATGCTCGGCTGGCTGCTGATCAGCGACAGCTTTCTGTTCAACACCCGGGATCGTATCGACACCTTGTTCAACGAGGCACGGCTGAAGATCATCATTCTGCAGGTGTCGATCGTCGGCATCATCGCCATCGGCGTGACCCAGGTGATTATCACCGGCGGCATCGATCTCAGCTCCGGCTCGATCGTCGGCGCAACGGCGATGATCGCGATGTCCTTCGCGCAGGTTGCAGAGGTGAACGGCAACCCGAACCCGAAGGCGATTTTCCCGGAGCTGGGATGGGTCGACCTGCCGGTCATAGTACCAATCGTCGTAGCGCTCGGCTGTGGACTCCTGGCTGGGGCAATCAACGGATTCTTCGTGGCCTATACCCGCATCCCACCGTTCATCGCCACGCTCGGCATGATGGTGACCGCGCGCGGCGTCGCCAAATGGTGGTCCAAGGGCCGACCGATTTCCTTTCCGACCGAGAGCTATTCCGCCATCGGCGAAGGGCTGATGCCGGTGATCATCTTCATCACGCTGGCGATTATTTTCACGCTGATCCTCAAGTACACCCGTTACGGCAAACACTGCTATGCCGTGGGCTCAAACGAGGACGCGGCGCGCATGTCCGGTATCAACGTCGAGCACCACAAGCTTTTGGTGTACACCATTGCCGGGACGCTGGCGGCGGTGGCGGCCGTTGTGCTGAGCTCCAAAAACCTTACCGCTCAGGCCGGCATGGGTGTCATGTACGAGCTCGATGCCATCGCCATGGCGGTGATCGGGGGCGTTTCGCTCGCTGGCGGCCGCGGCTCGATCATAGGCACCGTAATTGGCGCGCTGATATTCGGCGTGATCATCTCGGGCTTCACGTTCCTCAAGCTCGATGCTTACTACCAGGAGATGGTGAAAGGGGGAATCATCGTCGGCGCGGTGGTGCTCGATCAATGGCGACAACGTCGCCAGGCGATAGAGGCATGACCATGGGCAACGACGTCATTCTGCAAACCGATGGGCTCACCAAATACTACGGCGGTGTGCACGCGTTAGAGGATGCGGACTTCGAACTGCGCAAAGGTGAACACGTCGCCATCGTCGGCGATAACGGGGCCGGCAAGTCCACGTTCGTGCGCCAGATCACCGGCGTGGAACAACGCACGCGCGGCAAGATCGTTTTCGACGGTGAAGAAGTGAATTTCGAAGGGCCACTTGAGGCTCGCGAAGCCGGCATCGAAACCGTGTTCCAGAACCTCGCGCTGGCCGACGATCTGGATGTGCCGGACAATCTGTTCCTCGGCCGTGAAATAATCTTATTCAATCTCGGACCGTTCTCGATCCTCGACTACAAGGCAATGCGCAAAGCGACGCAGGACGCGTTGACCAAAACAGCGGTTAAGATCCCCAACATTCGCAATACGATACGCAACATGTCGGGCGGTCAGCGGCAATGTGTAGCGATTGCGCGCACGGCGACCTTCCACTCCAAACTAACCATCATGGACGAGCCCACGGCGGCGCTCGGCGTGCAGGAAACGGCGCAGGTCGAGAACATCATCCGCACGCTCAAAGAACAGGGCGAGCCGCTGGTCCTGATCAGCCACAACATGCGACAGGTGTTCGATCTGGTGGACCGCATCATTGTGTTCCGGCGCGGACGGATCGTCGCGAATCTGCTGAAGGAAGAGACCGACGGGCAGGATGTCGTGGCTTATATCACCGGCGCAAAGACCGGCGCCGAATACGCAGAAAACGCGTGACTGTCGGATTCACGTACGGTGACAAATCGGCATTATCGACGCCAACGCCATTCACGGTATAGATTGGGCTCAGGGTACACAGCCGAGCTGTTCCACAGATGAACCTGTTCGGACTCCAGCACCCGTTCTTTCAGCCCCTCTGGCGCCGCGTCGTTACGGTTGCGGTTTGCCTTGGCTGGGCAATGCTGGAGTTCGCGACGGGGGCCCCCTTCTGGGGGATCATCTTCGGCGCCGTTGGCGCAGTCGCGATCTGGCAGTTTTTCCTGACCCCCTGGCCAGGCGCCGACGGGGGAGACAGCTGATCCGCAGGAGTATAAATGACCAACTAGATTGAAGCCTGTGGCGCCTGCGGCATCGATCCATGTCAGCTGGCATCGCCGAAAGTGAACTTGAAAAGCTGCTTGCTGCGTGACAACGAGTGGTCAGACCCCGGTCATCCGCGGCAGAACGGGTCATGAACGCACGCATCTGATCCTCAAAAAAAAGGCGACCAAACCGCCCGGCTATCACTGCAAAGTGACAATCCACTATGCAACCTGCTGCATGCGAATGATGTAAGCCGATAGATTCCCCCAAAATATATTCAAGAGGTAGTCATAGCTCCACCGCCGCCGCGAGCAGATGAGATATATGATCTTGAAAAAGACCTTCACGAAATCAACAATGTGGTGAAACGCCCCGCGTATCGAGAAAAGGGCAACGATTTGCGCGGCGAAACATGCAAGTTAGCCGCACACGCTCTTGCGTTGTAGCCGACGGGCCGGCCTGCGTTGCGGTAGTCAGCTATCACGAGAGTCAATCACGAGCAACGAACTTGGAGAGAAGATGAGCGCGCCGTTGATGTCGCCGACCAACCTGACCTGGCTCCAGCGCACAGTCGAGGAGCCGCTCGAACCGGACCTGCCGATCTGCGATCCGCATCACCACCTCTGGGAGTTTCGCCATGAGCGGGTTGCCCATCGGTACCTGCTCAACGATATCCTGCTCGACGTGAACGCGGGCCACAACATCGTCTCGACGGTCTTCATCGAGTGTGGCGCCATGTACCGTTCGAATGGTCCGCAGCACTTGCGCGTGGTCGGTGAGACGGAGTTCGTCAACGGTATTGCGGCGATGAGCGCCTCCGGGCTCTACGGGCCATGCCGCGTCGCGGCCGGCATCGTCGGCACCGCGAACCTGAAGCTCGGTGCCGCGGTGGGCGAGGTGCTCGATGCGCATATCCGGAGCGGCGGCGGACGCTTTCGCGGCATCCGCCACCAGGCCACCTGGGACGCGAGCGACGCGGTGGCCAATGGGCGCGGCGATCCGACGCAGCACGAGTTCCTCGACCCGCTTTTCCGAGAGGGATTCGCGGAACTCGCGCCGCGCCGGCTCAGCTTCGAGGGCTGGTGCTACCATCCGCAGATCCCGGATCTCACCGATCTCGCCCGCGCCTTCCCGGACACCTGTATCGTGCTTAATCACTTCGGTGGCCCGCTCGGCATCGGCCCCTACGCAGGTCAACGCGACACCGTCTTCGCGGCGTGGAAGCGCGACATATCGGAGCTCGCAACCTGCGAGAACGTGGTGGCGAAGCTCGGCGGCATCAACATGGAGCTGAATGGCTTCGGCTGGCACGAACAGGCAGCGCCGCCGACCAGTGAGGCGCTGATGCGTACGGTTCGCACCTACTACGAGCACACCATCGAGATATTCGGCCCCGACCGCTGCATGTTCGAATCCAACTTCCCGGTGGACATGGTGAGCTGCAGTTACACTGTTTTATGGAATTCGTTCAAGCGACTGACGGCCGATTACGCCAAGCAGGACAAGGCGAAGCTCTTCCACGACACCGCCACCCGCGTTTACCGTCTTGGCGCCGAGACATAAGCCCTAGGCATCGAAATGGATGACGCACTGGGACCATCTGGAGACGGTCGCTTCTCGGCCATTGGGTCTGCGTGCGGCCAACCGACGCAGGTGGACTCCAAGCAGACAGTCTTCAGCAGTTTCATTACACTCCAATTGTGTTTCAAACACCCGGACTTCCACCATGACCGCGCGCCTCGTCAACCTTACCCGCGGCCAGGCAATCGTCGAGATCGATGGCGAGTCGTTCAATGTTAACGGCGAGGGCCTCGGAGACGGTACCTGGGAGGTTTTTCCACTCATGGTCTATGAGCGCGAAGCCGGCGGGCGCTGGGTCCTGATCCAGGACCGCACAAGGCGTAGAGCCATCGTTGACGCATTGCGAACCTGCTGGCCGGACAACCCGGGGGGCTGGCCGACGCTCGTCGTTGCCGAGCACGATCAGTATGAACGCCCGCTCATCCTGCCGCACGACATTCTGCGGCGCGTTGTGAGGGACTTCCCGGACCCCGACGATGCAGCGAAGGTGCACGACGAGCTAGAATCGCTCGACTGCCCCGAGGCGGCGCGTGTCGTGCGCTGCGTCCTGCACCTGTCGGCCGGCTCCGTCTCCGCCGTGTCGCGAAACGTCGCGAACGCGGCACGGGACTACCGCGACGCGATCCTGTTCGCCGAATACGACCGCGATGATCGGCGTCTGCACGACTTCTCGGAACCGTTCGACAATTGAGGGCAACATACCATTCGGGGAAGTGTCTTCCCTCTAGAAGAGCTTGATGACGGGCGATCCTCGCATCGACGAATGGGCCTACTGCTGTCTGACGCGCGAAAAATATTCTCAGTAACCGACCGTCCGCTCCTAGGCGAACACCCGTATCCTTCCCACTCGCCTAACGCCGACCGGGCTCCCCTTTTGCGAAAAAGAAAAGTTTCAGCCGGGTGGTGCTAATCTCGACGGCACGCCGCTGGCATGGGTAGAAAACGACCCGTCGTGCTCGCGTAGTGCCGGTAGTCCGGGAACATCTCATTCAACAGTTTCTCTTCGCGTCCCGCCTTGGCAACGACAGCGACCACCACAATCAGTGCACCGATTATGTTGAGCGGATTTGCGTTGTAGAACGCCACGCCGCACATCATAGTGACCAGCGCAACATACATGGGATGGCGAACGTAGCGATACGGCCCATGCGTAATCAGTTTTGCCCCATGCTTCGGTTCCGGATAAATGCTGAAGTTAGCCGGTCGATTTACCCAAAGAGTTACGATACCCAACCCCGCGCCTGCGAGGCAGACAAGTAGCCACCAGCTCGATGCTTGGGGCAAGAATGGCCAGCATGACAAGACAACACCGCCAAGTTGCGACGTAACGAGCATGTGACTGACCGCGGTTTCGCGCACTACCGATGTAGACTCACGATTAGGCCGAACGCCTGTAGTTAAGGCCATGAGAAATGTAGGATTGGCTGTATTTTGACCTAAGTGAGGTTCGCTGTCCAAGCGCAAGTGACCCCGACACGGCAGCTTCCCCGACAACGCGAAAGCACGCACATCTGTGCTGCGGCGATGGTAATTTCTTCGATCCGCTGAGTCCACTGAAGCGCGGTTCAACTATAACAATTGTCTGCTGTGCCAGTAATTCGCGCTGACAACCGACTTGCCGGTACACTCACGGGCCTCGCACTGGCCGGCCGTGCGACAGGAGGCGGACACTTGGCATGGTGGTCGAGGTCGATAAGCGGCGGGCGCTTACGTGAGTACTGCCAATTGTGATTAATCAGGACACGACGTCGCTCGTCAACTGGACGCTACTTAGTGGGGTTCTGAATTGTCTGTTCGTAGGACATGGCACGTTGTTGGTGTCGAATGCCGATCTGCTCAGCGGCATTGGAATTGTCGGTGCCGCTGCCATCGGTTATGGGTCGTCGAATCTGGTATTGTGGTGCGCAGCGTGGATAACGCCTTCGCGTGGAGTCCTTATAGTGGCTATTCTGCTTGCCACAGCGTTCGCCGTATTTCTCCTTGTTGTAGGGTTCCGTCTAAATGTGGTGTGGAGTTTCGAAGGACTAGCGGGTATCGTTTTGTTGATCGCGTTCCTATCGGTCAATGGTTTGATCATCAGGCGAGTAGCATCGAGACGGTAGTAGATCCAACTTATACCTCAAGACGGTCCGGTTTGTCGTGCGAACAAATCGTAGCTGTGTGTTTTGACCGGAATACCTCCGACCAAAGACAGAATTGGATTTGCGTCCAGGGGTACTGCAGACTAAGCGCTTAGCGGTGATTCCTTACGCCGACATAGCTGCCTTATGACCCAATCTCTCGCAGTGCAACATGGTTTGGTCGCTCTCAACTCATTACAGTCCTTCGATGCGCCGGTACTCAACGTACGTTCTGCAACACGCAGCAGTTTGTTAGCGACTAAGGAATCCATGGCTCACCATCTGCGGTTAATCGGATAGTCCTGCCTTGCGAAGTCCGTCAAAGACGTTTTCCCAATCTGCCTTCAATCGGTATTGGTTCTGATAAGCCTCAGCCAACGTGCCAATGGTATCGGCTTCGACCAGTATGTTTGCCGTGGCCAACTCTCTGCGGCGCTCCCTTATGAACGTTTCAAGCGTTCTATGTGCCTCTTCAAAACGACCGAGGTACGCGTATGCGCCAGCCAGCCAAGCATACGCTAGGGAATTGAGCAAAGCTCCTCCCGTTAGCACCTGAACAACGTCCTCGTAACGCCTTTCAGAAAACAGCACACCGCCGAGAAACCAGTCGTACAAAGGTGGATGCAAAGGGTCCAGGCGCATTGCCTCTAAAATAAGATTTCGCCCTTCTTCGTGCCGACCCAACATGTTGAGCGCATCGCCGTTCCAGGCCATCATCTCCGCATTAAGACGGGTCCAGTGCATTGTCCCCCGAAGCACGAACTCATAAGCCTTCATGTTATCGGTCGGCTTCCGCTGGCCGCGCTCCGCTACCGCTTTCTCCACTCGCCCCGGCAGCACAGCGACAATAGCCCGTGCTACTTCATCTTGAACCGCGAAAATATCCTCAAGCTCCCGGTCATAGCGCTCCGCCCAGATGTGGTTCCCGGTCTCAACTTCGATGAGCTGTGCGCTGATGCGCACCCGATTTCCCGCCTTGCGGACACTACCCTCGACCGCATACTCCACGCCCTATCGCTGCCCTACTTCCTTGATGTCGGCGCTCTATCCCTTGAAGGCGAATGACGAGTGCCGAGCGATGACGAACAAGAACGGAAAGCGCGAAAGCTCCGTGATGATGTCCTCAGTGATCCCGTCGCTGAAATACTCCTGTTCCAGGTCCCCGCTCATATTGTCACACGGCAATACCGCGATGGATGGTTTGTCAGGGAGTGCGGGCGATGGCGGGTCCGATTGCCTCGCCGACTCTGGAGCGGGTACGGCTGCGCCAGCCTGCAAAGAAACCGAAAAGGTTCGCACTGGTTCCGCAAAGCCCTTCAGCTTCTGTTCTCCTCGATTGACATATTCAAACGGCAGGCGCTTTGGCACGGTCTCGTAGGCAGCGCCTTGGATACAAACGCCGCGGGGCTCTGCGAGCTGTTCTAAACGCTGTGCCAGCACGACACCGTCACCTGTGATTGTATTGTCGGCGATCACGACTTCGCCCATGCCGATGCCGATACGCAACTCCGGTGTGATGTCATCCTCCAGCGTGGCGTTGCACGCTGAGTTTTCGAACTGAAACGCGATTGCCGCAGAAATCGCGTCCGATGCACGGTCAAACTCGGCGACGATCGCATCTCCCCGTCGTTCGTGCGCTATGCCACCGTAGGCAGCAATGGCCTTGGCGAAGCGGCGGAAGGTGTCCTGAATGCGTTCATGCGCCAGGGTTTCGTGGCGTTGGACAAGCGCCGGCGCTCCAACGGCGCCGGCTAAGTTTATAGGGTGTCGGTTCGAAACCCGCTGCGAGTTGG
>Ga0224508_10005592_pt1 | contig 10044 bp, 9 predicted proteins | sample SF_Jan12_sed_USG_4_FD_170157 | JGI IMG/M metagenome (GOLD analysis project Ga0224508, IMG submission 170157) | Sediment microbial communities from San Francisco Bay, California, United States - SF_Jan12_sed_USGS_21 | ecosystem: Environmental > Aquatic > Marine > Sediment | place: USA: California... | reverse complement strand
TTGCATCTAGAAAAAGCTGGTAAGGATCACTTCTTTAATTTATCTTCTCAAGGGTAATCTCCATTGCATCATGGTATGATGTGGACCGTATTTTAGTCCCATGTTAGGGGATGGACCGGATGGTGTCCATAACTTGCAAGGAATGGACCGTTCAGTTTTTTGATTGAATATTGTTTTTTGTTGTTGATAGGGGTTCATCATCGTCTTTTCTATGTTTTGTAAATGCAGTTACATCTTGAAAAAGTTTTCTTTGATAAATTATTTAGTTCAAATTTGAGTGGGAGCACAACGTGTATGGGAATATAGATAGAGGTAAAGATTTTGCACTAAATGTATTCAAATTTTGTTGGAAACATTGTTAATTGAAAAAGTATCTTTATCTCCGTATCCTAGGTAAAAAACCAAAAAATTATTCCTTAAATCTTATTTTGTTACATGACCTTTCAATTTCTTAACTATTTTTTTTACTTCTTTATCCGATAGTACATCTTCTTGATTTTCAAGAAGATTGTTAATGTTTTTGATACTAGATACAAAAACCATCTTGTATTTTGGATCGTATTTGATATTTCCTTTAATGGATAATACTACACTGGTAACTCTGGGGGCGTTTCTCCATGATTTTAAAATATGCCACAATAGCCTACCGGCTCTTCCTGCCTGTTCGTGAGGACTAAAGTAATTTTTTTGCTTAACATAATTATCACTCCAGTTTTTTACTTCAATTGCGTATATGCCTTTTTTTGAAACTACTACAAAATCAATCTGAGCAGATTTTAGATTCTTTTTTTCATTGTATGATATATAGTGGGACAATCCCAGTCTTACCCCACATAAGACATGATATTCATCACCGAGTTGCGATAATTTTTCAATGACTTGATTTTCTCCTTTTGCTCCTGCATGAAATGGGTCATCTCTTTTTTCGTCAAATTTCTTGTACTGCCTTTTTAATCTCCATCTTTGAAACTTTGCAACAAACCCTTTGGTTTCTGCCTTGAGCTCTTCTTGCATTTCTAACTCTACTTTATCAATATCATCAATTTCTTTGACTCTTTTTGGATACAAATCTAAAAGTTGCTTTTCACTATCTGCCCGGCCATGAATAATTGCCATAATTGTAGGATTGTTTTTGGACAAAATAAGAATTTATGAAAAATCCTCTAAAAATAGCAATCTTCTTTAGATAAAAAAACAAAATCTATTTCTTGAGTCTTTTAGATAACTTTCCGTCCAATCTACAAGCAAGAGATGCTCAAAAAAAAATTCTTGATGAAGTACAGCAAAAGCTAAAGTCAGGATATCGAAAAATTATACTTTCAGCCCCTACAGGGATAGGCAAGTCTGCAATTGCAATGACTCTGGCAAAAAGTTATGAGAATTCCTTTGTTGTTACTTCTTCAAAAAATCTTCAAGATCAATATATCAATGATTTTGAAATACTAGTCCCAGTTAAAGGAAAATCTAATTTTCCATGTTTCAAATCTATGGAGCAAAAGGGGATTGATTTACAAGAATATGATGTAGCCATGAATCAAGGTCTTTCTTGTGAGAAAGGAGAATGTGAAGAAAGAACTAAAGAAGGAAAAAGACAAAACTGTAAATTCAAACCACGAATACATGCATTCGAAGACAAAACATTTCAAGAAATTATTTGTCCTTATTACGAACAAAAATACTCTGCATTGCTTGCAGAACACTCTGTATGGAATTATCACTCTTATTTTCAGACAGTCAAATACAATCGAGGGATATATGGAGAATATCTAAATCGAAATATTTCTATTTTTGATGAAGCCCATTCCATAGAAGACCAAATTATTCAATTCGTTGGAATTGAAATTATTAAAAAACACATTGAGGAATGCGAAATTAGAATAGAGTCATATGATCTGACTGATATCGAAATGATTATTCAGCTAACACGTGATATTGCAGAATCTTACGCACTAAAAGTCAAAGAAATTAGAGAAAGCAGAGCCTACCAAGAAAACCCAGATTATAATAAAATTAGAAAGATAGATGATGATTATGAAAGATTTGCAAGAGTTAGATCTGAGATTTCATCTGATCCTGAAAATTTTATCATAAATGAGCCCGAATATAAGAAAGGTAAATTCAAATCAATTGTCATAAAGCCCCTTGATGTCTCAAAATATGTTAAGGAATTTTTCATAACTCCATTTCAAATTTTCATGTCTGCAACAATCAACAAGGATTCTTTTTGCCAAAATATGGGATTTTCATCTGACGAAATATCTTTTGTGGATACTCCGCACTCTCCATTTCCTTTAGAAAATCGCAAAGTAGAGTTTCTAAATACTGCCAGACTTTCATACCAGAGTCCCACAGTAAATGAAAACAGAGTATGGCTAAAGATTGATGAGATCTTATCCAAACACAAAAACCAAAGAGGCCTAATCCTTACTTCATCTCGTGCTAGATGTAAAAATATTATAAAAAACCTCTCTTCAAAAAATAAGAACAGAGTTAGAATGTGTCATGCTAGAAATCTAGATGGAAAAACACAAGATGATGTCATAAAAGAGCATGCTAATTCAAAAGATAGTGTTTTAATTTCTTCATCACTTTGGCAGGGAGTAGACTTGAAAGATGATTTGTCAAGATTTCAAATTATTGCCAAATCCCCATATCCCAATTATACTGAAAAATGGGTTGAATCTAAAATGGAAAGATATCCTCTTTGGTATTCATCACAAACAATTACCAAAATATTGCAAGGGGTTGGCCGTTCCATAAGAAGTAAACAAGATTGGGCTGTAACTTATGTTTTAGATTCAGCAGTTGAGCCTTTGCTTAATAATTCCAAAAATCTAGTTCCTAAATCATATTATGATGTCTTTGGATGGGATGAATAATCTGAATAAAATTGGAACCCCATCACACCTTCAAAAATATCTCGCCTTCAGTTTATGAAGAAATTAAAAAATTTATCAATTCAAGCTATAAAATCCAGGTTTTGACAAAAAAGGCCTCATGGATTGAAGAAACTTTTGACATTTTGGATGAATCTATCAAAGTACACTATTACACAAAGGGAACATTACTTTTTCAATCAAGCCCAACAAACAAAACATATGCAAAATTGGTTTCTGATATAGATGAAAAATTTTCATTAAATTTGCCTGATGAAATAGAACAAACTCCTACTTTGATTCTGTCGGATGTGAAATATGTTGTAGGTTGTGACGAGTCAGGTGCAGGAGAAACATTTGGTTCGATGTTTCTTGGATGTGTGACAATTGATGCTGAAAATTTAAAAAATATTGAGAAAATTTTTGATAATCCAAACATCAAGGAGTTAGGAGAGCGTGAAATTATTGATAAATATGAAAAGATCAAAAAGTATTGTAAAATTTTTGAAAAAAAATGTGATGCATCGGAAATGGATAAGACTAGTAGTAAAAACACGCTTCTTGATCAAAAATATGAAGAATTGTTAAATGATGCAATTTCTGGAAAAGAAAAGTTATGTGTAATAATTGATGATTATGGCATTCAAAAAGGTCTAAAATTATTTTTTGATAAACTCCGCTCTAAAGAAAATGTAGTAATTGTTGAGCACAAGGCTGATGAAAAGTATGTTATATGTCAGGCGGCTTCGGTTGTTGCTAGAAAAGAAAGATTAGAAGAAGTAAGAAACTTCAACAGAGAATTTAAGCTGCAAGATGAATCTGGAAAAATAATTTATCCTGGATCTGGTAACGCAAACAATCCACAAACTAGAGAATATTTAGAAGCATACATGAAACTATATCCAAAAAAAGATCTTCCTCCTTTTGTAAGAAGAAAATGGAGTAATGTTCAAAAATTGTTGCAAAAAAAATCTACTCAGAAAATTTCACGATTTTTTGAGGAATAAAAAACGCGTAAATTGACGTGAAATTAATTTTCATTCTTTTCTAAAGGAAGCATCATTTCAAGATATTCTTGAATTTCTTTGGAATGGTTTTCTTGGGAATACACCCAATCTAAGATTTTGTCTATGTTGATATGCCTTATCTTGATTTGAATATTTTGTCTTGTTGCAATGAAACTATCTTGTGTTGCACCTTCAAACTCTGGTAAAATTGCATATACTTCATCTTTTTTATAGTCACGAGCATAGTAGGCTAATTGGTATCTATCGTTGTCAGATAATTCCATTTTGTATTTTGTATCAATTATGTTATGTACTGCATGGTTATCCTTTTGATAAGTCAAAATATCTGTAATTATGGGTATTGTGCGACCTTCTCTTTCCGAAATCCAAGAAGAGTAATGTTGTTGCTCTTTTACATGTAAAGGGTAATACTGATAAAATAATTTAAAAACAAATTTTTCAAATACATCATTCATATTAACAAAAAATGAATTAACAAATCTCTTTTTTTGTTGATAAAAATTTGTAATCTGTGTATTGTTTACAATTAATTTGCATAATTCATGAATTTTCTTATAATGATGATTCATCTGGTTATAGTTAAGTTGCTTAAAATTATCCGTTGAGATTTCCTTGTGTTCTACAAGATCAGCAAAATTTTGAACAAGTTTTCTGATTTCATTTTTTCTCTTTTGATTAATTGTAAGATGATAACTTTGTTCTAAGCAATATAGCACGATCTGATTTTCTAAATTATCAAATTCAAATTCATCATATTCACATGCAAATTGAAGCTTTGTTTTTGCTTGATTCAAAATTTGTTGATTTACTAGTAATTTTCCTCGTAAGAAGTTTACATTATTTTCCTTGAGATTATATGATTTGTATAAACCCCGTCTCATTAAAATTTGACATTTTTTTACAAAAGTGGAGATGATAATTTCAGTCAAGATGTTTTTCTCACCTTCAAACTGAATTTCACTTTCAGGAAAAATTTCTAGGTCAAGGTCATAGGCGTAGTCAATTAGGTCTACAAGTCTTTCAATTGTTGAAAATTTAGGCGTGATGGCCACGGTAAAATTTGAAAATTGGGCTACTCCGATATGACTCTGGGTAGAAAATTGTGGTTTTTTACGTAAAGGATCTAAGTGAATAGAAAGAATGTTCTTTTTTTGGAGTTCTTCTTGTAATGGGGCATCCTCATCTTGAAAGATAATGTTTTCTAGTTCTTGTAATCGTGTATCCCCCGGATTTAGAAATTTTTTCTTGGGTGGGAATGTTTCATGTTCTTTTAATGAAATTACGGTCATAACTGAAACGTTTTTTTCAATATTTCAAGAAATAGGTGGGGATCTTCTTGCCACTCTTTTTTGATTATCATGTTCTCAGAGTCTATGAAATCACTACTCAGAATATCAGTTTCAAGTTTCTTGTAATCGTCAAAGAAATAGTCTTGAAGTAAGGGTACAATCTCATGAGTAAAAACGAAATGTAAATCCTCTAATGTATTTACATTAATCAGATATGAATGACCAATCTGTTTCTCTCTCAATCCTTGTTTGTTTATCCTTTGATTAAGAGCAATAAGTAATTGTTTCAAAGATATTTCTTCAATAGTTTGATTCAAAAGTTCTGTTTGGGGCATTAATTCACAAAATGCAAATCTACGCCTTAATGCAGTATCAATTTGAACCAAACTTCGATCAGCAGTGTTCATCGTTCCTATAATGAAAAGATTTGATGGAACAGTAAAATCTTCTTTTGAATATCCAAGTTGTAATTTGTGAACTTCTCTCTTATCTTTTTCAATTAGTGTTATCAGCTCTCCAAATATTTTAGAAATATTCCCTCGGTTAATTTCATCAATTAACAGAACGTACTTATTTTGAGGGTCCGCCTTGGCATCTTTTGAAATTATTTTGAATATCCCATCTTCGAGTTCATATGATATCTGATTATTTACTGTATGCGGTCTTATTCCTTCAATAAAATCTTCATACGAATAAGATTGATGGAAAGTTACACTTCTAACAAAGGGGGGTTTCTCATCCAGAATTTTTTCAGTTGTTTTAATTTCAATTTCTTCCAAATTTGGATTAAGTTGATAGAATCCTCTATCTGTTTTTTCAAAAATAGAATTTTTATTATTAATTTGAATATCTTTTGACATTTCTTTAAGAATTGTAAATTCAGGAGTCTCACCAGAGGTTTGAACCAGTTCATCTGTAAGTATTTTTTTTGCAATTTCAGTATAATGCATCGGTTTGCCAGCTTCTTTGAGAACGTGGATAGCAGCTGATCTAAAGGTCATTTTTTGGGAGGATCTAGAATTATCTTTGATAAGATGGTCTGCAAGCAATACTGCATTGAAAGTTTTACCTGTTCCTGGAGGACCATAGAAAATTAATTGTTTTCTCTTTAGCAATATCTCAGCAAATTGGGGAATCACACCTACTTTTCCTATCAGATCATCATCTATATTTTCACCTGTAATTTTAGCAAATAATTTCCTAGTAATGGGTAGAATTGAGGGGGGTTGGCTACCGTAAGCCTGCATGGATTTCATTTCGTCATAAAGTTCGTTAGTTCGTAATTTTGGAGAGTCAAATTTATGATATTCCGAAAATTTTGCTACAAATTTTGTAATGGTCTTTCCTTTCTCGTTTATATCTTCACTTTCATCAATTTTTCCAATTTTCCCATATCCTACAAAATAGTTTTCATTGTTTATTTTAGATTGAATGATAAACTTAGAATCCTGCAATAGTTTTCGAGAATTTGGTTTATTGTTATCATATTGATACTGTTCACCTTCTATATTTTCATATTTGCTATCTGAATATTGTGATAAAATAAAACAACTGTGGGCTTTGATTGCTGCCATAGAAGTCTTTGAAATTCCAAGAAAATCAGACATTGTAATTAGGTTTTCAAAACTATCCAAAATTTTATCTACAATTTCAGTCTCATATTGTATTGCCTCATCTTTTGTAAATCTTCTACCAATTTCTAATTCCGATTCTTTTTGAGATAATCGGTCTTCAATTTTATCAATAAATTCAGAATTCAAATCAGATAGTTGAATTTCTTCAATATTCTTGCTACGATTATTTTGTATTCGAATATAATATGAACTTGGAATACTTTTTAAAATCTGTACAAATCGTTCCTTATTCTTTTTTATTTGATTTAGGACATTGATTCTCGTTACGCTAGCATTACCATCAAGCCAAATCATGGTTGACAGATTATTTTTTTTAGTTAAAGCCACTTGGAATTGAATTGAATCATATTTGTTCTGATGCCAGGTCCCTTTTCTTGCAAACCCTAACCAATGATAATCGCGCCACTCCTTAGAACCTTGGTTAAATGGATGATTCACATATTTCTCTCCTTCTCTAAAAGATTCATCTAATTTGTTTTTTAGAATATTGAGAAGATCCTTGAATCTATCATGAAGGTATTGAGCATCTTCTTTTTTTCTAGTAAGTGATTCAAAGTCTTTTTCAACAAAGAAGAATTCATCAACATCAGAATTTGATATTATTTTACCATTGTGAGTAATTTTTGGTTGTCCTTCGTGTATTGTAATTTCCCAGTTTCCATGTTTTTTTGGATCATAAAGTTCAACTTTCCCTCGTTCTGGTGAGTAAAATACGTCATACCGTTCATCAAATTTACGTGATTTTTTATTCTCGGTATAATGAATTCTGGATATTTGATTCACACTACAGGAGGTAATTTGTGCACGAATGGTACCTTCGTTAATATCTCCATATTTTGTTTTAACATATTCTATTATTTGTGAATGAGTTGCTGTATTGCCTAATGATTTTACAGATTCTAAAACCATTTCTCTTATAGGAATGCTCACATCTTTCTCAATTTTTTTATCAACTTAAGCATATTGGGAATATTGTAATGTTCATTACAATTCATGTAGTGTTTTTTACATTTGAATGTCCATCTTTGATTTTCTGGGTTTCATAATCGGTATCATTATCATGTTCTTGTTCGGGTACTCTTTCGGGCACGTTAATTTTTGCCGCTCTATCCCCTCCCCAGCACAACGTGTATGGGGAGATAGTAAAAGTGGCCATTTATTTCTCCACGTTGAAATCAAAACCAATGCTCTAACTTTGTTAGTCAGAATTTGAGAATGTTTAAAAAAATCGATTTTGATTCAATGAGATATCAATAAACAAAATCAAAAATAAAAAAATGTACTTTTATTTTCATATTTTATCTTGTTTTAATTTGAAAAAAATCATTTTTGTATTTGTCACAAATAGAATAGAAATTCTATGTAAAGTTTATCAAAGAGTTTGACCAATATAACAGCTCATGATTCAAGATGATACTACGGGTTTTGACATAATGGTTTCTTTGGGATGTCTAAAACATTCTCTTTATTGTTGCATATATGAGAAGGCAGGATGATGAAATTCTGCAAACCAAAAACACACATCAACTCAACATCAGACTAAATCATGAAAATTTTACTTTATTAAACCAGATTTCAAAGGATTCAAAACAAAGCCCAAGTACTGTAGGCTCACAAATCATATCACAATGGATTGAATTTTACTATTACAAGATACACCGAGGAGATGTTATTTTTTCCAAGCAGGTACTAAAAAAGATCATAGGCATTTTGGATAAATCTGAGATTGACAAGATTTCTGAATTTATGGCAAAGCATATCATAAAGGAGATAAGATTACAGGAGGCAGATGTAACATATCCTGTTTTGCCTGCTCTCTCCACATCTCCAGGAATAGTTCTTTTTTGTCCTTCTCGTTTGCTGTTTCATTGTTCTCTTCAAAGGGAATGAGGAAATTCTGGCTTCTCTCATATGCTTCCTTCATGTCTGCAATCAGGTGATCTGGAAGTCTGTGCTTGTTTGTGGTGTATTTTGCCTCAATGTCTCCCTTGTGGCCCATGAAAAACTGCCTGTATGCGTGTGTAATCTTTCCCTTGGATTCAGCTAAAAGCAACTGCGTATCAAAGTATGCCCTGAGGACATAGGGTCTTTCTTTTATGATTATTCCAAATGCTGCACGTATGTTGTTGGAGATTGTGTTTGTTGCCAAAAAGAATGTTCTTCGTTGTTGCGTATTCTTTTTTGCTCGCTCTATTTTGTATCCTTTAAGGATAGTTACAACAGGAGAGTCTGCATTGATTCTTTCGCCATTGGATATTCTCTCCCTGAGATATCCTTGCAAGAATCTGCATCCTATCTCTGGAAGATATGTAAAGTATTGATTGCCTGTCTTGCTTAGATTTGGTCTTACCATTATTCTTGCAGGGATATCCGCAAAGACAATGTCTGCACCATCTGATTTTATCTCCAAACCTCTGATGTCTGATAGTTTCAATCCGTCACTGGAATCATATTTTCCAAGAACCTGGGGGCGAAGTCCTGCAAATGCAACAAATGATATCATTACTCTTTGCCTGGCAGATGCAGAATCCAGCACATCTCTAATCTTTGATTTTGTTGGGATCTCCTCGTTTTCCAAGGTTACAGGAATGTCTGCGTTTTTTATTTTTATTTTCCGCATTAGTCTGACATAGTTAAATGAAAGCCATGATCTAAGGGCCTTGAGAATGTCTTCTATGTATGATGGCGCATATCCTGATTTCTCCAAAAAAGAGACATAGTCCAACAGTGCATCTTCTACTTTTCTGACGCTATCAATTCCTAGCTGTGCAAGTTCCTTGGGAGTCATGTCTGTCCTCTCGCAGTAAACACCAAGTCTTCGCAGCCTGACGTCGGCTGTCATGGTGCTTCCCCTTGCTATATTTTGGTACCATCTCTTGACGTCCGGATCAACAAGCAATTTCTTGTGTCTGCTCTTTGTTGGTTTGCTGTGTGTCTGATTTACTATCTGCAACTTGTCATTCTCCTGCAGAATAATGATGATTTGCATAAAAGGGATGATTGCAGGTATCCATTCTTTGGAAATGCTGGACCTGAAAAGGTATCCATTACTTGCAAATGGCGGACCCACAAAGGCTTGCAGTTGAAAAACAGGTATCCATTACTTGGAAAAGGTGGACCGGATGGGATTTGAACCCACGACCTTTGCGGGAATGATTTCCTTACGCAGTGTGAGTGCGTCATCCAAACCAAACTAGACGACCGGTCCAACAAATTT
>Ga0224508_10005591_pt1 | contig 10045 bp, 7 predicted proteins | sample SF_Jan12_sed_USG_4_FD_170157 | JGI IMG/M metagenome (GOLD analysis project Ga0224508, IMG submission 170157) | Sediment microbial communities from San Francisco Bay, California, United States - SF_Jan12_sed_USGS_21 | ecosystem: Environmental > Aquatic > Marine > Sediment | place: USA: California... | reverse complement strand
TGATCCGAAGTGGCCCCATGGCGCCCGGCTGGCTCTCAACTTTGTGCTGAATTTCGAGGAGGGCTCAGAGGCGTCCTTTGCCGATGGCGATGGCTATTCAGAGGCAGGCCTCACCGAGTCGAGTACGCAGGCGGAGGGCTTTGAGGGGCGGGATCTCGCAGCGGAATCGATGTTTGAATACGGCACCCGGATCGGATTTTGGCGCGTCATGCGGCTGTTTCAAGAGCGCAATCTACCGATGACCATATTCGGGTGCGCCCTGGCCCTGGAGCGCCACCCGCCAGCGGCGCAGGCGATCGCGCAGGCGGGCCACGATGTCTGCTGCCACGGCTGGCGCTGGATCAAACACTTCGAGCTTGAGGAAGAAGAGGAACGGGAGCATATTCGCAAGGCAATTGCCTCCCTGCAACAGAGCGTCGGGGCGCGTCCTCTGGGTTGGTATTGCCGCTATGGCCCGAGTGTGAACACGCGGCGTTTGTTGGTGCAAGAAGGCGGTTTTCTCTACGACTCCGATGCTTATAATGATGAATTGCCTTACTGGGTGGAGGTGGAGGGAAAACGCCATCTGGTGGTGCCGTATACCCTGGGCGTGAACGACTCTAAATTCGGTCGCGGCGTATTCGCGACCGGTGAGGATTTTTATACCTATGCCAAAGATAGTTTCGACCTGCTCTACCGGGAGGGGGCAACGCAGCCGAAGATGATGTCGGTCGGGCTTCACATGCGGCTCATCGGCCACCCGGGGCGAGCGGCCGGGTTGGAGCGGTTTCTCGATCATGTGATGCGGCATGAGGGGGTTTGGGTCTGCCGGCGAGAGGCCATCGCGCGGCACTGGATTGCGCAGCACTCGGCCTAGACCTGTAGCGGCAGACCTTCCCCGGAGTTATAAGGGACCTCATCCCATCTGCCGAGTCGTGAAACATCAACGGCTAAGCTCTTACTTGTCAAGCCAGAACGTATCGAATCGAGTGATATCATAGATGCCGAAGTAATTATACGGATTGTGCCCTTTGACGTAATTGAACCAGCCGTCATAAATACGCTCCCAGGACACCGGGAGCAGAGGCGGGTCTTGTTCCATCACGGCCTCCGCTTGCCGGATGAGTCGCTGGCGCGTAGACGCGTCGAGCTCACGATTGATGCGCTTCAGCAAAGTCTCGAAGTCTGCATTGGACCAACGCGAGTAGTTTTGTGGCCCATCGGCTCCGTACCAGGCGCTGAAGTAGTCTGACGGATCGATCAGCGTGGACACCACCGCGCTGATGGTGAGATCGAATTTACCCACCTGGGCCTCGTCAAACCAGACCGAAACCTGTACGGTGCGCAAATTGCTTTCGATGTTGAGCGTTTCCTTGAGCATGGCCTGAATGGCGACGGCCCAGAGCTTAAAGGTAGCGATGTCCCGAACCATAAAGTCGACATTCTTGAGGCCATCCGGATAGCCGGCGGCGGCCAGCAACTGGCGCGCCTCTTTTATCGCCGCTGTGGGGTCGCTTTGATAGCCGGGCCGCTTGGCCATCTCCGCGTCCGGGGTGGCGAACTCGGAAAACGGATAGATAAAGCCGCCGACCATCATCGGGGCGACGTCTTTGACGACATCCACCAGGACGGGCCGGTCCAGCGCCAGGTGCAGAGCGCGCCGCACACGCGGGTCGTTAAACGGTTCTTTCTGGTTGTTCATCCACACGGCCTGAATGACGCTTTGATAGAAGGCGGTGCTGGACATCCCCTCCGTTTCGCTGACTTTCCGGCCCGTCACCGGATCGAGGGCGCGGGCGTAGTCGACCTTGCCGCCCAAAATCGCGGCCCCCAACTCCGGGGAGAAGGCCGGGAGGTGATAGATTTCCACCCCATCGAGATAGGGCAGTCCCTCCTGCCAATAGTTCGGATTCTTTTTCATCACCCAGACTTCTTTATCCACCCGCTTCTCATGTTGGAATGGACCGGTGCCGGGGTAATTCGGAATTTGACGCAGGTTGTAGTGATTGTCCTCCAGCGTCTTCTTGCGCACGATAATATTCCAGCCGCTGGCAAAGGCCCCCAGCATGAAACTGCTCGGGCGCGCTTCGTCGAGCTTAAATTGGATCGTGTGGGGATCGACCACCTTAATCTCGTTCACCGTGGCAAAGAGAGGCGTGCGGGGGATGCTGATCCCAGTGGGAGGCTTGACGATACGGTCGTACGTGGCCTTGACGTCCTCGGCGGTAAAATCGGCCCCGTCATGGAAGGTGACGCCCTTGCGCAAGAAGAACGTATAGGTTTTGCCGTCTTTTGAGATCTCCCAACTATGGGCCAGATCCGGAATAATGGTTTGGCCGCTGTCCAGCGGATTGCGCCGCAACAACGTGTCATACATGCATCCTTGCGATCCCATATTGGAGACGGTGCCGGATTGATGCACATCGAAATGCGCCGGGGCGCTCAGGACGCCGTAGCGCATCACTCCACCGTGCTTGGCGTTAGCTTCCGGCGCCTTGAGCTGAAACTTTGAGCCGTCAAATACGCTTGGCGTGGCGGCCTCCGCCAGACCTAACGATAGTCCGTAAGCGCCGGCCAGGGCGCCAGCGGTAGTTCCAAGAAAATCGCGCCGGGTCAACCCGGGGACACGACGATCCATAATGCCTCTCCCCTCTTTGTGCAGCACATTAATTGAAAAGCAGGTATCACGCTCCATCCTAAAGATGGTTTGGCTTCTCTTGACGCCTACCACGCCCCATTGCGGGCCGAGTCATACCTCATTCGAGTTCGGGATTAGAATCCCGTCTTGCAACCCGCAAGGGACCTCCGAATGTTGACTGTGTCTGGCAAGATGTAGCACGACCGACACAGAGATCCCCATGGACTAGCTCGTCGCTATGTTCTGTGATCTCGAGGACGTTTGCAAGGTCTTTGAGCCGCTCTACAAGCCGCGACGACTCCGGAGAGGCCCGTTGCAGCGCCAACGCCAAGGCCGACTGGCCCTCAGCGAGATCATGACGATCCTCGTGTAGGGTCTTGCTAACGCGATTCATACCTGACGACACGGCGTATTCGGCCCACTATGGTGCTTGTGATCCTCCGTCTGGCATGCCGCTGGCGATGGGTTCGTAGACAACCTCGAAAAGGGCGCCTGCTCGTTGGGCTGCGGCCTCGATGACGTTTAGCGCGGTTCCCAGATTGCAGCCGCATGGGCGACACGCCGACCCCACCACTCCGGGCCTTCCCGGACATAATGCCACTCGGGATTCTGAGCCACATCCCGCAGAGCCGCCATGACGGAGCGGAAGATGTCGGCATGAGCTTCAGCAAACTCGAAGTAGGGAATGAAGTCGTAGCTTCCCTCACGCCCGTATCCATCCGGTGCATGGACATTGCGTCTGACGATATACGGAATGCCGACGGCGGTCGCGAGCGCATGGCCTTTGGCGATCAGGTTTTCCTGAGCATCATAGCGGGGTAGGAAAAAACTTTCTCGGTGCATCCAATCCATCGCCCACCAAGCCGCGGTCTTCTTCTGGGGTGTCACCACCCCCATCGGACAGGCGGCTCCGGGTTGCGGCGCGAGGGCGGGTGCATAGGCGAATTGCGTCATCGCATAGCTAGTGTAGCTCCGCGGCCGTTGCTCACCTGGCAGGGTTTCGACCCTGCCGCCGCGTGGCTCAATGAGCTGTTGCACGCCTTCGGCGTAGCGTAAGAGCGGCTCGGAGGTGGCGCATTCGAGTCGGATGAGCGCATTGGCTTGTGAGACCGTGGGGTGGGGCAGATCCCGCTCCGCACTGAGATCAGGTGTTGCACGCAGAAACTGGAAGCGGCCTCGCTCGAAGGCGCCGTCTGAGGGGTGTCCCACAACCTCATGCATGTTTTCCATGCCCGCTCCTAGCGCATCGAGTGCTTGTGTGAGGGTCGTGTCGACCTCGCTGGGCGGCAAGCAGACGAAAAGCGAATATTGGTGTCCTGTGACTTGGGTGGATAGGTTGAGATTAGTCGGTTGCATATGAAACTCCTACGTGAGGTCCTAGGCACTGTCTATCGCAATGCAGCGGTTGAAATCTGATGTCTTTTTAAGGCTCGTGTATGCGTATCTTGCGGACCATTCCTGTGATCACCGCATCAGCCACTGTGGGCTCCTTGGGTCTATCCGGCAGCCTGCAGCGGTGGACTCAGAGGCGCTGACGATCACTCGACGGCTTCCAAAATCGCGGCAGGCATCGAGCGCGGTTTCTGACCGAAAAACCGCTCTGCCGGCGTCGTCCCGTCGGCGTACGTGAGGAAATAGTAATTACAGCGAATTCAACCGACGAACCATTTGCTTGTGGTACGCAGTACTAGGCCAAATTTACAACTTATTGAATGTTTTGATATTGGCATTACGCAACACGCTCTATATACATCGTTGAGGGGCAGTATAGCGCAGGTATAGTGTGCAAGCCATGCTGAAGACGGCTAGTGGTGACGGGATGGATTATAGGAAATTCAAACACGGTTTTGACGTCTCGCCGCGAGTGACGGCTTCCCCGGGCTGCGACACGCGCGGTCAGCGGCCGTATCAAGCAAAGAGCTGCCCCCCAATCGCACTGATCGAGAGGGCGAGTCTGCCACCACACGGCTCGCCACGGCGCGTTCGATGCTCTCCCACATTGGCGTCATGACCAGCTTTGACTATAATATGCCTGCCACCCTGGGGCGATGCACAGGGCATTGCCATCACTTGTAGACTTCACGCCAGTATGTAAGGACCGCGCCCATATGAATCCTACGGACGAGATCGTTGTCATCGTCGATGAGCAGAATCACGTTGTCGGTTCCGCCACGCGCCGGGAGATGCGGGCGAAACACCTGCCGCACCGCAGCACCTATATTATGGTGTTCAATTCCAAGGGCAATCTGTACGTGCAAAAGCGCAGCCCAACCAAAGACATTTTTCCCGGGTATTACGATCCATTCGCCGGCGGCGTGGTGGCGGCAGACGAAAGCTATGAAACATGCGCTTACCGGGAATTAGAAGAAGAAATGGGCATTCGCGAGGTCCCGTTGACGCGGCTCTTCGAGTTCTATTTCGCCGATGCTCGCGCCCGCGTGTGGGGGGAAGTGTTCGCCTGCATCTACGATGGCGTCATCGTTCTGCAGGAAGAAGAGGTCGAAAGCGGCGAGTTTTTGTCGATCGACGCCATTCAGCAGCGGGCTCAGAGCGACCCCTACACGCCGGATGGGTTGATGGCGCTGGGGCGCTATCTCGATCTCTATCCCGCCGGATTCCCTCCTCTCACCAGGAATGGATAATGCGGGCGGCACATTGGAACGGGCAACGTCTGCACCTCGATGAGCACTATCCGACCCCACAGTCCGACGAGCAGACCGCACTCATACGGGTCCGCTTGGCTGGTATCTGCTCCACAGATTTGCAGATTTTTCAAGGCTATATGGGCTTTCAGGGCATTCCGGGACACGAATTCGTCGGCGTTGTAGAAGAGGGTCCGGGCGGCCTCACCGGGCAGCGCGTGGTGGCGGAAATCAATTTTGCCTGTGGCCAATGTCACCTGTGTCGGCAAGGACTGGGGCGTCACTGTCCGACGCGTCAGGTGATGGGCATTTTACAAGCGGACGGCACCTTCGCCGAGTATGTGGCAGTCCCTATTGCCAATCTGCACCCGGTGCCTGATCACGTGAGCGATGAGGCGGCAGTCTTTACCGAACCGTTGGCGGCGGCCTTCGAAATTCTGGAGCAAGTGCATCTGCAACCCACGGATCAAGTCGTGGTGCTGGGCGACGGCAAACTCGGGCTTCTGTGCGCGCAAGTGTTGCACTTAACGGGTGCGAAAGTTTGTCTAGTCGGTCGTCATGCGCACAAGCTGGAGGTGGCTCGCGCCCTCGGTATGCACACCGCGACCCTCAGCGATGCGCCCTTATCTCAGGCGGATGTGGTCGTGGAAGCTACGGGCTCCACCACGGGCTTACAACTCGCCATGGAAACCGTGCGCCCTCGGGGCACCCTGGTGCTTAAAAGTACGGTGGCGACAGACCACAATCTGTCACTCGCCCCGCTGGTGATTCATGAAATTACCGTCGTCGGCTCACGCTGTGGCCGCTTTCCACCCGCCCTGCACGCCCTGGCCCACGAGCGTCTCTCGGTGCAACCTCTCATCACGGAGGTGTACCGTCTTCGCGACGCGAGCGACGCCGTCGCCCATGCAACCCGGCGCGGCGCACTCAAAATACTCCTGCGTCCCTAAAGCACCCACCGATCCATACGAGGCGAAAGACTCAGCCGGCGGTTCGAGCCTGGCCCGGATGTAAACCGTCTCAAATGTTCAAGGTGCTGCGCAATGGATGACGGGATGTCTCAGACCACAGCCGGAACCGGCGCCGCTGCCGGCATCGGCACGCAAGGGGACCACGCCGAGCGACATTCCGACAGCCAGGTGTAGTTTTGCGACGTCTCATCTTGCGGTGCATACACCACACTCGCCCCCACTGCCAACGATGCCAAGCACCCCTCGATAAAGCGTTCGATGTACGGGAGAGCCATCGGGTTGAGGGGATCATGGTGCGGTCCCAAACCCAAATCGGCCGCAATGCGGCGTGCGGTGTGGCAAAGATGGGCGTGCGTCAGCCTAACTTGCCGCCATATCCGGCCGGACGTATATAACACCAGCGCCACATCGTCAGGCTGCGCTGCCGTCTGTGTAACGGGGGTAAACCGCGTGTGTCCGCTCAGGGCGAACAATCCCATTTCCACTCCACGCACCGGGGCCAGTTTCAGAATGGGAATGCCTCGGGTTCGCGCCGCCGAGTAGACCGCAGTCTCGGCGCCAGCAGGTAAAATCAGCGCCTTGGCGTTCAAATCGGTGAGATAGGCATCTCCTTCCTCCGCTTGACAGGTGGGATCAAGCGGCGCACAGATGGCGACCGAGGCCACGGCGAGGAACGCCACGGCGAGTTCCGGACCCGGCGGCAGAGCAAGGGCTACACAGTCATGGCGTCCAATGCCCAACGCGCAAAGCGCACGCGCCATATTGGCTAAGTGATGTCCCAAACGCCCGTAGTTCAGAGGGCGCTCTCCGGCTGCCGTCAGGGCGACCGACTCGGGACAATGCGCGATGGAGATGGCCAGCAACTGAGGCAGACTCAACACCGCATGACCGTTCGGCTCAGTCATAACCATGGCAACCTCCGCCAATCTCAGGATGAATATCCGATCCCTTGTTTCCGTTTCTGTCTTCTATGACGGCAAAATTCGTGCCTAACGTCCCAGGGGCGCCTGAGCCTACAGGATGAGATGCATTATCCCTTTAATTTTCATATAGTTATAGTAATTTTTGAGATCACAAGAGACAGGGGAGGCGCACGCGAGGTGTCTCTATCATGATCCGTCCATCTCTAGAATGAGATCGGGGATCATAGAGGGATCAAGGCGAGGGCGAACAGGAGAGACGCGGGAGCGGAGACGACTTTAAGCGTCGTACCCGAACCGCCGATTGATGTGACCCGCCAGACGCAGCGTGAGGTCAATCTCATCATCGGTCAAAATCGTTTTCCAGCGTTCAATGGGCTGCACCGTGAGTTGCGGCTGCAGGCGAAGTTTGTTACCCGTGATATGGTGTTCTTTCGGGATAAACACGTCGGGCAGGCGCCGCACCTCGACGTCCAGGAAACGATGGATCGTCTCCAACCAATAGTCCGGCTGCCGGCATAAATCCTCATATCGGACCAGAATCACGTCGGGCTGCGGCAGGGTCTGCATCAGATAATCGGCGCACAGCTGATAATTACGCCAAACCTTGATCGCCTCCGGAACTGTTTTGCCTTTGAGTTTGTAGGAGCTGGCAAAAGACCGGACATCTCTCACCATGCGGATAAATTTCACCTCGAGTTCCGGCAGAGCCAGGAGATGATGATGTCCCATCAAATTTTTGCTCGCACTGAAAAACACATCCGCTCCGGTGAGGTTGAGAGCGGTGCGGATAAACGCCACATTGACCCGACCGATCTTCTTGATGCGGGCGGCGTGGACGGGCAAGAGAGAACTCAAATCCGCATACAAGGGTCCGAGCTTCGGATGTGAAAAATAGGTGTGGAGGAGACGCCGCAGCACGGTATTTTGATATTTATAGCCCAAGCTCAAATCTTGAATTTGAAAATCAATGCCCTGATCATTGACGCACTGAGCGACTTGTTTCCAGAAGGCGCAACGGATCAAGACCTCGCCGCAAGAGCAAGAATACGCCTCGGGATTTTTGACAAAGATACGGCGATTTATACCTTCTCCCACACTTGCAATCTGCGGATGAGAGTCCATGAGTAACGTCATCATTGTTGAACCTGCATACGACGTATTCATCAGACACGCAACTCGAATCTTTGCCGTTTTTAACATATCAAAGCCTTCATGATCTATACATCCTGAACTTCACTATATAGATATGATATCGTCATATACTTTAATTTTAAGATTATGAAATAAATTATGGCTATAATAGCGGACGTCGTGATTTCCTGCAACCAACGGCAAAGCTCGGAAAGTCGTGAATATCCGGCGCAATCCACAGGTCGGCGTGATGATCGAAACGGCGCGGAAGCGAGGCCCTGGACATCGGTCTCATACGTGGGTTAGACCGCCTGACGCCGCAAGCGGCGCCAGCTCAGAAGGGCGATCACCACTCCCCATGCCGCCGGCAACACGCGATCAGCCGATGCTCCGGGAGACAGGGTGCAGCCGCCGCCATTGCCGCCTTCGCTGCGCGTCGCGCCCAGGGGCTCGACCGTAATTCGCCGCGTCGCCGGCGTCGGATCCGACAATCCCAGGCCGTCCGTGACCGTCAACGTCACGGTGAACGTCCCCACCGCGTTAAACGTCACCGTTCCGGGGTCCTCCTGAAATGATGCAGGCGACGCGCCGCCAAAATCCCAGGCAAAGGTCAGCGGGAGATTCCTATCCAGATCGATACCCGTCGCCATAAACGTGAGCGCCGTCCCCTGAGAGATCGTGACATCACCCAACGGCGTATCAATTTCCCCGTTTGGCGGCACATTGCCAACTTCTTGCAAGGCCGCTACCGCATCGATACGGCCCGCTCCGAATGTGAAATCCGGCCCGGTAGGGCCGAGGTCGACGGCACTCGCGGTAAGGGCATCGGCAATATCGGCAGCCGTGGCTGACGGCGCCGCTTCGCGCAACAAGGCAGCCACCCCGGCAACATGTGGCGCCGCGGCAGAGGTGCCGAAAAAACGGGTTACAAAGCCGCCAACGCCGGTTACCATCACCCCATCCACCGCCGTGACATCCGGCTTTGCACGCGTCTCACGAGTCGGGTGAAAAATCTCAGCCGGACCCTGCGCACTAAAAGTTTCGATGCGGTCGGGCGTCCTGGCATCGGCCGCCCCGGCGGCTAACACTCCGGAAACAGCCGCATGCCCAAAGACACTGCCTGCAGGCACCGCGTATTCGGCAATGCGGCTCTCCTCACGAATCAGCATTTCGAGCCGACGGCTTTCGCCACTGCTTTGCACCACGATAATTTTGACCCGGGCGGTGGCATTAGACCGATTGAACCAAAACGTGGATTCAAGCGGATCGTCATCCCCATCCTGGACGTCATTGCCTCCCGGAGATAACATGATGCTCTCGGACTCGTCTAAAATGAAAATATTATAATCGTTTCCCGAACTGCCGAATGCATCGCTCCACTGCAGCGTCACCACCACCAGGCCACCGGCGTTCACCAACACATCCATCGTCGCATCGCTCGCCTGACCGTCAGCCGCTCCGAAATCATGCACTTGCAGGTTATTCAGGGTCGTGGCGATAAAGTCCGCCTCGTAATGGTCGCGTGCGCCGTTACCCGCCGAGGAGGTATAAATCACCCCATCGTCCACCGCTTGCTTCACCTTTCGAGCCACTGAACCATCTTCAAAATAGGGTTCCGAGAAAAACCCGATATCATCTACAATGATATCGGCCCCAAAACTCGTGGCCAGACTCTCAACCCGATCGATGAAGGCCAGCGATGTGCCATTGCCGATCTGCAGCGCGCCGATGGCCAACTCCGCCCCGGGCGCCAGATCATGA
>Ga0224508_10005590_pt1 | contig 10045 bp, 13 predicted proteins | sample SF_Jan12_sed_USG_4_FD_170157 | JGI IMG/M metagenome (GOLD analysis project Ga0224508, IMG submission 170157) | Sediment microbial communities from San Francisco Bay, California, United States - SF_Jan12_sed_USGS_21 | ecosystem: Environmental > Aquatic > Marine > Sediment | place: USA... | reverse complement strand
CTCCGATTCTCTCGATCTCAATCTCAACGACGATGCTGCCCGACTCACTTTTGCCCGGGCCATCTACGATGAGAAGCTCGAAATCGACGCCGGATGGCTGCATCACCAGGACCGCGGCGATCTGCTATCGCTGTCGCTCGGGCGTATCGGCGAGGCCGGTGGTGGCCAGCAGTCGGTTACCGCTGCTATCGGAGGCCGGCTGTATGCGATGGATCCGGAGTTCGCGCCGGGCGGCATGGGTGCCAGTTTGAATCAGGACGGTTTCGCACTGGGTATCGGTGGTTTCTTTCGTCTGAAACTGGCCGGTTACGACCGAATCGGTTTTTCCGCGCACGGCTATTACGCGCCGGATGTGCTGGCGTTCGGCGACAGCAATGATTTGATCGAAGTTGCCGGACGAGTGACCTACAGCGTCATTCGCGAGGCCGACTTGTACCTGGGCGTGCGGTATATCAAAGCCGGTTTCGACGGCATAGACGCCAAGTTCGACAACGGCCTGCACGTTGGTATTCGGCTGGAGTTCTAAGCGCCATGGCAGGTCACAGCAAATGGGCAAATATCCAGCATCGCAAGGGAGCGCAGGATAAAAAACGGGGCAAGCTCTTTACCAAGCTGATCCGGGAGGTAACGACGGCCGCACGCATTGGCGGGCCGGATCTCGAAGCCAACCCGCGCTTACGCATTGCGGTGGACAAGGCCAAAGCGCAAAGCATGCCCAAGGACAATATCGAGCGCGCCATCAAGCGGGGCGCGGGTAAACTGGAGGGCGCCGACTATGAAGAAGTGCGCTACGAAGGATATGGCCCCGGCGGCGTCGCGGTAATGGTCGATTGCCTGACCGACAACCGCAACCGTACGGTCGCCGAAGTGCGCCATGCGTTTAGCAAATTTGGTGGCAACCTCGGTGCCGATGGCTCGGTTGCCTATCTGTTTCGCCAGGTAGGGCTCTTGAGCTATCCCATCGGTATCAATGAGGATCAGGTGATGGAGGTTGCGCTCGAGGCCAATGCCGAGGATGTCATCAGCAATGATGACGGTTCGGTGGATGTGCTGACCGATCCGGTGGATTTCGCACAGGTGCGCGACGCAATGAATACTGCCAGCCTGGCGCCCGAAAATGCAGAAGTCACCATGCTGGCGTCGACTCAGGCGGCGCTCGATGAAGGTGGTGCAAGTTCCATGATAAAGCTGCTTGAGATGCTGGAAGATCTCGATGACGTACAAAATGTATATTCCAACGCGGAAATCCCGGATGACATTCTCGCGTCACTTGCGAGCTAGGTGAAATCCACACTCACAATAATGGGTATCGATCCCGGTTCACGGATTACCGGGTTTGGCGTTATTGAAGTCAATGGCGATCGATTCCGGTACGTCGCAAGCGGCTGCATCCGAACGGGAAAGCTGCCTTTCAACGAACGTCTGGAAGAGATATACGTCAGTGTGTCCCGTTTGATTGGCGAGCATACACCGGGCGAGGTGTGTCTGGAGCGGGTATTCATGCATCGTAACGCCGACAGCGCGCTCAAGCTGGGCCATGCACGCGCCGCAGCGATGTGCGCGGTGTTCGCAGACCAGGCCGTGCAGCGGCCACAACTCGCGGAGTACAGTGCGCGTGAAGTCAAACAGGCGGTTGCCGGTTACGGTGCCGCCGACAAAGAGCAGGTGCAGCACATGGTGCGACGCTTGCTGAATCTCAGTGGTGAGTTGCAAAGCGACGCGTCTGATGCGCTTGCCATCGCCGTTTGCCATGCGAATTCCCGCCGCGCTGCCGCAATCCTCGCCGGCCGGAGCGAGGTAGCGACATGATCGGTTCGGTGCGTGGCAAACTGACGTTGAAACAACCGCCATCACTGATTGTCGAGGTCGCCGGTATCGGTTACGAGGTGCAGTCACCGATGTCGACCTTTTATCAGTTACCCGATACCGGTGCCGACTTGTTTCTCTACACGCACCTGATCGTGCGCGAGGACGCACGTGAGCTTTACGGTTTTGCTTCGCTGAACGAGCGCGCGTTATTCCGTGCACTTATTCGGATTTCCGGTGTCGGCGGGCGTATGGCGCTGTCGATCCTGTCCGGCATGAGTGCCGAAGATTTTGCCGCGTGCATACAGCGTAATGACTCGGGCACCCTGATCAAGATTCCCGGTGTGGGCAAAAAGACCGCCGAACGCCTGATCGTGGAAATGAAAGACCGTATTGGTGAATTGCCTGCTGGCGGCGCGTCCCGGACCGAATCAGGGGCAGCGGACGCACAGCAGGAGGCGTACAGCGCACTGATTGCGCTGGGCTATCGGGCGCCGGAAGTGGCACGTATGCTGCAAGACATTGAGAGCGCCGATCGCAGTGCCGAAGATATCATTCGTCTTGCATTGCAGGCACAGACTGCGGAGAGCCGATGAGCCTGGAGCACGACAGACTGGTCACCGCCCATGGCAACAACGAGGACGAGGCGCTCGATCGGGCGATCCGCCCACGAGTGCTCGACGACTACGTTGGCCAGGAAGCCGTCAAACGCCAGATGCGGATTTTTGTCACCGCCGCGGATCAACGCGGCGATGCACTCGATCATGTGCTCATTTTTGGTCCGCCCGGGCTCGGTAAAACCACGCTGGCGCATATTGTCGCGAACGAGCTGGGAGTTAATCTGCGTCAAACCTCCGGTCCGGTGCTGGAGAAAGCCGGTGACCTTGCGGCTTTGTTGACCAACCTGGAGCCGCGCGATGTGTTATTCGTCGACGAGATACACCGGCTGAGTCCGGTCGTGGAGGAAGTGCTGTATCCGGCCATGGAGGATTATCAGCTCGACATTATGATCGGCGAGGGGCCGGGCGCGCGTTCAATCAAGCTGGACCTGCCACCGTTTACCCTGGTCGGTGCAACCACTCGTGCGGGCCTGCTGACTTCGCCATTGCGCGATCGATTTGGCATCGTGCAGCGCCTGGAATTCTATTCCGCTGAAGAACTCGTACAGATTGTCAAACGCTCGGCGAAGATTCTCGATCTGAATGTCGACGCGAGCGGTGCGAACGAAATCGCCTCGCGTTCGCGTGGGACCCCGCGTATCGCCAACCGTTTGTTGCGACGGGTGCGGGATTACGCGCAGGTCAAGGCCGCTGGCGATGTTAATAGCCAGGTTGCGCGCGAAGCGCTGGAACTGCTCGATGTCGACGGGTTTGGTTTTGACCCCATGGATCGAAAATTGCTGCTGGCAATAATCGAGAAATTTGATGGTGGCCCGGTGGGGGTGGATAGCCTGTCGGCGGCAGTCGGCGAAGAGCGCGGCACGATCGAAGACGTGCTGGAGCCCTTTCTCATCCAGCAGGGTTTCATCATGCGGACAGCGCGTGGTCGTGTCGCGACACCGAACGCGTATCGGCATTTCGGGCTCAAGCCGCGTCATGCCACGTCGAGCATGCCGTTATTCGACGAAGACGACAGTGACTAGACAGCCTGGCATGAGCGAAACCTTTTTATGGCCGGTGCGCGTTTACTATGAGGATACCGATGCCGGTGGTGTGGTTTATTACGCCAACTACCTGCGATTCATGGAGCGGGCGCGAACTGAGTGGCTACGCCGGATCGGTGTCGAGCAAGACGCGCTTCGGGTTGAGCAAGGGGTCATTTTTGTGGTGGTCGCGGTCGACATTCAGTACCAAAGTCCAGCGAGGTTCAACGATGCACTGGAAGTCAGCGTGAGTGTTACCGAGCTGAAGCATGCCAGTCTGACATTCGCCCAGAGAGTTTTTCGTGGCGATGAGTCGCTATGCCAGGCAAACGTGCGGGTCGGCTGTGTCAACGCCGAGACGCTGCGGCCCAGCCGCTTGCCGCGCGGGCTCAAGGAGGCTGCAGCGTGATGATGGAAATGTCGTTCATCAACCTGATTCTTGAGGCCAGCCTGGTCGTGCAGCTGGTGATGCTGGCACTGCTGCTCGCGTCCATTGCTTCGTGGGCCATTATTGTTCAAAAACGCAGGGTTATTCGTGGTGCCCGCGCAGCGTCAGATGATTTCGAAACCAAGTTCTGGTCCGGTGGCGACCTCGAGGGGATGTACCGCAGCGTGGTCACTCGGGAGGCCAATGCAGTCGCAATGGAAGGGATTTTCGAAGCCGGTTTTTCCGAGTTCGAAAAATTGCGTACCCATGCGGCCGTGTCGGCCGACAAAATGCTCGAAGGTGCCAGACGCGCGATGAAAGTGTCGCAAATGAAGGAAATCGACCGGCTGGAGCAGAGTCTGGCCACATTGGCCACGGTAGGGTCAACCAGCCCTTACGTCGGTTTGTTTGGCACGGTATGGGGCATCATGAATTCGTTCCGGGCACTGGGCAACGTGCAGCATGCGACGTTATCGATGGTGGCACCGGGCATAGCCGAAGCACTGATAGCCACGGCGATGGGATTGTTCGCTGCGATACCGGCGGTGATTTTCTACAATCGATACGCCGACCAGGTCGACCGGCTCGAGAGTCGTTTTGACACCTTCACCGAAGAATTCTCGGCCATTCTGCAGCGCCACGCGCGTCCCGGGGGTTAGGGAATGGCCGGCACACGCAAGGGTCGCAGACTCATGGGTGAAATCAACGTCGTGCCGTACATCGACGTGATGCTGGTGTTGCTGATCATTTTCATGATTACGGCGCCATTGCTGACCCAGGGCGTGGAAGTCGATTTGCCTTCCGCAGACGCTGAGCCACTGGACACAGAACTCCTGCGACAGACCGAGCCGTTGATCCTGACGGTGACGGAAAACGGCGACTTTTATCTGAACATCGGTGCCGATGAAGACAAACCTGTCGAAGCCCGCATAATCGTCGCGCGCGCCGCCGCGGTACTGCGGCGCGAGGCAAAGACGCCGATGCTCGTGCGCGCCGACAAAGCTGTCCCATACGGGCGGGTGGTCGAGGGCATGGTGTTATTGCAGGCCGCTGGTGCCGAAAAAGTCGGTTTCGTGACTGACCCACCCGAGGTGCCGCCGGTTGTGCGGCAGTGAGTCCTGGTATGCAACCGGGCTATTTTTCAGCGTTGTTTTTTTCCATCGTCCTGCACGGGCTATTGCTGGTGTTCCTGACGGTCAGTTTTGCCTTGCAGCAATTCAGCAATGCGTCATTGCCGCCACCGGCGTTGGCGATTCAGGCGGCAGTTGTCGATGAATCGATGATCGCCGCTGAGCTGGCAAAGCTGGAGGCGACTGACAAGCGCATCAAGGCTGCCGAGGAGCAACGCCAGCGCGACCTGGATGCACAGGCTGAGCAAGCACGGGCACAGAGGCAAAAGGAAGAAGAGCGTCTGGCCAAACTGACCCGTGAGCGCAAAGCGGCTGAACAGCGTGACCGCGAGCAGGCACGGCAACGCGAGCAGGCCGAGCGCGAACGGGTGGAGCGGGAACAGCGTGAGGCCACAGAGCGCCAGGCTCAGGCCGAGACTGAGAAAAAACGCCTGGCCGAGCTGGCCGAAGCCAGGATTAAAGAGGAGCAGCGCCTGGCCGCAGTGGCCGAACAGCGCAAAAAAGAGGAGGCTGCGCGGCAAAAAGCGGCCAGGGAGGCGGCGTTACAGGCAGATCGAGAGGAACAATTGCAGCGTGCCATTGCCGAAGAGACTGCACGGCGGGACGCTGAAGAGTCGGGATTGCTCGATGAATACAGGATTCTGATCCGTCAACGTATTGTGCGCAACTGGATTCAGCCACCGGGTGCATTGGCAGGATTGAAGTGTGAGCTGCTGCTGACGCAGATCCCGGGTGGCGAGGTCACCGATGTACAAATCGTAAGTTGCAATGGCGATGCGGCGGTGGTGCGTTCCATTGAGGCCGCCGTTTACAAGGCGTCGCCTTTGCCGCCACCGTCTGATCCGCGATTATTTGACCGAAAAGTGAGGGTGCTTTTTGAGCCTGAAAACTAGAGTTATTCTGAGTCTGACGCTGATTTGCTGTGCCGGGCCGGCCTTGGCCGACCTGACGGTGATAGTCCGTGAGGGCGTCAGTGATGCGATTCCGGTGGCCATCGTGCCTTTCGGCTGGGCCGGTGACAGCAGCGCACCGCTGGATATTGCGGCGGTGGTCGATGCCGACCTGAAGCGCAGCGGCCGTTTTGCGCCGATGGACCGGGCCGACATGATCGAGAAGCCAGTGTCTGGTGCCGATGTGGACTTTGCCGACTGGCGTCTGCTGGGCGCGGAAGTTGTGGCTATCGGCTCACTGGGTCTGTCGCCGGATGGTCGTTTTGCAGTCGACTTTCAGCTGTTTGACGTCGTGCGCGGCGAACAGCTCCTGGCCTACACGATTCCGGCGCGTCCTGACGCGCTACGCGCTGCCGCTCACCGGGTGAGCGATCTGGTTTACGAGGCATTAACCGGCGAGCGCGGGGCGTTTTCGACCCGGATTGCCTACATCAGCGCCAAGGACGGGGAATACGAGCTGATCGTCGCAGACGCCGATGGGGCTAACCAACAAGTCATCGTGCGTTCGAACGAACCGCTGATGTCGCCGGCCTGGTCACCGGATAGTTCACGGCTGGCCTACGTGGCTTTCGAAAATGTCGGTACCGCCATTTATGTTCAGGAGCTGGCAACCGGTCAGCGCCGTCGCGTTTCGGCGCGTCCGGGCGTCAACGGCGCCCCGGCCTGGTCACCGGACGGCCAGCGTCTGGCCCTGGCATTGTCAAACAGCTGGGGCAACGTCGATATCCACGTCATTGACCTCGACACAGCCAAACTGCAGCGGCTTACGGAGCACTCTGGCATCGACACCGAGCCGGCCTGGTCGGTGGATGGCGAAACGCTGTTTTTTACCTCCGATCGTGCCCGTACTCCGCAGATTTACCAGATCCCGCTGGCCGGCGGTACACCGGAACGGGTCACTTATGAGGGTAATTACAATGCCCGCCCGCGTCTTTCGCCGACTCAGCAGAAGATTGCCGTGGTCCACAACGATCGTGGCAGTTACCGGATCGCTTTGGTCGACCTGGGCAGTGGCGCAACGCAAGTTCTAACCAGGGGTCGCCTGGATGAATCCCCCAGTTTTGCCCCAAATGGCAGTATGATCATCTATGCTACCGAGGATAATGGTCTAGGCGTGCTGGCTGCGGTGTCCACGGACGGCCGTATCCATCAACAGCTGGTGTCGCGACAGGGCGATGTACGCGAGCCGGTCTGGTCGCCGTTCGCAGTGCAGTAAATGAATGGTCAATTTAGGAGAGGGTCCATGACTATTAATCGAGCGATTCCGCTGATCGCGGTTTTCCTGACACTGGTCGCGTGCGGTGGCCCCAAAGTGGTCGAGCCGGAAGCGGACAGAACACCGGTAGAGCCGACTACGACGCAAACAGCGCCGGCGCCCACACAACCAACGCTTTCCGCCGAAGAACAGCGTGAACTGGCATTACGTCAGCTGTTGGGTCAGCGGACGCTGTATTTCGATTATGACCGGAGCGAAATTCGTTCCGAGTTTATTGACATCATTGAAGCCCATGCCCGAAACCTCGTGAGTAATCCGTCGCAACGCATTTTGCTGGAAGGGCATTGCGACGAACGCGGTTCGCGTGAATACAACATTGGTTTGGGTGAGCGTCGTGCGCACGCGGTGCGCCGCGCAATGTTGCTGCAAGGCGTGGGTACCGATCAAATCAGTACGATCAGTTATGGCGAGGAGCGGCCGGCCAATACCGGCCACAATGAATCGGCCTGGGCACGTAACCGGCGAGTGGAGATTATCTACCGTTGATTTTTACATCGTTTCAAAAACGGCTGGTGGTGCTGCTAACGAGCGCCATCCTTGGCGCATGCGCAACCATTCCGCCGGAGGAAGATCCGGTGCTGCTGAAACTTACCGAACTTGAGACCCGTATGCTGCAGGTAGAGCGGGTGCTCGAGAACCAGGGGCTGGTAAGCCTGCTGACCGAGTTGCAGCAGGTTCGCGGCGAACTGGGGGAGTTGCGCAACCAGGTAGAAACCCTGACCTTTGAGGCCGAAGGTGCAGGCAATCGTCAACGCGATCTGTATGTCGATATAGACAGCCGGTTGAACGCATTGGAGCGCGGCGGCGTTGCTCCGCTCGCAGCTTCGGTTGAGAGTGCCGCCGGGTCACCGGGGGTCAATGATCGGGATGACTACAAGGCAGCATTTGGCCTGTTGGAAGAAGGGCGTTATGCCGAAGCCGGCGCCGCTTTTTCCCGATTTGTGGAAATGTATCCACAGAGCAGTCTGGTCGACAACGCCCAGTATTGGTTCGCCGAGGCGCTTTATGTCGAGCGGGAGTTTACCAAGGCGCTGACTGAATTTAAAAGCGTGGTCGACAATTATCCGGAATCCAGAAAAATTCCTGATGCGTTACTCAAGATCGGCTACAGCCACTTTGAGCTAAAACAATACGACCAGGCTCGCGCCGCATTGCAAAACGTAATTGCCGAACATCCCGATTCCACTGCCGCACGCCTCGCCGGGCAACGCCTGGAGCGAATGAGCGGCGAGGGCCGCTAGCGCTGCATACGCAAGCCAAGCAGCGTGGATAACGCAGTCCGAAAAGACGAGTTGCCGGCAGCTGAACGGCTCAAGATCACCGAGATATTTCATTCTCTTCAGGGCGAGGCCGCAACCAGCGGTATACCAACCGTTTTTATCCGTCTGACCGGTTGCCCGTTGCGTTGTCAGTACTGTGATACGTCGTACGCTTTTTTTGGCGGCCGGTGGATGGATTTCGACAGCATTCTGACAGCGGTCGATGAGCATTCGACATCTCATGTCTGCGTTACCGGGGGCGAGCCGCTGGCGCAGAAAAATTGCGCCGGTTTGTTGGCGCGGTTGTGCGATGCCGGCTATACGGTGTCGATTGAGACCAGCGGAGCCTTCGATATCGATGTCGTCGATCCCCGCGTCGCCCGGGTGCTGGACATCAAAACACCCGGATCGGGTGAATCCCACCGAAATCTCCTGGAAAACCTGTCGCTGCTGACGGGGCAGGATCAGGTCAAGTTTGTCATTTGCGATCGTGCAGACTATCAATGGGCGGGCGAATTTATCGGCGCCCACAAACTGCTGTCACGTTGCCAGGTATTTTATTCTTCGAGCTATGGTCAGCTAAATGCTGCCGAGCTGGCCGGTTGGATACTCGACGATGGGCTGCAGGTGCGTTTCCAGATACAGCTGCACAAGTTTCTTTGGGGTGAGGAGCCCGGGCGCTGATGACAGAATCGCGAGCCGTAGTATTGCTGTCGGGCGGGCTGGATTCTGCCACGACGCTGGCGATTGCACGCAATGAAGGCTACCTGTGTTATGCGTTGAGCGTTTTTTACGGTCAAAGGCATGATGCTGAACTCGATGCCGCCGATAAAATCGCCAGCGCGCTGGGGGCGCATGAGCATCGTGTCGTCGGGGCAGATCTCGGGTCGCTCGGCGGTTCGGCGCTGACCGATCCGGAAATCGCTGTACCTGAACAACGGACTGAGGGCATACCGGTAACTTACGTACCGGCCCGCAACACGGTCCTGCTGGCGCTGGCTTTGGCCTGGTCTGAAGTAGTACACGCCAGCCATATCTTTGTCGGGGTTAACGCGGTTGACTATTCCGGCTATCCGGACTGTCGCCCGGCTTTCATCGATGCCTTCGAGCAACTGGCGGCTGTTGCGACCAGGGCGGGCGTGGAGGGGATGCCGCTGCGTATACATGCGCCGCTGATCGACATGACCAAGGGCCAGATCATCAAGACCGGAACGCAGCTCGGCGTAGACTATGCACAGACGGTGTCCTGCTACCAGGCGGACAGCCACGGTCGGGCGTGTGGACGGTGCGAATCCTGTGCGCTCAGGCGCAACGGCTTTAGCGATGCCGGCCTGCCTGACCCGACGCGCTACCAATGAAGTGTTGAACACGCGCCGCGGTGCGGTATCATGCGCGGCTGCGAACACCGGTGCCGCGATGTTGCGGGGGTATAGCTCAGTCGGTAGAGCATCGGCCTTTTAAGCCGCTGGTCCTAGGTTCGAATCCTAGTGCCCCCACCATTTTCCCCATCCCGCACCGGCAACTCGAGGATTACGGCTCCCGGGCCGGCGGCTTT
>Ga0224508_10005589_pt1 | contig 10048 bp, 9 predicted proteins | sample SF_Jan12_sed_USG_4_FD_170157 | JGI IMG/M metagenome (GOLD analysis project Ga0224508, IMG submission 170157) | Sediment microbial communities from San Francisco Bay, California, United States - SF_Jan12_sed_USGS_21 | ecosystem: Environmental > Aquatic > Marine > Sediment | place: USA: California... | reverse complement strand
GTTGTACTTCTCTCCCAGCGCTTCGTCGCCGACATCGATGGTTTCGGAGCCTTCGATTCGCTTCAGGTCCTCGTGCTTGAGCATGTCGAACCAGATGCCCCCACACCCCGTGCACCGTTGCACTTCTATCGACGCGTATTCGACCGATTCGAATGGAGCGTTGCATTTTGTACATTGCATGGCGGTCTCTTCCGATCTGACACCCTTTTCAACCCGGTCATCCTACCAATACGCGATCTATTTGGCAGCCATCCCGGTTTACACTTGCATTCGCGTTTGCACTTACAGTCTATGCGAAAGAAATTGGTACCGATCGCGATGCGGTAGTGAATGGCGGCACCGATCAGTTGGTCGATGGCTTTGCCTGGTTCGAAGTCGAGGTAGTCGTTCTCGGGGTCGCGCACGAGCAGCCCCTGTCGCTCGAGCGACGTTCGACCTAGAAGTGGCTAACCGGATGAACGCGTGCGTGTTCAATCGCGGCGTTCTTGCTGTCAGACACGTTCAAGCCTTCAGCTTTCCAGGCACTCCAGACATCAACAAAGCGGATGCTTCCTTACCTCCACAACGAAGGTTTTCTCGAGCAAGTCAATCCACTATAGGAATCGTCCTACATAACCCGCTCTCCGTCCCTGTTAGCATGTATACACGTACACACTGGGAAGGCCCTGGATGTGTCAGCGCAGTGTGTTTTTTACATGTGACTTCAAAGGAGGCCACGATGCACACGATCTGCATGCTGAGCCTGAAAGGTGGTGCTGGAAAATCTACTGTCGTTCAATCTCTTGCCGTGTGTGCCGTGCAGCAAGGGCAGAAAACCCTGATCGTTGAACTCGACCCGCAGGGGTCGCTGAAGAACTGGTCGAATCGGCGGGAACATTCCGAGCCTGAGGTGCTACAGACGCTGCCGCAGTCTTTGGGTGATGTGTTGTCGGAGGCCGAGGCCGCCAATACCAACTGGGTGTTCATCGACACCCCGGGGCACGATACATCGACCGCTGCTGCTGCGGCACAACATGCAGATCTGATACTGATCCCATGTCGCGTGCAGTCCATGAAGGATTTCGACTCGGTAATGCTCACGCTCGCAGAAGCCAACCGCACAGACAAACCGGCTTACGTGCTCATGAATCAGGTACCGCCGAACGCGCCGCGGCTCATCCGTCGGAAGCAGATCCAGATTCAGAAGGAGTACGGCATCGCCGTGCTCTCACGCTGCTTGTCTCGTCGTGCAGACTTCGAGCACTGCGATGAGAGAGGCTTGTCCGCGGCGGAATACAACCCGCAAGGCGCGGCTGCCGAGGAAGTTGCCCGGCTTCATGCGCTGATTCAGTCTATCTTCATCGCGCGGAGACCGGGTTCGGAGTCTCAGGCCGAAGCGCAGTTGGAAGTGCGAGCACTTCAACCTTATTCCAATGTTCACCCGCTGAAGAGCGCTGAGGAAGAGCCGCATGAGCTCGTCACGCAGCCCTAGCGCTGAGCTGAGATACCCGAAGCCCCCCAGCCGCTCGGGCAAAAAGCCGGTCACAGCGTACGTTGATCCTTCGATGCACAAGCAGCTGAGGATGCTTGCCGTGGACAGGGATACCTCCAGTCAGCAGCTGCTGGTTGAGGCATTGGAGGAATTTCTTGCGCGGGAGGCGGAATAGATCAGGCTAGGAGCGCTGAATTTTCAGCTGCTTCAGCTTCGCCTCTACAGAGCTCGCTACGCTGGAAATCACCGCGACCCGGTCGCGGAGCTCGCTGGTAGGGATCGTGCGGTCGTCCTGCAACATACCTTCAAGCAGCTCTGCGTTCAGGCGAAGAGTTGTCAGGTCGTTGGAGACGCGGTGCAAAAGCTGGGAAATCTGCTCGCCACGCTGGTCCGTTTCAGGCTGGAACTGGTCGGTCAGCGCATGACGCATGGCATAGCGCACCATCTCCGAGTTAGACCCCACACTCAGTTTCTGCAGAATCCTCTTGCGGTAGGTGCTCGTTGTCTTGATGCTCAGTGTCATTTCCCGGCTGATGTCAGAGATGGAGTCTCCCGCCACGAGCATCTCCATCACCTGGCGCTCTCTGTGAGAGAGCGTTTCGTGAGGCAGCGTGTCTTCCCCCAGTCGGCTCTGATGCTGAATGATATCTGCCAGCTGGTCGTCGATAACGCGTTTGCCTTGGTGAATCCGCCGGACTGCATCGATCAGCTCTTCCAGTGAGCAGCTTTTGTGGAGATATCCCGCCGCTCCGTCCTGCACCAGGCTTGCGATGTACTGATCTGGCGGGTGCGCCGAAAGGATGAGTATGGCGAGATTAGGGTAGCGCTTGCGAGCCAGAGCCATGACGTCCGCGCCGCCGCGGCCAGGAATAGTGAGGTCGAGAATCAGAACGTCGAATGCGGACTGGGCCAGGAGAGCCGACGCCTCGGTGGAGCTTCCTGCTTGCCCTGTTACGCGAATGCCGGAGCTGCGCTCGTGGAGACCACGTGCCAGCGCCTCTCTAAACAACGCGTGGTCGTCGACCAGAATAACCCGGCATTCTTGCATTCCGATGCACCTCCGGTGCTGTGATCTCACAGCAGCGGTGGAATGATTATAGGCACAGGGCACAGGAAGAATAGCCGCCCGAGGAGGAGTTCTATTTCCCTAAGTTAATCAGCGAGTTAGTGAGTCGTTGGGCCCCTAGCTGGGTCGACGCTGAGCGATCTCACAAAGCCTTGTCACCATGCGGGCTCACCCAAGATCGGAGAAGACCAGGCGCGTTCCTGAACAGCGGCCTGCGCTCCAGGAGTGGACACCGACAGTCTGGGTGAAAAAGCGATTCCGACTACACGTTTCTACTCCCGATGCGGCAGAATGAGCCTATAAACGAGCATGCTGGCACCATCGTTTGTTACAAAAGCGGGTTAAGCTTCATTGACAAAAAAAGGAGATTAGAAGCATGAGAGTCATCGTTGCCGGGGTCCTGGAATTTCCGCCTGACACAGCGCATGAATCGCTGCTTGCCGCGCGCGCACACATTGAAGGCGCCTATACTGAAAAAGGCTGCGTGCACTATGCATGGACCGAAGACCCGCTTAACCCGGGCCGGGTCTATGTGTTCGAAGAGTGGGACACCATCGAGGACCTTGATGCCCACCTGAAGGACCACTGGTATACCGACATGGGTGCACACCTGGGAGCTTCAGGCCTCATCAAAGCCGACGTCCACAAGTTTCGCGTCGATCGCAAAGAGCCGGTCTATGACGAAACCGGAGTTGCTCGCGCGACTTTCTCCACCGGGTAACCGCATACTGCTCATGGCCACTAAGTTGTCAGCGCCGCCATGACACGGGTACTGCCGTTTACTTCCAAACTGGGCTTTGGCATAGGCCAAGCGGCGGAAGGCGTGACGCTCATCGCCTTCAGTACGTTCGTCCTGTTTTTCTATAATCAAGTACTCGAGGTGCCGGGCACGCTGACCGGGCTTGCCTTAGGAATCGCGCTCTTCTGCGACGCTATCACCGATCCTATGGCCGGTTCGATATCCGACCGACTCAAGACCCGCTGGGGCCGCCGCCTGCCCATGATGGCAGGCTCCGCCATTCCACTCGGTTTGTGCATCATCGGCCTGTTCAACCCGCCGGCCGGCATGTCCTCTATGTTCTACTTTGGCTGGCTGGTGGTGTTCGCGGTGCTGTCGCGACTCTTTCTTACCTTGTATCACATTCCACACCTGGCGCTCGGTGCCGAGATGGCCCACGACTACGTGGACCGCACTCGCGTGTACAGCTACAGCCAGTTGTTTCAAACCCTGGCCACCTATGGGTTCAGCTTCGCGGTGTTGACGTTCATTTTCCCCACCACGGAGGATGCCCCACACGGCATGCTGAACCAGGCCGGTTATCTACCGTTCTCAGCGATAGCGGCGTTCATCATTGTCACTTCGATTGGTCTGTGCGTTCTGGGCACCCGCGCGGAAATCCCATACCTGCCGCAAGCGAAATTCAAAAACGAGGAACGTTTTACCCCGAAGCGCCTTGGCCGCGAGGTGATTACCGCTTTCAAGAATCGCTCCTACCGGATGCTGGTCTCCGGGTTGTTCTGCGCCATCATCATGCTGGGCATTGAAGGCGCGTTCATGGTCTACATGTACATCCATTTCTGGGGCCTGGAAACAGAGCACATGCGCTGGATCGGACCCATGATGCTGTTGGCGCTGCCCATCTCGGTCGTTCTGGCGCCGATCCTGACCAGACGGTTCGACAAGCGGCACCTGCTCATCGGGCTGTCCAGCGTCATCATCATCAACACCAACGTCATGATCTGCTTACGCCTGTTTACCGACTGGCTACCCGATAACGGCACCATGGAACTGCTGTACCTGTTACTGACCTTCGCGTTCATCGGCGGCCTGTGCAGCCCGGCAGTAATGATCACTCTCAATTCCATGTTCGCTGACATTTCCGACGAGCAGGAATTGCTCACCGGCGAGCGCCAGGAAGGCATTATCTTTTCCGCTCGCTCGTTCGCGCTCAAAGCCGGGAGTGCCGCCGCCAGCGTCATGGGGGGCATGGCCCTCGATCTCATCAGCTTTCCCCGCGGGGCCGCACCAGGCGAAGTCTCGGTTGACATCATATTTCGGCTGGGGCTCGTCGCCGGTCCGCTTACATCGATTTTCGGCCTGCTCATCCTCGCCTTCTATCTGGCATACCGGCTTGATCGGAACCGCGTTGCAGAGATTCAGGAACAGCTGGCCGCACGACGCGCTATCTAACGGTAAAAGCTCGAGCTTCTTCTCAATCGGCGTGACATGACGAGGGCAGATCAAGCGTTGGATTGTTATCGAAAAACCCAACTGGGATGAGATGGAAGCCGCAATACTCTACCGGCATAACGGGCCAGTCTTCTGGTCGCGGGACATGTGTCACTGCAACCGTGTGCCACACCACCAGGTCACATGCGCTGATGTCTCGATTCTCTGAGGTCAACTCCGGCAATCCCTGCTGCCCTTCATGCATGACCGTATAGGGGCCCGCCGCGTGCAGCTCGCCGTCGACGTAGGGCGTTGCCCACAGGTGGTGTTTGCCGAAGCCGGCGCGTTTCACAACCTGTGAATCGGGGTGGGCGAACAGGGTGGGTGACGCTTGAGGCAGAAGCTTGTAGGCCACCGGCTGCCCCAGTCCGTTTGCCGAAGCTGGGTTAGTGACTTTCCAGTAGCGCGACACCTCTGGTGCGATATTGCGTTTTGCACTCGCCTCGTCCGTGAGCTGCCGTGAAACAGACCGGAATTGCGTACCCTCCGGGTTGTCATCGTCTATGGGCATCACTTCTATCTGGTTTTCGTACAACGAGTTGGTACCGCCGTCGAGTTCCCAGTCCAGCCGGAAACAGAAAACGTGCTGGTGAATGGGCGAAGACAGCTCCGATGAGATCAGCGGCGATTGAGCGGCGTTCGCCCTGCCGTCGGTAGCCGCGCTGACACCAACAATTCCGGTGAGTTTGATCTCCATCTGTATCGTGCCATCGAGGTAGAGATACCAGTAGAAGCCGTAGTCGTAGTTGCCAATCGTAAAGATGGAGGAGATCACCAGTCGACGGGAGCGCCTGACCTCACTCGCCTTCGAGGCGCTGTCGTAGTGTTTCCACTGGATGCCATAATCTTCTTCGTGCATACAGATGGCGTTCTCGACCTTCCTTACCTCGCCTTCGTGAGTGATCTGATCGATATGAAAGTAGTGAATTTCACCAAGGCAGTCACAACCCAGTTTGAGGGAATTTATCAGCTGCCCCATGTTGTACTCGCTTGCGTCGAGTACATGTTTCCAGCTGTGCATCGGGTCGCTGTCCCCGTACGGCACAACCATCTCAGACAACGCAGCTCGATAGAGTATCGGTCGTTTCCGTAGTGACAGTTGATGCAACACGAGGCCGTTGACCGGATGAATGCCGACCCGGAACTCATATCCTTGCCACTCCACCCGATAACCGTCGGTGCTGAAACTTGGCCCATCGGGTTGCGTGATCGACAGCTCCTTGAGGTCCTCGCGTACGGCTGACTGACTTGGTGCATCAAACCGGCCACTGGCGACAGGCATGGGCACAACGCCGTTGTCTTCAATGGCTGCAACCTGCTGCGCGGTAATGTCTACGTGCGCAATCAATCCATGGATTGGTTTTGCATAGCCGTTGTCGGTTTCGTCCTCGCGAACAAACGCGATACATCGCACCGCCCGATGTCCTTTGGGGATCGCAGGATGGGCAAAGCCCCCAGCCGGCCAGGGATCGATCTGAATCAGCTCCAGATCTTCTTCGCTGGCAATGGCAACCCCTCGCTGGGCAACGGCGTGCAGCCAGTCTTCGTTCCGTTTTGTCAGTTGTACTGCAAGTCCGAGCTCAGCGAACCCATAAGGCGCTTGCGCGTTGCCAGGCAGCCGTGAGATCAAGGCTTCACCGTCATCAAGGTTAACGTCAGCAGCAAAACCGCCATCCGGCGCTTGGTCTACGCCGAGTAAGCGTGCGATGCGTGGCACGCTCGCGCCCGCTTTGACGCTTTCTTTGGGCGGCTCGACCAGCCCGACAGACGAAAAGAAGGCCTGCGCATCGTCATGTTGATCGCGGAAAATGGTAACTGCTTGCGATATTTCAGCAGCCGACAGTGGATCAAGTGGATGGGTCATGGAATTGCTCTCTTGCAGGCAGGCAACTTCGCCTCCTGCTCGGTGGACAACGCGAAGACGGTCATGTCTTCGAATTTTTCGACGTAGTCAGTCTTGCTCATACTCTCCCTCCGGCGGTGCACCCAGGTGATTGTCGCGGATAGCCCGAAAACTCGTCAAGCGCAGTGTGCTGGCGCACCAAGCGTCTCGACAATTTTCCGGTTAAGCATCCGGCTCGATACCAAGTTGGCGCACGGAGCTGGCGCCCCGTTGTGGGGTCGGAGCTGCATGTGCGCCAGTTGAGACCGACGACCCTATAGTCGGCGCTTTCGAGCAACCCTATTGGATCGAGGATTATGCTGGCGATCTAAGCTTCCCATGGTCCATGACCTGGCTTCCTGATGGGACCATGCTGCTCACCGAGCGGTTGGGCAGGTATCTGAATCAAGGCAAGACTTTCTAGTCAGCGAGCGCCGCTCCGGCCAGGTGCCGCGCCGCGATGTAGGCAAAAGTTACGACGCAATTGGCTTTATCCAACGCGGTCCGATCTGCGAAGAGGAACTGGAAAGACCTTGCGTCCATCTACAGTCGAGATGCTTCCTGCACTAGCGTAAAGAACTCTGTGTAGTCCGAGAGCATGCCAACATCATGCTGTTGTGCAGTGCGCGCCAGAATCACTTCGTCTGCCAGGCCGGTGTAGTCCGCAACCCTTGCCACGCAGTCGTCTAAGCTGCCCGTTACGGTCATCGTGTCGAGCACAGCATCTGGCACCCAACCCATGGCTTCTTCCAGTCGCCCTGCGGGCATCAGCGCGGTTGCTTTGTCAGCAAACTCAGCGAAACCAAGTTGGCGAAGCTGCAGGTCATAGTAGGGGTGGGGAATAGGATGGAACAGGCGGCAGATCGAGGCGCGGCTCGCTTGGCGAGCCAACTCGCGGTCGCGATTGATGCTCACCGTGGCCGCCATTGGAAAGGCCAGTTTGCCTGGGTCACGGCCTGCAGCCTCTGCGCCCTTGGTAGCGTTGGGTAGAACGATGTCGCGCATGAATTCGACCGAAGACATGATGCCGACGGCGACACCGTCCGCCACTTCGCCTGCTAGTCGCAACATGTTCGGCCCGGACGCGGAAAGGTAAACCGGCAGCTGCTTGGTTGAGGGGTCCCACGATGGGCGCCAGCGGATACGATGAACATCGCCCTGGTAGCGTACGCGTTCTGCCTTCTTGCCGTTCACCACGGCACGCACAATGGTCATGAAGTCCCGCATCTTCGCCAACGAGCGCTTCGAGTCGATACCCATGTAGAGATCGTTGAAGTGCAGATTGCCCGTGCCGACACCCAGGACGAATCGCCCTGCGCTGATTTCGTTCAGGTCACGCGCTTCCACGCCGGTCATCCACGGTTCGCGCGCGTACGCATTGACGATGTAGGTGCCAACGCGTGCGTGCTCGGTTGCGTTGATGACAGCCGCCGCGGTTACCGTCGCACTCCTACCGGCATCCACCGTGTAAACGGAATGAATGCCCGCGTCTTCGGCTTGTCGCGCGAGGGTGGCGATGGTTGCAATCGAATCCTCGAATCCCAGCATCATGCCTAGATTCATATTTGATTCTCCTGGGTTGGTGGCGAAACCCGGCGATGTTCAACGATAGCTTCGACAAACTACAGGATCTGGCTGCTTGTCAAAAGTGCTTCCGAGCGGATCGCTTGTATCTGAATCAAGGCAGGACTTTCTAGTCAGCGAGCGCCTCTCCCGCCAGGTGCCGCGCCGCGATGTAGGCAAAAGTCATGGCCGGCCCTATGGTTCCGCCAGCGCCCGGGTAGAATCCGCCGAGCGCCGAGGCCGCGCAGTTTCCTGCAGCGTACAGACCCTCTATGGGTTGGCCGGCTGAATTCAATGCTTGAGCGTGCTCGTTGGTGTGCACTCCGCCATTGGTGCCAAGATCACCAGGGTATAGCTTGACCGCGTAAAAAGGTGGGCGCGTAATCGGCCCCATGCAGGGATTTGGTGACACGGAGCGGTCGCCCCCATAGCGATCGAAGGCGAACTCCCCGCGCTGAAAATCCGCATCTACGCCTGCTGCAGCCATCTCGTTGAATCGATTCACAGTCTGCACCAGTCCACTCGCGTTGATGTCGAGCGCCTCGGCCAGCAGCTCCAGGCTGTCAGTGCGAGTGAGAAACCCATTGTCGATCGCGCTTTCCGGGGTGACACCCGGCAGCAGCGGCCCCATGGGGTAGCGATCACGAAACGTTTGATCAAAGATCATGAACGCGGGTATGGCCGCGTTCGAAGCAGCATTTGCCTCCAGCATCGCGCGCACAAAATCACCATAGGGCTGTGCTTCGTTGGCAAAGCGTTCGCCGTTGGCATCGACGATGACCTGGCCCGGCTTGCCGCGCTCAAAGATCACAATCTGCGGACCTGACCCTGGGACTAAGCAGACCGGCGCGCCCCAAGCGCTGTCCATGTTCGCTAGAGCACTACCGCTTGCTTGGGCGGCGAGCTGACCATCACCGGTATTGCTAGGAACACCCACTGAATAGCCTTGCGCCGCACCCCGGGCAAGGTGCGCCTCGCGAAGAGCCCCGTTGTGATCAAATCCGCCGCTGGCAAGGATCACACCTTTCCTCACAGCAACGCGCATCGTTTGCTCTCCGCGCGTTGCTACCAACCCTTGAACTCGATCGCTTTCGACAACCAGCGACTCCAGTGGTGTGGACAAATGCAGCGGAATACCGAGCGACTTTGCGGCATGAGCCAGCCAGCCGATGAGCGCCGCGCCACTGGCCAGGTGGTTCGCGCCGGTCAGCCGGCCCCAGAACGTGCGCGGAATCGCGCGCCAGCCTTGTAAAAACTCCCAAAAGTCGGTCTTCACCGCCGCCAGCCGGCGAAGCTCGCTCATGGTGCCCACAACCGGCAGCTTACTGGGACGATGTCGAAGCTTCGGCAACCAGTCACCGAGCTTGGCGCCAGAAAACACCAGCGGCTCAACGGAACGGCCACCGCCGTTAGGCGCTGCGTCTCCGCCAGGCGTTTCTGCTTGATAGTCCGGAAACCCTTCCATGCGACCGACGCGCAGAAAGCGGTTTTCGGTTAGGAACGCCAACATGCGTGGCGCCTGCGTTGCGAAGCTCTGCAGCAGCGCATCGTTCGAACGATTCCCAACATGAGGCCTCAAGTAGCGAAGCACATCTTCGGCAGAGTCCGTGCTAGCCCCCTCCATTAGATGATTACCAGGCACCCATGCCACGCCGCCAGAGATCGCACTGGTGCCACCGAACACCTCCGCTTTCTCGAAAATATGAACGTCGAGGCCATGCGTCTTGGCAGTGAGCGCAGCAGCGAAACCCGCCGCACCAGAACCGATGACTGCTACGTCGATCTTCATTTCAGTTACGGCATCATCCATCATCCATCTCCCCCCCAAATGATCCG
>Ga0224508_10005588_pt1 | contig 10049 bp, 11 predicted proteins | sample SF_Jan12_sed_USG_4_FD_170157 | JGI IMG/M metagenome (GOLD analysis project Ga0224508, IMG submission 170157) | Sediment microbial communities from San Francisco Bay, California, United States - SF_Jan12_sed_USGS_21 | ecosystem: Environmental > Aquatic > Marine > Sediment | place: USA... | reverse complement strand
GAGGCCCTGGAGGACGGCGCGCCCCAGCTGCACGAGGACATTCCCAACAACCTCTGCTGTCGCTGGTCGACGCGGGAGCACTCCCCGGTGCCGCCACGCGGAGATCCCGACCCCATCTTCGAAAGCGCCGACGTGGTGGTGAAGGAGCGCTACCGCCTGCAGCGCGCGATCCCGAGCGCGATGGAGCCGCGCAGCATCCTGATCGAGCCCCGGCCGTCATCCGGTGAGTTCGTGATGACCTCGGCGACCCAGATCCCGCACATCGTTCGCACGGTGCTGACCCTCATGACGGGTGTGCCGGAGGCCAAGCTGCGCGTCATCGCGCCCTCGGTCGGCGGCGGCTTCGGCAGCAAGCTCCAGGTGTATCCCGAGGACGCCACCATGCTGGTGCTCGCGCGGCGGCTGGGTCGGAACGTCAGATGGACCGCCGAGCGCAGCGACGAGCACCTGTCCGCCCACCACGGGCGGGACATGTGGCAGGACGTCGAGCTGGCGGCCGACGCCGATGGCACGTTGCGCGCCGTACGCGTGAAGCTGACCTGCTCGATGGGCGCGTACCCGTTGCTGCTCTCGCCGGGGATCCCGTTGCTCGGCGCGTGGTTGTACGCCGGGTGCTACGAGGCCGACGCGTACAACGTCGAGATCATCGACGTCTACACCAACAGCACCCCGACCGATGCGTATCGCGGCGCGGGACGCCCGGAGGCGACCTACGCGATCGAGCGCGCCATGGACGCGCTGGCGCGAGCCGTCGACAAGGACCCCGCCGAGGTCCGGCGGATGAACATGATCAAGACGGATTCCTTCCCGAATCACACGATCGTGTCCGGACTGATCGCCGACTCCGGCGACTACGAGGGCTCGCTCGACATGCTCCTGGGCCACGTCGGATACGAGGACTTTCGAGCCGAGCAGGCCGAGCGCCGGGCGAGCGGATCCGCCAAGCAGCTCGGGATCGGATTCTCGACCTGGATCGAGATGTGCGGCCTCGCCCCTTCCCGCGTGGCAGGCGCGCTGAAGCTCGTCTGCGGCCTGTGGGAGTCGGCCACCATCAAGGTACTTCCCACCGGCACCGTGCAGGTGATGATCGGGGTCACGGCCCACGGCCAGAGCCACGATACGACCTTCAGCCAGATTCTGGCCGATCAGCTCGGCGTCGATATCGACGACATCGAGGTGGTCGCCGGTGACACCCAGTTGGTTCCATTCGGGATGGACACCTACGGCAGCCGCAGCCTCGCCGTCGGCGCGCTGGCGATGCACAACGCAGGCGAGAAGATCGTCGCCAAGGCGCGGAGCATCGTCGCCCACGCGCTCGAATGCTCCGAGGAGGACCTTGAGTACGACGGGGGGACCTTCACGGTCGCCGGCACCGACAAGACGATGCACGTCAAGGAGGCAGCATTCGCGGCCTGGACGGCGCACAACTTGCCCGATGACATGGAGCCGGGCCTCGAGGCGACCTACACCTACGACCCGCCCAACTTCAGTTGGCCGGGTGGGGCGCACGCCTGCGTCGTCGAGGTCGATACCGAAACCGGGGCGGTGGAAATCCTCCGCTACGTCACGGTAGACGACTGCGGAACAGTGGTGAACCCTGACGTCGTCGAGGGGCAAATCCACGGCGGTGTGACCCAAGGAATCGCGGAGGCGATATTCGAGGGCGCCCAGTACGACGACGAGGGCAACCTGCTCACCGGCAACTTCACCAACTACCTCGTGCCGTCCGCAGCGGAGCTGCCGAGCTTCGAGGTGCATCACAATGAGAACGCGCCGAGCCCGACGAACCCGCTCGGCGTGAAAGGGGTCGGCGAGGCGGGCACGATCGCCTCACCGCCTGCGGTGATCAACGGAATCATCGACGCCCTGGCGCCGTTGGGGGTTACACACGTCGAAAGACCGGCAACGCCAGAGAGCGTCTGGCGCGCGATTCAGGAGGCAGGCCAATGATCCCCGCCCAATTCGACTATGAGGTCGCCGAGTCGGTCGACCACGCCGTCTCGTTGCTCGGCCAGCACGCCGACGCCAAGCTGCTGGCGGGGGGGCACTCACTGCTGCCGCTGATGAAGCTCCGCCTCGCCGCTCCGGCGATGCTGATCGACATCGGCCGGTTGGACGACCTGAAGGGTGTCTCCGGCGATGGGGACGCGCTCGCCATCGGCGCGCTGACCTGCCACGCCGATGTCGCGGGTGACGCGCTCATCCAGCAGCACTGCGGCGTGCTGGCTGACGCGGCAGCGCAGATCGGCGATGCACAGGTTCGCCACTGCGGCACGATCGGCGGATCCGTGGCCCACGCCGATCCGGCCTCGGATCTGCCGACCGTGCTCCTGGCCCTGGACGCCGAGCTCGTCGCCACCGGTCCGAATGGGGAGCGGACGATCCCGATCGGTGAGTTCTTCCAGGGCTTCTTCGAGTCCGCCTTGGCGGACGACGAGATCCTCACGCAGATCCGTGTGCCAAAGCACGACGGCCATGGCGGTGCGTATCTCAAGTTCCATCAGCGATCCCAGGATTGGGCGATCGTTGGAGCTGCTGCGGTGGTCTCGTCGAGCAACGGCAGCATCGACACCGCGAAGATCGCCCTCACCAACATGGCCGAGACGCCGGTCAGGGCGAGCGCCGTCGAGGCGGCACTGATGGGAGCGTCACACGGCGCGATCGCCTCCGCCGCCGCGAGCGCCGCTGACGGCACCGAACCGCCAGACGACACCTTCGCCAGCGCCGACTATCGCAGGCACCTGGCGCCGGTGATCGTGCGCCGCGCGGTCGAAGCCGCGTTGGCGGGCTGAGCTCGATGAGCCGCACCGGCGGCGCGGGCGCGACCTCGGCGTGCCGGTGCGGACTCGACCCATGACCGCTCCGCTCGTCGACAGCTTCGGGCGGGTTCATCGCGCCCTGCGGCTGTCGGTGACCGATCGCTGCAACCTGCGCTGCCGTTACTGCATGCCGGCGGAGGGGCTCGACTGGCTGTCGTCGGACGACGTGCTGAGCGACGACGAGCTCGTCGAGCTCGTGAACGTCCTCGCGGCCAGCGGGGTTGCAGAGCTGCGCCTCACCGGTGGAGAGCCGCTCGTCAGACCCCGACTGGCGGAGCTCGTGGCCCGCCTTCGGCGCGTGCCCGGCATCGAGGAGATATCCATGACGACAAACGGAGTGCTGCTGGCCGACCAGCTCCGCGGCCTGGTGGAGGCCGGGCTCGACAGAGTCAACGTCAGCATCGACAGCTTGGATCCCGACCGCTTCGGGGCGATCACGAGGCGACGCGATCTGGACCGGGCTCTTGCGGGTCTCGAGGCCTGTGAGCGCTACGACCACCTGAGGCCGATCAAGGTCAACGCGGTCGCCCTGCGGGGCGTCAGCGAGCCCGACGTGCTGCCCTTGGCGGAGCTCGCCCGGCAAAAGCCGTACGTGGTGCGCTTCATCGAGGTCATGCCGCTTGACGCGCCACGAGAATGGACCCACGGCCTCGTGCTCTCCGGCGAGGAATTGCGCGAGATGATCGCCGAGCGCTGGCCGCTGGTGCCACAGGAGCGCGACCGCCCCTCTGCGCCCGGAACCACGTGGCGGTTCGCCGACGGCGAAGGCGAGATGCAGTTCGTCTCCTCGGTGACCGAACCGTTCTGCGCGGCGTGCGATCGACTCCGCCTGACCGCCGACGGCCAGCTGCGCACGTGTCTTTTCGCCGAATGGGAGACCGATCTGCGCACGCCGCTGAGGGACGGTGCAAGCCCGGACCGGCTCCGCGCGATAGCGGGCGACGCCGTTGGCCGCAAAGGGCGCGGCCACGGTATGCACGACCCGGCCTGGCGCTATTCCGGGCGGCCGATGAGCCAAATCGGGGGCTGACCTACCGGGCGGAGTAGCTACCGCCGGCGATCCCGCTCTCCTCAAAGGAGACGATGGAGGCGTCGCACCCCTCGGGGGCTGCGAGATTCAGCTCTCGCTCTGAACGCGTGATGACGGTCAGTCCGACCGGCTGGCCGATCTTGCCGAGCTCTCCCGCACCGGGCATGGTCCCGCCAGCCGTCGAGGACCGATCGAGGGTCGGGTCGTGAATCTGGGTTATCGCTACCGCGAACCCCTGCTCGCACAGCGCGGCGACGGCATCCGGTCCGGCAACGCCCGCAACCGAGGGCACGACGGTCGCCTCGCTCGACTCGACCGACGCTTCGCCATCGCTGCACGACGCGAGGCCGACGGCCAGCAGTGCAGCCAGCAGGAATCCCATCAGCCACCTCATGGGGGAAACGCTAGAAGAGCCGCCCTGGACGCGCGTCGGGGCTCACCGATGCCTAACGATGGACAGATGCGCCTCGTGCATATGTAATGCATAGGCATGAGCACGACGATTCCCTTGGGGGAGGCCGCCAGAGCGCTCGGAGTCAGCGTCGACACGCTGCGGCGTTGGGACCGCGCGGGAAAGCTGCGAACGGTTCGCGACGAGCGAAATCGGCGGCGGGTTCCGCGCGATGAGGTGGCACGGCTGAGCTCCGCGCCCCGACGGAGCGGGACAGGGCGCTCACTCTCGGCGCGCAACCGACTCGAGGGAACGGTGCGCTCGGTGGAGATCGAGGGCGTGATGGCGCTGGTTGAAATCGAGGCCGGCCCGCATCGGATGGTCGCCGCCGTCACCCGTGACGCGGTCGATGAACTCGGCTTGGCGCCGGGAGTCTCCGCGAGCGCCGTGGTGAAAGCGACCGATGTGATGGTCGAGCGGAACCGATGAGGTGGCTCGCGGGCGCCGTGCTGCTCGGGTTGTCGCTGGTGTCAGCCGGCTGCGGCGCCAGCGACGGGGCCGGGCGCGGCCCGGTCGTGGTGGGTGGAGCGGCCTCACTCGCCGAGCCGCTCTCGGCGTTCGCCGAGGAGTACGAGCTGCGACATCCGGAAACCGACGTCCAGGTGGAGTTCGCCGGGTCGGACGCCATAGCGGCCAAGATCCGCCAGGGCGTCGGGATCGACGTCTTCGTGAGCGCCTCCGTGGAGCTCGCTGAAGCGCTTCATGGCGAGGGACTCACCGCGCCACCGGTGTCAATCGCCGGCAACACGTTGGTCGTCGCCGCACCGCACGATTCTCCCGTGGAGGCAATCGACGACCTGGACGATCCCGGGGTCCGACTCGCGATCGGGAATCCCCACGTACCCGTAGGGGCATACGCGCGCATTGCCCTGAGCCTGGTGGGGGACGCCTTCGCGATTCGCGCCATGGAGAACGTGCGCACGAACGAGCTCGACGCGCGCGGCATCGTCGGGAAGGTCAGCCAGGGCGCGGTCGACGCCGGGGTGATGTATCGCACCGACGCCGCGGGGCTCGGCAGCGCGGTACTGGTGGTCCCCTTCGCGCCCGAGGACCAACCCGCGATCCGCTACGCGGCGGCGCTGGTGACCGACCCGCGCCCCTCGCTCGACGCGGGCGAGGTGATGGACGAGTTGACCGGCGACTCGGGTCGGCGGTTCTTCGGGAACCGTGGCTTCACGGCGCCGTGAGCCGCTACCGGGAGGCCGCCTTCGCCACGGCCCTCGTCGTTGCGCTCTCGGCAACACTGCTGTTCTTGTTGCTGCCGGTGGTGGCCATCTTCACGCAAGCTGGACCGGGCGAGCTGATCGGGAGCCTCGCCAGGCCCGAGGCCCGCGACGCCCTAGAGGTCTCACTGCGCTCCGCGGCCATCGCAATGGCGATCATCCTGACCGTCGGCACGCCCGCCGCGTATTTGCTCGCGACGCGGAACTTCCCCGGGCGTGAGCTGGTCATTACCGCGATCGAGCTGCCGATCGTGCTGCCTCCCGCGGTCGCCGGGATCGGTTTGCTCGCAGCGTTCGGCCCTCGAGGCGCCCTCGGCGAGCCGCTCAGCAGCCTCGGACTCAGCATTCCCCTGACGAGCACCGCGGTCGTGCTCGCGATGGTGTTCGTCTCCGCGCCGCTCCACGTGCGGCAGGCGCAGGCCGCGTTCGCCGCCGTGGACCCACGGCTGCGACAGGCATCCCACACCCTCGGGGCCACCGAGTTCCGGTGGTTCACTCGCGCGGCCCTGCCGCTTGCGACTCCCGGCCTGGGCGCCGGAGCCACCCTCGCGCTCGGCCGTTCGCTGGGGGAGTTCGGCGCCACACTGATGTTCGCGGGCTCACTGCAGGGGGTCACCCAGACGCTGCCACTCGCGATCTTCGAGACCTTTACGACGGACTTCACCGCCGCTCTCGGCCTCGGCGCGTTGCTGGTGGCCGTCAGCGGGGCACTCCTTCTCACCGTCAAGCTCCTTGGAGGCGGCATTGGGCCTCAGCGTGCGCCTGGATACGCCGCTGCCGGCGTTCGCGCTGCGGATTGACGAGCGCGTCGACCACGGCGTGGTTGCCGTGGTCGGGCCCTCGGGAGCCGGCAAGAGCAGCGTGCTCGAGATGATCGCCGGGCTGCGCCGGGCTGCCTCCGGAGCGGTGGTGAACGACGGCGAGGCGTGGCTCGACACCGACCGCGGAATCAACCGACCGCCCCAGACTCGACGAGTGGGGTATCTGTTCCAGGACCTCGCCCTGTTCCCCCATCTCAGCGCGCTCGAGAACGTGGCATGGGGCGTACCCGGCTCTCGCCGCCAGCGACGGGCCCGCGCCATGGAGCTGTTGGAGCGATTCGGCACCGGCGCCCTGTCGGCACGACGCGCGGACCGGCTTTCGGGGGGCGAGCGGCGACGTGTGGCGCTGGCACGAGCGCTCGGCCGTGATCCGCAGGTGCTGCTGCTCGACGAGCCACTCGGCGGACTCGACGCAGCCAGCCGGCGCACGGCCATCGACGAGCTCGGAACCGCTGTCGACGCCGTATCCGGGCCGACCTTGCTCGTGACCCATGACTTCGCTGACGCGGTCGACCTGGCCGACGAGGTCGCCGTGATGGAACAGGGACGGATCGTTCAGCGCGGCACCCCGTATGAGCTGGGCGCCTCACCGGCGTCGCGATTCGTCGCATCGTTGGTCGGTGCCAACACCGTCACTGGCCATGCAGCCCGACGGCCGGACGGCCTCACCGCCGTGCGCCTGTCGAGCGGTACCGAGCTGGTGAGCGCCGACCCAGGGGCGGGGGAGGTGGTGGCGTCGATCTTCCCGGCGGACATCGCATTGGCGCGCGAGGGTCCCGGCGGGTCCGCCCTCAACGCCGTTGCGGCCACGGTCACCGGTGTCGCGACGCTTGGCCCCCGCACCCGGGTCGGCCTTCGGGTTCCGGAGGCGCTCATCGCCGAGATCACCACCGTGTCAGCACGGCGTCTCGACCTGAGGGTCGGCGGACCGGTGACTGCGGTGTGGAAGGCGACCGCAACCGTCCTGGTTGCCGCGGGATGATCGGCATCGTGATCCTCGGCGCCGGAGCCTCTCGCCGTATGGGCGCACCGAAGCTCCTGTTGCCGCTGCGGGGCAAACCGGTGCTGCAGCACGTCATCGACGCCGCGACCCAGGTCCAACCTGAGGAGCTCGTGGTCGTCGTTGGTCGCGAGGCGGCCGCTCATCGTGCCACGATCAGCGCCCCGTCCGGGGCCCTGATCGTGGAGAACCCAGAGTTCGCGGCGGGCCAGGCCGGTTCTCTGCGCGCCGGGATCGCCGCCTTGAAGCACGTGGACGTGGCAATCGTCCTGCTCGGTGATCAGCCCGAGATGAGGGCCTCGGCGGTTCAGCGCATCGCCGAGGCCGCCGAGACGAGCCCCGCCCCTATCGTCCGGGCCAGGTACTCCGATGGATTCGGACACCCCATCGCGCTGCGGCGGGAGATATGGCCTCAAGTGATGGAGTTACGCGGCGACCAAGGAGCGCGTACGTTGATGAGCGCGGAGAACATCGCCGAGGTCACCATCGAGGGCAGGTCGCCCGCCGACCTCGATACCCGCGCGGCGTACGAGCAGGCGCTGGCTAGACCAGCCCCGGAATGACCCGGTGCCGCACGCGGGCGGCGTACTGCGGGTAGTCCGGGTACGCCTCGCGCAGCAGCTGCTCCTCCCGCTCGGCCTTCGCGTCGAAGAACACGATCACGCCGACGACGGCCGCGAAGCCGGGCGGCGTCGGCCAGATCAGCCACCAGCCCAGGGCGATGATCGCGACCCCCAGGTACATGGGATGGCGGACCCAGCCGAAGGCACCGCTCTGAACCAGCGTGCCACCGGGCGCCGGGGTCGGCTTCGGGGTGAGGGCCGCCCCGAGCAGGCGGGCGACGTGGCGCTCCAGCGCGAAGCCGGCGCCGATCACGATGAGCCCCACCACGACGGAGGCGAGGCTCGGACGCTCGAGCGGCCATTCGATGATCGCGCCCATCAAAGGCACGTAGAGCAGCGCTGCCAGCAGCACCGCCGCCTGGGCCAGGACCCATGAGCGATCGGACACCGGACCCCTTCGATGGAGTAACGAGGAGAGTCTCTCAGGTCACCTCATGGGCAGAAGGTGACGAGCAGCCGCCAGCGCGACATGGGAGACTCCCGGCTGCCCCCATGACGCGCAAAGGGATCTTCATCGGCGCGGGCGCCGTGATCATCGTGCTCATCGCCGCCGTCGCGCTGTTCCTCTTCCTCGCATCGAGCAGCTCGGCGTCGAGCATCTCCGGCGCCATCGACGATCTCGCCGCGGAGGAGCGAGTCGCTCGCAACCCCGAGCCGGGGCTCCCGCTCCAGGGCGTCTACGAGTACGCGGTCACCGGCAGGGAGAGACTCAGCCGAGGGCCGGTTTCGGTGACCCGCGACCTACCCGACCGCGCTCCGATGATCGTGCGGCACACCGACATCGGCTACGAGACCGAGATCCGGTACTCCGGCGATCACTTCGAGTGGGTGCGATACCGGCTCGCCGGTCGAGGCGCGTCAGCCACGTGGGGACAAACCAGAGTTGGTGCGACCGGGATCTCCACCACGCGACCACGGGACTGGACGCCGGCGCCCCTTCGCCTACCGTTCGATCCGGCGGTCGGCGACACCTGGCGGGGCGATTATGACTCCGGCGGTTTGGCGATTCGGATCGCGAGCGAGGTTACTCGCGAGGACATCGTCACCGTCGCAGGCGCGCCGGTCGATGTCGTGGTCGTCGAGTCGACGCAGGACGTACAGGGTGAGTACAGCGGCTCCCGGCGGGAGCAGTTCTACTACTCGCCGGACACCGGCCTGACAGTCCGCTACGTGATCGAATCGGACCTCGACGGCCCGGTCGATCTCAACTTCGAGGCCGATCAGACCCTGACGTCGCTCGAGCCGCTGTCCTAGCGGCGGTGACGCTCATCGGGTGTCGCTCGGCAGGGTGCGGTCGAGAAAGCTGAAGACGACCTCCCGCTGACGCCGCGTCAGACGGCGAAGCCTGGGCAGCACATCGTCCTCGAAGCTCTCGGAGTCGAGGCCCTCGGCCGTGATGGTGGCCGCCCGGATGGCCTCTTCGGCTTCCCAGCGGTCGACGGGCGGATCTGGATAAGGAGCAAGCATCGTGGGCGAGGGTCGCTGAACGCGTGCGGATCACGCTACTAACCGAGCGTTCAGAGTGAGCTATCGGCTTTTCCTGGTGTATGCATGAATTCACGCCCCGGGCTCCGCCGACGGGCCGCCTCGCACCCTGTGGGACGCACGGTTCCGGGCGTGGCGGAACTCATGGGTTGCGGCCTCACCAGGCTAAGATCGCGCCCGATGCCGACTTCGCTCGTGACCGGCGGCGCCGGGTTCCTCGGCTCGCACCTGTGCGACCGCCTGATCGCGGCCGGCCACAAGGTCTTCTGCGTGGACAACCTCGAGACCGGCTCGCTCGAGAACATCGCGCATATCACGGACCGCTCGTTCGAGTTCGTTCAGCACGACATGATCGAGCACCTCGGGCTTGCCGACCCGGTCGACTTCGTCTTTCACTTCGCATCTCCGGCGAGCCCGATCGACTACCTCAGGATCCCGCTCCAGACCCTGAAGGTGGGCTCTTATGGCACCCACAACGCTCTCGGCTTCGCCAAGGCCAAGCGGGCAGCGTTGTTGCTGGCCTCGACCAGCGAGGTCTACGGCGACCCACAGGTGCACCCGCAGCCCGAGGACTATTGGGGCCACGTCAACCCCATC
>Ga0224508_10005587_pt1 | contig 10049 bp, 10 predicted proteins | sample SF_Jan12_sed_USG_4_FD_170157 | JGI IMG/M metagenome (GOLD analysis project Ga0224508, IMG submission 170157) | Sediment microbial communities from San Francisco Bay, California, United States - SF_Jan12_sed_USGS_21 | ecosystem: Environmental > Aquatic > Marine > Sediment | place: USA... | reverse complement strand
CATCGCCCTCGACGACCGCTCGACCGTGGTCGGTGTCGGCGGCGAACCGGCAGGTGGTCGGGGCGCGGCCGATGCGACCGTGCGACGAAGCGGGATCGATCTCGTGACCGATGTGGTCGTCGAGGAGCGTCCCGCCCTGACCACAACCGAGAGAAGCGACGACGACACGATCACGATCCTGTTCAGCGATATCGAGGGCTCGGCCGAACAGGCGACGGAGCTGGGGGACGAGCGCTGGTACCGACGCTTGTCGACGCACAACCGGATCGTCGAGAGCTGCGTCGCGGGCGGCCGTGGTTACATCGTGAAGAACCAGGGCGACGGCTACATGGCGACCTTCGCCAGTGCACGTCGGGCGATGCTCACCGCAACCGAGATCCAGCACCGCCTCTGCGAGACCGACGACGCAACACCGCTACTCGTGCGGATCGGTTGTCATACCGGAGAAGCGATCCGACAGCACGATGGTGACCTCTTCGGCCAGCACGTGATCATCGCCTCGCGGATCGCCGACCTCGCCCGGGGCAGCCAGATCCTCGTCTCGTCGATCACCAAGGAGATCACCGCCGCAAGGGGCGACCTCCCCTTCGGCGAGCCGATGAGCGTGGTGTTGAAGGGCATCGACGGCGACAACGTGGTACACGACCTCGACTGGCGGCAGCTGGGCGCACGCACCGGTGGACGAACCCGGCTCAGCGCACGAAGACGGTGACCCCTCGCCGGGCGCCACGTCGCCGCGCCGCCTCGCCGAGCATCGCGGCTGACGACGCTGCCAGCCCGGCTCCGACCGCCAGGAACTCCACGGTCGGCGGGAGGCCCTTGGCGATGGCGACCAGCGATGCGGCCGACGCCCCGAGGAGCCCGCCGCTGATGAGCAAGCCGAGCGACGGTCCGAGTCGACGGGACCCGGTCCGCAGCCCACGCAGATTGCCCTGGACCGACGCGAGGCCGTACAGACCGATCAGTCCGGCAAGCAGCGTCGGCGCGGTGACCAGCCTCGAATGGGTCGTCGTGGCGACCATCGCCGCCCGGGGCTCGACGTCGTCGTCGACCATGAAGTCGACGTCGATCGCCCCGGCGGTCGTCCACCGAAGGTAGGCCGGGTCGATCTCCGCCCGGCCGTTGGTGAGGGCGGCCTCCGACACGCCGACAGGGACGCCGAGCAGTGAGGCTTCCAGCCGGACGCGGGAGCCGGCCCCGAGACCCTCGACGACGAGAGGCTGGGAGAAGTCGACCTCGACGGGCGCCTCGCCGGTCGAGCGGCCTCCGATGGTCGCGGCTGCGCCGGGCCGATCGCTGGGGCCCGAGCTAGCGGATCGCGTCAGGCCCGTGAGGGAGGTGGGGCCGGCGAGGAGGGCGGCGGCCAACACCAGCGCGAGGCCGGCCGACACAACCATCGGTGCCGTCGCCGCAGCCGGTCGACCAAGCTCGGTGATGTCTACCACCTGACCGATCGAGACCTCACGCAGGTCGACAGCGCCTCGCCGTCGGGGATTCTCGGCCACGACCGCCCGCGTCTCCCCGGATCCCGCAGGATCGGGCTCGTCGAGCACGGTTCTCGGCGCCCGGTGACCCTGGCCCGGTGCCGGCGGTGAGGAGTCGTCGCTGGCCGGCCCCGGCTCGACCGCCACGGCCCTGCCGGTCTGGCGGGCCGCCCGTTCGATCGCCTCGGATCCGACGACCCTCAGCCCGGTCGCCGCCAGCCACTCCGGTCCCCAGGTCCGGGCGGCCGCATCGCCGAGCGCCACGGCGAGATCGACGACGTGCTCGAAGCGGTGGCCGACCGAGCGGGCGATCGCCGTGTCGATCACCGAGGCGATCGGTGCTGGGAGGTTCGGGGCCGCGTCCCGCACAGGCGGTGGGTCGTTGGTGATCCTGCGTACCAGCATGGCCATCGGCGTCGGCGCAGAGGCGAAGGGAAGACGGCCGGAGACCAGCTCGTAGAGCATCGTGCCGCAGGCGTACACGTCCACCGCTGGTCCGACGGGAGAGCCCTCGGCCTGCTCCGGCGCCATGTAGGCCGGCGTCCCGAGGACGACGCCGTCGGCCGTGGCCAGGGTCTTCTCGCCACCCATCACCTTGGCCATCCCGAAGTCGGTGACCTTCAGCTGACCTTCCCCGGTGAACATCAGGTTCTCGGGCTTGATGTCGCGATGCAGCACGCCGTGGCGATGGGCATGGTCGAGGCCGGCGGCGGTCGCCAGCAGCAAGGCGCACGCGGTGGGCACTGTGATGCCTCGGCCGGTGAAGCGGTCCCAGACCGTTCCACCCGGCAGCCGTTCCATGACCAGGGCGAGATGGCCAGCCCGATCGATGAAATCGTGGATGACGACCACGTGGGGATGGTTGAGCCCGGCCACGGTTCGGGCCTCGCGCAGGAACCGCTTCCGCACCGACTCGTCGGCGGCGAATGCGGGGGGCAGTTCCTTGATGGCGACGTCGCGACCGAGCGAACGGTGGCGGCCGAGGAGGACCACCCCCATCGCTCCGCGACCGAGTTCACCCAATAGCTCGTATTCGGGCAGCGCGGCGGCCAATCCGGCCACGGGACCCTCCTCCTTCCCCGCGTCCGTCGAACTACCCTACGGGCGGGTGGCGCCGTCGGCAGTGATGCTGCCCGTCACCGATCGGCGCGTGCTGTTGCTGGCGGTCAGATGGGAGAGGAGACCGGAGACTGCCGGGGTGTCGACGCCTCGATCGCAGCCCAGAAGCCGACGCCGCAGTCGGCGACCTCGGCGGCAAGAGCATCTCCCACGATCCGGGCCATGACGAGGTGCTCGTCGGTGACGAGGCGGTGGCCGCCGGTCGAACCCGCGGTGAGTGCTCCGACGGCCACGCCGCCGAGCACGATCGGTTGGGCGAAGACCGACGTCACGCCGAGGCTGCGGAGGAGATCGGCGGAGGCGGTGTCGTCGACCTTCGGCCGTCGCCAAAGGGCGAGCGATGAGGACGACACAGCGATCGCGTCCGGCGACGACGACCGCACGACCGGTCCCTCGTCGAGGAAGCGGGCGCCGTGCTCGCCGGCCATCGCCACGACCCGCAGGACACCGGCGGCGTCCACCGCCGAGAGCCGGCACAGCTCGATACCCCGGAGCCCGACGAACTCGCGGGTGACCAGATCAGCCGCCTGGCCGAGGTCACACCGCCCGAACGCCTCGAACAGCCGGTTGAGCGTGTCGAGCTCGTCCGCTCGGCGACCGAGGATCATCTCGGCCCGGTGACGCTCCGTCTCCGCCCGGTATGACGCGAGCGTGGCTCGGAGGTTGGCGATCGAGGAGGCGAGGAACGCACCGGCCTGCCTGGCGAGGAGCCCGTCGTCGCTCGTGAACCGCTCGCGGCCGATCCGGGCGAAGGTCAGGGCTCCGAGCGGGCGGTCGCTGACCCGCAGCGGCACCACGATCGCGCTCGACATACCGGCGCTGGCCAGGCCGGCGAGGTCACGATAGGGCGACGATGCCAGATCGTGCTCCTCGACCACGTCCCCGTGCTCGGCTACCTTCCGGAACGACAGCCCGTCGCCGGGCAGGTCAGTGCCGCTCTGAGGCGGCACGCAGTCGCGGTGCAGCGGCACAAGGCGATAGTGGCGCCCGTCGGCCGAGCGTGCCGCCAGCCCGACCCAATCGGCGCCGAGGAGACGGTGGCCGTGGTGTCCAGCCGATGCCAGGAGATCGGGCTCGACCTTGGCGGTGCAAAGGTCAGCGTTCATCTGGCTGAGGGCCTGGAGGCGCTGGGCCATGGGCTGATGGGTCGGCGACATCAGTTCCCATCGGTCGGGCGGCCGGACACTCAAGGGCAGACCGCCAAACGCCAGGCCGCTTCGGCTGATCCCGACGGATCGCTTCGATCACGACCGGGAGGCGATATAACCGTCGACGAGCTCGATCAGCCGGTCGCGCCCGAAGCTCGAGTCGTGACCACCGTGGACGATTCTGGCTGGCATCTTCCGCAGCCGCTTCATCGTCTGCAGGTACTGGGCGACGTCGCTGTCGGGCAGCGCGTCGATCAGGGGACCGTCGTACACGGCATCGCCGGTGAACAGCACCCCGGTCCGTTCCTCCCAGAGCCCGATGTTGCCGGGCGAGTGCCCGGGCAGGTGCAGCACCTCGAAGGTGCGATCTCCGAGATCGATCCGATCCCCCTCGTCGACGGTGCGGGTGATCGAAGTCGACACGATGCCGTAGTCCTCGGGCTCGTAGCCTTCGTGGGGCACAGCGTCGATCAGCAGCTCGGCCGAGATCGGATAGCCGATCGAGGCGAGGAAATTGAGGTCGTCGGCGGTGAAGTCGCTCCGCCGTATGGCGGCCAGCTCAGCGTAGGACTCCATGCGGGGCGCTTCGAGCCTGTGCATCACCCGGGTCCGGAACTCGTGCAGCCCGCCGACGTGGTCGTAGTGGATATGGGTGGCGACGGCGATCACCGGCCGGTCGAGCAGCTCGGCCAGCTCCTGGCGAACCGACGCGACCCCGACCCCGGTATCGACGATCAGATCGCTATCACGGCCCCGAACGTGGAAGATGTTGCATCTGATCAGCGGATGGACGTGCGGTTCGGAGAGCAGGGTCACGCCGGCTCCCATGTTCTGGCGCACGAACCACCGATCGGCCACCGGCAGGCCACTCATCGGGCGGGCGCCACCAAGGCCGAGGGTTCGATCGTTGTCGTGCACGCATCATCCACCGACCCGGGGCCTCCCACCGACTGCTCAGCGATGCCGGTCAACGTAGCTGGCGAAGTCGGACAACCACCCCTCGAGCAGCGCACGGGCCTCGGAATCGGTCAGATGGCCGTCGGTCGAACGGCGGTTGAGGCTGCCGATGCCGAGGGTCGTGTCGAAGAAGTGGCCCGAGATGCCCGACAAGGAGTCGGCGAGATGGCGGCGCACGCCCTGGACCTCGTGGCGCCCGGGGGTGGCGGCGACGACCCCGGTGACCGTGCGCGACAGCGGGCTGTCGCCGGGGACGCGGGACAGCCAGTCGATGGCGTTCTTCGTGACCGCGGGGATGCTCCGGTTGTACTCGGGCGTGAAGAGGATCAGGCCGTCGCTCTCCTCGACTGCGGCCTTGAGGGCGACGACCGCTACGGGGTCGCCGGCGGCCTCGACGTCACCGTTGTAGAGCGGGAGATCGCCGAGAGCGTGCTCACCGAGCTCGACGCCGGCCGGCAGGAGCTCGACGGCTGCGTCGAACACGACTCGGGTGACCGATGCGGCCCGGAGGCTGCCGATGAGGGCGACGAGCCGGATCGTCTCGCGGCCGGCCGGATCGGTGATGGACATGGAGGCAGCGTAGGGTCGGTCCAGCCGGGCGCCGCCCTGCGACGGGTGGCCTGGCTCGGAGATCAGAAGTAGAAGACCAGCACGTAGACGGTCGTGCGATCGGGATCGGTCAAGTCGACGAAGACCCGCTGCTCTCGTCCTGGCGTAGCCCCGCCGGAGCACTCCTGATAGACCTCGGCGCTGGCCGGCGTCCACCATGGGACCTCGTCGTCGATGATCGATCCCGGCGCCTCGGATGCCGGCTGCGACAGCAGGCCATTACAGCCAATCGAGGTGACCAGGATCGGCAACTCGTCGGGGTCGATCGAGAGGCGGAGCTGGTAGATCGGATCCTGGAAGCCATCGGCGGCGATCCGGATGTCTCGGCTCGACGGGGGGAAGTCGAGCTGGAAGTCCTCGGCAAAGCCGGCGGCGGCCGGCCACTCCTCGATCGTGGCGAACTCGGCCGACTCGAACGGGTCGGTGATATCGGATCCGCTGAACAGTACGGCGGCGGCGACGATGACGGTGCAGCCGGCGACGAGAAGCCCCCCGACGAGCACACCGATCACCAGGAGCACCACCGTGGCTCGACCCATGGCGGCAACGATAGGGCGAGACCGGCGACCGCCGGCTCCGGCGGCCCGCGGCCGGGGACGGAGCCGACCCCCCGATTAGCTCCGTCCCCGGTCCTCTGGCTGCGCCCCCGATTCGGGTTCCCTGCGCAGGCGATCGCTCGGTCGCTACTCCCGTTCGCTCCCGAAACGCGTGTCGAACCGGGTCCTCACCCGTCGACCTCCACGACCGGATCCCGCGCTGGCTCGTTCACGTGGTCCCCGACCGTGAGCAACGATGTTCGTGCAAGGTAGCAACCATCGCGCTACTGGTGCCAGCTTCACCTCTCGTAGCAAATCACGGTTCGATCCGTTCGATCAGTGCAAGTACGTAGTTGCCACGCAAGCCGCGACCGGCGATGAGGCCTACCCGAGTAGGGTCGTCGGCGCCGCCAGGGAGGAACGATGATGCGAGCGACAGCGATGACGCTGACGGGACTGGCGGTGGTCGGTTTCGCGCTGTCAGCGTGCGGTTTCGGCCTCGGCACGAGCGGCGATGACGGCGGCGGCGAGGCAGCCGCGACCGGATCGACCGAGTCGACCGAGTCGTCGGTGGTCGAGTCGAGCGCTTCGTCGTCGGTGGTCGAGTCGACGGGCGAGACGCCCGGAGATGCTGACACCACGTCGAGCAGCGAGCCGTCGGAGCCGGCCGATCCCGCCGAGATCGACGTGATCACGGAAACGGCCGAGCGATTCATCTCGATGACGATCGCCGAGCAGTTCGGTGCGCCGCTCGAACCCAGCTGCCCCGACGTCCCGAGCACCGCCGCCGGCACGACGTTCAGTTGTACGGCGGCGACCCCCGACGGCGAGATCGTCGAGCTCGACGCAACGATCGACGAAGGCGACAACCTGAACGTGGTGACGACCAACGTGGTGCTGGCCCGGTTCCTGCCCGATCTCGAACGGGTCGGGGCCCAGGTTCTGGCCGACGCCGGAGCCGTGGCCCTCACCATCGACTGCGGCACCGAGTCGCTCGTGCTCGACGAGCGCCAGGAGATCGTCTGCCCGGCGACCGAAACCGACGGCACCGTGGCGTCGGTGACCTACCTCATCGAGGACACCCGCACCGGCGACTTCGAGATCCGGGTGAACTAGTGTCGACCTCAGTCACCGAACAGGCGGCGCTGGCGGAGATCGAGCTCCTCGGGACTCACGTCCTCGATGTGGGTGGCCACGCCCCACCGATGACCCCATGGGTCTTCGAACTGCCCAGCTCGGTCGCCGTAGAACTGGTCCTCGGGCTGGCGGATCGGAATGGCTCCGGCCTCGAGGGCCACGGCGAAGACCTCGTCGACGTCGTCGACGTAGACGGACAGCGCGATCGGCGTGCCCCCGACCTTGTGCGGACCGAAGAAGCCGGCCTCCGGGAACTCGTCGGCCACCATGACCACCGAATCTCCGAACTGCAGCTCGCAGTGCGCAACCTTCCCCTCGGGAGCCGGCATCCGCAGGCGCTCGGTTGCGCCGAAGACCGCCTTGTAGAACTCGATCGCGTCTCCGGCGCCGTCGATCGCAAGCGACGGGTTGACGGTCGAGTACGTCTCGGGCTGGGAGGAGACCATGCCGGCCATCGTACGGCTCGTGTCGGGGCGAAGCTGGGAGCGGCGGTCGCCGGTTCGGGTCGGCCGATGTCGCGTCGGCGTTGACCCGCGAGCCCAGCGCCGGGCAGCCTGGGCCGATGATCAGCGACGACCTCATCGCCGGCCATTACGGCCAGCCGGATCTCGTTACCGGAATCCGGCGGGGCCTCACCGAGTCCGGTATCTCGATCTCCTCGGTGACGATCGACGACCTCGCCGTAGTCGACGAGTTCCACGTCGGGGGCCGGGCGGCCACCGAGTCGTTCCTGGCGGGCCTCGAGCTCGAGCCCGAGATGCACGTGCTCGACGTCGGCTGTGGGCTTGGCGGGCCTGCCCGGTTTGGCGCGAGCCGGTACGACTGCCGGGTGACCGGCATCGACCTCACTCCGTCATTCATCGAGGCCGCCCAGGTGCTGACCGATTGGGTGGGGCTCAGCGATCGAGTCGCGTTCGAGAACTGTGCCGCCCAGGACATGACGTTCCCGAAGCGGACGTTCGATGCGGCCTACCTCCTCCACGTCGGCATGAACGTCGCCGACAAGACCGGGCTCTTCGCCGCGATCGCGAAGGTGCTCAAGCCTGGAGCGAAGCTCGGCGTCTACGACCTGATGCGCACCGACACCGGCGACCTGACCTTCCCGGTCCCGTGGGCATCGACATCGGCGACGAGCCTGGTGGCGACACAGTCCAGCTACGAGGCGAGCCTTGTCGACGCGGGCTTCGATCTGGTTTCGGTTCGCGATCGGCACGAGGTGGCGGCGGCCTTCGTGTCGATGATCCGCTCTCAGGACAACGTCGCGGCGCAGCCGCCGCCGCTCGGCCTGCACCTGCTGATCGGATCCGATGGGCCGACGAAGCTCGCCAACGTCGTCGCTGCCCTCGATGCCGGCATCCTCAGCCCGATCGAGATCGTGGCGACCCGTCGCCAGCGCGGGGGCGCCGGGCCCGGCGCTCGATTGCGGCCAGCCAGCTTCGACGAATGAGGCCGCTGGGGTATCGGATGAGGGCCCAGTAAGGAGCGAACCTCAGCGTCGCCGAGCGGTCGGTTCCCCGGACCCTGGTCTCGGTGATCAACTCGGTGTGATCCCCCCGATCCACGGCCTCGATCGTCGCCACCGCACAGGCGTAGCCCGGCTCGTCGAACGACAGCAGGTCTGCGCCGGAGTCGAGCCGGAGTGGCTGGTTACCGATCGGGTGCCAGAAGCGACCGACGGCGCCCATGACGACCAGAGCTCGGCCATCGACCGGCTCTGCGTCGCGGCGGAGCACGACGAACCCCCCGCCAGCGAACCCGTCGAGCAGCGTCGGCTCGGGCCCCTCCCGCTCCTCGTGCCGACCGAGGAGCTTGGCCGGGAGCCCCCGCAGCGACGACAGCGGGCCCAGGGTGCGGATCTCGGAGCCTTTGACGGCGAGCGCTGCCGGCCAGACCCGCTCGATCGGCAGGTCGATGCGGCGGGCGTGGCGCTCGCTGAACGTCGGTGCGGCGATCACGTCGTCGATGTCGACGTCGACGTCGATGTCGGTGGGCACCGCGGTGGTCGGACGCCTAGCGAGCCGGGCGGTGATGGTGGAGCCGGTCATGACCTAAGTGTCACTCTGTGCCAGTTGCCTCGCAACGGTCAGGTGTCACAGAGTGCCACATTGCTAGGCTCCGGGGAATGGTCACTCGGGCCGAGCATCGCCGTACCACACTGCTCAAGCTCAGTGCGGCGACGACCGAGGCCTTCGAGGAGTTGGGCTCGGCGGCCACGATCGACGACATCGCCGAGCGGGCCGGCGTGTCCCGCCGCACGGTGTTCCGCTACGTCGACAGCAAGGAGGATCTCGCCTACATCCACCCGGTCCTGTGGCTCGAGATCTTCGACGACGCAGTGGCGGAGGTGGCCGACCGCCCGGTGCGGGAGCGCCTGCTGCACGCCGCTGAGCGCATCAGCCGCCACATCGGGTCGGATCCCGAACCGGTCAAGCGGGCGATGGCGGTGGCGGTCGCCGACCCGCTGCTCCGCGGTCAGGTCGTCGCCAACCAGCGGTGGATCGCCCGGCTGGCCGAGGAGATCCTCGACGGCGACGAGGACGACGAGGCCGTGTTCCGGGCGCGGGTGCTGGCGTCGGCGGCGATGGGCGTGATCGACGCTGCTCTCACTCGGTGGTACGCCAGCCCGCCAGACGTGCAGCTGGTCGACATCGTCGGCGCAGGGCTCGACTATCTGGCTCCGATCTTCGACTAACCCCTATCGTCGCGCCCGATGACCGACGTGACCGCGCTGGCGGCCGCCTTCGTCGACGCCAACCGTCGACGCCGCGACTTCTCGGCGCCTTGGGGTGACTCGACGCCGAGCCTGGCCGACGCCTACCGCATCCAGGATGCCGTGCTCGACGGGCTGGCGGCCGAGCGAGGTCCGCTCGGCGGCTACAAGATCGCGATCACGGCCGAGCCGATGCAGCACCTGATGGGGCTCACCGACCCGCTGGGCGGGCTCGTCCACGCCGGCGAGATCCACCGGTCGCCCCACACGCTCTCTATCGGCGACTACCACTCCCCGGCGATCGAGTTCGAGGTAGCGGTACTGATCGGTGGGGACGTGCCGGTCTCGC
>Ga0224508_10005586_pt1 | contig 10050 bp, 7 predicted proteins | sample SF_Jan12_sed_USG_4_FD_170157 | JGI IMG/M metagenome (GOLD analysis project Ga0224508, IMG submission 170157) | Sediment microbial communities from San Francisco Bay, California, United States - SF_Jan12_sed_USGS_21 | ecosystem: Environmental > Aquatic > Marine > Sediment | place: USA: California... | reverse complement strand
AAGGCGAGGCCCGGAGCATCCGAGAAGCCGCCGAGAAGGAAGCGGACGGAATCCGGAAGACTTCCGAGCTCGCGGGCCGCGAAGAGGCCCAGAAGCTTCGCGAGGACTGGGCCAACGAGGCGGAACGACGCCGGTCGGAGATCGAACGACTCGAGCAGCGCGTTTCCGAACGCTCCGAATCGCTCGACGACAAGCTCGAGGCGCTCGAGCAGCGGCAGGAGCGGCTCGACCACCGCCGCGAGTCCGTCGACGGGGACCGCGAGCAGCTCGAGCAGCGCGAGCGTGATCTGGCCACGCAGACCGAAGAGGTGAACCAGCGCCTGGAGATGCTCTCTGGTCTCGGGCGGGAGGAGGCTCGGCGGGAACTCGTCAGTCAGATTCAGGATGAGGCAAAGGCGGACGCGGCCCAACACCTGCGCGAGGTGCGCGAGCGGGCAAAACGGGACGCTGAGCGGGAAGCCAAGAAGATCATCTCCCAGGCGATCGAGAAGCTCGCCGTCGATCACTCCTCGGAAGCGGCCGTCTCGGTCGTGGCGCTGCCGAGCGACGACATGAAGGGCCGCATCATCGGTCGCGAGGGCCGAAACATCCGCTCGTTCGAGGCGGCGACCGGTGTCGACGTCGTGGTCGACGACACGCCCGAAGCGGTCATCCTCTCGTGCTTCGACCCCGTGAGACGCGAGGTCGCGCGCGCCGCGATGGAGCGTCTCGTGACGGACGGACGGATTCACCCCGGGCGCATCGAAGAGGTGGTGGACAAGGCGAAGGAGGACGTCGACAAGTCCATGCGAGAAGCGGCCGAGGAGGTCCTCTACGAGCTCGGGATTCACGACCTGCACCCGAACCTCCTCGAGGTGCTCGGCGTCCTGCGCTTCCGCACGAGCTACGGACAGAACCAGCTGCAACACGCGCGTGAGGTCGCCCTGATCGCCGCCAACATGGCCGCGGAGCTCGACCTCGACACGAGTCTGGTGAAGCGGATGGGCCTGCTCCACGACATCGGGAAGGGTCTGACGCACCAGCAGGAGGGGACCCACGTCGAGATCGGCTACGAGCTGTGCAAGCGGTGTGGTGAGAAGGACGGGGTATTGAACGCCATCAGGGCGCATCACGGCGAGGAGCCGGCCCGGTATCCCGAGACCTTCCTCGTGACCGCGGCGGACGCGATTTCCGGAGCACGGCCCGGCGCCCGTCGCGAGTCTTTCGAGCACTACGTGAAGCGTCTTGAGAAGCTCGAGGAGATCGCGAGCTCCTACGAGGGTGTCGAGAAGGTCTACGCGATCCAGGCCGGCAGGGAGATCCGGATCATGGTCACGCCAGACAAGATCTCGGACAAGGAGATGGCCGAGTTGTCCGAGAATACCGCCCGGAGGATCGAGAACGAGCTTCAGTATCCCGGGCAGATCAAGGTCGTCGTCGTTCGCGAGACGCGTACGGTCGACTTCGCCAAGTAACGAGCCGGCCGGGCGCCCAACGCGCGGCGGGAGCTGAACTGGTCGGCGACCCGTCGACCCATCGGAGAGTCATGCGAGCCAAACTGATCGACGGAAAACGTATTGCGGCGGACATCCGCGCCGACGTGGCGAAGGATGCCTCGGCGCTCGCGGCGGAGGGGGTGACGCCTGGCCTCGGGGTCGTCCTCGTGGGCGGGGATCCCGCGTCCCAGGTGTACGTCCGAATGAAGACGCGTGCGTGCGAAGAAGCGGGGATCGCGACCCGGGACATCAAGCCCGACGCCGACATCACGCAGGAGGACTTGCTCTCGATCGTAGACGAGCTCAACGCGGACCCGGATACTCACGGCATTCTGGTTCAGCTCCCGCTCCCGAAGCACTTGAACGAGCGAGAGGTCACCGAGCGAATCCTGCCCGAGAAGGACGTGGACGGGTTTCACCCCGTGAACCAGGGCCGGATGGCGCAGGGGGATCGCGACGCTTTTCGCCCCGCGACGCCTGCGGGTGTCCAGGAGCTGATCAAGCGCACGGGTGTCGACACCACGGGCAAGCACGTCGTCATCGTCGGCCGCTCGAACATCGTCGGCATGCCCATGTCCACGATCCTGCTCCAGAAGGAGCCGGGGGCGAACGCCACGGTCACGGTGGCGCACAGCCGAACGAAGGACCTGGCCAGTATTACGCTGCAGGGGGAAATCCTGATTGTCGCCGTGGGCGTGCCGGAGATGGTCAAGGGCGACATGGTCCGCGAAGGGGCCGTGGTCATCGACGTAGGGGTCAATCGGGTCGACGATCCGTCGACCGAGCGTGGGTACCGACTCGTAGGGGATGTGGAGTTCGAAGCCGCCGCGGAGCGCGCCGACTGGATCACGCCCGTGCCCGGCGGGGTTGGGCCGATGACCATCGCCATGCTGCTGAGCAACACGGTGCGAGCGGCCCGCCGGACCCTCGAAGGAGCGCCGGCCGGAGCTGCGTGATGTCCCCGGAGCAAGTCGGTGAGGGCGAACAGGGCGAGTTCTTCGAGCCTGCCAGGCCCGATGGACGGACTGCGGACACGGCGATTCCCGTATCGGTTCTGAACTACTCGACGCAGCGACTGCTCGAGGACCGGGTCCCGCAGCTCTGGGTTCGCGGCGAGGTCGTCAACTGGCGCGCCCATGCCAGCGGGCACCGTTACTTCCGGTTGCGGGATGAGGGGGGGCAGGTCGACTGCGTGATGTTTCAGGGGGACGCCCGGAGATTGCCCACCGACCCGGATGAGGGGATGGAAGTGGCGGTGTTCGGGCAGCCTACCCTGTACACGCAGCGCGGCCAGTTCCAGGTCATCGTGCGCGAGCTCGAGGCGAGCGGCGACGGACTCTGGCGGCTTGCCTTCGAGCGCTTCCGGCGGCAGCTGCAGGAGGAAGGACTTCTCGACCCCGCCCGAAAGCGCGCGATCCCGGCCTTTCCCCGTTGCGTCGCGGTCGTCACGTCGCGGGACGGGGCGGCCCTGCACGACGTGCTCAATGCGTTTCGACGCCGAGCCCCCTGGCTCGACGTCCTGGTCGTGCACTGCCGCGTACAGGGGGAGGGCGCCGCCCTGGACATCAGGGACGCGTTGGCGCGAGTCGGGCGTCTTCCGGCGGTGGATACGGTGATCCTGACGCGTGGCGGCGGTTCGATGGAAGACCTCTGGTGCTTCAACGAGGAGGCCTCCGTCCGTGCGGTGGCCGAATGCCAGATCCCGATCGTCTGCGCGATCGGTCATGAGGTGGACGTGACGCTGTGCGAGCTCGTGGCGGACTTGCGTGCGCAGACGCCGTCCGTGGCGGCCGAGCTCGCGGCGCCCGATCGTCGCGAGGTTGTTTCGAGACTGCGGGGCCTTTCGCTGGGGCTCGGCCGTGGACTCCGACGACGGGTCGAGCGTGGCCGGGATCGGCTGCTCGGCGTCGAGCGGCTTCTGCCCCGGATCCTCGAGGGGCGGTTGGCCCGCGCTCGGGGTCGGATCGCCGCGGTTGCCGGGCGACTCGAGGCACTGAGCCCGCTCAGCACGCTCGAGCGGGGGTATGCGGTCGCCCTCGACGCGGAGGGACGTGCGCTTACGCGGATCGGCAGTTTTGCTCCGGGCGAGGCCTTTCGTTTGCGGCTGTTCGACGGGGTCGTCGGTGCACGGGTCGAGACCGTCGAGTCTGCCGATTCGAGTGATGACGGAACGGAGACGCACCGTGAGTGAGAGCCCGAACACTGGATCGTCGGATGAGCGGGGACCCGCCGTCGCTGCCGCCGACATCGATTTCGAGCAGACGATTGACGAGCTCGAAGAGATCGTACGCAAGCTCGATCGAGAGGACGTCGGGCTCGACGAATCGATCACGCTCTTCACTCAGGGAATGGAGCGGTTGAAGGCCGCCCACACCTGGCTCGACGACGCATCCGGCCGGGTCGAGGAGTTGATCGAGTCGGCCTCGGGAAAGCTGGAGATGCGCCCCTTCGAGGACGAAGAGGCCTGAGTCGTTGGACCTCGAACGCGCACGACACGAAGTAGATCAGACTCTGAAGTCGCTGCTGGCGGCCTCCCTGGTGGAGGCCCCCAGCGCCGTGGCCTCACCGATTCGCTTCGCCGTGTTGGCTCCCGGAAAGCGGGTTCGCCCCCTGTTGCTCATGGCGACCCACACCGCCGCGCGTCAGGGACGCGACCTCCGGGCCGGTGAGCGGACGGCGGTGTTCCGAATGGCCTGTAGCGTCGAGCTCGTGCACGCGTACTCTCTCGTCCATGACGACCTTCCCTGCATGGACGATGACGACCTCAGGCGTGGCCGGCCCACGCTGCACGTCGAGTTCGGTGATCGCGCCGCGGTGCTCGCGGGAGCGGCCCTCATGCCGCTCGCCGTCGAGGTGCTGTCCACGGCGGCGGTCGACCTCGGGATCGGCGAAGCCGCGGCGGGCCGTCTGGTCGGGATCCTCACCGCGGCCTCCGGGGGCGCGGGCATGGTCGGGGGTCAGCTCCTCGACCTTCGAGCCGAAGGGCGCTCCGTAGGGATCGACGAGCTGGACCTCATCCACGAGGGGAAGACGGCGCGGTTGATCGAGGCGTGCTGTCTGATGGGCGGCGTCGCGGCCGGTGCCGAGGAGGCGGTGGTCGAGCGCCTCGGTCGCTACGGACGCGCCCTCGGTTTGGCGTTCCAGGTCGTGGATGACATCCTGGACGTGACTGGCTCGGCGAAGGCCATGGGCAAGACGAGTGGGCGGGATGCGGAACTCGGGAAGGCGACCTACCCGAACATCGTCGGACTCGAAGGCGCTCGGGCGCGTGCCGACGGGCTCGTCGATGTGGCCTTGGACCAGATCGCGCCGCTCGGGGCCGCGGGCGGGCTCGCTCACATCGCGCGGCTCGTGGTGGACAGGGAGAGGTAGGTCACCGTGACCGGCAGGACACCGACAATTCGACGAAAGGACTGACCCCGAGCGATGCGTGTCGCCGTCTTCGGAAACGCCCAGTACCACGACCTGGACAACGTCCTCCGCGAGCTCGACGAGATCGCGGATCGGCTCGCACTGGAGCTGGCGTTCGAGACCGATCTCGGGCGGGGCGGGTCTCCACCCGATCTGGAGGGAGGTGACTTCGACCTCGTCCTCACGCTCGGCGGGGATGGGACGCTCCTGCGCGGGGCGCGTGCGGCCGGACCGCACGGGATTCCGGTCATCGGCTGCAATCTGGGTCGCCTCGGCTTCCTGACGCTCGTTCAGCGCGAGGAGCTCGGCCAGGCGCTGGACGCAGTCGTCCGAGGGGACACCGAGATCGAAGAACGGGTCGCCCTGGACGTACGGATCGTGGGGGATGGAAGGACGGACGCGGCGACGGATCCGCGAGACGCGGAATCCTACTACACGGTAAACGACGCGGTCCTTCACAAGAGCGGGTTCGCGCAGCTCATCACCCTTCGCCTGCGGGCGGATGACGAGGAAGTGGGGCACTACAGCGCGGACGGCATCATCGTCGGTACCGCCACCGGCTCCACCGCGTACAGTCTTTCGGCGGGTGGGCCGATCGTCGTGCCGACCATGGAGTGCATTGTCGCGACGCCGATCGCTCCTCACACGCTGGCGGTGCGGCCGGTCGTTTTCCCCGCGTCCACGCGCATCACGGTGGAGCTGCTCACCGAGTCGGACGACCTGGCACTGACCGTCGACGGCCAGAGCGGGCACGCGCTCGGCCCGGGGGATCGGGTCGAGATCGTGCGGTCCGAGCATTCGCTCCGGCTCATCCGACTGCCCGGCCACCCCTTCTTCGGGGTGCTGCGAAGAAAGCTCCGATGGGGTGACGTGCGGCCGGTCGACGGGGAGTCGCCATGCTGAGAGAGCTGCGGATCCGGGACCTCGCCGTCGTCGAGGAGCTCACCCTCGAGGCCGGACCCGGACTCGCCGCTCTGACAGGCGAGACCGGGGCGGGGAAGTCGATTCTCGTCGAGGCGCTGGCTCTGCTCGTCGGCGGGCGCCCGTCGGCCGACATGATCAGGGCCGGGTCCGGTCGCGCCATCATCGAGGGACGCTTCGAAGTCGGCGACACCCCTCTTCTGGTGTCGGCCTGCGAAGAGGCGGGTGTAGACGTGGAGGATGGCTGGCTGATCCTCAAGCGCGAGCTGCGCCGCGAGGGGAGGCACCGTGCCTGGGTGAACTCGTCACCCTCCACCACGGGGCTGCTGAAGGCTCTCGGCGAGCGGCTGGTCGATCTGCACGGACAGCACGAGCACCAGCGGCTGCTCCACCGAACCGAGCAGCGACGGATCCTCGACGCCTTCGGAGGCCATACGGAGCTAGCGGGCGAGCTCGCCGCCGCCGTCGACGCTCTGTTGCTCGCCGACCGCGAGCTCGGGGAGGTGCGGGCGACGGCTCGGGCGGGAGTCGAGCGAGCGGACTACCTGCGGTTCAAGGCCGAGGAGATCGAAGCGGCCGCCCTCGAATCCGAGGAGGACGACTCGCTCACGATCGAATCCCGGCGTCTCGGTCACTCGGAAGAGCTGATCGATCTCTCCACGGGGCTGAACGCGGCCCTCTATGAAGCCGACGGGTCGGTCGTGGAACGACTGGGCGAGCTGGGTCGTGATCTCGCGGAGTTGGTTCGGATAGACGAGTCCGGGCAGCCCTTCGTGGATCTGCACGAGTCGGCCCTGCGTTCGCTCGAGGAGCTCGGCCGGGAGCTCGGACGCTACCGGGACGCGGTGGACCACGATCCCGCGCGTTTGTCGCAGATCCGCGAGCGTCTGGACGAGATCTACCGGCTCAAGCGGAAGTACGGCGATACGCTGGGGGCCGTGATCGAGGCGGGTCGGACGGCCCGTGTCGAGCTCGACGGAATCGAGGGAGCGGATGACGAGATCGCGCGCCTGGAACGCCTGCGCGACCGGCATGAGGAGACCGTCCGCGCTCTCGCGAAGAGACTGACGGCGGCCCGGCGCTCCGCGGCGGGGGCGCTCCGAGAAGTGGTGGAGGAGTCGTTGCCCGCCCTGGGTCTCGAGGGAGGCCGCTTCGAGATCGAGCTGGAGCCTCTCGATGAGATCTCGCGCGACGGCGCGGAACGAGTCGGATACCTCGTGTCTCTGAATCCTGGATTCCCCGCAGGGCCGCTCTCGCGGGTGGCGTCGGGGGGTGAGATGAGCCGTCTGATGCTAGCGCTCAAGACTGCGCTCGTATCGGTCGATGACGTACCGATCCTCGTGTTCGACGAAGTTGACGCCGGGATCGGAGGCGAGATCGCGAATCGGATCGCGGAGCGACTCGTTCACGTCGCAGCGAGCCACCAGGTGCTCGTCGTTACCCACCTGGCCCAGATCGCGGCCCGGGCGGATTCGCACTACGTGGTCAGCAAGGCGGCGGAAAGCGGTTCGACCCATGCCGCCGTCGCACCGGTCGAGGAGGACGCGCGGATCGAGGAACTCGCCAGGATGCTCAGTGGGGATCCGGGGAGCGTCAGATCCCGAGCGCACGCGGAAGAGCTCCTTGCCGGCAGTCTGTAGGCCCGGCTAGAAGATCCCGATCGGAATCCTGAAGGAAGCGGCATAGCGGAACGGGGCCGGCATTCGGCCCCCCGAACCGGCGACCGCGCGTCTGAAGCTTATGTTGAACTGCCAGGGGCTTCGAACCGGCGACCGGTCTTCGATCACGTCCTGACGACTGCGCGCCTCCGACAGGTCGTAGGTGATGCCGATGCCTGCCATGTGCCTGCTTCCACCGCTTTCGAGCTCGAGTGGGGTCGCGTCCGGCACGTCGGCGGTGGGCTCGCTCGCGAGCGTAAACCGCGCGTTTCCGAGACTCGCGTACTCGTACTCGAGACCGACCCAGATCGCCGAGTTGAATCTGATCGAGGGGCGGAGTACGAGCTGGACGTAGTCGCCGAGGTCGCGGTTCACGGTCGCCTCCGTCGAGGCGAAGGCGTAAGGGCGGTCCGGAGCGTGGACTCGGAGGTTGAGTACATCCGCCATCTGGATGCCGTAGCGTCCAAGCGCGCGCAGGATCAGCCAGTCGCCGAATGCCACATCCTGGTATAGCGAGAGCTCGACGTCCGTCTGGCCGTCGGCGACGGGGAGCAGCATGAAGTTGCCGGGGTCCTCGAGCGGCGGTGCACCGTTCGTCCCCCGCGGAATCCGGACGAGAGCTCCCACGGTCGTACGCAGCCGGACGGACGGACGCTCCCTCTGACGGGGGAGTGCGGCGGCTGAGTCCTGCACTCCCGCCGAATCCTGAGCCGCCGCGCCCGCGCCTTCCGTGGCCGCAGCCGCGGTGTCCGTGGCGAATCGTGGTGTGATCTGATCGATCAGGCCGAATCGGGCCGACACCTCGAATTCGCCGAGCGCGAGACCGGCCGACGTCGGCGCCGGGACCATCGCCGACACCGGGGCGTTCTCGAAGAACCCCACCAGGTCACCGGCCGAGGCGAAGTCAGGGAGCGTGAGGCCGGGGAGCGACAGTCCGAGGCCCTCGAAGCCTCCGATGAAATTCGCGTAGCGTTCGCGCATCTGGGTGCCGGCGGTGCTAAGCCCCGTAGGGACCAGCAGCTCTCCCCCCGCCCGAAGCTCGAGGGCGGTGAGATAGGCGTCTGTCTCGGCTCGGAGCTGGATCGCATCGTCGAGCGCTGCCCCCATCAGGGTGCCGCCCGTGATGAGCGCATCGAGCGAGCTCATCGACGTGCGCGCGTCCTCGAAGAACGAGTCGCCCGGAGGGAACGCCGTGAGCGAGCCCATGACCGTCGCGGCCAGCGTGTCGAAGACGAACGCCGGCTCGACGTCGGAGAACGTCAGCGGGGCCCGGATCCCGATCGCGATGCGCTTGTAGACGCCCACTTCGAACCCGGCCGCCAGCCTCCGCGCCTGCTTGTTGATCCTCTGATAGTCGAGGTCGCCCATCGAGAAGTCGTCCTCGGTGAGGGGATCGAACCCGAGGGCCTCCGCGTCGCGGTTCAGGTCGTCGACGAAAAGGGCCGACGACGGGTACAGTCGCCGGTCGATCGGGCCGTCGAAGTGGGCGAACAGCGGCTCTCGAGAGCCGTCCCCCACATCCGCGCTGTTCCTGGCGAACTGCTCGGTCCAGTTCGCGAGCTCGGGTCCGATCTCGAGCCAGAGGTCCCCGGCGTCCGGGATCCGGGCATCTCGTTGCTGACCCGCGACGGGCGAGGCAAGGAGGAGGGCCACTGCGACCCAGGAGAAGAGACGAGGCGCGAAGTGGGGTCGCGCGGCGAGCCGACAGGCGCGGATCCGGGCTAGCATCGCGCGAGTATAGACCGTGCGGGCGAGCGCACACAAGCGACCGAATCCCCGCTTCCCACGGGGTTTACCCGACCCCCCGCATCCATTAGGCTGTCCCCTCCGCGGCGCCGTGGCCGAGCGGCTAGGCAGGGGCCTGCAAAGCCCCCTACTCCGGTTCGAATCCGGACGGCGCCTCTCCTTTTCAACGAGAATCGACGGAGGCAGGGTGGGGCGGCTCTTCAAGATGGAGAACGTACTCACCCTCCTCCTCGTCTTCGTCCCCATCACGCTCGTCCTCGAGTACTTCATACATGCCTCCGGGACGACGCTGTTCATTACCTCGGCCATCGCCATCATCCCGCTCGCCGGGATCATGGGGAAGGCGACCGAGCACCTTGCCGAGCGCGTAGGCGCGGGACTGGGAGGGCTGCTCAACGCGACGTTCGGCAATGCCGCCGAGCTCATCATCGCGATCTTCGCCCTGCGTGCCGGCCTGACGGATCTGGTGAAGGCATCGATCACGGGATCGATCATCGGGAACGTATTGCTCGTTTTCGGGTTGTCGACCCTGCTGGGCGGGTTGAGGTATCCGCACCAGAAGTTCAACCGGACGGCGGCGACGTTGGGGGCGACGATGCTCCTGCTGAGCGCGGTCGGGCTGGTCATACCGGCGGTCTTCCACTTCGTGACCGCGGGGACGGACGCTGCGGTCGCAGAGGGGTCGCTGAGCCTCGAGATCTCGGTCGTCCTGATGGTGTGCTACATCCTGTCGCTGATCTTCTCGCTCGGGACGCACGAACACCTGTATGTGGGCGGCCCCCACCATGGCCACGGCGGCCAGGCGGCCGACCCGCATGGGCCAGATGACGAAGTGGGCG
>Ga0224508_10005584_pt1 | contig 10052 bp, 12 predicted proteins | sample SF_Jan12_sed_USG_4_FD_170157 | JGI IMG/M metagenome (GOLD analysis project Ga0224508, IMG submission 170157) | Sediment microbial communities from San Francisco Bay, California, United States - SF_Jan12_sed_USGS_21 | ecosystem: Environmental > Aquatic > Marine > Sediment | place: USA... | reverse complement strand
CTTCTGGTGCTGATCACGCCCAAAGTGATCGCCAATCAGCAGCAGGCGCGCGCAATCACCGACGAGATGCGCGGCCGCATGCGCGCGCTGGCGCCGCTGCATCGAAAGCTGGGATCGGAACCGGAACGCGACGCGCCGATCTGATCCAGCACTCGGCGTCAAGGCGGCGTATCATGGGCGGCGACGGCGAACGCGAAGCCGGCGGGGTCGCCTTGGTCCCAGCCATAGATCGTGAACGGTCGGTCGCGATCCGACGGCTCCAAGGCGACCACGGCCCGGCGGACGTATATGGCGGCGCCCGCCGACCTGCCGAGCGTCTCGATGCCGAAGACCAGGGCGCGTGACGAGAGGAGATGATCCTCGATGCCTGCGCGCATGTCGTCGGGGAGGGCGACGAGGGCCTTGCTGTCCAACCCCTGCTCCCGAAGCTCGGCCGCGAGATCGGCGTTCGATCCGGGAAGGGCGGATAGGACTGGAGCGCTCGCCGCTTCCGGAGCGACGGTCTCGAGCCCGCTATAGACCGTGACCAGCGGGCGAAGCTTCGTCACCAGATCCTCGCCCATGCCGGAAACGTCGGTCAAGCCCTCCACCCGGTGGTAAGGGCGGTGCTCGACGATCCGATCCGCGAGCCGGGCGGCGGCCGGCGGGTCGACGCCGAGGCCGGCCAGCAGGCGCGCCAGCAGGTCGGCCGGGACAGCGTTGAGATCGATCTTGCCATCCTCGTCGCTGATGACCAGCCGCACCTCGCCGTCGCCCAAAGCGAAGTGCTGCTCGGCGATGGTCAAGGGCTCGCCGGCGGCATCGGCGCGCAGCAGGTCGAACAGTGCTGCATGGGCGCCCGCATCGGCGAGCAGCCGCGCTTTCGTGCTCTCCAGCGCATTGCGCGCGAGCACGGCCTCACTATGACCGTTCTGGCCGAAGCCCGCGGCGAGAACGGCGAGCAGGCTGGTGGCCCACAGCACCGTGATCAGGGCGGCGCCGCGCGATGACCCGGTAGGGGATCGACGGCCGCCGGGCGCATGTGATGGGGACACTCCATTAGTTGTGTGTCTTCGACGAAAGAGTCCTGTCCTTCCCAACAGCGTCATTGCCGGGCTTGACCCGGCAATCCACGGCGGTGCCGGAAACCTGACGGCGTCAACTGGCTGACACGTGGATGCCCGGGTCAAGCCCGGGCATGACGAAAAAGGGGTAGCTTCCGTTGAAGACATGCCACTAGGCTCGGGTCGGCGTTTCGTCCGGCGGCGAGGGCAAGCGTGCTCCACCGTGCCGTTGGAGCGCGCAGCGGATCGACGTCGCTCGCTCTTCAGCGCTCTTGCGCGGCGGTGTCGGCAGATCGAGACGGAAGATTTCGTCCTTGTGCATGAGGGTGACGCCGGTCTGGTCGATGCGAGCGATCCGCCAGCCGCAGAGATCGTCGCCCAGGCGAATGCGGCGAATCCCGACCCCGTCCTGGCGAAGCAGGGCGGTGCGCGCCTCGCCGGTGACCATGGTGCCGACCACGCGCAGATTGAGGAGCTTGCCCTGTTCCGCCGTGCCCTCGGGCGCTGCGGGCGCTTCCGGTTCGGACGGCCTGCGGGAGGCGGCGAACAGCGGACGCTCGACGATCGGCGTGACGATGTCGACCGTCGGCGGCTGAAAGCGCGCCGGCTCGACGGCGTCGAGCGCAGCAGCGTCGATCTCGACCGCGGTGACCGGCGGCGCAAGCGGCACGGCGCTTCGCCATTGATAGACGATGACGGCGGCGAGCGCCGTGCACGCGATCAGCCAGCCGCGTCTCGAGCGGCCGTTGGTTGTCATGATCCGTCTCCCCTCCACATGCGGTAGCCGAAGACGTCAAGCCTGACGTCGACCGTGGGCGCTCCAGGCTCGGCCTCGCGCTTGCCGCCGCCTGATTTGCTCACGTCCAGCCGATCGACAAACAGGAACGGTTCCCCGGTTTCGAGCGCGTAGAGGGCGTTCGCGAGCTGATCGACGGCGGCGGCGAAGCGGACCTGGAGGCCGGTTCGAAAAGGCGCTTCCTCCTGCTCGGTCGATGAAGAGGGCAACGTCTGCACGCTCACCACTTGCCCGCCCGCCGTCTCCACCATGGTTTCCACCAGATCCTGCAGCTCGGCGGCGGCGAGCGCGTCGCTGGCGCCCTCTAGATAGCCGGCATCGGGGCTTTCGGCGGCGTCGAGGCGGGCGATCTCGGCCTCGAGCCCGACGCGCCGGTCGGCCAGGGACTGATAGCGGGCGACGAGCTGCGTCGCCTGCACGATCGCTTCGCGATTCTGCCGATAGCGCTCGGCGTAGGGTGCGACCGCCCCTTGAACCGCGAGCAGGGGCAGGGCCGCCAGGATGGCGAGCGCCAGCGTCCTGCTGACCGGCGAGCCTCTTTCGAACATCAAACATCCCCTCCCGTTCGCCGAAGACCGATCTGGAAGCGTTCCTTGTGCGCGCGCGCATCTTTGGTGATCGGCGCTTCAAAGACCGGCGCCTCGAACAGCGGCGAGCCGTCGAGAATGCCGATCAGCCCGGACGCGTTGTCGGTGAGACCGTAGAGGTCGAGGCTATCCTCGTGGATCTCCAGCTGCAGGATGTGGGCCTGATCGGGAATCAGGCGGGTGAGCTCGGCGAGCAGTTCGGTCATGGTCGGCCGCACGCTCTTGGTATCAGCCAGAAATCCGCGTTCGGCGATGAGCTTGTCCTGCCGTGCGCGCAGCCGAGTGCTCGTCTCTGCGGCGGGGCGAAGAGCTTCGATCTTCCGCTCGAGCGCGGCAAGCGCCATCTCCTGCCGAAGAAGCGGCGTCGAAATGACGATCGCGGCGAGCACGGCGGCGATCGCCGGCAGAAGGCGCCGGCGTCGGGACGGGCGATCGGATCGGGCTTCGCGCCGGCGGGCGGCGGCAAGCAGATCGAGCGGCGGACGATCGGGTTGGCCCTCGATCTCGACGCGTTCGACCGAAAGGCCGTTGCGTTCAGCGAGCGCGATCACCGGCAAGATCGCCTCCTTCGGCGCCAGATCGAGCGCCACGGTCATGCGGCCGGCGTTGCGGTCGACGCCGAGAATCTCACTTTCGAACCAGACCTCATCCGCCGAGAACGGAGTCAGCCGGTCGAGCTCGAAGCCGAGCGCTTGATCGAGATCGCGCCGGGCGGCGAGCGGCAGCTCGATCCTGTTGCGAAGCCCCTGTCCGCTGGCGAGGTGAAGCGAGACGGCGGCGCGGCCTCGGCAGCGGGAGAGGAGGTCGCTCATCGCCGCATCATCCGCGAGATCCGCCCGTCCGCGTTCTTTGGTGGTTTCGTCCGCGCCTTCGAGGAGCGCGATCTCCTGCTGGTCGATCAGGAGCGTGAAGCTGCCGCTCGCGCGGCTTCGGCGGGAGCGGAAGCCGCGTGGCGCCATGTCCGTGAACTCGCCAGTCCACCAGACGAACGCGTCCCTCACCCGGCCCGAAAGCTGGTCAAACCCTTCTCGGATCACGTCAGATGCCATGTGTCCACCATCAGTTCGACGATCATCGGCGGCCAGGAACGCGGATCGTCACCGGAAAAGCCGAGTTCGATGCGCACCAGCCGGGGCAGGACCAAGGCATCCCGCCAGTCTCGTCGCCAGTGCTGGGCCGAGGAGTCGTAATAGGCGACCTCGAACCCGGTCACACCATCGACCAGCACGCGTTCATAGGCGGTCGGCTCCTCGCCGCCGCCATCCAGCCGGCTCCAACGCAACAGGAGGTCCGAGCCGCCGCCGCGGCGTTCGAGGGCGAGCTCCATCAGATAGATGCCGCCGCCTTGATGGGGCGACATCCGGCCGGCAAAACGCAGGAGATGCGGCTCGCCCAGAAAGATCGCCTCCGGGTCGGAGACCGCGGCGAAGGCGGTCGGCGGCAGGGCTTCGCCGAGACGGGATCGAAGGAAGTTGCGCACCGTTTCCATGCGCGCCGATGCGGCGAGGCGCTCCTCGCTCGCCTCCCACACCCGGCTGCCGAGCTTCAACCCGCCGAGCAATGCTGCCATCAGCATCCCGAGGAGAGTCATGGCGACAATCAGCTCCATCAACGTGAACCCGGCCTGATCATTGGCTGTCCCCCACCCCCTCATGGCGCCGGCCCGAGACGAAGCGTGGTCAACGCCGCCGGGCGCATGCCGGGCTGAACGCTGGCTTCGACAGTGACGCGGTAGAGCGCCAGGTTCAGGCCTGGCGCCGGTGGCTCGGCAAGCTCGATCCACGCCCGCCAAACCCCGCCGTCCCACCCTTGGCCGGACAGCTCGCCCCGGCGAAGCGGCAGGTCGGCGCCGAGCCGCGTGATCGTCGCCTCGGCGAGCGCTGTCGCCTTGACCGTGGCCTCGGCGCGTTGTGATTGGCGGAGTGCGGTCTGGGCGACATGGGCGCTGGCGGCAAAGGCGAGCGAAAAGATCATCAGCGCGATCAGAAGCTCGAGCAGGGTGAAGCCGGCCTCGCCGCGTCTAGTGGAATGTCCACAACATTTGATTCCCACCGTCATTGCCAAAGTTGGCGGTATACGGCCAAGTTTTCGAAGTCCGTAGTGGGATCTAATTGTCGAAGACACACCACTAGCGTCCACCATCCGTCTCCTCGATCATGCCGGTCAGCCAGTCGACCTCGATCAGCCGGCGTTCCCGCCCCTCCGACAGGGCGATGACGCCGCCGGTGGCGCTGCCATCGGGGAAGAAACGGATGGCGCCGCCGGTCTCGGCGAATTGCTCGGAGCGCGCGGTGCGAAAGGCGAGCGCGATCGCCGGGCCGATCTGGCGGGGCGCTCTGGCATTGCTCGCGCGGAATTGGCGCGCTTCGACGTCGAGCAGAAAGCGCCGCTCGCTGTTGGTCAGCATGGCGTCGCTCCTCGTGCGACGCAGGCCGTCGGCGATATCCTGCGCGGCGCGCGCAAGGTCGAGGCCGCTTCGATCGCGCAGGGTGAAGCCCGGGATCAGCGCAGCCGTCAGGCCGATGATCACCAGGACCACCAGCAGCTCCAAAAGCGTGAAGCCGGCGTTACCAGCTGGTGACATCCCGGTTCTCCCCGTCGCCGCCTTCGGCCTGATCGGCACCGAGCGAATAGAGGTCGTAAGCGCCGTGCTCTCCCGGCTGGCGGTATTGGTAGGGCGCTCCCCAGGGATCGAGCAGCGCGTCGGCCTTGACCACATAGGGGCCGTTCCAACGGCCGGCGTCGGCGGGCGCTTCGATCAGCGCTCGAAGACCGCTGCGCTCCGATGGATAGGCGCCGACCTCCAGCCGGTACAGATCGAGGATCGAGGCGAGATTGCTGACCTGGGTGGCGGCGACCTCGCTCTTGGCGGTGCCGAGATATTTCAGGACCTGCGGGGTCGCAAGCGCCGCGAGCAGGCCGAGGATCACCAGGACCACCAGGAGCTCGATCAGGGTGAAGCCGGCCTCTCCTTTCCGCCGCCGGTGGGATGGTGCGGGTTGTCGCTCGGTCATGGCGTTTCCTTTGCTTGCTCGGATGGTCATAGCGGCAGCTGGTAGGCTGAGAGGATCGCGGACAGGATCGCGCCGATGATGGTCGCCACCACCAGGCCGACGAGGATGGTCAGCGCCGGGGTCAGGAGGGTCATCAGGCGCTCGATCGTGCTCTTCGCCTCGCGATCGAAGATGTCGGCGACCTGCAGCAGCATGCTTTCCAGCTGCCCGGCGCGCTCGCCGACCGCGATCAGGTGGATGGCGAGCTTGGGAAAGACGCCGGAGCGGCCGAGCGTGTCGGCGAGGCCCTGGCCTTCCTTGACCGCGCCGATCGCGCGTGCGACCGCGGCGCGCTGCACGGCGTTGCCGAGCGTCGCCTCGGCGATCGAGAGCGCTTTCGGCAGGGCGACGACGCCTGCGAGCAATGCGCCGAGCGCGCGCGAAGGTCGCAGCGCCGATCTTGGCGATCAGGCCGCCGATAAGCGGCGCCTTCAGGGCGATGCGATCGATCGTCCGCCGGCTGTTGGGGGTGCGCAGCAGGCGGCGAGCAGCGAACAGGGCGGCGATGACGGTGAGCAGCATCAGCGGCCACCAGGCTCCGATCAGATCGCCGAGGCCGACCACCAGGCGGGTGATGGCCGGCAGCTCGGCGCCCGCACTCTCGAACATCGGCCGGAACTCGGGAACCACCACGGTCAACAGGATCAGCACGGACAGACCGGCCATCGCCAGAAGTGCGATCGGATAGACCAGCGCCGATTTCACCTGCTCCTTCAACCGCTCGGCTCGGTCGAGATGGCTGGCGAGGCGACCCAGGGTGTCGGCGAGCGCGCCGCCGGCCTCACCGGCGCCGACCATGCTGATATAGGCGGCATCGAACACCTCGAGTTCGGTTTCGAGCGCCTCGCTGAAGCCTTCGCCGGCGCGCAGGCGCTCGACCAGGCCGGTCAGCAGATCGGCGAGGCGCTGGCGCTCGACCATGTCGGCGAGAAAGCGCAGCGACTGATCCAGGGTCAGGCCGGCGCCGAGCATCACCGCAAGCTCGCGGGTGAGCATGACCACCTCATCCTTGCCGACCCGCCGGCTTTGCCAAATCGGTTGGAACAGCCAGGATGCAGTCTTGCCGCCGGACGCAGCCGGTCGCTGGTCGCCGACCGGCTCGATCGCGAGCGGCAGCTGCTCCCGGCGGCGGAGATGGGAGAGCGCTGACGCCTGGTCCGGCGCCTCGATCAGACCCTCGATCGCCTCGCCCTCGCCGGTCACCGCACGGAAGCGAAAGGCCGCCATCAATCCACCTCCCGGCTGACCCGCATCACTTCCTCCACCGTGGTGACCCCGATGAGCGCCTTGGCGACGCCGTCCTCGAACATGGTTTGCATGCCGTGCTCGCGAGCGAGGCGCTCCAGCGCGCCGGCGTCCGAGCGCTCCATGAGGAGGGCGCGGATCGGCTCGGCCATGGTCAGCACCTCGGCGGCGCAAAGCCGCCCCGCATAACCGCTGCCGCCGCAGACCGCACAGCCGACCGCGCGCCAGAGCGTCGCCGGACGTTCGATCGGCAGGCCGATCTCGCCGCGAAGGCTGGGCGGCGGCTCGAAGGGCTGGCGGCAGGCCATGCACAGCCGGCGCACCAGGCGCTGGGCGACGATCGCGTTCAAGGTGGAGGCGAGGAGATAGGGCTCGACGCCCATGTCAACGTGCCGGGTCAGCGTGCCGGCGGCGCTGTTGGTGTGCAGGGTCGAGAACACCAGATGACCGGTAAGCGCCGCCTGGATCGCGATGTCGACGGTCTCCAGGTCTCTGATCTCGCCGACCATGATCACATCGGGGTCATGGCGCAGCATGGCGCGCAGCACATGGGCGAAGCTGAGGCCGATGGCTGGCTTGATCTGCACCTGATGGGTGCCCGCGAGCTGGTATTCGATCGGGTCCTCGACCGTCAGGATCTTGTATTCTTCGCTGTTGAGCTCGGCGAGCGAGGCGTAGAGCGTGGTGGTCTTGCCGCTGCCGGTCGGCCCGGTGACCAGAACGACGCCGTTCGGGCGCTTGAGCGCGTCGCGATAGGCCTTGAGCTTGTCGCCGCCATAGCCGAGCGTTTCGAGCTCCAGCCTGACGCTCGCGCGGTCGAGAATGCGCAACACCACCGCCTCGCCATGCATGATCGGCATGGTGGCGACGCGCAGGTCGATGTCGCGGCCGCGCACCGCCAGCCTGATGCGCCCGTCCTGGGGCAGGCGGCGTTCGGCGATGTCGAGCCCGGCCATGATCTTGAGGCGCGAGATGATCGCGGCGTGCAGGGCGACGGGCGGGGTTTCGCCTTCGGTCAACAGGCCGTCGATCCGGTAGCGCACGCGCAGGCGTTGCTCGAAGAGCTTGATGTGAATGTCCGAGGCGCGTTGCTCCACCGCCTGCACGATCAGCCGGTTGACGATGCGCACCACGGGCGCCTCGCTCGCGAGATCGCGCAGGCGCTCGATATCGTCGTCGGCGGGCGCATCGGCGGCGCCGACCGCCTCGATCAGCTCGCCGTCGATCTCCTTTTGCCCGAACAGCCGATCGAGCGCCGCATCGACGTCGGCGGGCAGGCCGACCTTCACGGTGATCGTCTTTTGCGCGTAGAGGCGGATCGCGCTGATCGCATAGTCGTCCAGCGGATCGGCCGTGGCGATGATGAGCTCCGTTCCGGTTTCTTCGAGCGGCATGATGCGCGCTTGGCGGAGAAAGCTCGCGCTGACCCGTTCGGGCGCGACCGACGCAGCGCGGTACTCGGCATCGCTGGCGAGCGGCAGGCCAAGCGCGTCCGCAAGGCATTCGGCGACGTCCTGCTCCGAGACCATGCCGAGCTTGGGCAAGAGCCGGTGCAGCGGCTCCGCACCTTTGGCCTCGGCGAGCTTGGCGCGGCGAAGACCCTGCTCGTCCAGCCGACCGCGATCGAGCAGGAGCTCGCCGAAGCCGCGGACGACATCCGCTGTCCGGTCGTGGTCGACGCCGCGCTCGCGATCCTCTCTGGGCAAAGCGACGGTCATGACGGCAGGACCGGGCCGGCGAGCCAGACCAGCCAGAGGGCGAGGGCGAGATAGGGGCCAAAGGCGATCGCCGAGCGGCCATCCATCGGTCGGCCGCCGGCCGCGTGCAAAAGGGCGATGGCGAGGCCCGCGGCCGAGGCGAGGCCGACCACGCCAGGCAACGCCTGCCAGCCGAGCCAAGCGCCGGCGGCGGCCAGGAGCTTGGCGTCGCCGAGGCCGAGGCCGTCCTGGCCGCGAAGATTTCGATAGAGCCAACCGATCGCGGCGAACGCCAAAAAGCCGGCGATCACACCGAGCAGATGGGGGACGATCCGGCCCGGATCGATCGTCCAGGCGACGGCAAGGCCCATCGGGATCAGCGGCAAAGTGAGACTGTCTGGCAGGATGAAATGGCGCTGGTCGATCACGGCCAGCGCCAGCAGGCTCCAGCCGAGATAGAGGCTGACGACGAGCAGCCAGCCGGCGGTCGCGATCACCGCGGACAGCGCGACGGCAAGGGCCGAAAGCTCGATCAGGGGATGGAAGGGGCGAAGCCGGGTCTCGCCGCAGCCGCAACGGCCGAGGCGACAGGCGTAGCTGATGAGCGGCAGGAGTTCCGCCGGCCGCAGGGCCCGAGCGCAGCAATCGCAGCGCGAACGGCCGAGCAGCACCGGCTCGCCATTCGGCAGGCGATCGATGACCACGCCGAGAAAGCTGCCGACGAACGGCGCGATCAGAAGGGGTATGAGGCTTTCGGGCGTCATGGCCGGATCTTGCAAGGGTGGGCGAAGAAGAGCAGCCACGGAACGAGGGATGGGAAGTACGCCCCGCGGCTCCGACGAGTGGAGGCCCTTCGCGCGTTCCGCCGGCCGGGGGCGCGCCGGCGGCTTAAGCGAAGGGCGCTGGGATGTCGGGCCCCTCAGGCGGGGTTGCCGACCTCGAAGCAGGTCTCGGTGACGGTGCGATTGCCGCTCGCCTCCTCGACCACCACCTCGAGCTTGACCTCGTCGCCGAGGGTGAGGATTTCGTCCGGCACCACGAACGACGTCACCGAGGACGGCAGGATTCCGACCGCCTTGAACGGCGTCTCGTCGATCTCGGCCACCGCTTCGTAGAAGGTGATGTCGATGTTGGGATCAGAGGCGCCGATCTCGGGATGCGACGTGGTCACCGCATCCCAGGTCACCAGAACCGGTCTGCCGACCACCGGCTTATCCTCGGCATCGCAGTCCTCGGGCGTCGGTTGGCCGTTGACCGCGATATTGCCCGCTGGCGCCGGCAGCACTTGGGTGACCTCGGTCTCGCTCTCCAGCTCGCCGCCGCCGAGCTTGCGCGCGGAGATCTCGTAGGTTCCGGCAGGAAAGCGCTTGAAGAACGCATCCGGCGACAACTCGTCGAAGCCGGGCTCGGCGCTTTCGAAGAACAGCTCGTTCAGGCCCTGCTTGGCGAGATTGCGGCTGACCTTGGTCTGCAGGATCGTCTTTCCCTTCGGATCCTCGATTTCGGCTTGCGTCCAAGGATCGCCGTCGATCAGCGCCTGAAGTCCGAGATCGCCGTCGGTATTATTGAGCTCGAAGAACAGATCGGCGACCGAGAAGGGTTCCTCATTGTCATCGCCATCGTCATCCGCC
>Ga0224508_10005583_pt1 | contig 10052 bp, 6 predicted proteins | sample SF_Jan12_sed_USG_4_FD_170157 | JGI IMG/M metagenome (GOLD analysis project Ga0224508, IMG submission 170157) | Sediment microbial communities from San Francisco Bay, California, United States - SF_Jan12_sed_USGS_21 | ecosystem: Environmental > Aquatic > Marine > Sediment | place: USA: California... | reverse complement strand
CATGCAGCGGCACCAAGATAATCAGCTATCCTCATGCTGGAGCTCGATTCGACCAATACCGCACCTTTAAACTGGAGTCTCATGAAAAACTGGCCGAGATATCTCCACGAGGGTATGCCACATACGAAAGATGGGGAGAGTTAATCGCAACAGAAATGGAGGCCCGCGGGTACCGCTATCATTTAAGTGCAGACCTGCTGGTAGAATACCAGGTGAGTTCTGGTTTGGGCAACGCGGCAAACCGCAGTTCCTACTACGACCCCTATTATTACGGGTATTACCCCTCGGTGGAATACGGTAATACGCAATCCGTAGAATTACTTATCGAAGTGGTCCTAAAAGATCTTAAAAACCAAAAAACCGCCTGGACCGGGACAGCAGATCTGACGCTACGGGGAAAAAGTCAGGAAAGAGCACAGAAAATTGAATCAGCTATCCAGGAGATCTTTACCAGGTTCACTTTCAAGGCCGCTAAGCAGTAACCTTTGCCATTTTGTCATCTTTAAAGGTCTAAAAAGGGCTTTTTAAGGATTGGTACGCATTTTGTTCTCCTTAAATCAGATAGATTGAGTTAGGAGGCAAAAATGAATTTATTGAAGAACAAAAAGGTTTTGATCAACCTGCTGAAACAGGGAGATGTGCTCAATACCTTGAACGGTGGATGTGTGGAGCCTCAAGTTGGAATTAATAAGAGTAACGACGAATTTATTATCCATATAAAAGCTCCCAGTGTTCAAGCGGATGCTTTTGATATATTTCTTGATTTTCACCGATTAAAGGTAAGTCTATACTGTCATCACCCGTTTAAGGAGGCTGCACTGCATCATCCTATGTTCAGCCGATCATTCCAAATTCCCGGTTATGTGGATTCGGATGGCATATATGCTCACTACGAAGAGGAAAGTCTTACCATACACCTGCCTTTCCGAAAATTAAGCAGGGAGCAAAGGCGTCACATTCGAATTGAGCATTTGTAATGCATTCTAGAAGCTGGTTCGGGATATAAATCTACTCCATCACCGGTCTGGAATCGACGCGCTGATTAGCATATGCCCGCTGAAATGCTCAGGGAAATTTCGTATTTGTAAGCAGATAACTGACTATATTAGGGTAACCTGATGTGGATCAGTCTATCTGTATGGATATGCTAAAGCCCATGGATAAATTCCGAACCAAACAGTATTTGCTTTTTGGAATAATTATTGGTTTTGTCTATTCGTTGGTGGAGTATGCAATTCGCAGAGCTATCCAGGATCCACAAGCCATTCTACCCCTGATTATACGAAGTGTAGCTACCGCCGTTTTAATTGCCATAACCTTGGCGACATTTGAAGCATTCTTCAAAAAACGATTCTTGCAAAGGACTTTCCTCTATTTGGTAATAATAAGAACCTTTGCCTATACAATGGTTATAACCCTTTGGTTAACCATCGTCAATGGATTTTGGCAAATGATTTCCGGACAGCATTCTTTCTCAAAGGGAATTATTTATTACCTACAGGATGAGACCTATGTGATAAATCTAGTTAGCATTTTTTTTATCATGCTGGTTGTTTTGACCATTACTCAGATTAATGGGCTGCACCGCAAAGGGGAACTCATGAGCTTCATCCTGGGTCGGTATCACCAACCAAAAGAAGTGTCCAGGGCTTTTGCCTTCATCGATCTTAAAGATTCAACTTCCATCGCTGAGAAATTGGGCCATTACAAATTCGGGTTATTCTTAAAGGACTACTATTCGGATCTAACGGAAGCCATATGGATCTCCCAAGCAGAGATATATCAGTACGTAGGGGACGAAATAATTTTGAGCTGGCCAGAAAATAAGGGGTTTGAAAACCACAATATCATTCGTTGTATGCAGCAAATGAAAACGACTATTGCAAGCAAACGGAAACATTATCTGCAGAAGTTTGGCTTCTTTCCACAATTTAGAACAGGGGTTCACCATGGAACCGTATTGGTTACTTGGGTGGGTGAAATAAAAAAAGAAATTGTTTATGTGGGTGATGTGCTCAACACGGCAGCCAGGATTCGGGAAGATTGTAAAAGATTGCATTGTGATTTGTTGGTTTCTGAAGAAATTGCGAAACAGTTAAGCACTGGCAATGGCTTCCTCCTAAAATTTCAAGAAGAAATAATACCCAGAGGAAAAGAGCATAAGGTAAAACTATTCTCAGTTGAAGAAATAAACGCCTGAAATTATTGCTTCGGTTTTCTCCATATTGTTGGTTTTTATACATTTGCCACATAAATGCTCCTGCTAATTAAAAAGAGTCCATGATAACATTTTTTACCGGGCAAGATCTTCCGGTTTACGCTGTTCAATCCGATCAGAACCTCGATCTAGAAACCCAATCAAAATTGCGTTGGCTCTTTGGTAACGCTGAAACCATATCGGATGGCCTTACCGGTTCCCATATCGGTCCCAGGAAAGAGATGATCACCCCCTGGAGTACTAACGCTGTAGAGATCACCCAAAATATGGGTATACAAAATATTGACCGTATTGAACGCTTTGAGCGAGCTTTAGAGGGACAGCAATACGATCCCATGTTGGAGCACCAATACGCCGATTTGGATCAGTCAATCTTCGAAATAGATCATACTCCCGAACCGGTGCAGTTCATCCAGGATATTGCAGCATATAACCAGGAGCATGGCCTTGCGTTAAGTGAAGATGAAATAGCTTATTTGCAGGAAGTAGGCCGATCGTTGTCCAGAGATCTTACCGATAGTGAGGTGTTCGGCTTTTCGCAGGTCAACAGCGAACATTGTCGACATAAGATCTTCAATGGTCAGTTCATAATCGATGGGCAGGTCCAAGAGAAGAGCCTCTTTGAATGGATTAAGGAAACCTCCCGGCTAAATCCCAATAAATTGATAAGTGCCTATAAAGACAACGTGGCATTCTATCGTGGACCTCGCATACAGCAATTTGCTCCCAAAACACAGGATAAGCCGGACTTCTTTGAAGTTAAGGACATTGAATCGGTAGTTTCTCTAAAAGCGGAGACTCACAATTTCCCTACCACGGTTGAGCCTTTCAATGGAGCCTCTACCGGCACTGGCGGTGAGATTCGAGACCGCTTAGCTGGGGGCAAGGCCAGTGTTCCATTGGCCGGCACCGCCGTTTACATGACACCCTACAGTAGAAACAGCCCTGGAAAAGCTTGGGAAGAGCGTATTAAAGCGCGCAAGTGGCTATACCAAACTCCCATGGATCTACTTATAAAAGCTTCCAATGGTGCTAGTGATTTCGGCAACAAATTTGGCCAGCCTTTGATTTGCGGTAGCATACTTACTTTCGAGCATCAGGACGACCAGCAGGTACTGGGCTATGATAAGGTAATTATGCTTGCCGGAGGTATCGGGTATGGAAATTTGGAGGATAGTAAGAAAGACATTCCTCAGGAAGGGGATCAAATTGTAGTGCTGGGTGGGGATAACTACAGGATCGGTATGGGTGGAGGTGCCGTAAGCTCCGTAGCCACAGGCGAATTTGGCAGTAATATTGAGTTAAATGCCGTACAAAGGGCCAACCCGGAAATGCAGAAACGGGTGGCAAATGCTATCCGAGCACTGGCTGAGCACCCGGACAACCCTATTGTCTCCATTCATGATCATGGGGCCGGGGGTCATCTCAACTGCCTGTCTGAACTGGTTGAGGATACCGGAGGCACTGTTAAGCTTGAATCCCTTCCCGTGGGCGACCCTACTTTAAGCGCCAAGGAGATCATTGGAAATGAAAGCCAGGAAAGAATGGGACTGGTGATGCGACCCCAGGATCTGCCACTTCTAAGACGTATAGCTGAAAGGGAACGCTCTCCTTATTATGAAGTGGGTGAAATTACCGGCGATCAGCATTTTAAGTTCGAATCCCACAGCCGCCCCTACCCTATGGATTGGGACCTATCCCACATGTTTGGCAGTTCACCGAAAACCATATTGGAGGACCAGCGCCTATCCCAGGTGAGGAAGGATCTACAATATGATTCATCAAAAATCAAAGATTACCTGGAACAATTGCTGCAACTGGAGGCGGTAGGGTGTAAAGACTGGCTGACCAACAAAGTAGATCGTTCCGTAACTGGAAAAGTGGCCATGCAGCAGAGCGTAGGGCCCCTGCAGCTCCCCCTGAATAATCTGGGGATTGTGGCCTTGGATTACCTGGGCGAAAAAGGAGTAGCCACGGCCTTGGGGCATGCCCCCGGTGCTGGATTGGTAAACGCAGCCACCGGATCAAGACTTTCTGTGGCCGAAGCGCTGACCAATATTATATGGGCTCCCCTGGAAGATGGATTACAAGGGGTTTCTCTCAGTGCCAACTGGATGTGGCCAGCGAAATCAACCGGTGAGGACTCCAGATTGTATGATGGTGTAAAAGCGCTTAGCCAGATGGCCAGCGATCTGGGTATTAACGTACCTACCGGCAAAGATTCTCTTAGCATGAAACAAAAATATGGCGATGGCCAGACTGTTCTGGCACCGGGCACTGTCATCGTTTCTGCCGCTGCTAATGTCACCCAGATTCGTAAAGCAATAACTCCGGTATTGCAACCTCATGAGCATAGTACATTGATCTATATTAACTTCTCCGGCGGCGAACTGGATCTTGGCGGCAGCAGCTTTGCCCAGATATTAGGCACCTTGGGAAACAAGGCCCCGGATGTAGACGATCTGGATCATTTTAAAAGGGCTTTCACTGCGGTGCAGGATTTGATCCATCAGGACCTGATACTAGCGGGCCACGACATCGGCAGTGGAGGATTGATAACCTCTCTGCTGGAGATGACTTTCACTCAAAGAAATGTGGGACTTGAACTGAATCTCAGCGGGTTGGCCGATGACCCTGTTAAAGTGATGTTCAGTGAAAACCCAGGAGTGATCATCCAGGTGAGTGATGCGGCGAAAGGTAAGGAGGTCATGGGCAAGCATAATTTGATTTTCCAGGAAATTGGCACCATCACTACCCGGGATCAAGTGGAAATAACCATTGGTGAAGAAAGCTGGAGCTTATCCGTGGACCATCATCGAAAGCTTTGGTTTGAAACCTCCTTTCGCATGGATCAGCAGCAATGTGCCGGGGATTTGGCTCAGAAACGCTTTGTGAACTACATAAAGCAACCCTTGCAATATAATTTCAATCCGCAATTTACCGGGTCCTACCAGTCTCTGCAGTTGATGCCCCTGGGTCATGAGACTAGGGTCTGTAAAGCGGCCATCATTCGCGAAAAAGGAGTAAATGGTGACCGGGAGATGGCCTATAGCCTTTTTCTGGCAGGATTTGAGGTAAAGGATGTGCATATGACCGATTTGGTAACAGGTCGGGAAACCCTGGAAGATGTCCATTTTATAGTCTTTGTGGGAGGCTTTAGTAATTCCGATGTTTTGGGTTCTGCCAAAGGCTGGGCCGGTGCTTTTCTTTACAACTTACAGGCCCGGCAAGTTTTGGATAATTTTTACCGACGCCGCGACACCCTTAGTCTGGGAGTATGCAATGGCTGCCAACTCATGATGGAGTTGGGCATCATCTATCCCCGACACCGGGAGCATCCAAAAATGTCGCACAATGATTCCGGCAAGTTCGAATCCACCTTCCTAAACATAACCATCCCCATGAACCAAAGTGTAATGTTTTCAAGTCTGGCTGGCAGCCGCCTGGGCATTTGGGTAGCCCATGGAGAAGGAAAGTTCAATTTCCCTCTTGAAAGAGACCGTTATCATGTAGCTGCTTATTACAGTTATGGAGACTACCCAGGAAACCCTAATGGCTCTGATCACAACATAGCCGCCGTGGCCTCTCATGACGGCCGGCACCTGGCTATTATGCCCCATTTGGAACGCTCTATTTTTCCCTGGCAATGGGCCCATCAGGAAGAATATCAAAAACAGCACCAGGTAACCCCATGGATTGAGGCCTTTGTTAACGCTCGCAATTGGGTAAGTCGCCACCTGCAAAAAGCAGCTCCATAAATGGTTATTTTTAAGTAATTTCTTTTTTCTAAGAGTTAAAATATTCTACCTTTGTAGCCTCAAAATGAGTGCCCGATGGTGTAACTGGCAACACGTCTGGTTTTGGTCCAGAAGAGTCTAGGTTCGAGCCCTAGTCGGGCAACAAGGTTAGTAAGGATCCCGATGGTATCGGGATTCATTTTATAAAAAAAATGTCGACCGTAAAGATCTTTGCAGGCTCTGCTTCACAGTCTCTGGGAGAGAAGATTGCCCAATCGTATGGTGTAAAGCTTGGCGCCCTGTCTCTGGCGAAATTCAGCGACGGTGAGATGTGTCCCAGTTTTGACGAATCAGTACGAGGCAGTGATGTATTTGTCATCCAATCGACTTACCCTCCGGCAGACCATATTTTAGAATTGTTACTGATGATCGATGCTGCCCGCCGGGCCAGTGCCAAGCATGTAACGGTAATTGTCCCTTATTTTGGTTATGCCCGGCAGGATCGCAAGGACAAGCCCAGGGTTTCTATTGCTGCCAAGTTGAATGCCAATCTGTTATCGGCGGCTGGAGCCGATCGCTTAATGACCATCGATCTGCATGCCGGACAGATCCAGGGATTTTTCGACTTTCCCGTGGATCACTTGTACGGGTCGGCCATATTTGTGCCTTACCTTAGACAACTTGAATTGGAAAATATTGTATTTGCCGCTCCCGATGTGGGTGGTGTAGGCCGGGCCAGGGCCTTTGCTAAATACTTCAATGCGGAGTTGGTAGTGTGTGACAAACACCGCAAGCGGGCCAATGAAGTGGCTTCCATGCAGGTGATCGGTAATGTGGAAAATGCCGATGTGGTATTGGTCGATGATCTAGTAGATACCGCAGGCACCATTTGCAAAGCCACTGAGGTCATTAAGGAGAAAGGAGCACGTTCCGTACGGGCCATGGCTACTCACGGTGTGCTATCGGGCAAAGCATTGGAAAACATTTCTAACTCCGTTTTGGAGGAGCTGGTAATTAGCGACACCATTCCCTTGAAAACGGAACATGAAAAAATTAACGTGTTGACGGTGGCAAATTTATTTGCCAACGCCATTAAAGAAATTAGGACCCAAGGGTCCATCAGTTCATTATTTATTTAAATTATTATTCATGAAAACTTTAGAGATTATAGGGCATAAAAGAGCAAATCTCGGAAAAAGTGAATCTAAAAAGCTGAGGGTGGAAGGCAAAGTGCCTTGTGTCCTGTATGGGGGAAAGGAACAAATCCATTTTGAAACTCCCATGATCAGCTTCAGGGATCTGGTCTACACACCAGATGCCCTTATGGTAAGCCTTTCCGTAGATGGCCAAAATACCAAAGCGATCCTACAGGACATTCAATTTCATCCCGTTAGCGAGATCATCATGCATGTCGATTTTCTGGAATTGTTCGATGACAAGCCGGTGAGCATGAATATTCCCGTAAGGACTAAAGGCACTGCTCCCGGAGTAGCTGAAGGGGGTAAGTTATACATCAATCAAAAACATTTGCTGATCAAGGCATTGCCGAAAGACATGCCCGATGAAATATTAGTGGATATCTCCAAATTAACTTTGGGTAAATCCATTAAGGTAGGTGAATTGGAGCCAGGAGAATTTGAGATCATTACCAGCGACCTGGTAAGTATAATTTCCGTGGAAACACCTAGAACCATGAGAATAGTCACCGTTGAAGAAGAGGAACTTGAAGGTGAAGAAGGAGAAGAAGGTGAAGAAGGTGAAGAAGGAGAAGAAGGAGCAGAAGGCGAAGCCGGCGAAGGTGGTGCCACTCCCAAAGAAGGAGGAGATGCACCTTCCGAAAAAGGAGGTTCTTAATTATCCCGAAACTGAAAGATCAAATCCTGCTCAGCAATGGGCAGGATTTTTTTATATTTAATTCCATGAAATACTTAATCGTAGGGCTTGGTAATATCGGACCGGAATACGAACTCACCCGGCATAATATAGGATTCTTGACACTGGATCATTTAGTAGAGAAGCAGGATGCCCTTTTTAAAATTGAAAGATTGGCCTACACGGCCAACATCAAATACAAAGGCCGGCAAATCTATTTGATAAAACCCACTACCTACATGAACCTGAGCGGTAAGTCCGTTAAATACTGGTTGCAGCAGCTTAAAATTCCACTGGATCGAACCCTGATCTTAACCGACGATATGGCCCTACCATTAGGAAAACTGCGTTTACGCGCCCAGGGCTCCCCTGCAGGGCATAATGGGTTAAAAAATATAGAAGCTGTGTTGGGCACCCGGTCCTATGCCCGGTTGCGATTAGGCATTGGCGATGATTTCTCAAAAGGCGGTCAGGTGGATTATGTATTAAGCCGCTTTAAACCTGATGAATTTGATCAATTGCCGGCGCTGATGGATAAAGCTTGCGATATGATTCTAAGCTTTTGCACTCTGGGCATCGAACGCACCATGAACCAGTTCAATGACTAACCGCAGATCCCGGAATACCTTGGATCATATCTGATCACATCGGATTACCGAAAAATCACATATTGCTTAATTCGTCTTCCGCAACTCCTTTTTCGTAATTCGTAATTCGTAATTCGTAATTCTAACTGACTTGGCTGCCGGCGTCGGTTTGCTTATCGGGCTGCAAGAAAGAAAGCACTCCCTCACCGTCTTCCGCCATGAGGATCATTCCCTGCGATTCTATGCCCATGATCTTTCTTGGGGCCAGATTCACTAATACCGTAACTTGTTGACCAATTACCTCCTCCGGTTGATAGTGTTGGGCAATCCCACTTACCACCGTCCTCTGATCTATGCCTGTATCCACTTTAAGTTTCAGCAACTTCTTGGATTTTGGAAGTTTCTCGGCCTCCAGTACGGTGCCGATACGGATATCCATTTTAATAAAATCATCAAAGGAAATGGTCTCTTTTGGGACTTCAATTTCCATGGGTGCATTGGCTTGTTTGGTATCTTCTAATTTCCGGACCTGATTCTCGATAACCGCATCTTCAATCTTTTCAAACAGAAGCTGAGCAGGATTCAACTGATGGTCGCTGAGTAATAGGTCGGCACTCCCGGCATCACCCCACTTTGGATCCGGAAGGTTCAGCATGTTCCGCAGTTTGACACAGCTGTTAGGCAAGAAGGGCTCTGCCAGGATGGCCAGGTTGGCGGCAATTTGTAAACTAAGATTAAGTATGGTACCCACTCTTTGAGGGTCGGTCTTTATTACTTTCCAGGGTTCGGTATCGGCCAGGAATTTATTGCCAATACGAGCTATTTCCATCACACTGCTAAGTGCTTCCCGAAACTTGAATTTCTCCAGTGAATCACTGATTTTCTGGGGGTACGCAGAAAGGTCTGCCACCACTTGCTTGTCCAGGTCGAACAGGGTGTCCCTTTTGGGAACTGCTCCCTCAAAATATTTATGAGTCAAAACCAGGGCCCGGTTTACAAAATTCCCAAAAATCGCCACCAGCTCATTATTGTTACGGGCCTGAAAGTCCTTCCAGGTAAAATCATTGTCTTTAGTTTCCGGAGCATTGGCGCAGAGCACATAGCGCAGTACATCCTCCTTACCGGGTAACTCTTCCAGATATTCATGCAGCCACACCGCCCAATTGCGGGAGGTGGATATTTTCTGACCCTCCAGGTTCAAAAACTCATTTGCCGGCACATTTTCTGGAAGCACATAATCGCCATGAGCCTTCAGGATCACTGGAAATATGATACAGTGAAATACGATGTTGTCTTTGCCGATGAAATGGATCAGTTCAGAGTCCCTCCAATAGGGTTCCCAGTTTTTGCCGGTCTTTTGGGCCCACTCTTTAGTAGCGGAAATGTATCCGATGGGAGCGTCGAACCATACGTACAACACCTTACCTTCAGCGCCCTTTAGGGGCACGGGCACACCCCAGTCCAAATCACGGGTCATGGCTCTGGGTTTCAAACCCTGATCTATCCAGGCCTTGCATTGTCCGTAGACGTTGCTTTTCCATTCTTTATGACCCTCCAGGATCCACTTTTTCAGCCAATCCTCATATTCGTCCATAGGCAAATACCAATGCTTGGTTTCTTTTAGCACCGGTGCATTAC
>Ga0224508_10005582_pt1 | contig 10053 bp, 8 predicted proteins | sample SF_Jan12_sed_USG_4_FD_170157 | JGI IMG/M metagenome (GOLD analysis project Ga0224508, IMG submission 170157) | Sediment microbial communities from San Francisco Bay, California, United States - SF_Jan12_sed_USGS_21 | ecosystem: Environmental > Aquatic > Marine > Sediment | place: USA: California... | reverse complement strand
GAATCTGTTGGCCATCTTCTTGCCGCGCATCATGATGTTGACAAGGTCTCGTTCACCGGCTCCACCGAGGTTGGCCGCAGCATCGTCGATGCCGCAAAGGGCAATCTGAAAAAAGTGACACTGGAGCTTGGCGGCAAGTCACCCGTTGTCGTGTTTGCGGATGCGGATCTTGGTCCGGCTATCAATGGCGCAGCACAGGCTATTTTTTCCAATGCGGGGCAGGTCTGTGTAGCAGGATCCCGTTTGTACGTTGAGGCGCCCGTGTACGAGAAGGTCGTCGACGGCGTTGCCGCGATTGCGAAAAGCATGCAAGTCGGCCCGGCGGGTGACGATAGCAACGACATGGGCCCGCTGATCTCGGACGGACACCTGCAGTCGGTCTGTCGATTAATTGAATCGGGAAAAAAAGAAGGCGCGCGTGTCGCCGCCGGCGGAGAAAGAATCGCGGGAATGAACGGCTATTTCCTGCAGCCGACTGTGTTTGCAGACACGACCCACGACATGCAGATCGTACGCGAAGAAATATTTGGCCCCGTACTGGTGTCAATGAATTTCGATGCCGACGCCGATGTCGCGGCGATAGCGAACGACAGTGACTTCGGGCTCGCTGCCAGCATCTGGACGCGTGACCTCAGCAAAGCACATAGAACAGCGGCGGCGATCCGTGCGGGCATCGTCTGGATCAATTGTCACGGCATACCGGATATGGCCATCCCATTCGGCGGTTACAAGCAGTCCGGTTGGGGAAGGGAAAACGGTTTCGAAGCATTGTTGCAATACACGGAACTGAAATCGGTCGTGGCCAGGCTATGAAGGATAATTTGGTTACGCGCCGCGCGTTATGCTGGATTGCATCAATTCTATTGTTGTTCGCTGCATCCGCACAGACCTGGGCGCAACAGGGCGATGTGACCTTTTTCGTTATCGGCAAACACGCCAAATTTGATCAAATGCCCAATGGCGACCTCGAACCGGTGGACTTTTCGTTCTTCTCGGAGATCTTCTTTACATCGGACGGAGACGCAGACAACGCTTTTATGAATATGCCAACCGGCGAGAGAATTCGTTTCAGAGACCAGCGGCTGGTTGACGGACCGGATAAAGACAATCTCCTGTTGATCTCAGGCGCCAGACGATTCTCGAGCTATGCGGAACTTCAGTCCTGGTATCCGGACGGGACGTACGAGATCGAGTTCGACACGCCCAGCGGTTCGGTCAGTAACGGCTCGCTCCGATTTCCGCAAAATGGTCTGCCGCTACCGCCCAAAATTTCCTTGTATCAGGACGGAGAGCCATTGTGCGGTACCGTTGACCCGAACAACGATCTTGTGGTGCGCTGGAGTGAATTTGCGCAAGGCCGCGCAGATGAGAACGGTATTCTCGATGACTTGATTTTCGTCATACTCGAGGATGAGACCGGCCGGCGCGTATCGCACAGCGGACGGCCGTTCGAAGGTAAGCCGTATCTGACTTATGCCGATTCAATGCATACGATCGCGGCGTCGGCCATGCAGGTCGGCAAGGAGTACACGCTTGGTGTTGAACATGCGTTGCTAACTGATACCAGGAAGTTTGATAGCGTCCCCGCAATGACTACTTATGCGGTGACCACCAGGATGAAGTTTAGAACCGTGGAAGACGCCCGGACAGATTGTTCTGCTGAAGGAACAGAGGAAGCTGACGGCATGAGACTCACGACAGACGCGCAGGTCGTCATGTTCTACTACAAAGACCTGGCCGATGCCGACCGCTTTTATGGCGAGATCCTGGGTCTCGAGAAGACGCTGGACCACGACTGGGTCAAGTTTTATCAAACCAGCGCCAACGGCACGGTCGGCTTGGTCGCCGAAGGCGACGGGGCATGGCACCGGGCGCAGGACAGGAACGCCGTCATGCTCAGTATTGTGACGAGCGAAGTAGATGCCTGGTACGACAGGCTGCGGCAGAAAGATGGCGTCATGTTTCTCAAAGAAATCGGCGATGGTGGTCCGATTCGCAGTTTTCTGATCGAAGACCCCGGCGGCTATACGGTAGAGTTTTTCGAGTGGTTGCGCGACACTGATCGGTAATTCAGTGTGTTGCTTATGCGCAACAACTTGACGGGGTCGACCGGTAATGATTCAGTAGACTTACTTTATTGATTTGAAAGAAAAATATGAATTGGACAAGAATTTAATTTATGTATAAACTAAATCATCTTGTGATAGTTGCAACGGGTTGTAAGCGGTCGGTTACGATATACTGACAACAGCACGGCGACAGCCGGCAGCATGACCTGGCTACACCAATCTCCATCAGGGGGGACAAAAAATGAACAAGAGAATAAGCGGATCAATTCTGGCGCTGGTGGTAATGCTACCGGTTGCGCCGCAGGCTTTTGCGCAGGAGGGTGTTCTTGAAGAAATCACCGTCACCGCCCAGCGCCGTGAACAGAGTCTGCAGGAGGTTCCGATCGCCGTAACGGCGTTTACCGGTGACGATCTGGCAAAGCAAAACATAACGAGTGCGACCCAATACCTGGAACTCACGCCTAACGTCAGCTTTACCGAGGACGGCCAGTCAGGTTCACGCGGTATGGGTATCGCGATTCGCGGTATCAACAATCTGGTTTCTGGCGAAAACGCGTTCATCAACTCCATCGGTCTGTACATCGATGAATTCAGTGTTACCTCTGTGCCGAATCAGGTCGCGAACCCGTTCCTGCCGGACATGGAACGTGTTGAAATACTGCGCGGACCACAGGGCACGTATTTCGGGCGCAACTCGGTGGGCGGCGCGCTCAATCTGACCACCAGGGCACCGACGGATGAATTTGAAGGCTCTGTGCGCCTTGGTGGGGAGTCTTATGACGATGCCGGTGAACAGTTCAATCTGACCGGCGTACTCAATCTGCCGGTAAACGATGCATTTGCGTTGCGCGGCGTCCTTTACTATGAAGACAGTAGTGGCCTTGTAGATAACGCCTGCGCCGCAGGTGCGAGTGCAAGCAGCTGTCCGGCAGCGGCAGAGAATGGATTCACGCCAAACGGCACGGCAGACAGTGGTCACGACTACATCATGGCACGCGTCAAGGGTTCCTGGGATATCTCCGATAGTACCAGCGTCGATTTCACGGTGATCTATAACGATGAAGACCAGGGTACGGACGAGAACGTGCCATCCGGTATTCTGGACATCGACAGTGCGGACTCGTTTGGCCTTACCGCCGCACTGGATCCAGGCACGGGTTTCTGGCCGAACAATCGAAACCTGCTGTCGCATGATCAGCAGGAGTCGAATGAGCTGGAGACGCTTGTCGGCATCCTCAATGTCCAGCATACCTTCGCCAATGACATGACCCTGCACTGGATCACCGGCGTAATCGATGCAGAGCAAAATCGCCTGTTTGACAATGACCTGGTCGGCGGCGCTGACACACTGGTCAGAACAAACCTTTATGAAGGAGATTCGGTCAGCACCGAATTTCGACTGCACGGGGGCAATGACAGCGGTGACTGGATCGTCGGCGTGCTGTATGCATCCGACGAGCAGACCCAGGAAAATAATGTTGCGATTGCGTCCCAGGCGACTGCTACGCTGGGTGGCACTGGCTGGTTACCGCCATTCCCTGAGGGTCTCGGACTGGCCCTGAATAGCAAAAGTTACGAAGTTGATAGCCTTGCCATATTCGTAGACTACACCTGGCATGCCAATGATTATTGGGACGTCACGATTGGCGGCCGTTACACCGACGATGACGTTGAGAACAGTCTCCGGGCGTTCGGTATTGGGCCCGGCCCAACCTGCGATGCGGCATGCCTTGCTGCCGGTCCCGGGGATCCGGCCTTCTTTCCAAGTTTTGTCAACTCCCCGCGTCCGGCATCGCTGGCAAGTTCCTCGTTTTCGGATTTCGCGCCGCGCTTGGCAGTCACGTATGCAGTCTCGGATGATGTCAACATTTACGGTGTGATATCGAAAGGCTACAAAGCGGGCGGTAATTCGGTGGGTAATAATACAAACCAGCCCGGCGAACCGGCGTTCAGCGTCTCATTCGAGCCGGAAACGCTCATAAACTATGAATTCGGAGTAAAGAGCGAACTTCTCGATCGGCGTCTGCGCCTCAATGCAACTGCCTTCTTCCTGGAGTGGGAGGACTTGCAGGTCGAAGCATTCCGCTTCCTGACGCCTGGCGATCTGTCATCGAACTTCGAGCAGGCCGTCAATATCGAAGAGGCAGAGGCGTTGGGTTTGGAGGTTGAATTTGTGGCACTGCTCAGCGAAAGCCTGACGGTAGGCGGCTCATTCGGCCTTTTGGATACGGAGATTACCAGTGACTCTACGGCGGAGATCACCGGAGGAGCCCTGGTCAATCTGAAGGGCCTTGTGATTCCGAAAGCGCCGGAGAACACCTTGAACCTGTTCGCGGAACTTCGTCTTCCATTCGGTGACAATGAATGGTGGCTGCGCGGCGAAGTCGTCAATCGCGATGGTCAGTACTCAGATGTTGAGGGCCTGACAAATCAACAGACCCTGTCGTTTCGGGAGGTAGGACCGGGTGAGTTCCCGTATCTGAGTCCGTCGTATACTGTTTTCAATCTGCGCGGCGGCATTGACTGGGAACGCGTAAGCCTGATGGCGTACGTGCAGAATGCGGGAGACGAGGAATACTACACGGGTACCCAGGAGAATTTCGGTATCAGTGGCATTCGCCTGCGGCCGCATCCGCGCGTTATCGGCGCCGCAGTCAACTTCAACTTCTAATAGACGTTGACAAGCCAGGCCCCAAAACGGGGCCTGGCTTTTTCTTTTCGGGATCCCGGGCGCTACCTCACCGCCGGGATCCGGTGCCTGACTAGCCGGGCGCGTTACCGGAGGACAGCACATCAGCATGTCGCCGAAGTAATATGTCGGACAAGAATTTATTCGAAACTGCCGTTGAGTCATTGCCGCCTACGGATCATCGGATGCGCGCCTGGCTGGCAATGGTTGGCTGTTTCACGAGTGTGGAGCGATCGCTGCGCCGGCACTTCAACCACGTTTTTCGTTCCAGTCTGCCACGCTATGACGTATTGATGGCGCTTGTGTATTTTCCCGACGGCCTGACGATGGGGCAGCTTGCCTCGAAACTCATGGTCTCGAAGGGAAATATGACCGGCGTTGTGAGGCGGCTTCAGCAGAACAACTATGTCAGGCAGGCAAAGTCGCAACAGGATAGGCGGGTGCAGGTAGTGACGCTCACCAGCAAAGGCCGTACCCTGTGGGAACAGATGCATGCCGAATATCGGTCGGTCATTGAAGAAGTATTGTCGCAGCTGCCAAAGACAGAATCCAAGGCGCTGACGCAAAGCCTGATTCAGGCGCAGGATAAAATCGATAGCGCTCTGCAACGGGACGAATCTTCGCAGTAAGACTATAGGTCGGTGTCATAGCTACCGCGTGTAAGCATTGCGAAGGGCCACAATCGCAGATCCGTAAATCGCGCCTTCGGTATGAAGGTTTTCGTATATTTACAGAACCCCGAGGCTCCTGGATCAGGAACCGACAATCCTGACCATCGTGATCAACTTATGGTCGCCGACGATATCGATCACATCATTCAGTCTGGAGTAGCCGAGGCTCTCGTAAAACGACTCCAGATGCAGGTGCGGTTTCAACGTTATGCGGCGCACGCCTTTCTGTACCGCGATTTCCTCGAGCGCCAGCACGAGTGCACGCCCGATACCAGCCTTGCGATGCGACGGCAGTACGGCCACACGAGCCAGCTCACCGTCGCCGTCCGGCTTGAAGATCACACGCGCGGTGGCAACCGGCCTGCTTCGCTCAAGAGCAAGTATGTGGCTCGCATCTTCGTTGCCTTCCAGGCATGTTGATTCGGGAATACCCTGTTCTTCACAAAAAACCCTTAGCTGAATGGCAATCGCCGCTTCGAGGTCTTGCTGTGTCGTTACCTGCTTGATCGCAATCATTCTTGATTCCCGTAATCAGCAGGAATTGCTCAGCTCTGCGATTTTTCGCTCATGATGGAAGTATTAAACCAAATCGGATTGCCCGGCGTTTCCTCATGTCAGTTGCGAAAATGCGGAATGACGCGCTTGCCCATCAGCGCAATCGCTTTTTCCGGGTCAGGGCCTAACGGTCCACCGAGGCTTACTTCGTCAATACCCATTTCCGCCAGTCGCTCGACCTGCTCGATGACGTCAACCGGTGTGCCGGTGATACCCAGTCTGATCATTTCAGGTGTGACCCTGTTCCAGGCTGCCTGATAGTCGCCAGCCTCAATAAGCTCGCCCAACGGCCGCATATCGGCAACGGACAATCCGATGGAGTTCAGCGCAGATTCTTCGAGGTAAGGTCCGAAGTAGGCGACCATTTTTTTCATGATGTCCGTCGCTTCCTGTCGGGACTCGGACAGTGACAGCCAGGCGCAGCCGGAGATCACGTAATCAGAAGCATCGCGACCGGAACGCTCAAGGCCGCGTCGAATATTGGAGACCATGTAATCCGCAGATTCGGGTGGCGTAATCATGGGCAGGCTGCCATCGCCAATCTCACCGCTGAGCTCGAGATATTCGGCGCCGAACCCCGCCACATAAATCGGCAGGTCTTTACGCAATACGGGCATGCGCATGTAACACTGGTCGCTCCAATCGAAGTGTTGGCCTTTATAATCAACGGTCTCGCCACGTAATAATGCCCTCACCACATCTACGGCTTCGCGCGTACAGCGTATGTAGTCGCTTGCGTCTATACCGGTCCACTCAACCATCTTCTGCGTGTGCAATCCCAGGCCCAGGATGAACCGGCCGTCCGACAGGTCATCGAGCGTAGCTGCGTACGTTGCGACTTCACAAGGATTGCTTGTGTACGGGTTGGTGCCAACTGTCGCGATCCGGATCTTCGATGTTGCCTCGGCTGCTGCGGTGCTAAGCACCCACGTGTTATGCATGAACGTATCATGCGGGAACCACACAGAATCAAATCCGGCATCCTCCGCAAGCTTTGCGAGGCGAATCAGGTCGCGACTCGTTCCAAGATAGCCGATCAGACGTATGCCGAATTTCATTAGCGAGCGCCAGGTACTGCCTGTTGTCCTCATATTGTAATTGGATTTGTTGAGTGCGTAAGTGACGATCGGACGGGAAGCTTTAGCGGACTTGACCCTCCCGAAAATCCAAATTCTCTGCTCGAAGCTGCTATTCGCCCGTATTGGTTGTTGGGGGCCGCCGATTTTCTCGAGTTCGATGAGGCGGGCAGTGCAAGCTACGCTGTCAGCAACGAGCCTGCAAGGGCTACACTCAGGCACCCTATACCAGTATCGCAAAATGAGGAGTTCGCCATGGCATTTGTGAAGTCGATTCCCGAATCTGAGGAAAGCGTCTCCGCCGTAATGAGACGTTACCCGGAACAGGCGATTCCATTGACAGCGCTGACGGAAATCGTGATGCGAGACGGCGACTGCGCGTTTCGCAGCGAACAACGAGAATTGATTGCGGCGTACGCTTCAGGCACAAATGACTGCACATATTGTTACAACACACACAAAGCAACGGCCGAGGCATTCGGTGTCGACGAACACCTTCTGGACTCCATGTTGAGCGATCTCGACGCCAGCGCGGTGGATGCCAGCCTGAAGCCGGTGTTGCGCTTTGCGAAGAAGCTCACTCAATCACCGTCCCGAATGGTGCAGGCGGACGCGGATGCGATATTTGAGGCCGGGTGGGACGAGGACTGTTTTCACTTCGTCGTGATGATCTGCGGCCTTTTCAATTTCTACAATCGTCTAATGGACGGATACGGCGTGAAAAATACCGCCGAATTTCGCTTGTCGCGAGGAAGAATGCTGGCCGAAACCGGTTATCGAGTTGTTACCGACGCGCTGAAATCTTAGGCGCCAGTAGCGTCAACCAGGTACAGACCGGCTATTTATCGGCGCCGACAGCCGTTCGGCAGGTCTGCGTGGGCCTGTCGGGATGCAGTGTCTTTAGCACGTGAATAAGTGACATAGTGTTTCATTTACCTCACTTCCTCGATTCGTCCCGAAGATATGCCAGCATCTCGTCCAATATCGATCGATCACCGATTTCGTTGGCCATCATCAGGATCAGTTTCGCATTCACCTTCAGGCACTCATCGGTCGACAAGCCTTCATGCAGTTCAATGAGTTTGGCGTAAAAGCCGTCGGGGTCCGCTACGTTGATTTCTTTGTGCATGACTTTAATTCCGGTTCAAGAGGAATGTCCGGTAGCGCGCGAAAGCGCTTTGTTGACCTTGGTCAGATCGAAGGACCGCCAGCGGGCAGCGACGTGCTGGTCGGGGCGGATCAGATAGTACGTACCGGGCCGGGCATCGTAGTGTTTCTGCAGCTGCGCCTGTTGATCAATGATGTCGCCGTCATGCGCCGCGCAGCCAACTGGTTTGACCACCACCGTATGCACGGGGATGTCCTGATCCCGAAGAACGCGCATGTCGTTGGTAATCGATCCGTTGGCGTCGGCGAACAGGATCCCCGTGAAATGGTCGCCTAGTTGATTGAGGAACCACGATTCGATTCCATCACCGGTAATCGGCGCGTCCAAACACGGCGAACCCGGGCGCTGTTTCGCGGAAAACTCTTCCGTATCCGGCTCATTCAGTGCGGACAGGTCCAGTGTGCATGGCACCGACAGGCGGCCGCTGTTCACGAAATTGCGGGCAAATGCGAAATCTCGGGCCAGTTCGAGTGTCGCATCGCGAAATGCCTTGCTGACGTCGCTCTTGGGTGTCATGAAATCCGTGCTGCGCGAGGAATTCAGAATATTCTCATCAGCACCGTAGACGCGCTCCTCGTCATAACTCTGCAGTAAACTGATAGGTGCTTTGTCTTCGAGGATCAGGGCCAGCTTCCAGACGAGGTTGTCGACGTCCTGAATTCCGCCGTTGGCGCCCCGAGCGCCGAACGGGGAGACCAGGTGTGCCGAATCGCCGACGAAGATAACCCGCTTATGTACGAAGCTTTTCATGCGCCGGCACTGAAACGTATACAGACTCACCCACTCATAGTCGAAATCAATGTCGTCGCCGAGGAACCCCCGGATCCTGTCATCGACACTCTTTTCGTTGAGCGCAGCTTCTTTATCGATGTCCCAGCCCAGCTGGAAATCGATGCGCCAGACATCGTCTGCCTGCTTGTGCAGTAACGATGTATTGCCGGGATTGAAGGGTGGATCGAACCAGAAGCGGCGCTCCGCAGGAAAGTCGACCTTCATTCGCACGTCTGCGATGAGGAAATGGTCCTCGAAAACACGTCCTTCGAAGTCGAGGTCCAGCATGGAGCGCACCGGACTGCGGTGGCCGTCGGCGGCAATCAGGTAATCACAGCTCAGTCGGTAGCTTCCGGCGGGCGTGTTGACCGTCACCGTCACCTGATCCGGGTCGTTTTCAACGCCAATCACTTCGTTCTGCCGCCGCATATCTACCCCTTCGTGACCGGCGAGCTGATCGATTAGAAACTCCTCCGCGTAGTACTGTTGGAGATTGATGAATGCGGGAAATTTCTGCGCTTTGTCCGCGAGCAGGTCGAAGGTATATATAGGATCGGGCTGATCGCCGAAATAAACCTTGCCCACATTCCACGTGACGCCTTTTTCCAGCATCCGCTCGGCAGTCCCCAGCCGGTCGAGAATCTCGAGCGTGCGCTTTGCCCAGCAGATCGCGCGTGAACCGTCACTGACAGAGTCATGCTTTTCCAGAATGACAGCCGGGAATCCCCGTCGATCCAGGTCGATCGCAGTTGCCAGACCGATCGGGCCACCCCCGACAATGACAACGGGACAGTGGCGGATCTCCCCGGTTTGCAGCTCCGGCGGCGCAACGAACGGATAGGTTTTACGCGCCTGGCGACCGGCGCCTCGCGATTGACCCAGATCAGCGTATTTGGCGGACACGGCTAATCAGAACAGCCAGATTTCCCGGCATGTTATCCATGCGCCTAATCTTCGAGTTGCTCCCACATATCCGCATCGCGTTCAGCGGTCCAGATGCGCGGGTCCTTTATGCCGCCCGCCTCATCGTACGCTCTAATAACGTCGAAGGGCA
>Ga0224508_10005581_pt1 | contig 10053 bp, 9 predicted proteins | sample SF_Jan12_sed_USG_4_FD_170157 | JGI IMG/M metagenome (GOLD analysis project Ga0224508, IMG submission 170157) | Sediment microbial communities from San Francisco Bay, California, United States - SF_Jan12_sed_USGS_21 | ecosystem: Environmental > Aquatic > Marine > Sediment | place: USA: California... | reverse complement strand
TGTGCTGTGTAGAGCTGAAATTGCTTCTGCGGTGCTTAAGGTGCTGGATGGAGATTTCACTTTTGTTTTGCCATCTTCGGTCAAGCCGCTCCTGAGTTCTCGAAACACTGTAACGAGTTTTTTGATATCGTGAATAGAAACACCCGCTTTGGGTAGATTAATATCTCGATTTAGCTCTGCCACACGATAAGTTACAATCTCCACCTCCTGTTCGAGAGTGGCCGGCAGAGGTAGCCTCACTGTATTGAATCGTCTTTGTAAGGCACTCGAAAGATCATGAATACCTTTGTCACGATCGTTGGCAGTGGCTATGACATTAAAGCCCCGTTGGGCACGAATTTCCAGATTCAGTTCGGGTACAGGTAGTGATTTCTCCGACAAGATGGTAATCAGTCCATCCTGAATGTCTGAAGGAATGCGGGTCAGCTCTTCTATACGGGCGATCCCCCCGGCTTCCATGGCACGCATGACTGGACTTGGTACGAGAGCATCTTTACTAGGTCCCTCCTGCAATAGTTTGGCATAATTCCAACCGTAGCGGATGGCATCATCACCGGTACCTGAGGTACCCTGTATGACGAGGGATGACTCGCCGGTAATGGCTGCGGTAAGATGTTCGGATAGCCAAGTTTTCGCTGTACCTGGCACGCCAATCAGCAGTAGTGCCCGGTCGGTCAAGAGTGTAGCTACGGATAACTCAACGAGACGACGTTGCCCGAAATATTTTGGAGATATAACACCACCTTTCTTCGATTTACCCCCAAGTATATACGTCAAAACAGATTCAGGTGACAGCTTCCAATTGGCCGGTCTGGGTGACTTATCTTCCTTGGCCAGTGCAGCAATCTCATCTGCATAACGCTCCTCCGCATGCAATCGGATGTACTTTGACTTCGTCATTCTCTCTTTGTTATCAAACTAAAAAGTGTAAAACGGTCAGCCAGATTATTTTTTAGGGTTAGTAGTGCCTTGGGCAATTGCATAAAATATGGTTCTAGTTCGTGCCACTTAGTGTTAAAGTAAGGATAAACTCGAGGATCCAGATGTTCACTCCCTGATAGCAGCCACTTTTCCAAGTAGAGCTTTTCATTATGCTTGATTCCGATCTGCAAGATCTCTAATATCAGATCCAATATGCCACGTGAATTCTTTAGATTGATATAGTGTGGATTGCCCTGGCAGATTAGGTGTAGTTTTTCGAAAGAGTGATCTTCTCGGTTGATCAAACTTGTGATTATATCATTGTATGGCGATGCCTGGAGTTCGGCGAAGATCGGTCTGAAATCAATGGCAATAGTGGATTCCGATGGATAAGTCTTTAACCAGTTATTTGACAACATGGTAATCCAATCCTTGTCTGCATATTTGGAAGCAGACAGGACAAAGGCTTGACATAACCTTTCGTTGTCAGCACATTGGATTAATTGGCTACAGATTTTCTGGGGCGACTCACTCAGACCTTCAATTAGGATGGATGGCGGCGTGATAGCTACCAAGCGATACATCGGATTGGTAAAGTACTCGCTATGCAGTGCCAGATCACTCCAGCGAAATGGCAGATCCTGAGGCAGCGATGTGGGCAATCGTTTCGATCTCCGGTTTGTGCCGACGTATGTCAGATGTGTGAAGTTAGCCGCCGCTTCATGAGACCTTACTGCATGAGTAAAGGACGGTATAGTTAACAGGATGCTTAGAACTTTCTCGCGCTCTTTTCGGCTTCTTGAGGTAAGCAATGGTTCAAGAAGATCAATATCAGATGGATGTGGATCCTGAGCCATCAGGTCTAGGAAAAACGATCTGTCAGACCGATTCATCTCAGACCATGATTGAGTAAGTAAATTATTGGCAGCCTCGATGTCTGTACTTCTTTGCAGTGTATACTTTTGCCGGTATACTGGACCTGCGGAAGTTATATCCGGATGCAGGATTTTGCTGAACCATTGCCATTCTGGGTTTTGATGAGAAAGCCATATGCTCCTAGTACCAAGGCAATCCAGACAGCCAGGAATAGAAGACCAGCTGGTTTCTAACGATTCCAACATAATTGGCAATACTAGCGGATGGATGACTTGATTGGACTTTTGCAGTAACAGAAAGCCCTCACGCACCAGTCCCCATCGTTTATCTTTGGCTGCTTGAGCAATGAGCTTAGCTGCCTGGGGTGTGCATTCAGAAAAAATTTGTGAAGGTGCGGGATCTGAATTGGGCAAAATGGACTCCTGCAGTTGCTGTGCACCTTTATAAAAGATTTCCCTGGCCAGGATGGATTTCCAAATGATGTCGCTATCGCTACCCTGCAGATTTAGTCCGTTTCTCTTGAGGAATTCCTTTGAAGCCGATTCACCACCAGGCTTCCCAATTCCATACAGTGCAAAATTGACGATATCGTCCTTGGTTTTTCTCTTCACAATAGTCAAAAATGGTCAACTTGTTGATGGTGTCCAATGGCTACAATAGCTATGGCCTTTGTTAGTTTATCAAAAGGATTATCTTTGCAGCGAATTTTCAAAACCTCTCACAAAGAGCTGTTTTATATGGCAAATATAGGTAGAGTTAAACAGGTGATCGGACCAGTAGTAGACATCAGTTTTGCTGAAGAAGGATCTATTATACCAGAGATACTGAACGCATTGGAAATCGAAAGGTCAAACGGAGATAAGTTGATACTGGAGTGTCAGCAGCATCTCGGTGAAGACAGTGTTCGGGCTGTAGCGATGGATGCAACAGATGGTTTGACGAGGGGGATCAAAGTGGTGGACACAGGCAAACCGATTGCTATGCCGGTAGGCGATAGAATCCGGGGCAGATTGTTCAATGTTGTAGGAGAAACCATTGATGGTATCGAACGGTTAGAGCAGGATGAACGCAGCTATGCCATTCATAGGAATCCTCCTAGTTATGAAGAGCTCTCGACAGACACGGAAGTACTTTTTACGGGAATCAAAGTGATCGACTTGATTGAGCCCTATCCCAAAGGAGGAAAGATCGGATTGTTTGGAGGGGCTGGTGTTGGCAAGACAGTATTGATCATGGAGTTGATCAATAACATTGCCAAGGGATATGAGGGTATCTCTGTCTTTGCGGGGGTTGGCGAAAGAACCAGGGAAGGGAATGACCTGCTACGAGAGATGATTGAAGCTAACGTAATTCGTTACGGTGATGCTTTCAAGGAATCAATGGAAAGCGGAGGATGGGATCTGAGTAAGGTTGATATGGAAGAATTGGGTAAATCCCAGGCGACTTTGGTTTTCGGTCAGATGAATGAACCACCTGGTGCCAGAGCCAGAGTGGCATTATCTGGTCTCACAGTAGCTGAATATTATCGTGATGGAGATTTGAGCGATCCGAATGGAGGACGTGACATTCTATTTTTCATTGATAATATATTCCGGTTTACACAAGCGGGATCGGAGGTGTCAGCGTTGCTAGGACGGATGCCCTCAGCAGTTGGATATCAGCCTACGCTAGCAACGGAGATGGGGATTATGCAGGAACGTATTACGTCGACAAAACGTGGATCAATAACATCTGTTCAGGCTGTATATGTACCCGCGGATGACCTGACAGATCCTGCTCCAGCTACTACATTTGCACACTTGGATGCTACAACGGTATTAAGTCGTAAGCTGGCATCGTTGGGTATATACCCAGCTATTGATCCGTTGGATAGTTCATCCAGGATTATGGACGCTGCTACGGTGGGAGAGGAGCACTACCATACAGCTCAGCGTGTAATCGGGATCCTACAGCGCTACAAGGAACTGCAAGACATCATTGCCATTCTAGGACTGGAGGAACTTTCGGAGGAGGACAGACAGATTGTCCACCGTGCCCGGCGTGTCGAGCGCTTCTTGTCACAACCATTTCACGTAGCAGAAGCCTTTACAGGTCTGCAGGGAGTAATGGTCCCGATCGAAGAAACGATAAAGGGATTTAACATGATCCTCGACGGGGAAGTAGATGAATACCCTGAGGCTTCTTTCAACCTGGTGGGTAATATTGAGGAAGCTATCGAGAAAGGAAAGAAACTTATTGCAGAAGCAGAAGCAGATTAGGATAAATGAATATCACCGTTCTTTCACCCGATAAGGAGATTTTTCAAGGCGAGATAAAATCTGTCAAGGTACCTGGTGTCAGCGGGCAGTTCGAAATCCTGGAGAATCATGCTCCTATTGTTTCTGCTCTGGCTGAAGGTACTGTCTACATCAGGAAGTCGGAAGGTGCCGATCTGTCATTTGTAATCACCAAAGGATTTATCGAAGTTCTGTACAACGAAGTGGCGCTACTGGTGCAAGGAGTCGAGGTGTAGGATCCGCCAGTATCAATCTCGTTATCTTTTCATTACCCAGGCACTTGACAAGATTTATTGGACTGTGCCATGTGGATGTTGATTTATGTCACTCAATTCTCTTGAACTTTTCCGCTATGCATATGTTGGGATTATCGTAAATAAGGTCTGTGTGACCATGAGATTGCCAGTTACTACCTCTATCATTTCGAGTATGTACGCTTCGCGAATATTCGTAGTGTATAGACTGTCTTGGATAATATTAGATCGACTGTAGAATATGACGAAAGAAGAACTGCTGAATTCAGGGCTGCTTGACGAGTATGTATTAGGACTATGTACGGAGGAGACCAGGGAGGAGATTGAGAGGTTAGCTTCTCAGGATGAAGAAGTGGCAAAGATTCTGGCTGAGATGCAGTCCGGCATGAAGGACTACTGTCGTAAATCGGTTTCCTCTCCTTTCACCCATAGATCAACATCAGATCAAATTCAAAGTCAGACTTTTTGGAAGATGGTGGCGGGTGCAACGATGACAACCACAGTTGTTCTTGCCTTACTTTCCATTCATTTCTACTCCAAGACTCAAGAACTTAGATCAGACCATAGTCAGTTTCTAACTGTACTTGAATCTGATCGTGAGCAGTGGGAGAAAAAGTTGAATGCTTCAAGCCAGATACATTCGCGGCATCAATTCGTAACGCATGAACAAACAAGGCAGATTCAGATGGCGGGTGGGGAGAAGATGCAGGAGGCGCGGATGATTGTCTATTGGAATGATGTACAACAGGACGCCGTCTTGCACATTTTTAAATTACCATCAGTCCCAGATGGTTGGTGCTATAAGTTGTGGGCAGATGTTGATGGGAAAATGATGGATATGGGTCTGATCAAATCTACTGAGTCATGGCTTGAAATACCTTACTTTTCGAACGTGTCAGGTCTCAATGTCACTTTAGAAGAGCATGCTACTAGTCATGCGCCAAATGTTGAACGTATCCTGTGTAAAGCCAAGATCTAGAGTCTACAGAACTGCACGTTCGTGCATTAGAGACTCTATCTCGTCACATTCGATAGGAATCTCCTTCATTAAATCCACAGGACCATCATCTGTGACCAGGATATTATTTTCGATCCGGATGCCAATGTCCTCTTCACGAATGTAGATACCAGGCTCACAAGTTAGCACCATGCCCGATTGTAAAGGAATATTTCGATCACTGAGATCATGTACATCCATGCCAATGTGGTGGCAGATACCATGCATGAAGTATCTCCGATGCGGAAGATTGGGTTTTGTAAAATCATCCGGAACCTGTTCAGATCCCATGAGATCCAAGTCAACCAGTGCATGGCTGATTAGTTTACTGGCGGCGTGGTTTAGCTCTTCGAAAGTAGTACCTGGAACCATCATTTCCCTCATTTCCTTGAAAACAGACAATACAGCCTCATACACCCGTCGCTGACGACTGGAGTACTGCCCATTTACAGGGATTGATCTGGTCAGGTCGGAGGCATAATATCCATATTCGCATCCAAAGTCGAGCAGTAGCATGTCTCCATCACTGCAAATTTTATCATTATCGATATAATGAAGGACACAAGCAGAGGCTCCGCTGGCTACGATCGGTGCATAGGCATGACCGCTAGCTCCTTCTTTTATAAAGGTGGAAATGATGTCGCCTTCCACTGCATATTCTGGTTGGCCAGGCTCGATATTTTGAAGCACTTTATGGAATGCTTTTGCAGCGATCTGACAGGCTTTGTGCATCACCTCAATCTCGCCACCCGATTTGATCATTCGCAATCTTCTCAGGATGGGTTGGGCACGATGATATTTATGAAATGGATATTTTTCCAGGAGCAATTCATAGTATCGTTGATCTCTAGATTTTATCTCTGTGCTAAAACGGTCATTTTCATTTCCGTTGATGTAGATTCTCTTGGTCTGATATATCATCTGTTGTAGCACTCCTTCTATGTCCGACAACCACAAAACTTTACGTACGCCTGAAATATGACGACAGTCTTCTTTGCTATAAGTCGGTCCTTCCCATGTCACCATTTTTTCATCAGCCTTGTTCACAAATAAGACCTCCCTAAGATCCTCATTGGGACAATTGGGAAATAAGACCAGTACGGATTGGGCTTGATCAATTCCCGATAAGTAGAAGAAATCAGAATTCTGGCGGTACCGATAAAACTGATCACCATTTCGCGGCATCGCATCGTTACTCTGAAAGATGGCAAGAGAATCTGGTCGCATCTCCCTGGCGAAGCGAAGCCTATTTTGTTGGAAGGTTGAAGGGTGTATGGCGCTGTACCGCATGACAAATCGATTTTTGAAGAAGCGAATTTAGGAAATAAATCAGAGCGGTATTTCCGCATGGGAATGATCAAAGATGTCTATCTACCGCGGACAGCTGTTCCATATCTATAGTTCCAAACCATTGTCCGAGCTGTGCCCGGGCTTTTTCACGAATATCTTTATTGATATATGCAGCTATGCTGACCAAGCCAAACAGAAGTACTCCGAGATCATCAGTGAAACCGAAAAAAGGCGAAAGATCCGGTAGGAGATCAACTGGGGCAAGGAGATATGCCAGAGCACCCAAAATGATTCGCTTTGCCCAGGTTGGCGTGTCTGTTCGTTTATAAGCAAAAAACATCAATAAAGCGGCATACACGGTTTGCATACCAATCAGGCGAAAGCCGCCCCCTACCTTTCCTAGAAATTGGCTTTCATTCAGGTGGTTTTTCCATTCTTTGAGAATGTCAGTTGGTCTTCTCATGGGCAGCTTTTAATGGTAACAAGGAAGTCATAATAAAATGTTCCTCTAGATGGTGAGAAGGCCAGTGGTTACGCTGATTTTCGTAAGCTCGTGAAGGTACGTATGAGTTCCTCCGAAAGGCTTTCAAATCTATATCCTTGTCTTGTCAATTGCGCTAGTACATGCGGTAATACATACTGCAGCTTTTCAAAAGACTTTAGACTATCATGAAATACGACAATGGAGCCAGGAGCAACATTTTCCAAGACATTGTCCAGACATTGCTGAGCTGAGATCTTGGGATCGAAGTCACCACTCAGCACATCCCACATTACGATGTAATAGTGCCTCATCAAGAATGGTACCTGACTAGGTCTCAATCGGCCGTACGGTGGCCGGAATAGTGCCGACTTGATCAGAGTAGCTCCTCTACGCACATTGTGGAAATACTGGATATTTTCGGTGCCCCAACCCGAGAGATGATTGAAGGTATGGCTACCCATCCCAAAATCTCCATTAGCCATCTGGTGAAATAAATGTGGATGCTTAATTACATTGTCACCAACACAGAAGAATGTCGCATCAGCGTTAAATTTTTCCAACTGATTAAGAATCCACGGTGTGCTCTCCGGGATAGGACCGTCATCAAAAGTCAAGAATATTTTTTTCTCCGAGGTGGGTATTTTCCAAACAAAATTTGGGAAAAGACCTTGAATGAATTCGGGTGTTCTGGCAAGATACATGTTGGACTAAATCGAAACGTTCACTAGGATTAATAATTCATTTAAATTTGCAGCGCAAACTCGATATAACAACGCGATAACCCCCGTATTTGTTGCGTCATCTGAGGTTATTAAATATTATAAAAAACAGTAACATAATCAACTTGGTGATCTATTTTCTCATTTATGATAATTGACAATGACAAAAGTAAGGGTACGATTTGCCCCTAGTCCCACGGGTCCACTACATATAGGCGGACTACGCACTGCACTCTATAATTATCTTTTTGCCAGAAAACACAATGGTGATTTTCTGCTCCGCATCGAAGACACTGATCAACAGCGCTATATTCCAGCAGCAGAGCAGTATATCAAACGGGCTCTTGAATGGAGTGGGCTCATCCCGGATGAGGGTCCCGATCAAAAAGGGCAAGTGGGTCCGTATCGACAATCAGCGCGTAAGGAGATCTACCACAATCATGTAATTAGCTTGCTGAAAAGCGGTTATGCATACTACGCATTTGACACTCCCGAAGAATTAGATTTGATGCGTAAGCAAGAGACGAAAATGGGTAATGACAGACCTAAGTATGATCAGCGGATTCGTCTACAGATGAAGAATGGGTTGACCCTCAAGGCGACTCATGTAAGACAAATGATCGACCAAGGAGTACCGTATACAGTGAGGATGAAAGTACCTGAAGGAGAAAAGGTATCTTTTCAGGACGAAGTCCGCGGTAATGTGATCTTTGAAACTAGTGAACTTGATGACAAAGTGATCCTAAAAGCGGATGGGTTACCAACTTACCACTTGGCCAATGTCGTAGATGATCACCTGATGGGGATCTCTCATGTGATCCGGGGAGAGGAATGGCTATCCAGCACCGCCCATCATGTGCTACTCTACCAGGGATTTGAGTGGACAGATACCATGCCTGTTTTCGCTCATTTGCCTCTGATCCTCAAACCGAGCGGTAATGGTAAGCTGAGCAAGAGAGATGGTCAAAAATTTGGATTTCCAGTTTTTCCCTTAGAATGGAAGCCCGACCATGAAGATGCTTATCCTGGTTTTCGTTCCTGCGGATTCCACGCCCCGGCATTGATCAATTTCCTCGCCTTGCTTGGATGGAATCCAGGTACTGAGCAGGAAATCTTTTCTATGGGTGAATTGGTGGAAGCGTTTCGATTGGATCATGTTGGCAAGTCCGGTGCCCGGTTTGATTATGACAGAGCGTTATGGTTTAACGCTCGGTACCTTCATGAGATGGACGGTATGACCCTGTATAAGGAGGCTAAATCATATTTTGACCAAACAGGTTATCAGGGTGATGATGCATACATGCATAACATCTGTCTGCTGTTGCGAGAGCGAGTGCAGACGTTGGATCAGCTGCCGGTCGCTGCAGCGTTCTTCTTTGAGGAAGTGGAGTTATTTGATGAAAAGACCATCCGTAAGAAATGGAAGGAAGGAATTTACCAACATTATCGCGCTGTGGTCCAACATATCGGAGCGGTTCTGCCTTTTGAAGCTGTACCTATCAAGGAAGCGGTTACTCAGTATCTTGAAACTAACGATCTCAAGTTTGGAGACCTGTTGCCGCTTCTTCGAATTGGAGTATCCGGCACCTCTAGCGGGCCGGATCTTTTTCAGATATTCGAGATCTTGGGACAGGGCATGGTGTCAGATCGACTAGCAGCAGCTCCCGGACAGTTTGATCAAATTATCTTGGAAGCGGGGAACCCTCGCTAATCATCAACTCGTTGAATCTAGAAAAGTAATGCCTAAAAAGATACCAAAGAAAGGTGATCCAGAATCACACGACGAGCTTCATGGATTCGATATTCGAATCAATGAACTTGGAGAAATTGAATCTACCATACCAATAGATCGACTGAATACTTTTTTGGATAAGAAAGTAGAAGATAAAAAGCTGCAATCCAGAAATTTGCCAAGCGATGAAGAGGAGTAGGACGCTATCCTTCTAACTTTATTCCACATGCAACCTTTGCACTAATAGGGTTGTCTTTTTACTACAAATCACTATCCGATTGGAACCCCATACGAAGCATTTTGAGCTAGTCGAGCAATGCAAGGACGGTGACAGAAGAGCCCAGTTTAAGCTCTACCAAGCTTATAATAAAGCAATGTTTAACATTTGTTTTCGGATGATGGGTGATCGGGAAGCGGCGGAAGACGTTCTGCAAAATGCTTTTGTTGACATATTTGGGAAACTGGATACGTTCCGGTTTGAAGCTTCGGTGCGCTCGTGGATTA
>Ga0224508_10005580_pt1 | contig 10054 bp, 9 predicted proteins | sample SF_Jan12_sed_USG_4_FD_170157 | JGI IMG/M metagenome (GOLD analysis project Ga0224508, IMG submission 170157) | Sediment microbial communities from San Francisco Bay, California, United States - SF_Jan12_sed_USGS_21 | ecosystem: Environmental > Aquatic > Marine > Sediment | place: USA: California... | reverse complement strand
TTGCATTCTCCGTATAAGCGGCCACCTTCCGGATTACGCGCTGCACATGCGGCTTTTATTGATGTATAGGCTGCGCGCAAGGCTGCGTTCCCGCGAAGCGCATCGCGAAAGGCAAGATGGCGCCGGATATCTGGATGGTTCGTTGCATAGCAATGCGCATGGAAAAGACGTCGTCCATTTTCATGATCGAATTTTCGCGCATAGGCGCGTCCCCCTAGGCCATATTCGCCGAGCCATTCGTAATCTAACGCCTCAACTGCCGGACGCGCTGCCAATTGCGACGCTGCCCTGTCAAACACGCACAAAAAGTCGATGACCGGCTTTGCAGGGATTCCGGGTACGGATGTCGAGCCGATAGGATGAATTTTCTCAAGTCCGTCGACCGCTTGAAACCACCGCGCTTTCTCGGCCTTGGCTTGAGCTGGCCAAGTGGGGTCGGGCGGTGCGATAAGGCTCAAAGCCGCGCAATCCTTTCAGTCAGCAAGGCAAAATATCGCTCGCGATCCACTGATCCCATGAACATTGCATTGGCGGGTCGGTCCGTGACGCCCCACCAATCCGCAACCGTCATACCCAGCGTCAGCTCTGACTGGGTCTCGATTTCAACGTTTATCATCCGGCCGGAAAACATGTCGGGGTCGATAAGATAAGCGATCGTACAGGGGTCATGAAGCGGCGCACCTTTCGATCCGTATTTTCCCATATCGAATCTCTCGAAGAAATCGGTCCACGCGCTGACCATGCGGCCGACCTCGGTGCCCAAGTTGCGCATCGACTGAACCCAGTCCGCGCTGGTGAGCGCTTTGTGGGTGACATCGAGCGGCATCACCGTGATCTTCGCGCCGGATCGAAACACGATGTCAGCCGCATCTGGATCCACGTAGATGTTGAACTCGGCCGCTGGTGTCGTATTGCCGACTTCAAAGTAAGCCCCACCCATCAGCACAATCTCGGCAACTCGGTCGACGATGTCCGGCGCCCGCATGAATGCGGTTGCAATATTTGTGAGCGGCCCGATCGGAACAAGTGTCACGCTTTTGGCCGGCTCGCGACGCAGTGTTTCAATAATGAAGTCGACACCGTGATGCTCTTGAAGCGGCATTGTCGGCTCGGGTAACGCTGGGCCGTCCAGGCCGGTTTTACCGTGCACATCTTCGGCAGTGACCAGTTTTCGTTTCAGCGGCCTGTCGCACCCCGCAAACACAGCGATTTTGGGTTGTCCCGCCAATTCGCACACAATTCTTGCGTTTTTTTCGGTCAGCGGAAGCGGCACGTTGCCAGCCACCGCCACAATACCCAAAACCTCGATTTCTTCAGGTGAGGATAGGGCAAGAAGAATGGCGACCGCGTCGTCCTGACCCGGATCGGTATCAATGATTATTTTTCGTGGGGCGGGCAATATGAACTCCGGGCACAGACCCGAAATATTGGTGGCAGCGCGCACACTTGTCCAGTGCGATCGGCACTAACTGTCGGAATCGGGCTCGCCGTCAAAGTCGACGCGCTCGACCATCTTCAGCGCTTCGGCACGACGTGCGGCAATGGCGGCGAGATCAGTCTCATCCGCGCTAAAGCTGCCCCAGCCTGCCACGCGGGCGGAAATTGCCGCCGTGGGATCGGCGGGGTATTCATTTACGGCCGATGCATAGATCGATTGCGCCTCTGCCGAGCCTAGGTACTCCATGAATTTCAATGCGTTGTCGCGGTTTGGTGCGCTCGCGGTCATTGCCACGCCTGAGACATTCACATGCGTTTGGCCATTGTCGGCAAATGTCGGAAATTCGATGCGCACGGAATTGGCCCACTCCTGCTGATCAGGATCATCCAGCATTGCGCCCATGTAATAAGTATTTCCCAAGGAAATATCGCATTCGCCTGCCCAAATCGATTTGACTTGCGCGCGGTCATTGCCTTCCGGCTCCTTGGCAAGGTTGGCTTTGACGCCTTCTAGCCAAACTTCTGCGGCTTCGACACCGACATGCTCGATGACGGCGCTTAGCAGTCCGAGCGTATAGACATGCGTGCCGGACCGCGTGCAGATACGGCCCTTCCATTTTGGATCGGCGAGGTCATCGTAAGTTGTAACTTCTCCGGCCGCGACCCTGTTCTTTGCGGCGTATATGATCCGCGCCCTAGTCGTGAGGGCGAACCAGTGCCCATCGGGATCGCGCAGGTTTTTAGGGATAGAGGCCTTTAGTTTCGAGCTCTCGACGGATTGCGTGACGCCTGCCGCCTTGGCATCAGTCAGCCGGCTAATGTCGACGGTCAATATCACGTCGGCCGGTGACCGTTTGCCCTCTGCCTTCAACCGCTCGATCAAACCCTTGTTGACGAACGCGACGTTGGTCATAATTCCGGTCGTTTCCTCGAAACCGTCCAGCAGTGGTTGGATCAACTCGGGCTGGCGATACGAGTAAATATTGACTTCCGAAGCGAACGCAGGCGCCGCGATGAGAAGCGAAGTGACGACCGAGATCACGGTGCGCATGAGAAACTCCACACAGCTGAATTACGCCAGTGTGTAAACCCGACGAAATCAGTCGGGTCAATACCCGACAGAAACAATCGGAAAAATGCCTCCGGTCAGGCAATCCTTCGTTTAGTCCGTTTTCTCTTCAAGTTTTGCGCGATCCCAAAGCGCATCCATTTCTTCAAGCGTGCTGTCTTCCGGACGGCGATCCGTTTCGGACAACGCCGCCTCGATAGATCTAAACCGCCGAGTGAACTTTGCATTCGCATCGCGTAGCGCGGCCTCGGGGTCAATTTTCAGGTGCCGCGCGAGGTTTGCCATCACGAACAGCAGATCTCCGAACTCTTCCTGCACCTGATCGTGCGTTCCGCCGTTTCGCGCGTCGACAAGTTCCCGCGTCTCTTCGGAGATTTTCTCAAGAACTTCGTCCGCGCCTGGCCAGTCAAACCCGACACGCGCCGCGCGCTTCTGGAGCTTTACCGCGCGCAATAATGCCGGAAGCCCCAAGGCCACATCGTCCAGAACACCCGCGGCGCCGCCGGCGGCTCGTTCGTTTGCTTTCGCCGATTCCCAATCGCGGGTTTGCTGTTCAGCGGATTTGCTTTGCCGCTCGCCGCCAAAGACATGCGGGTGCCGGTCTATCATCTTGGCGGCAGTTCGCCGCGCAACGCTGTCAAAGTCGAAATGCGCGGCCTCTGCGCCCATTTGTCCGTGATAAACCACCTGCAAAAGCAGATCGCCCAATTCGCCTTCGAGTTCCCCCCAGGCTTTGCGTTCGATGGCATCTGCCACCTCATAGGCTTCCTCGATCGTATAGGGGGCAATCGACGCGAAATTTTGCTCGATATCCCAGGGACATCCGGTTTCCGGGTTCCGCAATCGACGCATAACTTCCAAAAGACGGGACACCCCGTCTTGCACGTCGTAAATTGGATCGCGCCGCTTGGACATTGCGCTTACTCTTTTGCTCTGAAACTTATGCGAACACCTCTCACGAGACGAAAGGATATGTCCACATGCCCGTGTTGAACCGCATAGCGGGCTTTGCCGATGAAATGGCTGAATGGCGTCAATGGCTTCACCGGACACCAGAACTGTGTTTCGACTTGCCTGAAACTGCGGCATTCGTGGCCGGGAAACTCCGGGCATTCAATGTGGACGAATTGCACGAGGGCATTGCGCAAACTGGAATGGTGGCGATCATAAACGGGCAGGAGGCGGGCCCGACGATTGGATTGCGCGCGGATATGGATGCACTGCCGATAGCGGAAGAGAGCGGGCTGCCGTACGCAAGTCAAAAATCTGGCCAGATGCATGCTTGCGGCCACGATGGGCATACCGCGATGTTGTTGGGCGCGGCGCGATATCTGGCCGAAACCCGACGCTTTAAGGGGCGGGTCGCATTGATTTTTCAGCCAGCGGAAGAATTGATCGGTGGCGCGCGCGTTATGGTCGAAGAAGGCATCATGGAACGGTTCGACATCAACCAGGTTTATGCGATCCATACGACCCCCGAACTTCCACTTGGAAACTTTGCGACAGCACCTGGGCCAGTGATGGCGTCGGCAGACGACGTCAAAATTTGCATCAAGGGCGTCGGGGGCCACGCCGCAAAGCCTGAGGAAACAAAGGACCCACTGACGGCGGCGGTTGCGATGGTGCAAGCGTTCCAGACTATCGTTTCGCGAAACCGCGCGGGATGCGAGGATATGATTCTTTCGGTCACCCAATTGCAGGCGTCGAGCGAAGCGTCGAATATCATTGGCGACAGCGCAACGATCGGAATGACCGTGCGGACATTTACCGAAGCCGCCCGCGATATGGCCGAAACGCGCGTCAACAGTATTGCCAACGGCCATGCGGCCGCATTTGAGGTGGATGTCGACGTCGACTACGAACGCGCCTATCCGGCCACGGTCAATCACGCTGAAAACGCCAGGTTCGCTGCCGCGGTCGCGTCAGAGGTCGTTGGGGAGGATCAGGTTAACGACGCCGCGCCTCCGGCCCCATGGTCCGAGGATTTCTCATTCATGCTTCAGGCCAGACCAGGCGCCTACCTAGAGCTGGGGCAGGGGATCGGCCCTGGCCTTCATACATCCACTTTCAACTTCAATGATGAGGCCGCACCAATCGGGGCTTCGTTTTTTGCCCGCCTCGTTGAAAAGGCGCTTCCGCTTGAGCATTGACGAGCAACCCACGTTTCGACGCTTAGTATAGGACACCAACTGGAGTAGAGTATGGCACTGGAAGACGCCGCAAATGAGATCGACGTAGCGATTACACGGTCTGATGCAAAGGGACTGGCCTACGAAAACGTTTTTTCCGGCGTGTCTTCGTTTTTGCGCCGAAAACTCACGAAGGATTTGATTGGCATCGATCTGGCGATCACCGGCATTCCGTTCGATCAGGCGGTGACCAACCGCCCTGGCGCGCGTTTCGGGCCACGGGCACTGCGGGAAGCTTCGGCCATGCTGCCTGGCGACCCGCCCTACGGTTGGAGCTTTGATCCGTTGTCCGAGTTCAATATTGCAGACTTCGGCGATATGGCCTTTGACTATGCGCGCGTCGCGGAAGTGCCATCTCGGATCGAATCTCATATTGGTGGAATACTTGATGCCGGCGCTGCGTGCTTGACGCTGGGCGGCGACCACTCGATCACGCTGCCGGTCCTGCGCGCTCACGCGGCGCGTCACGGCCCGCTTGCGCTTTTGCAATTCGATGCCCATTCGGACACTTGGGTCGATGATGATCCGGCGCGCGTTGATCACGGCACCATAATCTATAAGGCAGTGAAAGAAGGTCTGATCGAAACTACACGGTCCGTTCAGGTTGGCGTCCGTATCGAAGCCGGCACAACAATGGGTATCACACAGATCGACGCCCGCAATGTTCACGAGACCGGCGCGGCCGAAATCGCAAAACGTATCAAAGGTATACTTGGAGATGCGAATGTTTATCTGAGCTTTGATATCGATGGGCTCGATCCCGCCTTCGCTCCCGGTACCGGGACACCAGTTTGGGGTGGTTTATCGACCGCGGAGGCAGCAATCATATTGCGCGATTTAGCCGGAGTTAATCTGATCGGTGCTGATGTTGTTGAGGTTTCACCGCCGTTTGATCACGCTGGAATTACGGCCGTTGCCGGGGCCCATGTAGGCTATGAGCTGATTTGTCTCTGGACTTGGACGCGCCGGAAGTAGGATTATTGTAAAAATTTTACCCTAATCATCAGTTAGGTGCATTTGGGCAGAAAGAAATTAACATGAAAACAGCTCTGTTAGCAATTGTTATTGTGGGCTTTACTTGGCTGGCATGGTCTCGAATCTCAGCGGACGATCGTGACCGATGGCACGTTGACCCGGCCGACGCAGACGATCCCGGACGAACAGGTTGGCGAATGATCGGTCGGGAGGCACCACGGTATCCAGGCAATCCAACACGCGTTTTGGCAACACTAACCGAAATTGCCCTCAAGGAACCGCGAGTTCGGCTGATTGATGGCGACACGACCGAAGGAATGCTGACCTTCGTTGCAAGACCCAAGGTATTGGGGTTTAGGGATTATATTACCGTAAAAGCAGTCGCAGAAGGCCCAAAAACCAAGCTGGGAGTCATTTCGCGTGCAGGAGTGTCAGCCGGAACTGACATGGGACGAAATCGGGAAAGACTGGACCGCTGGCTCGCTGAACTTGAGCTGCGGCTGGTCGAGCGAGGATGAAATGCATCCTTCGCCGGTATCGCGCCAGATCGGCACATTCAAAGACATGTCGCATTTCGCCATAAAGGCCCGACCGTCGACGTAAAGGCAGATCTTTTCGCCCAATTCGACGCGTGCGCCCTGCGTATCAGTGCAGAAACACTCTACAATTCGCCCGCCATTGCCTTTGACATCAGCAAAGGCAGGGGTCGCAAAAGCCAATATTATGATTGCAGTTCGTATCATGGCTGCAAGAATACCAGAAATCCCCGCGCGAGCCTAGTCACAGCCGCTTGACCCGCTCGCAGCGATGCGAGACACGCAATTTATGATCCCAAGTGAGACACTCGACCAAATTGTTCAACGCTTCCAATTTCTAGAGGCCAAGATGGCTGGCGGTGCGGATGCGAGCGAAATTGCGTCGCTGGCGCGCGAATACTCCGAACTAAAACCGGTTGTTTCGGAAATCGAGGAATATCAATTACTTATTGCCGCTCAACTTGATGCGGAAGAGATGCTCAAAGACTCTGAAATGCGTGATTTAGCCGAAGAGGAATTGGCAACAGTTCAGGCAAGGCTGCCAGAGGCGGAAAGCGCTCTGCGGATCGCTCTTTTGCCGAAGGATGCCGCCGATGCGCGGCCCGCGATCATTGAAATTCGGCCCGGAACCGGCGGCGACGAGGCCGCACTGTTCGCAGGTGATCTTTTGCGGATGTATCAGCGCTATGCGGAAACGAAAGGCTGGCGGGTCTCGGTGGTAGAGCTTGCCGAAACCGAACTGGGTGGCGTGAAAGAAGCCGTGATCAACATTGCAGGCGAAGGCGTTTTCGCGCGGTTGAAATACGAATCCGGCGTCCATCGTGTTCAACGCGTGCCGGAAACGGAATCCGGCGGACGCATCCACACATCCGCTGCAACGGTGGCCGTCCTGCCCGAAGCAGAGGAGGTCGACATCGACATTCCGGCCGGCGACATTCGCATTGATACCATGCGCGCAAGCGGTGCCGGCGGCCAGCATGTGAACACCACCGATTCTGCGGTTCGCATTACCCATGTTCCCTCGGGAATTGTCGTGACATCGTCTGAAAAATCCCAGCACCAGAACCGCGCAATCGCGATGCAAGTTCTACGTGCAAAGCTTTACGATCTTGAACGCCAGCGTGCTTTTGAAGAGCGCGCGGCCGATCGCAAAGCGCAAATAGGTTCCGGCGACCGGTCGGAACGCATTCGCACGTACAATTTCCCTCAAGGCCGTATGACCGATCACCGCATCGGACTTACGCTTTATTGCCTCGGAGACATCATTACCGGTGATCTGGACGAGGTGATCGATGCGCTGATTGCGGAAGACCAGGCCACGAAGTTGGCGGAGCAGGGATTGTGACAATAGGCGAGGCGTTGGCCGATGCAAGCCGGCGCCTGAAGGCATCGGGCGTCCCTGCGGCGCATGCAGAAGCCCTGGCACTCTGGGGTGTGGTGTCGCCAGTCCGACACGTGGATCGGAGCGCAACGGCCGACACTGCGGTCCTGGCGAGGTTCCGCGCGATCGTCGAGCGCCGCGCTGCACGCGAGCCATTTTCGCACATCTCAGGCCGCAGGCTGTTTTACAACTCATCGTTTTACGTAACACCCGATGTGCTGGACCCTCGCGCAGAGACCGAAACGCTGGTGGAACTCGCATGCTCCGAGCCTGTGGCGCGGGTACTGGATCTCGGCACCGGGACGGGCTGCATTCTGATTTCGCTGCTACTGGAGCAGCCGGGTGCAACGGGCGTCGGAACTGATATTTCGGCGAAAGCACTGCAGATTGCCCGAAAAAACGGCAATCAGCACAGCGTCGCTGACAGGCTTTCGTGGCTTGTGTCCAATTGGTTCCACGATGTCGAAGGTCGGTTCGACCTTATTGTCGCAAACCCGCCATATATCGCGATGGCCGAGATGAACGACCTCCAGCCGGAGGTACGCGATTACGAACCTCGGATAGCGCTCACTGATGGCGCAGACGGACTTTCGGCTTACAAAGTGATTGCAGCTGGAGCGCGTGATCATTTGACAGGCAATGGCCGCGTGCTCGTCGAAATTGGCCCCACACAAGCCGCAGACGTATCGGATATTTTTGGTGCTGCCCGTCTGTCTGATATTCGTATCTACCAGGACCTCGATGGCCGCGACCGCGTTGTTGCGGCGCGTGCCTGACTGATTCTTCCCGCAAAACACTACTGCTGGAAGCATTTGACGACGCTGCGGCGGCGGCCGTCCGCGAGTGTCGCCGTCAGGCGCAATTCCGCTGGAAGCGGGCCGAAACGCCACAATTCACCGCAATTTGCCGTACAGATCGTCAAAATATGCTTGCCCAATGGGCGACCACTGGATAGACCATTGCCTGCGGGCGGCGGGAGCTACTTCTGGCTCCGCCTCGCTATCTGCCAATCGTTGCACGGATGAGAGACCCCGAAGTGGGGCATTGCAGGACAAAGCCGAGCAATACCAGACCAAAGGCTGGACCAAAACCATATGAGATCTTCGAAATCACGTTCGCGGTCAAAGTCGAACCGCAACCGTTCGGTCGGAAATATTGTGAACCGCGTGTTCGACAGTTCCGGACCCGAGGGGAAAGTGCGGGGCACTCCGCAGCAAATCATCGACAAATACAACCAACTGGCGCGCGACGCACAATTGTCGAATGACCGCGTTGCAACAGAGAACTTTCAGCAGCACGCCGAGCACTATTTGCGATTACTGGCAGAGGCGCAACGCGATCAGCTGGAACGGCAACAGCAGCAGCAAAACCAGCAGCAGCAAAACCAGCAGCGTCGTCAAGACGAGCAGGGCGGTCGGGATGGCGGACAAAGCAAGCCAGGGGATCAGCGTCCTGAACAGTCCGAACGCGAAACCCCGCCAGGTGAAGTAGTCGACGTTCAGCCTGCCGATGAACCATCGGGTTTGGTGGAAACGCCCGAAGAAAACGCTCATCGCCAGCGTCGGCCCCGACGCAAGAAGGTTGAGGAGATTGCCGAAAGTACTGAGGCGTCAACTGAAAGCGTCACAGAAGACAGTGCAACGCCCGACGCAGCTGAGTAAAGCACCACGCAATTTAGGCCATTCGTTGCGCCACACGTCGCGCAAGCGCACAGTAGCCCTCAATATCGACAGTTTCGGCGCGGTCAGTTGGCCTAATTCCGGATTCCACAAGGACATCTTCAATATCTGGTAACAACCCTTTCAACGATGACCTGAGCATCTTGCGCCGTTGATTGAATGCCCGTGCCACAACACTGAAAAGCACCCTCGCATCCGCAGGAAACCGCGGCATCGGCAGGGCAGACAAGTTGACCACTGCAGAGCGCACTTTTGGCGGCGGCGTGAATGCCTCTGGCGGCAATTCCATGACAATCTTCGCGTCGCTGCGCCAAGACGCTAGAATCGAGAGACGCCCATAGCTCTTCCCGCCCGGTCGCGCGACAATGCGCTCTGCGACTTCACGCTGAAACATCAGTGTCATTCCGGACCAGAATGGCGGCCAGCCCGGAGGATCGAGCCACCGTGTCAAAAGCTCAGTTCCGATATTGTAAGGAAGATTGGCCGCAATCTTTATCGGTGGATTCAGATGCCTCGCAATATCCAGCGTCAGGGCATCGTCGTTCAGGATTACCAAGCGTCCAGGATATGCTTTTGCGATTTCCTCCAGCGCCGGAATACAGCGTTGGTCCTTTTCGACTGCAATCACACGGCGCGCACCTTCGGCAAGAAGTCCCCGCGTCAGGCCACCGGGGCCGGGGCCAATCTCAAGAACATCCGTCGCAGCCAGATCTCCAGCCGAACGGGCGATCTTTGCTGTCAGATTCAAATCGAGCAGAAAATTTTGACCAAGGCTTCTTCGCGCGGCA
>Ga0224508_10005579_pt1 | contig 10055 bp, 7 predicted proteins | sample SF_Jan12_sed_USG_4_FD_170157 | JGI IMG/M metagenome (GOLD analysis project Ga0224508, IMG submission 170157) | Sediment microbial communities from San Francisco Bay, California, United States - SF_Jan12_sed_USGS_21 | ecosystem: Environmental > Aquatic > Marine > Sediment | place: USA: California... | reverse complement strand
ATAGGCCATGCCGAGATAGCCGAAGATCGGCTTTTTCGAGAAGGTCGACACGATATGGCTGACAATGCCGAAGGCCGGCAGGATCATGATGTAGACCTCGGGGTGACCGAAGAACCAGAAGAGATGCTGGAACAGGATCGGATCACCGCCGCCTTCCGGCACGAAGAAGCTGGTGCCGAAATTGCGGTCGGTCAAAAGCATGGTGATCGCGCCCGCAAGCACCGGCACGGCCAAGAGCAGCAGGAAGGCGGTCACCAGGATCGACCAGGCGAAAAGCGGCATCTTGTGCAAGGTCATGCCCGGCGCGCGCATGTTGAAGATGGTGGTGATGAAGTTGATCGCGCCGAGCAGCGACGAGGCGCCGGCGAGATGCAGTGCGAAAATCGCCATATCGACCGAGACCGACGCATTGCCGACCGATGAGGAGAGCGGTGGATAGATCGTCCAGCCGCCACCGACGCCATCACCGATGAACATCGAAGAGGCCAAAAGCAGCATCGCCGGCACTAGAAGCCAGAAGCTGATGTTATTCATCCGCGGGAACGCCATGTCCGGCGCCCCGATCATCAGCGGCACGAACCAGTTGCCGAAACCGCCGATCAGCGCTGGCATGATGAAGAAGAACACCATCAGCAGGCCGTGGGCGGTGACGAACACGTTGAACAGATGCGGATTGTCGGTGAAGACCTGCATGCCCGGATACATCAGTTCCAGGCGGAAGAGCACGGAAAGGATCAGGCCAATCACACCGCCAATGAACGCCGAGGTCAGATACAGCGTGCCGATGTCCTTGTGATTGGTCGAATAAACCCAGCGGGTCACAAAGCTTTTTGGCGCTCCGTGGTCGTCAACTAACGCAGCGTCGTGGGCCATCTGGCTCTCCTCGTTCCCTCGTCTTCAGCGGGTCGCGACGTCGATCGGCGACGCCTGCGCGAAGTCTTCCTCCGCCTGCTTGGCCCAGGCTTCGAACTCGTCCTTCGGCAGCGCTTCGATCGCGATCGGCATGAAACCGTGATAGGCCCCGCATAGCTCGGAGCACTGGCCATAGTAGGTCCCGGGTTTGTCCACTCGGAACCACATCTCGTTCATATGGCCGGGCACGGCGTCGATCTTGATCCCGAAGGCGGGCACGGCCCAGCTATGAATGACATCGGACGCCGTGGTCAAAAGCCTGATGTTGGTCTCGACCGGCACGACCACGCGGTTGTCGGTTTCCAGGAGACGCTGTTGGCCGGCGGCCGCATCGATGTCCTCATCGGCGATCATGAAGGCATCGAAGGTGAAATTGCCGTGGTCCGGATATTCGTAAGACCAATACCACTGCCGGCCGATGGCCTTCAGGGTCATCTCAGCGTCCTCGACCACGTCCTGATAGTAGAGCAGCTTGAAAGACGGAACGGCGATCACCACCAGGATCAGCACCGGAATCGCCGTCCAAGCCACTTCGAGCATGGCGTGATGGGTACGCTTGGAGGGCACCGGATTGTTCGAAGCTTTGAAGCGGACGCACACATAAGCCAGGAGACCGAGAACGAAGATCGTGATCACCGTGATGATCCACAACAACAAGTTGTGGAAGGAGACGATCCGCTCCATGATCGGCGATGCGGCATCCTGGAAGCCGAGCTGCCAGGGTTCAGCCATTCCTGCGGCTAGGACATCGCCGGTCCCAATCAGGACCATCGACAAGGACAAGATCAGCAGCGGCATGCGGCTTCTCGCATTAAAGTTTCGTCCAAACTCAACTCGTGCATTCGCTCTGACGGCGTAGGTACACGATGAGGTTACATCGGTAAATTCCGAATTCCATAGAGGTCTACCGATCAGCGGGCATTGGAGACAGTATGTCGCAATTTCCTCGCCATCTCATTCGCCAATGGGTGTCACGGCGACAGTTTGGCTTTATAGTTTCATAAAGGTAAATAAAGAGTGAATTGTGTACCGCGACGCCTAGTCGCGGCCCAACACCCGTTCAAATCATGTCGCCGGGAATAGAAAGATGGCCGATTCCGCTGCTCATGCCTCGCCGCTCACCGAGCGCTTCGACCTCGAGCCTGATCGGCTGATCGATCTGATCGGCGACGGCCTCGGTGGCGTCGACGACGGTGAGCTGTTCTTGGAGTATCGGGAAACCGAAAGCTATGGCTTCGACGATGGCCGTTTGAAAAGCGCCGCTTTCGACACGGCCCAGGGTTTCGGCTTGCGCGCGGTCGCCGGCGAGGCGGTCGGCTGTGCGCATAGCCCCGACTTCAGCGAAGCCGCCGTGACCCGCGCCCTCGATGCGGTCGATGCGGTGCGCGCCGGCCATAGCGGCAGTCTCGCCCTGGCGCCGCAAGGCACCAACCAGCGGCGCTACGGCCAAGACAACCCGATCCGCGCCAAGGACCACGCCGCCAAGGTCATGGTGCTCGAAAAAATCGACGCCTATGCGCGCCACAAGGACCCGAGGGTCAAGCAGGTGAGCGCCAGCCTCGCCGGCTCCTGGCAGCAGGTGGAAATCATCCGTCCCGACGGCCTTCGCCAAAGCGACATCCGCCCGCTGGTGCGCTTGAACGTCAACGTCGTGGTCGCCGACGGTGACCGCATGGAAACCGGCAGCCATGGCGCGGGCGGCAGGGTCGGCTATGACGAATTCCTGGACGACGCCAAATGGCAAGGGATGGTCGACGAGGCGATCCGCGAGGCCGTGGTCAAGCTCGATGCGATCGCCGCCCCCGCAGGCGAGATGAATGTCGTGCTCGGACCGGGCTGGCCCGGCATTCTCCTGCATGAGGCGATCGGCCACGGCCTGGAGGGCGACTTCAATCGCAAGGAAACCTCCGCCTTTTCCGGCCTGCTCGGCGAGCGCGTCGCCGCCGCCGGGGTCACCGTGGTCGACGACGGCACGCTCAACGATCGCCGCGGCTCGCTCACCATCGACGACGAGGGCACGCCGTCCGGCTGCAATGTCCTGATCGAGGACGGCATCCTGGTCGGCTACATGCAGGATCGCCAGAACGCCAGGCTCATGGGCCATGAACCCACCGGCAACGGCCGCCGCCAGAGTTACGCCCACCAGCCGATGCCGCGCATGACCAACACCTATATGCGCTCCGGCACCGACGACCCGAAAGAGATACTCGAAAGCGTCAAGAACGGCCTCTATGCCGTCAGTTTCGGCGGCGGCCAGGTGGACATCACCTCGGGGAAATTCGTGTTCACCGCCTCCGAAGCCTATCTGATCGAGAACGGCAAGGTGACCGCCCCGGTCAAGGGCGCCACCATCATCGGCAACGGCCCGGACTGCCTGACCCGGGTGCGCGCCGTCGGCGATGACATGAAGCTCGACAACGGCATCGGCACCTGCGGCAAGGAAGGCCAATGGGTCCCGGTCGGCGTCGGCCAGCCCACGATCCGCATCGACGGCCTCACCATAGGTGGCACGGCCACGTCGTGAACGCCCTGCCGGCGGCGCTTTTGCGCCTGGTGAGCGGGTTGATCGTTTGAACTTTTTCGACGCATCGGCTTCAGCGCTGATGCGCTCTTCAATTCTGCGCCGATTCGACGGAAAATTCTTGGCCTTCGTTCGAGCCTTCGCTATGGCTCTGGCCAATGCAAGAGCGCCTGTCGTCTGCGGAGGACCGCCGCGTGCGCCTGATCCACACATCCGACTGGCATGTCGGCAAGGTCTTCGACTTCGCCGGCGATCGCGTCATGGCGCTGCTGCAGCAGGCGAGGCTGAACGCGATCGCCGAGATCGGCAAGCTCGCCATGGCGGAAAACGCGCGCACGGTGCTGGTGGCGGGCGATGTCTATGATCGGGAAAGCCCGGACGCGAAGACCCTCGCCGAACCGCTCGAGGTCATGCGTCGCTTTCCAACGGTCGCCTGGCATCTGATCCCCGGCAATCACGATCCGGATCTGCCGGGCGGGCTGTGGCGGCGACTTTCATCCCTCGGCCTTCCCGACAATGTCCATCTGCAGCGCGAGGCAAGTCCGGTGAGGCTTGACGAAAGGTCCTGGCTTCTGCCCGCCCCGCTACGGCAGAGACATGGAAACGATGACCCAACGGCCTGGATGGACCTCGCCCCAACCCCGGAAGGACAGAGGCGCATAGGCCTCGCCCACGGCTCGATCGCAGAATTCGGCAGCACCTCCCCCAGGCCGGATCGAATCGCGCCGGATCGTGCGCAAAAGGCGGGCCTCGCCTATCTGGCGCTCGGCGACTGGCACGGCACCAAGTCGATCAACGCCCAAACCTGGTATGCCGGCACGCCCGAGCCGGACGGCTTCGATCAAACCGAAAGCGGTCACGCGCTATTGGTCGATCTCGACGGCGGCCGTCCGATCGTCACCCGCCATCCGACCGCGCGCTACGCTTGGCAAGAAGAGACCGCAGCACTGCATGACGCCGGTGACATTCGGCGTCTGGAGCAACGCTTTCGCACCGCGCATGCCGATCTCTCGCGCCTTCTCCTTCGGCTGCGGGTCAGCGGCATGTTGACGCTCGCCGAGCATGATCTGTTCGGCCAGACGATCGCCGAAACCGGCCTTGCCGCCGCCCTTTGCCTGCTCGATCTGGACCGTCAAGGCCTGATCGTTCGTCCGTCCGAGGAAGAGCTGGACCGACTAAGCGGCGATCTCGTGGTCAAGGAGGCTATCCGGCGGCTGCGCGCGATCGCCGAAAGCGCCGAGCATCCCGACCGGCCGGCCGCAAGCCGCGCCATTCAGCATCTGCAGCTCGCCTGCCATCGCCGCCGGCGGGAGGCCGCCGCTTGAAGATCCGTGCGCTCAAGCTGAAGCACTTCAAGAAGTTCGACCAGCCGGTCGCGGTCGAGAGATTCGGCGACGGCCTCAATCTCATCGCCGGCCCCAACGAAACCGGCAAGTCGACGCTGATGCTCGCCTTGCGCGCGGTTCTGTTCGAGCGCCACGGCTCGAAAGCCCAGGCGGTGAAGGATTTCTCCCCACATCAGGTGACCGGCGCAGCGCCCGAGATCGGCTTGGATTTCGAGATTGGCGGCGAGCGCTACAGTCTGCAAAAGCGCTTTCTCAGCCGGCCGATGGCATGTCTGCAGACGCCGGACGGCAGGCGCTTCGAAGGGGCGGAGGCGGAGGCGGAGCTGAAGCGACTGCTCGGCCTGAATCCTTCGGAAAAAACCTCGACCGATAAGGAAAGCCCGGCCCATTTCAGCGTGCTGCTGACCCCGCAGACCCGATCCTTCCAGCAACCCGCCCTCGCCGACGGCACCCGCCACAGCCTGGAGGCGGCGATCGCGGAGGACATCGCCGATCTCGGAAGTCAGAGCGAAGTCGACGGACTGCTCGCAGAACTCCAGGCGGAACATGGCGTCTTCATCGATGGCCGCGGCAAGCCCAAGGGCCGCTACAGGGATGTCGAGGCGCGGCTTTCAGCGCTCGAGGTGGAGATCGACGACCTTCAGCGAAAACGCGATGAGCTCGACCAAGACGTCGACGCGCTGGAAACAGCCAACGCTGGGCGCCAGGCCCTTCTGTCGGCCGAGGACGGCGACGGGCTGAAGGAGCGTCTGGCGATGCTCGAAACCGATCGCGCGCATGCGGTGCGACGCCAGGCGCTGGAAAACCGGCACCTCGCCGCACGCCAGCAGGTCCAGAAGCTGACGACGAAGCGGGATGCGCTGCAAAGTCGCATCGAGGAGCGGCGGCGTCTTCAGGCTGAGATCGTGGAGATCGAGGAGAAAGCCGAGACAGCGCGCGACGCGCTCGTGCAGTCCGAACGGGGCCTTGCCGAAGTCGACGGCAAGCTCGCCCTGCTGGTCGAGCAACGAGATCGGCTGGCTGCGAGACGACGCGATCTCGAAGCGCTCGCGCAGCAGGTCGAGCGTCGACGGCACATCGACGCCACGTTGTCGGCCCTTGCCACTGATGTCCGTTTCGATCTCGACCAGAGCGCGCTCGGCCGCGTGACCATCGAGGGTGAGCCTCAGGATGTGGCGCACCGCACGGTCCAGGTGACCGAAGGCCTCGCGATCGACATCGAGAATGTCGGGCGAATCACCGTCGAGCCCAAGACCGAACCGTTGCGCGAAGCCCTAAACGCTCGAACCAAGGTCGAATCCGCGATGGCCGAGCAGCTGGGCAAGCTGGCGCTCGCCGACCCTGAGCCGGAAAGGATCGAGGCGCTTTGGCAGTCGACGACCGCCGAGTTGGAAGACGCGGAAGCGGCGCACGCGACGCTTGAGAGCACGCTTTCGGAAGATCGCCGGCGCGCCGCCGAGGCCAAGGCAGCCTTGGACGCGCTGGATGATCGAAGAGAGCGTCTAACCGCAGGCCTGGCCGAGTTGGATAGGGCGGATGACCACTACCAAGCCGATCCAATGGCTGACGTCACCGCCATCAACGCCGAGATCACCGAGGCCCAGCGCGCGCTTGACGCGGCCGCGCAGGCGCTTCAGGCGGAGGACAGGGCGAAAACTGAAGGCAACGCGCCGCCGCTTTCGCTCGATCAGCTCGACGCCGAAATCGCCGAGCTGCGCAGCCGGATCGAGGAACGCCGCAGCACCATCGACGACGTCAACAAGAAGGTGGTCGCTTTGGAATCGGCGATCGCCAAGGTCGCGGGGTTCGGCCTCGACGAGCGCATCGATCAGCTCGAACGCCAACGCCAGCTGCTGGTTCGGGAGCGGGACGCCTTCGCCCTCGATCATCAGGCCCTGACCTTGCTGCAAACGACCCTGCGCGACGCCGCATACGAGGCCAAGGCCACCTTCAACGCGCCGCTCGCCAAAAGGCTCGCACCTTATATCCAAGAGCTTCTGTCGGAAGCGATGCCGCTGGTCGCCTCGGACTTCTCGATCCGTGCGCTTGATCGCAACGGCCTGGAAGAGCCCTTCCTCCAGCTCTCCGACGGCACGCGAGAACAAATCGCGATCCTCGCGCGCCTGGCGTTCGCCGACATGCTCATGGCGCAGGGCCTGCCTGCCCTGGTGGTGCTCGACGACGCGCTCGCCTTTTCCGACAGCGGGCGTCTGGAGCGCATGATCGCGATCTTGGAAGAGGCGGCGAAACGCATGCAGATCATCGTCCTCACCTGCCGCGAAGAGCGCTTCGCCGGCATCGAGGCGACGCGTCCCAAGATCCTATCAGCGGCCGAGCGCGCGCCGTCGGCGGCTTGAGCCCTCAAGAGCTGCCATTGCCAAGCATCTTTCACCCGCGCATCATGGAATTTCGACGCCATGACCAACACACAGACTCGGCGAACGTGTGATGCCCGACGCTTTAATCAACCGACCGACCGGCAACCAGCGCACCGGCGGCCAGATTCTGGTGGACCAGCTCTGCATTCACGGCACGGACATGGCGTTCGGCGTGCCCGGCGAGAGCTATCTCGCCGTGCTCGACGCGCTGCATGACAGTTCCGTCCGCTACATCATCTGCCGTCAGGAGGGCGGGGCCGCGATGATGGCGGAAGCGTACGGCAAGCTCACCGGCCGTCCCGGCATCTGCATGGTCACCCGCGGCCCCGGCGCCACCAACGCGTCGGCGGGCGTGCATATCGCGGCCCAGGACTCGACGCCGATGATCCTCCTGATCGGCCAGGTCGCCCGCGCCATGCGCGATCGCGAGGCGTTCCAGGAGATCGACTACCGCCAGATGTTCGGCGGCATCGCCAAATGGGTCACCGAGATCGACCATCCCGCGAGAATTCCCGAGATCATGGCGCGCGCCTACCACACCGCCTGCTCCGGCCGCCCCGGACCGGTTGTGATCGGCTTGCCCGAGGATATGTTGACCGAGCGGTCGGTGACCGCCGATGCGCCGCGTTTTCAGCCGGTGCAAGCCCACCCTTCGGTCGAGGACATGGCGAGGCTACAGCGGCTTTTGAGTTCGGCCCGCAAGCCTCTCGCGATCCTCGGCGGTGGCGGTTGGACTCCGCAGTCCGTGAAGGACATCAAGACCTTCATCGAACGTTTCAACCTGCCGACCGCCGCCTCCTTCCGCCGCCAGGATATTTTGGACAATAGGAGCTCCTGCTACATCGGGCATGCCGGCGTGTCGCTGAAACCGCCGCTCAGCGACCGCATCCAGGACGCCGACCTCCTCATCCTGATCGGCACCCGCCTTGGCGAGGCCTCCAGCATGGGCTACGAGCTGATCAACATCCCGGCCCCTCGACAAACGCTGGTCCACATCCATGCCGACCCGCAGGAGATCGGCGTCACTTACGCTCCCGACCTCTCGATCAACGCCGGCCCCGCCCCCTTCGCCCGCGCAGCCCTTCGCCTAAAGCCGATCCACAACGAGCGCTGGGCAGGCCTCACGGAGGCCGCGCGACAGGAATACCTCGACAGCTTGGAGCCACGGGAGCTCCCGGGCCTGATCAATTTCACCAACGTCATCCGCTGGGTGAACGACCACGTCCCCGACGATGCGATCATCACCAATGGCGCCGGCAATTACAGCGTCTGGCTGAACAATTATTACCAGTACCGGGATTACAAGACGCAGCTCGCTCCGGTCAGCGGCTCCATGGGCTACGGCACGCCGGCCGCGGTCGCCGCCAAGCTGGTGCATCCCGAGCGCACGGTGATCGCCTTTGCCGGCGACGGCTGCTTGCTAATGACCGGCCAGGAAATGGCGACCGCAGCGCAATACGGCCTCAAAATCATCTGGATCCTCGCCAATAACGGCATGTACGGCACCATCCGCATGCATCAGGAGCGCGACTATCCGAGGCGGATCTCCGGTACGGATCTCGCCAACCCGGATTTTGCCGACCTTGCCCGCGCCTATGGCGGCTATGGCGAGGTGGTGGAGACCGACGAGGACTTCCCCGCAGCCTTCGAGCGCGCCCAGGCAGCGGACACCTTCTCGCTCCTGGAACTCCGCCTCGACCCCGAAGCGATCACCCCGACCGCGACCATCGAGGAGCTGCGGAGTGGGGCTGTAGTGAAAAGGTAGGCAGGCGGCGCCTGCTGGCTGGTTGCCTAAGCGGCTCTTGCATCGGCTCGCATCCTACAGATCTTCGACCCATGCCATGCGCCGTCCGCATTCGCGCTGAGCGAATGCCTGATAAAAACGCCGATCAGCGGTGACGAGCTGACAACCGCTTCGATCAGCCAAGGCTAGATAAAGGCAGTCGTAAACGGGATGACCGGCCGTGGCCGCAAGGTCGAACGCCGCCGGCAACAGCGCGTCATGAGGCACCACGGCGATATCGAGACGCCGAAAATCATCGAGCAGTCGGCGTCCTTCATCATGAGTGAGTTCGCCGCGGCGCACCTTCTTCCAAAAGGTATTGGCAATCTCGGCGCCGAGGAGGTCGGGCGCTGTGAAGGTATGGTCACTTTCAGCAACCCGCAGCGCGGCGGCGCTATGGATTTCGGGCAGGAACCACTTCACGACGATGCTGGCGTCGACGACGAGCAGCGTCACCGATCCCGGTCCTCGCCGATCAGCGAAGCACTATCCGAAAGCTCACGCCCGGCAAAATGCTCCTGCCAGCTATGAAACCTTCCCAGAGCCTCCTCTCGGGTATAGGTGGCGGCCGATGCTTCGAGGATGGCCTTGGCTTCCCCCTGCAATGACCGCCGGTTCTGTCTGGCTCTTTCCTTGAGACGATCCAAAACCGCCTCATCCAAATCCCGCACCAAAAGCTGCGCCATTGTCGCTCTCCATACGAATGCTAGCAAAATGATAGCATAAGGATGTGGCGATTTGAAAGGGAACTTAACCAGCCTATCTTGGCTGTAGGGCAAGAAGATGCTTAATCGAAACCGGCAACATAGAGCCTATCATGCTGAGATCTTTGGATTCGGCTCGAAAGCAAATCAGGCTGGCAAGCGCCCCGGTTGCACCCTCACTTGACCACGGGCCCTTTCGATTGCAATTTGTCGCTGGCGGCGTTGTTCATCTTCGGAGGTCCTGGCTAGGAGAAGAGCTTCTTCAATTTTCTGCTGCGGCCCCTCAAAATCCATTTTTTCGCATATGTACTGCGCGAAAGGCTTATACCTGAGCGTCCGGTTTGATCAACATGTTGTAGGTTATGGGTTTGTGGCCGACGCTGATGACGAGTAACCTTGCGAAGCCGGCAT
>Ga0224508_10005578_pt1 | contig 10055 bp, 5 predicted proteins | sample SF_Jan12_sed_USG_4_FD_170157 | JGI IMG/M metagenome (GOLD analysis project Ga0224508, IMG submission 170157) | Sediment microbial communities from San Francisco Bay, California, United States - SF_Jan12_sed_USGS_21 | ecosystem: Environmental > Aquatic > Marine > Sediment | place: USA: California... | reverse complement strand
CCGTTCGGTGAGCTGGCTCATCAAGCGTCTGGACGACCCAGACGAGACGACCTACTTCGAGAAGGGCAGACTGGATGTGGTCCGCCTTGGCGACACGGTCGTCGGGCGTGCCACCTACGAGCCGGGTTGGAAGTGGTCCCGGCACGCCTCAAACGGAGCCCAGCTGTGTGACGTGTCTCACGTCGTCATGGTTCTCGAGGGCCGGAATCGGGTGACTATGGCGGACGGCTCGAACTTCATCATGGAGCCGGGAGACATCGTCTCGGTGGGCCCTGGTCACGACAGCGAGGTCATCGGCGACGAGCCGTATGTGTCCCTGCACTTCGAAGGCACCGAGGAGTACGCCTCCTGATCTGCGAACAGACGTATTTGAAGAGGCCCCGAAGCCGGGAACCTCTTCTGCTTCGATCACCCGTCGGGCTAGAGGCCTATCTCCCCGACAACCGGCATAGAGCCAGCCTTGCCGGGCTCCGTTGCATCGCATCCCTGGTCTTGGGCTGCGCTGACTTTACGGGGACCACGGAAAGTGCTTGTATGGGCCCCCGAGGGGTCCTCGGCTTGCGCATCTGGAGTTCACGTGCCAGGTGGGCGGAGTCAGCCGCGATAACCACTTGAGGCCAGTCCCTACCCTGGCCGGTTAGCTAGCGGAGTTGGTCGGACGACACCCTGGCCCGTTGTCCGACGGACAATCTGATTTCGTTGCGAGCCCTGGGCCCCTCGCTTCTTTGCAGATGCTCTTGCATCTGCACTTTGGGTTTTGGGCTTTGGGCTTTGGGCCCATTTCAGAGCCCAGAGCTTCAGGGCTTGCGAAGCAATGCTGATTGGTAATGCCAGTCGAGGTCGGGCCTGGGGTCGAAGGTGTGGTAGTCGAGCACGGTGAAAGCACTCTCGTGGAAACCCCGCATCCGTTCGTCGGTGCGTATGGAGTAGAAGCGCTTGGGCTCGTATCGATCTTCCTGCCAGATGCCCTCGCTATCGAGCCCTCCCCAGGTGCCTGCCCAGAAATGTCCGCCGGGCTTGAGGACGCGGGATATCTCGGTGAGAACGGCGGGCAGGTCGGCGTCGGGGATGTGCATCAGGCAGCTCGCGGCCCATACGCCGTCGAAGGATGCATCGTCGAAGCCAAGGTCTGCCATATCGCGAACCTCTGCCGTGACCCCCTTGGTGCGGCACAACTCGACATTGGCAGGCGCCAGATCCGTGGCGATGATGTTGAAGCCTTGATCGCCGAACCACTTTGCCGTGTAACCGGCGCCGGCCCCGACCTCGATGACGCGGCCTCCGGCAGGAAGGCGCGACGCGAAGTCGGCGCGGATGTCGTCGCGCCAATCTGGCTCTCCATTCGCCTCGCGCTCTTGTGAGTAGGCGTCGTAGGCAGCGGCCAGGTCATTGAGCATCTGTTGGTGATCCATGCGGTGAGGGTAGGCAACGGGCTCTGGGCAGCTCATGTCCCATAGCTCAAAGCTTGAACCGAAGGCGGCGTTGGCCTGAGTCGACCCGACAGCTACAGTCACCTCCGCACAACCACATACCTCGGCCCGAGACCGGTGGCACTCGTAAGTCCCCCGCAGGTTGATCCTTTCGGAACTCCCTCGTCTCGCGTTGGGAGTTTTCTCATAAGGAGTATCAGTGGCACGTGAAGACAAGGTTCAATTGGTAAAGGCGATCAAGGCTCGGTTCGACGATGCCGACGCCGTCTTCATCACCGAGTTCTCCGGACTGACCGTCGGCGAGCAGCAAGCCCTGCGCCGCGGACTACGAGAGGGCGACACCGAGTACAAGGTGCTGAAGATGTCCCTCACCCGTCGCGCAGTCGCCAACCTAGATGTAGCCGATGAACTGGAAGGGCTCTTGGTCGGTCCGACTGCGCTGGCGTTCACCAAGGGTGACCCGGTAACGGCCGCCAAGACTCTCAAGGCCTTTGGGACAGAGCACGAGGCCCTGCAGATCAAGGGGATGTTGTTCTCCGGCGAGGTGCTCGCTCCTGAGAAAGTGAGCGAACTGGCCGCGCTGGACACTCGAGACGTGATGCTCGCCAAGGTCGCAGGAATGCTGGCCGCCCCCATGTCGAATATGGCCGGCCTGATGGCAGCATTCACTCGCAATGCCGCCTCTATGTTCTCGCAGCTGCGCGACAAGCTCGAGGCGCAAGGTGATCCCAACGCCCCGGATGCGCCGCCGCCCGCCGAGGAGTCCTCGGCCGAGGAGCTTGCGACGAGAGAGGAGCCAGCGTCCGACGATGCTGTGGCGTCAACGGAGTCGACAACCGAGGAAGAGCCTGCAGATGACCAAGCCGACCCGTCGGCACAGGTGGCCCCAAGCGCACAAGATCAAACACAAGAAGAACAAGAAGAAGAGGCCACGGAGGCCGCTGCAGACAACGACCAGCCTGATGCTGCTGGCGAGGAGGAATAATGGCCAAGACCACAACCGACGACCTGCTCAAGACGTTTGAGGGCATGACCGTCCTTGAGCTGTCCGAGTTCCTGAAGGCCTTCGAGGAGAAGTTCGACGTAACCGCGGCCGCTCCCATGGCGGTTGCCGTGGCAGGCGGCGACGGCGGCGGCGAAGCAGCAGAGGAGCAGACATCCTTCGATGTCGTGCTCGCGGGCGCCGGCGACAAGAAGATCCAGGTCATCAAGGAAGTGCGCGCTCTCACCGGCCTCGGTCTCAAAGAAGCCAAGGACCTCGTCGAGAGCGCCCCAGCCCCTGTGCTCGAGGCCGCGGACAAGGACACGGCTGACGCTGCAAAGGCCAAGCTGGAGGAAGCCGGCGCCACCGTCGAGATCAAGTAAATGGACGGCTTTGGGCTTTGTGCCTAGGGCTTCGAGCCCCGAGCGGAAAGCCATAGGCCATAAGCAAGATGCCCGTGCCGCTCCCCCCTTGGGGGAGCTGGCTGAGGCCGGAGGTACCAGAAGGCGTCGTTCGAAGGACGACTCGATGGAGACGCACGTCGAGTCCGAGTAGGACTCGAAAGGAGTCGACCGTCGGACACGACGAACTTCGACTGAGGGGGATCACCACGTGCAGCAGCCCTCGCTGCGCTCGGGTACTTCCCCCAGAGGGGGAAGTGTCTCCCGGGGCTCCTTGGCCTACAGCTCTTTGACGAGGGTGACGTCGACGTTGACTTCCTCGAAGCCGAGTTGGGTGTAGAGAGCGAATGCGCCCGTGAGGCTGTCGGTATCGGTGGTCAGGGTGGCGTTGTCGAGGCCGGCGGCGGCGATGCGCCGAATCGATTCGAGGATGAGTGCCGTCGCGACGCCCCGGCGACGCCACGTCTTGCGAACCCCGATGGCGCCGAGGTAGGCCTCGGTGAGCCCGCGCACCTCGACATCGTCTGGCCAGACCTGGTTCAGGGAGTAGCCAACGACTGCGTCGCCGGCCAGGGCGACGGGGGAGAGGTCTAGCCGCGTGTGCTCGTCGTCTACGTGGTCACTCTGCCACGCCTCCCAGTCGGGAGGAACCGATCCCCAGTGGTCCGAGAAAGCTTCGCGGTGAGCTTCGAAGATGGCTCTGCCATGAGCTGCTTGATCCCAGTCGACAAGCGTGATGCCGTCTGGTGGGACCGGGTCCGGCGCCCCGGCGACCGGCCGGCTTAGCGTGGCGAAGTAGCGGGCGACATGAAAGCCTTGAGCTTCGAATCGCCCGATGCGGTCCGCTATGTGGGAGGGCGACCAGGCTCGCAGCACCTTGTCGAGCCCATCATCGAGCCCGTCGAGCAAGCCGCTGGCGGTTTCGGTCGCCCATCGGATGAGGTGCTCCTCGAGATGGCTGTGATCGGGGTCCGGGATGGCCCACACGAGTGCCCGCTGCTTGGACACGCCGGTCTGGTCGCGGCGGAACACCCAACCGATGCCCCGGATCGTGCCCCCGGAGTCGAGCGCGCAAATGGAACGAGTGGCTAGGTCCCCATCGGGATGTGCCAGATCGCTCCCCAGCTCGGCGCGGTCGCTGCGAAAGAGCAAATCGTGGCGCTCCTCCCACCTGGCATACATGGCGACGAGCTGATCGATGTCGTCCAGCCGGAGCGGGCGCCAGTTGTATTCGGTCGGGAGATCCATCGGGAGAAGTTACACGCAGTTTCGCTGACACTTCTCAAGCCTGCTGGTGGCGGTGCCGCCCGCGCAACGCTTGACCTGGGTGATGGGCGCGAGTATGTTGTCCCGAGAACTGAATAGCTCGCCGCGACTCCCACTTGTGTAGTCGCGGTCGTTCGCGCTACTCTTCCTTCCTTCACGCCCCTGGTCAGTTGTCGCGCGCCTGTTGAGGAGGGAACCGTTGTCCGCAAAGTCCCAGCGTCTCTCGTTCGCCAAAATTCCGGAAGTCTTGCCGCTTCCGGATTTGCTGTCTGTACAACACGAATCGTTCTCTTGGTTCATCAATCAAGGACTAAAGGAGATCTTCGACGAGATCTCCCCGATCGAGGACTTCACCGGATCCCTGGCTCTCGAATTGACCGATCATCGGTTCAGCGAGCCGACGATGACTATCGAAGAAGCCAAGGAGCGCGACTCCAACTTCGCGGTTCCCCTCTTCGTAACCGCTCGATTCATCAATCGCCAGACTGGAGAGATCAAGGAGCAGCAGGTGTTCCTCGGCGACTTCCCGATGATGACCGACAACGGCACATTCATCATCAACGGGACCGAGCGCGTCGTCGTCAGCCAGCTTGTTCGTTCCCCTGGCGTTTATTACGACCAGGGCCTCGACAAGACCTCAGACAAGGACATCTTCACCGCCAAGGTCATTCCGGGCAGGGGTGCTTGGCTCGAGTTCGATGTAGATAAGAAGGACACCGTCGGCGTGCGCGTCGACCGTAAGCGCCGCCAGTACATCTCGACCTTCCTCAGGGCCCTCGGACTTGCCGAGACCAAGGAAGATGTGATCGAGATGTTCGGCGACTCCGAGCTGATGCGTAACACCATCGAGAAGGACACGGCGGAAGACCAGGACGAGGCATTGCTTGACCTCTATCGCAAGCTTCGTCCCGGCGAGTTGACAACGGTCGAGTCTGCGCGCGGCCTCATCAATACTCTCTTCTACAACGCCAAGCGCTACGACCTCACCAGGGTCGGTCGATACAAGATCGATACCAAGTTCGGCCGCGAGGTCGACCTCAAGAAGCTGGACAAGTACAAGCCAGACGAGCAGGGGCTGCTCACCAACGACGACATCATCGATGCCATCAAGTACCTGGTCAACCTTGCCCAGGGCAACGACGGCTATCGCGTCGACGACATCGATCACTTCGGCAACAGGCGTATCCGCACGGTCGGAGAGCTCATCCAGAATCAGGTTCGAGTGGGGCTGTCCCGACTCGAGCGCGTTGTCCGAGAGCGCATGACCACGCAGGATCCCGAGGCCATCACGCCGCAGACGCTGATCAACATCCGCCCCGTCGTCGCTTCCATCAAGGAGTTCTTCGGCACATCACAGCTGAGTCAGTTCATGGACCAGCCAAATCCGCTGGCGGGCTTGACCCATCGCCGTCGTCTTTCGGCTCTCGGCCCAGGGGGGCTGTCGCGAGAAAGGGCCGGGTTCGAGGTCCGAGACGTTCATCCGTCGCACTACGGCCGCATGTGCCCCATCGAGACCCCAGAGGGCCCCAACATCGGCTTGATCGGCTCGCTCGCCTCCTATGCCAAGGTCAACAGGTTCGGATTCATCGAGACTCCATACCGGAAGGTTGTCAAGGGCAAGGTCACAGACCATGTCGACTACTTGACCGCGTCGGAAGAAGAGAACCACGTCATCGCGCAGGCCAATGCCGTTCTGAAGACAGACGGGTCTTTCGCCAACAACCGCGTGCTGGTGCGAACCACCGGCGGTGAAGTCGCGGCCGTTCCCCCGTCTCAGGTCGACTACATGGACGTTTCTCCAAAGCAGGTCGTCTCTGTTGCTACCTCACTGATTCCGTTCCTCGAACATGACGACGCCAACAGGGCTCTGATGGGGTCGAACATGCAACGCCAGGCTGTGCCGCTGCTGCGTGCCGACTCGCCCCTCGTCGGCACCGGCGTGGAAGGGCGCGCCGCCGAAGACTCCGGTGAGGTCATCCTGTCGACCCTCAACGGCCGAGTCAGCGAAGTGACCGCACAGTCGATCACGGTCGGCTCCGGTTCGCGCGCAGAGACCTACCCGCTCAAGAAGTTCGTCCGCTCCAACCAGGGGACGTCGATCAACCAGAAGCCCATCGTCTCCGAGGGCGACACGGTCGTCAAGGGCCAGGTACTTGCCGACGGTCCCTCGACCCAGGAAGGTGAGCTGGCGCTCGGCAAGAACCTCCTCGTCGCCTTCATGGCCTGGGAAGGCCACAACTACGAGGACGCGATCATCATCTCCGACCGCCTCGTGAAAGAGGACGTCCTCACCTCGATCCACATCGAGGAACACGAGATCGAGGCGCGAGATACCAAGCTCGGCGCCGAGGAGATCACGAGAGACATCCCCCAGGTAGCCGAGGAGGTCCTGGCGGATCTCGACGAAGAAGGCATCATCCGCATCGGTGCCGAAGTGGGTCCCGGCGACTACCTCGTCGGCAAGGTGACTCCCAAGGGGGAGACAGAACTGACGCCAGAAGAGCGGCTGCTGCGAGCGATCTTCGGTGAGAAGGCGCGCGAAGTCAGGGATATGTCTCTCAAGGTTCCCCACGGCGAGCGCGGCAAGGCCATCGACGTCAAGGTCTTCCGACGCGAGGAAGGCGCCGAACTGCCGCCCGGCATGAACGAACTGGTGCGCGTCTACACGGCGCAGCAGCGCAAGATCTCAGAGGGCGACAAGCTGGCAGGACGCCACGGGAACAAGGGCGTCATCGCCAAGATCCTCCCCGAAGAGGACATGCCGTTCCTCGCAGACGGCACGCCGGTTGACATCATCCTTTCGCCACTCGGCGTCCCTTCGCGGATGAACCTGGGTCAGGTGCTCGAGACCCACCTCGGCTGGGCGGCGGCCCAGGGCTGGAAGCCCTTCAAGAGCGACTCGCCGGCGGCGGTTGGCGCAGGGGGCTGGAGCAAGCTGGCGACGCCGGTCTTCGACGGTGCCCGCGAGGACGAGATCGCCAAGGTCCTGGAGAACACCAACCCCAATCGCGACGGCGACAAGCTCGTCAGCGACATCGGCAAGGCGACGCTCTACCACGGCCTCACCGGCCAGCCGTTCGACAATGAGATAACCGTTGGATACATCTACATCCTGAAGCTGTTGCACCTCGTCGACGACAAGATCCATGCCCGCTCCACCGGCCCCTACTCGATGATCACGCAGCAGCCGCTTGGCGGAAAGGCGCAGTTCGGTGGTCAGCGATTCGGCGAGATGGAGGTGTGGGCACTCGAGGCCTACGGAGCCGCATACGCCCTTCAGGAGTTGCTGACCATCAAGTCGGACGATGTCAGGGGCCGCGTCAAGGTCTACGAAGCCATCGTCAAAGGTGAGAACATCCCAGAACCAGGCATCCCCGAGTCCTTCAAGGTGCTCGTAAAGGAGATGCAGAGTCTTTGCTTAAACGTAGAGATGCTGTCGGCCGGCGAGGAAGTTGAGCTCAAGGAGCTCGATGAGGACGCCTTCCGGACCGCCGAGTCGCTCGGTATCGACATCTCTCGCCCGGAACGTACAGAGGCTTAGAGCCTCAGAGATAGGAGCCCTGCTTTGGAGCAACTCTTCGACGAACTGAAGATTGGACTCGCTACTGCCGACCAGGTTCGTTCCTGGAGCCACGGCGAGGTAAAGAAGCCCGAGACCATCAACTACCGCACGCTCAAGCCAGAGAAGGATGGCCTCTTCGACGAGCGCATCTTCGGTCCGACGCGCGACTGGGAGTGCTACTGCGGTAAGTACAAGCGGGTGCGATTCCGTGGCGTCATCTGCGAGCGCTGTGGCGTTGAGGTCACGCGGTCCAAGGTGCGACGCGAGCGAATGGCCCACATCGAGCTGGCAGCGCCGGTCACCCACATCTGGTACTTCAAGGGTGTACCCAGCCGCCTCGGCTACCTCCTGGACATGTCGCCAAAGGAACTCGAGAAGGTCATCTACTTCGCGGCCTACCTCATCACTCACGTCGACGAGGACAAGCGCGCCAAGGACCTGCCCAAGCTCGAGAAGGACCTGGTTGCCGAGCTTGACATCATCCAGAAGGAGTTCGACGAGTGGAGCGAGAAGCGTCTCGAGCAGCTCGAGACTGAGCTCGGCCAGATGGAGGAGGGCGGGGCCAAGTCCGTCGAGATCAATCAGCGTCGGCGTGAGGTCGACCGTGACCTCAAGGACCGCTCGGAGCGCGCCTCGTTCGAGAGGGAGCTAGTGCAGGAGGCCTTCGACTTCGTCAAGACGATGGGTCCCAAGGACCTCGTCGAGTCGGAGCAACTGTGGCGTGAGATCTACGACCGCTACGGCGATTACTACGAGGGCGGCATGGGAGCAGAGGCCATTCAGGACCTGTTGGGTCGCCTGGACCTTGACGCCGAGATCGCCCAGCTCCGAGAGGACCTCTCGGCCAACTCGCAGCAGCGCAGGCAGCGCGCCACCAAGAGGCTGAAGGTTGTTACCCCATTTGCTGAGGGTCGCAATGACGTTGTCGCCATGATCTTGCAGGCGGTTCCGGTCATCCCACCCGATCTTCGCCCGATGGTGCAGCTCGACGGTGGCCGCTTCGCCACAAGCGACCTCAACGATCTATATCGACGCGTTATCAACCGCAACAACCGGTTGAAGCGGTTGCTCGACCTCGGTGCCCCCGAGATCATCGTCAATAACGAAAAGCGCATGCTGCAAGAGGCAGTCGATGCATTGTTCGACAACGGCCGCCGTGGCCGGGCTGTGACGGGACCAGGCAACCGAGCGCTGAAGTCCCTTTCCGACATGCTCAAGGGCAAGCAAGGTCGATTCCGCCAGAACCTGCTTGGCAAGCGCGTCGACTACTCGGGCCGCTCCGTCATCGTCGTCGGGCCGCAGCTGAGGCTCCATCAGTGCGGGCTTCCCAAGGTGATGGCACTCGAGCTGTTCAAGCCTTTCGTGATGAAGCGCCTCGTCGACCTAGATCTGGCACAGAACATCAAGGCCGCCAAGAGAATGGTGGAGCGTCACCGCCCTCAGGTGTGGGACGTGCTGGCAGAGGTCATCCAGGAGCACCCGGTGCTGCTCAACCGTGCCCCAACCCTGCACCGCCTCGGCATCCAGGCTTTCGAGCCCGTGCTCGTCGAGGGCAAGGCCATCCAGATTCACCCCCTCGTTTGCGAGGCGTTCAACGCCGACTTCGACGGCGACCAGATGGCAGTTCATCTGCCGCTTTCCGCCGAGGCCCAGGCCGAGGCGAGAGTGCTGATGCTCTCGACCAACAACGTGCTGTCGCCAGCTCATGGCGGGCCGATCGTCACGCCGAGCCAGGACATGATCATCGGCGTCTATTACCTCTCCGAGCTCAACGAAGACGAGCCGGGGGCGGGCCGTACATTCACCGATCTCGACGAGGCCCTGATGGCTTACGACCTCGGCGAGGTCGGCCTGCACGCTCCGATAAGGCTGCGGCTTGGCGACCTCGTTGGAGATCCCAAGATGCACGCCGAGCTCAAGGACTCCCTTGGCGATCTCATCGATGCCGAGCCGCTGGATGGCGCCGGCCTCTCCGATACGACGGTGGGTCGCGCGGTCCTCAATACCGTTCTGCCGCCGACATTCCCGTTCATCAACGCCCCCGTTATGAAGTCGGACGTCAAGACCATCATCTCTGAAGTGATCGAGCACTACGACAAGGGCGTCGTCGGGGCCGTTCTCGATGGAATCAAAGACTCAGGCTTCCGCTACGCCACACAGTCCGGCCTGACCATCGCCCTCGAGGATGTGCGCACCCCGCCAGACAAGGAAGCGATCCTCGAGGAGTACGAGAAGCGCGCGGCTCGCGTTGAGGACCTCTACCAGAAGGGTGTCATCACCGACGACGAGCGGCGCCAGGAACTGATCGAGATCTGGACCGAGGCCACAGACAAGGTCAAGGACGCCATGGAGGTCACCCTCAAGGAGGACCGTTTCAATCCCATCGACATGATGGTGCGGTCCGGTGCCAGAGG